>ERZ773042.1629-NODE-1629-length-13045-cov-8.176443_pt1 | contig 13045 bp, 17 predicted proteins | sample MGYA00511664_ERZ773042 | MGnify/ENA primary metagenome ERZ773042 (study PRJEB29015, sample SAMEA2737984) | human oral metagenome | biome: human oral; feature: human-associated habitat; material: dental | place: China | collected 2036 ... | reverse complement strand
GGAAGAGTGTTTATTGATAAGATATGCTTGGTGCTAGAGCTTGGCTTATTTAGCAGAAGTTGTTTTTAGAGGAAAGACAGGAATTACTAGAAAAACAAGAGGAACTTAGGTTCCTTGGAGGAGATGAGGATGGGAAAAGGAAGAAAAGTCCAAAGAGAATGGGGAAAAAGGTCAAGTTTAGATCAAAAAAAGCAGAGAGGCTTCTCTAATGATGGCTCTCGAGAGTCGGGTTTTGAATTCTCAAGTAAAGAAAAGCGACGAACAGAGTCAGCAGGCAATCCTAATGGCCAGCTTTTAGCAAAGTCTGTGCTATCTCGTTATGCCTCACTCTTACTGATTGCCGCAGTTCTAGTGGGACTGATTAGCTTCTTGATGATGTATATGAGACCAACTTCTAAGCCAGAAGGAAATCAATCAGCTATATCGTCTGTTAATACTGTTCCGACAGAATCAGAAAACAAGATAGAGATTCTGACGGAGAATAATTCATCTTTTATTGAAGATAATCGAGAGGTAGATTTTCAATTCGAAGATATTTTCGAGTTGATTAAAACCATGAACCAACCCAATGTGTCTCCAGAGGATATTGTTGAGAAGTATGGGAAAGCTAGCTCTGGGAGTGTGGATAATAGCGTGAAAGGCAGCCAATTAGTTGAACTGACATATAAATTAATAGGAGAGAAAGGAGATATTACCTTAAGGTTTAGGGATGTTGGAGGTCGAACAGAGCTCTCATTAGTATACGTTAGACTATTCCGTAATGCTTGGGGACCAGTTACGAGATCGGTCGATGATTACCGAACTCTTATTCCTCAAGATAAGCAAGAAGGAATGGAAGTAAAACAGGCCATAGCAGAACTGGGAATGCCTAAAACTATTTATGCTTTTAAACCAGTTAAGGGGGAAGTTGATTCAATTAGTCTAAGTTACTCAACCACAGACAATATGACTGTTTCTTTGTATTTTGACGAAGTGAATGGGCTTTACCGTCTAAAAAGTTTGTTGACCAGCACAGTCTGAGAACCCAGACTGGAGAGCGCAGATTTTTTTGGCATAGATAAGGATAGAAGAATGGGGAAAAAGAGATCTAGAAAAATTACGAAGGGAACATAAGGGAAAATTTAGCAGAACTAGGGCACCCTTAAAACGAGAGTCTAGGTAAGGGTCTAGTTTGCTAGCTTTAACAAATCTCAAGGAAGGCTAATTTCATCTGAATAAACTTAAAGAGTCTAAATAGCATACTAGCTGCTAGTAAAGTCCTAACTGTATAGCCGAATTATGTTATAATAGAGAAATAAAAGAGATAGAGAGTGGGACAGAAATCGGTAATTCGTTAGAATTCGATTTCGTCGTCCCGCCTCCGCACAGTTGAGTAGGGCTGTAAAAGCTGATGAAATCAGCGTAGTAGAGCCCACTCAACCACTGCGTCTTGCTCGACAATCTAAAGACAATTGAGAGGCTAGGACTTTTGTCCCACTCTCTTGCTATCTAATTCCCTGTTTTACTTTTAACTCTAGCTCTCAGAAAGCGCAAATCATTAAAAATATAAATTAGAAGAATGATTTGACAAGAGTAAACGCCCCAATCTAGCCTATAAATATCCCTTTGAATAGTGATGGAAAACAGGGCATAGATCATGAAGATAAAACTAGCTATGAAAACTAGGAAGGATTGTAGGCTTGCTATAAAAGGATAGCCTCTCTTTTTCAAAATGAATTTGAATAAAATAGCTAGAGCAGGCAAAATGGAAAATAAAGTAAAACAAGTTAAAAAATAGGAACCAATTAAATTTCTAAAATTACTTCCCCAAAAGATAGAATCCTCGTTTTGAAAAAGATAAATTGAAAGTGATTGATCGTTTAAAAAGGGTAGGACAAGGATGACCAGATAAAATACAATCAATAATCCAATTTGCCAAGAGAAACCTGCTTCCTTTCTCTCTTTATTGTCTGACATGTCTATCTCCTTTCTACAATTTGTCTATGCTTAACCTCAACATAATCACCGTTAGTTTCATCAATAGTCCCCAAGACATAGGCTCCATCTGGTAGGGGTGATTGTTCTAGTAACTGCTGGATTTGGTCTCTTAGATAAAAATGTTCCTTGTATTTTTCTTCTGGTAAGATAATTTGAACATAGACTGCATTATGTGACAAGGCATCATTTAAAGGCAAATCGTACAATTCTTCAAGAATAGAATGGTTATTCCTAACGGCATCTCTCATACGATCGCTATACCAGAGCTCACCTTTACCAAATCTATTTTGGTCAGATAGAGTGCTTCTTAACTTAACAGTTCCCCCTTTTAGGTGTGAAGACTGATTTAACTTTCTCGTTAAAGATTGTTCCAACTTGGCTCGCTCAGGGTTAATTTCTAAAGCTTTTTCAATAATTGGCGCATATACTCTCATAGATTCATCATAAGTCGATCCTAACTCAGATATAGGGTCCCTCCACTCGTCTACATCCATCTTGTCGTAATAAGGCACGACTAATTGTTTGAAGCGGACCGATTTTTTTACAGGGACAGAGATGGTTTTGTCCTTAATTTTTTCAGTATAGGTATAATTGACATCTATGCCCCAAATTTTTTCAGACCAGGAAAAGCCAGTTATCTTAATCTCTCCCCAAAAATTACGATTGGCGTAAAAGCCTTTGAGATGAGCTTCTAGATTTCGGTAGAAAAACAAAGACGAGACCACTAGAAAGCATACAAGCACCATGAAGCTTTTTATCTTGTCCGTATCAATCTTTAAATTCTTTTTCAATAGCTTCCTCCTTAATGACTTGCTTGAACTCCTCTTCAGTACGGATTATTTCTTCTTTGCCACTCTTTGTATACTCCTTGTCAATACTCCAGTAAAAATAGTCGGCATCGGGGAAGAACATTTTTGTTAGGGTAATGCTATCGTTGAGGGGCATATTTTCTTCTAGAACTACTATATAGCCGTATTTTTTCAATATTGAAAGGAGTCGACTATCCTCTGGTTTCCTAGCGCTATCATCAGAATCACCATCCGTTAAACGTGATTGGTAATCGTTCTTTTTGTAACTAAACAAAGTGGGCGGATAATTAGTTACATTTTTGCTATCATCCCAGTATTTCTCTGAAAGAAATGATGGGCTTGAAAGTACCCGATAGAGCCCTCCATATCCGAACTGGATGGCCTCTTTAGGTCGTTTTTTTGTTGCTTTTTTACTGGTTAGGTTTACATAGATTTCATCATTATCGTTTATCCGAATTTTTGCATATTCATCTTTTCCATCGGAATACATAAGATTATCCATCTCTCCTTCTATGGAAACATAGCCCATATCTTGAACGAGTTTCAAGACATCAATTGTTTGGCCATCCCCTTGCTCCTGCCCCAGTTTATAATAACGAATTCGGAAGTATTCTTCCTTGTCCTTTTCTTTCAGTGTTCCCACATACTGCTTGGAATCCTGAAATGCTAGAAATTTCCGTCCGACAGCAAAATCATAGGAACTCCACCCATCCTTCTCTTTAAAAGAAAGAGCAATCATAGGGAATTCTGGTTCGGTCTCGCCAATAGCTGTATAATTAGTCAAACGCTGATTCTTTCCTTTATAGACATAATTTCGTTCTTTGATCACATAAGCAGCTTCTTTGGTGAAAAAGAAAGAACAAGCACCAGCGACCACAAAAATGACCAGTGTTGCTAAAGCATAAATCTGCCACATTTGCCAAGAGAAATTCTCTAGCTTCTTCATCCTATTCTCCTTTTAGATAGATTATGGACTATTATATCATTTTTTGTAAACTTCCTGCTATAAGCAAAAGAAAAGTATGATAAAATGGTATTATTATAGTTTTATAAGGGAAAAATATGAATCAAACACGTCTCAAAAAAATCCTGAAAATATCGAGTTTCTTTCTATTCGCTTTTGTGACATATCATGTCTACTATCAATCTCTCGTCCCTCATCTTACAGCCAGGAACGAGGAAGATGCTAGACTGAGCCAGTCCAAATATCAAATCGCCTATGGGCAAGTAAGAGATTTTCAAAAAATCGGAAATTTTGCTTTGGCTATTGATATGTTTGGTGATGTCCAGCAGAAGGAAGGCTACATTATTGCTCAGAATTATCGCATTCCCAAAACTCAGGATCCTTCTGAAGGTCAAGCATTTTATGACAAAGAAAAATCTGAGTATTTTTATCAAATTGATATTTACAAAGAGGATGAAGGGATTCAGTCGCTGAGGAAGATTGATGTAAGAGATATCCTCCTCAAAGAAAAGAAGAAATATAAGATCATCAGCACAGCGAAAATAGATGCCTTTGACTCACCAACCAAGGCCCCATATTTAGAAATAGGACTGGAAGAAATTGATGGAGATGCTCGAGAGTTCTCTCTTATCATTGATTTACAGACCTTAGAAAGTCGCATTACTCGCCTTATAGGCTCTTCATCTGAGGAAAAGATTACTAGCAGGACTAATAGAGAATTATCGGTTGTCAGAGCCAATCCTGTCTTTGCAGAGCGCTTGAAGAACCTGAGCTTCGTTATTGCTAGTAATGATACCATCACAATGCGACCATATCAGGGAGGAGAACTCATCAATCTCTACCAAGAATATCCCCATATTTTTGAAATGGCTAAAAAAGGTAGTTTTACGATCTATCCACAGTTTCAATATAAAGAAGATCTAACTCAACAAGTTTCAAATTTTGCTAATCTTTTCAATTATCCAGGTGAAGCTCCCTTTTGGTCTGCTCAACAGAAACAAGATTACGAGGTAGACCGAGCTTTAAAACAGACAAAAGATTTATCGACTCCCCTTTCATATGATTTCTTCATGGAGAGGGTAAAAGAAGAAGGTAAGCTTAATGCGGTAGAAGGAATGATTCCTATCGGTTTTGATATCAATACTGGGGAAATAGTCACCGTTGATTTCAAAAAAGGACCTGTTTATCTCCAAAATTTTGACCTAGATGACCATATAGATAGTCTAAGTTATACGGAGTCCAACTATTCCTATATAAGAGATGTGCGGTTTGATCAAGTCAGCATCGACACAGCCATGTCTTATAAATTAGGTATAAAATCTTTAAGTGATTATAGTAGGATGATTGAGGATTCTAAAATCAATAAACCGAGAGAGACACGCTATATCACTTGGCTTCAATATAAAACAAATAACAATGTACATGAATCTGATTTGAATATCGTTAAGGGAATTGTGGATCAAGGAATCTTGTACAAAATCTTCTCCATATTTAGTCTTGAAGAAGGGCAAATGACAGTGAATCAGACTGGGACCAACAACAATCTTGCAGCAGGCAAGACCAAAATATTAGTACAAAATGGGCATCAACTTCTTGATTCGTTACAGTTTGAGACAAATGATGTGCCTAGCTTGAATCACGATGAAATGATCAAGTCTGGTCGGATTATATATGTCCTTATCGATGGGCAGCTTCGTCAAGTAAAAGTTCCGGAGGAAAAGTAGGTGCAGAAGATAGTGATAAATATAAAAAAATGCTTTCAAAATAAAATCTTTTTGAATGTTGCTGGCTATACCTTGGCTTTTACACTTGGTTTATTTTTAGCTTTTTATGTTTTTGAGAGGGAAAAAACGACCATTCAGTCTGAGCAAAGACAGGCTAAAACATCCCAAGAAAAGAAAGCTACAAGAGCGAAAGATGAGGCAGTACAGATAGAAAAACTTGCAGACAAGATTTATATGGTAAAAAATCCTAATTCTGCCATCTTGTCTGATAAGTACGTCTTACAGCAAGAAATGAATTACTCTGATCAATCCTTTCACTTTGATAGCTATCAGGCCTTTAGTAAGGACAATAAACATAGCAACCATGTAAAAATTAAGCTTTTTAATCAAGTTGAAGCGTTGTATAAAGATTACGATTTAGTCCAATTGGCTCAAAACCTGCATAGTCAAGCCATACCAGGGAAAGTTAGCCATCAGCTGTATCAAGATCCTCAGGATGGGCAATATTATTTTGCTTTTGAAGTCTATCTACCAGGCGGTAAGGATGAAAGAGATTACTCGAACGCTCATGAGGAGAAGCCTATCTATACTCTCTATACCAATATTGAAAACGGGCAGACCTTTTATCTAAAAGATTATTTTAAGCCCCTGAGTATCCGTGACAAGTATCCTGTCTATGGTGCTAGTAATCTGGATGACAAACTAGAGAAGTACGGCTTGGTTTTACTCAACAGTCCGCATAACTTTACCCTCATTCAAGGGGAAGGAAATTTACAGATTAAAAAGTTGAAGCTAAGCCAGCAATTTCCAAATATAGAGGAAAAACTTGCTAGCGGCTGGAGTTTAGTCGTAACTGGAGAGGATTCTTATGAAACCAGTATCAGACTTCTAGCGTCTGAAGGAGAAACCGATCTCTATACAAACGTCAAACTAGATCGTTCTTATTCATCTGATGACCAAGATCACCTCTTAAAGTCTTATCAGGATTTCCTTGAGCTATACAAGGAGAAATAGGAAGTTTCTTTTTATCAATAACACTGTTCCATATGAATCTTTCTAATGATGATTTTCATTGGTTTCATATGGGGCTTTTTTTATGCTTTAGAAATGATATTTTGGATTTACCAATTGCGAAGCCCTCAGAGTATCGTTCTCAAACATTTGTAAAGGATCTAAGTCTTTATGACAAAAATCTTTATTTTTTTGACAAATATACTTGTCAAAAAGAAAAGAATCTGTTACAATGTATTTAAGTTAAGAAGAAAAGATAAAAGGAGGAACTAATGGAGATACTGTTTTGGTGCCTACTTCCGATATTTTCTGGTTTGTGGCTGATGTCATCCAGTGAATTGAAAAATGTAAAAAGGAAGTTGAAACGTTTAGAGAGAAATAAAGAAAGGAGTGGAGAAATGTCACGTTTTTTTAAAGAAATGATTGGGAAAAAACCGATCATCATCGGTGAAGTTTTTGGAACGGATGGCTGGGTGATTGTTGATGCCGATGACGATTGGGTTAAGTTGAGTAAGACCAATAAAAAAGGTCAAACAAAAATTAAGCTCATGCGCATTGATGATATCAAGTCTGTTGAACTGAAAGAAGACTGAGAGGTGTTGTCATGAAGCTGAAAAATCGACTTAAAGAGCTGAGGGCCAGAGACGGGCTGAATCAAACTGACTTGGCCAAGAAAGCTGGCGTGTCACGGCAAACGATTAGCTTGCTGGAGCGGGATGAATACACGCCCTCCGTGGTCATTGCCCTCAAAATTGCTCAGATTTTCAACGAAAGTGTCGAAAATGTCTTTCGCCTAGTGGAGGAAGAGTAGGTAGTCAGGAAAAATCAGTTACTGGAGATAGTTTATGCTAGCCATCTTGTCATGAAGACTAGCAAGCAAGTTCTGTATAATAGCGGTTACTTGATCTAAATCTGATAAGTTGTATAGGTATATTAGTACTTTCCGTAAGTGAGAGAAAGTAAAACAAGGAGAAAAACAATGCAAGAATTTATGGAAAACTTTAAAGTTAACGAAGAACAAGCAAAAATTGCTGGTGTTTGCGCAGGTTTGGCGGATTATTTTGGGATAAAGGTAGCTTATATTCGTCTAATTTTCGCAGTTGTAGTGCTAGCATCAACTGAGCTAGGGATTTTTGTAGCCTTGGGCTATGCCTATCTGGCAGGATGGTTCCAAAAGGATTATTTGTGGAATAAAATGAGCCAAAAAGTCAGAAATCACTTTATTTTTCTAATGACAGTGCTGATTATTTTACCTTTATTTGGCCGTGAAATACTGGAAACTGCCTCTGACTTTATTAGCCAAGTCATGGCTTGGCTGACTGCGCTTATTTAAGTATAGGAGAAAACAATGTCAACAAAGAAAAGAATATTGAGAAATATCGGCACCTTCATTCTTGCTGCTATATTAGGAGGAGGGGTAGTTAGTTTTTTAATGGCTCATTTTGAGCATTTCTCTTGGCCGACCTTCTTAAATGTTGAACTGCTGAAGAACATTGGTCGAGCGAGTTTGATCATTCTCTATCCCGTAACTTTTTTCTTGCTCTATCAGACGCATAAAGTTCACGGAGCTTACCAGAGAGAAGAAGATGATGACAGAAGCTATGAGCTCTATCGTCAAACTTTCAAAACCCTAGAATATGCGACGATTTTATATAATATCTCGTCCGCTCTGACCCTATTCACCCTCTTTGTAGGAGTGAGCTACCTAGGTCCGCTACTAGGGTCAGACATGACGATTGATATTCCATTTTATGATATTGCACTGTTTCTTGCTTTGATTTTAGGTCAAATTCTTGTATTGAAAACCACTCAGAAGGTTCGTCAATATAAATTATCTGCTATGCCAACCATTGAGGAGATGAAGGACTATGCTCTGTCTTATGATGAAGGGGAGTTGCAGGCTCATTATGAACAAAGCTTTTTAACCCTCTTCAATCTCAATCAGCGCCTCATTCCAGGCCTTTATGTCTTACTCTTTATTCTTGGAGCTGGAACACCGATGCAGGTCGCTTCTGGTATGATAGTCTTAACCATTATTTTTGTCTATATCAATGCTGAGTCTTATCAAGCAGTTAAAAGATATTTCAAATAAGCTGTTTGTCGGCTCAAAAGGAGTTCACCTGAAATTAGTGGGTTTTATCTTTCCTAGTATCTATATTGGACTGATACTGCTAAATCTCCTATTCCAATTGGATACGATTTTGGCTTGGATTGCGGTATCGGTCATCTATCTTTATGTTACTGTCAGCCAGTACAAAATCGTTAAACGTTATTATAAGTAAGAAAGTGAGAAGAGGCCTTATGTCACAAGTGATTCAAGTAGAGAATATTTCTAAAAGTTTTGGAGATAAAAAAGCTTTAGAACAGATTAATTTTCATATCGATCAAGGAGAAATTTTCGGATTTTTAGGACCATCTGGATCGGGAAAAACAACCTTAATTAACATCCTGACAGGCCAGCTTGATGCCGACAATGGTCAAAGTAAAATCCTTGGTAAAGCTTCAGATGCTATTAATGCTCAGGATTTGGTGAAAATTGGCCTAGTATCTGATACAAGTGGCTTTTATGAAAAGATGACTCTCTATAAAAACTTGCAGATATATGCGAAATTATACGATTTAAAAAATGATCGGATAGATGAAGTTTTAGAGCAGGTTGGTTTGTTAGAAAGCAAAAATATTGTAGCAGAGAAACTTTCGACAGGTATGAAGCAGCGGATGTTTCTAGCCCGGGCTCTTTTAAATGATCCTGAAGTCTTATTCTTGGATGAACCAACGAGTGGACTTGATCCTCGTACTTCCAAGGTGATTCATGAGCTTTTGCTTGAGCTGAAGAAAAAGGGAACAACCATTTTTCTGACGACGCATGATATGCATGAAGCGAGCGCCCTTTGTGATAGACTGGCCCTGCTAAATAAGGGAGTATTAGTAGAATATGGCAAGCCGAAAGCTATTATTCAAAAATATAACGCAGCCAAGAAAGTTAAAATTAGCTATGAAAATGGAGAAACCGAGCAAATTTCGTTCTCAGAATTGGCTACAAAAGACCTAAAATTAGCTATTACAGTACATTCTTGCGAACCTACATTAGAAGAAATCTTTATTCAATTAACAGGAGAAAAATTAGATGTATAAAAAAATTAAAGCTCTCACATGGCTGCGTACTCAGATTATATTGACAAATTCTTCTTTGCTTATGTCCGTCCTGCTGCCCTTTGGCCTCCTCTTTTTGTACAATATGATTTTAAATAAGAATGGCAATGCAGGTCAAGGACTATTGAAAATGATCCTGCCTATGACTTTTGCTATGAGTGGCGGCTACATGGTGTCTATTATGATGGCAGAAGACAAGGAAAAGCGTAATCTAAAAACCTTGATGCTGAGCGGGGTTCGTTCTACTGAGTACCTCTTATCCATGTTGGTTTATCCCTTCCTATTTACAGTCTTTGCCTTGCTTTTTTTCCCATATTATTTGCATGTAGACCTGTCTGGCAAATGGCCTATCTATCTTTTGATCAATCTCTTCATTATTGTTATTATCCTTTTAATCAATCTTTTTATCGGTGGTATTTCCAAGACGCAATCACAAGCTCAAGTTTATAGTTTATTTCCGCTGATGCTGATCAGCTTCTTACCTCTATTTGCAAGTTTTGATAAAACAATACAGAATATTTTGCGTTTTACTTTTATGAATCCATTTATCAACTTCTTTGAAACAGGAGACTATTCATTTAAAATTGAAGATTTCTCTAATTTGGTGATTTGGCTTCTTATTTTTATCAGTGCAAGCACCTATGTCTTGAGTAAAGGCCGAAAATGATGGAGGAGCTTTTATGAAATTAATCAAAAAAATCAACTTTATGGAAGAAAAGAAATATGTAATCGGGCTAAATGTAGCGGGCCTCTTGCTGATTTTTCCCTTCTCCATGCTTTTTGCGAAATTGACCCAGTTAATATTCCGAGCTGATCATTATGATTTTTCGGGTCTAGATCTGGCCTATTTGTTAGTTTTTACCTTTATCCTTGTCATCATCCATGAGTACATCCACGGTTTCTTCTTCAAGTTTTTTGGTAAAGGGAAAGCCAAGGTTAAGTTTGGTTTTAAAAATGGGATGGCCTATGCGACTAGTCCAGGAACCTTCTACCATCGTAAGGACTTCTTGGTCATTGGTTTGGCTCCCTTTGTTTTGATTAGCTTGCTTCTGACCTTGTTGGCCATGCTGGGCTTGCTCAGTTCAACTCTCTACATGCCTTTAGCTAGTCTTCATGCAGCAGGCTGTGTTGGTGACTTTTACATCGCTTTGCTGCTGTTGGGCCAGACTGATGATATTCTGGTCGAGGATACTGAGGTTGGGATGAACTTTTACCAGAAAGAAGAGCCTAGTCAGGGCTAGCAATCACAAGTGTTATATACTTTTTTTAAAATGTCTATTAAAGAGTAACAGACTTGATAATTAAAGATGTGGAGCAATGTTGATCCTGCCTAAATGGATGGCAGCGTGATACTAAATTCAAATTTAAAACAAATGAAACCCGAAGGACTAGAAGTTCCTTCGGGTTTTGTATATAAGAGAAAAATGCTTAGACAAGTTCGTCAATAGACGTGTAATCGAGGTTCAAACCTTCTGCAACAGGTTGGCTAGTGATGTGGCCATGATAGGTTGTGACACCTTCACGCAATCCAGCGTCGTCTGCAATAGCTTGTTTGAAGCCTTTGCCAGCCAGCGCTTCGATATAAGGAAGGGTGACATTGGTCAGGGCGATAGTAGAAGTGCGAGCCACGGCACCAGGAATATTGGCTACCGCATAGTGGAGAACACCGTGTTTCTCATAAACTGGCTCATCGTGGGTTGTCACGCGGTCAGCAGTCTCGATAACGCCACCTTGGTCAACGGCCACATCAACAATGACAGAACCAGGGCGCATTTGCTTCACCATATCGTCAGTCACCAGTTTTGGTGCTTTAGCACCAGGAATGAGCACAGCTCCAATCACGACATCTGCTTCGCGGACGCTTGCCTCGATGTTAAATGGATTGGACATGAGAGTTTGAATTTGGTTGCCAAAGACTTCTTCTAGCACGGATAGACGTTTGGCGCTAATATCGAGAATCGTAACTTGAGCGCCTAGTCCCAGAGCGATACGGGCTGCATGAGTTCCTACAACACCGCCTCCGATAATGGTAACTTTACCTTTTGGCACTCCGGGTACACCGCCAAGGAGAACGCCAGAGCCACCTGTTTGCTTGGTTAGGAAATGAGCTCCGATTTGAACAGCCATACGACCAGCAACCTCACTCATAGGTACTAAGAGTGGTAGTTGTCCTTGTCCGTCACGTACAGTCTCGTAAGCTACCCCGGTAGTTTTAGCAGTTACCATAGCTTGGGCTAATTTGGGAGCAGCGGCCATGTGCAGGTAAGTGAAGAGTAGAAGGTCATCACGCAAGAATTGGTACTCAGCTTCCAGCGGTTCTTTAACCTTAACAACCAACTCAGCTGCCCAGGCTTCAGCAGCGGTAGCAACGATTTTTGCACCTTGCTTTTCATAGTCTGCATCTGCAAAGCCAGATCCAAGTCCAGCATTTGTCTCGATCAAAACCTGATGGCCTTTTCCTACCAAACTATGCACACCAGCTGGCGTCAGGGCAACGCGATTTTCATTATTTTTAATTTCTTTTGGAATTCCGATTAACATAGAGCTTTACTCCTTTTTCTAACGCTAGGATCTCTGAATACAGGGCTACAAAGGGACCTAGGTCAATTATTGTGATGTTTTCATTTTAAAGGAAACTATCGCAAAAAGCAAGAAAAAAAGGATTGTTTTGAGCAGGAAATTATGCTATTCTGATAAGAAAAATCAGGAGGAAGAGATGGAAAATATCTATGTCAAGCTAAGTCAGCATTCTAGACTGGAAACGGAACGATTGATCTTGCGTCCAGTGACTTTGGAGGACGCTCCAGCCATGTTTGAATATGCTTCGGACGAGGAGAATGTTCGCTATACCTTTGCGACCAACAAAACTCTAGAGGAAACCCGCAATAATATTGCCTTGTTTTACCTAGCTAATCCTTTGGGTCGCTGGGGCATTGAGCTGAAGGAGACTGGCGACTTTATCGGGACGATTGACCTGCATAAGATCCGCTTGGACTTGAAAACGGCAGCTATCGGCTATGTGATCCATAAAAAATACTGGAATCAGGGCTACACGACTGAGGCCACTCGGGCAGTGCTTGAGCTGGCTTTTGAAGAAATTGGCATGAACAAATTGGTCGCCGTACATGATATTGACAATCCTGCCTCCGGCCGTGTCATGCAAAAGTCAGGCATGATTTTTTCACACGAAGAGCCATACGCAGCCTTGGACCAGCATGAGGAGGGACGCATAGTGACGCGGCTGCATTACTATCTGACTAAGGACCAATATTTCGCAAAAAAATGAGAAAGAATATTGACAAGTGCCTATCTACATGATATAGTAGATAGGTAATGCTGATTTAGCTCAGTAGGCAGAGCGCATCCATGGTAAGGATGAGGTCGCCGGTTCGATCCCGGCAATTAGC
>ERZ773042.1626-NODE-1626-length-13064-cov-3.912291_pt1 | contig 13064 bp, 9 predicted proteins | sample MGYA00511664_ERZ773042 | MGnify/ENA primary metagenome ERZ773042 (study PRJEB29015, sample SAMEA2737984) | human oral metagenome | biome: human oral; feature: human-associated habitat; material: dental | place: China | collected 2036 ... | reverse complement strand
GGATGATTCCATGTTTGTAACAATGAATGTATACATGTAAATCATTTGATTTTCAGGTTTTTCAACTTTACAGACAACACGTCTTTCATAAGGCCAAGGACCTGCCTGATACATGAATTCACCATAAACTACAGCATAATCTACTTTGTTGTTTTTTGTGATTTCATCAAGTTCATCTACAAGATATGATGCTTTATCACGAAGTATAGCATTTTCTTTCAAACGAATTACATAGCCGGTGCCGTTTTCTTCACACTGTTTATATAAACCGGGTGTTGCAAAGCCACTATATCCGCGAAGGAGAAGTTTGGTTTCCGGAAAATCTTCAAGATATTCATCAAGTATAGGCTGAAGAAATTCCACAACACCTGTGCTTGAATACTGAGTCCCATTGCGAAGCTGAATTTTAATCAAATCTCCTGTGATTCCATCATAGCAAACAAGTGGATGGTAACCGTTACTTTGATAGTGGAAGTTAAATGCTCTACCTTCCTGTTTGCCATAGGCATTAAGGAGTGTTGAGTCCAAATCTAAAATGATAGCTTCCGGCATCTGAATGCTATAAACTTTCTTTCGAAGAATTTGATTTATTGAAAGGAACTGATTCAGCGAATCCTCATCCATTCGATTATGAAATCTTGAAATGGTTGGTTGTGATGCTAAAGTGTCTTTATTTAGCACTGCTTTAAACACAGGATCATTTGTAAGTTCATCTGAAGCGTCATCTTCAAAATAACCTGCAATGATCATATATATCATCTGAAGAAGATTTTCTTTATCAGTGTGATAACGGAATAATGCAGAATCATTGGTCTTAAATGATTGACTGAAAAGTTTATCAATGCCAAGTTTACTTACGAATTCTTTTATAAGAAGTAAGCCTGCATCGGAGGATAAATCGCCTCCATCGAAATTAATTTTAATTTTTCTATTGTTTTCAAGTGATAAGGTGTTTACAATACTCATAAAGGGCTCCTTTGTGTAATTTTTTTGAGTTTTATCACCTTAATTTTACCACAAATGGACGCTCTTTTTTCTTCACTTAATAGGTGAAAGCAATATTTTGTTAAAATATAGTAATTATGTGGCTTTCAGCCACTTTCATGGAGTTACCATGAATAATCTAGGCTTATATATATTTTTTAAAAATTATCCTTACATACTGCTCGGATAAATAAAGACGACAATCGCTATATCAAAAACTATGCAGTTGTCATCTTTATTACATCCTTATGCTTAAAGCACATTGGGGGGATAATTTTTTATAACAAATTCAACTTATACTCCGGCAAAGAATCTTGATATTTTGTCAATTCAAATATATTTTTATATACTTAATGCTTTTTGTATATACCTCTCCACTGTTACAGTTCTTATGAATTTATTATCTATGGGTAAATGCTAAAGCGTTTAGCTAAATTAATACTTATGTTTACACCAACAACACTTCAATATTAACCTTGCAACCTCTTTAGGTTTTATAAAAACTGTAATTTACAGAAAACTATTTACATATAAGGGCATTAAATATTATTACTATACCTTTTTTATTCCGCCTTTGTATTAAATTAAATTAGATTATAAACGCTTGTAACTTACTTAACTCACTAATATTTTCTATAAGGTTTAATATCTATAACCATAATAGTAATCATCAGCAAGTTCATCCAAATCATGAATTTGAACTACACCGTTAACTGTCCATGCACCGTCAGAATTAACATAATAACCGTCAGGTGTCCATCCGTTCATATACAAATAGCCTTCCCAGTCGAAACAATAACACTCTGCTATTCCGTCATCGTTTCCGTCAAGCCATGATGCCCTCCTTTGATACAATTCCTTTAGTTCAATACTACAGTTATGTTTACTTTTATTAATACTGTCCGTCTTCATTTACTCTGTAGCCGTCAGGAGTTACTTCATTTCTATACATAGAGCCTAATGGGCGTATATTGGTATTATTTAAATAATACCACTCACCGTCACTTCCAAGTTCCCATGTTTTTTCACTGGTCTGAGGTGTAAAGAAATACCACTTGCCTGATATTAAATGCCATCCCTTAAACATCCTTCCGCTATCAAGATCAAGATAATACCATTTATTGTCATAATTATCATAATGCCAACCCTTCTTTAAGGTATTTCTTGTGCGTCCGCTATAGTAGTACCACTCATCTTCTTTATTATCATATATCCATCCTGACTTGGACAGTACAGCTTTACCTCCGCCATAACTGTTTGAGCCGCCGCCTGAGCCGCTACCTGAACTGCCACCTGTGCCGCTACCTGAACCGCCGCCTATACCGCTGCCCGAACCGCCTGTTCCGCCTGTGCCTCCACCTGAGCCACTGCCTGTACCGCCTGTTCCGCCGCCTGATGGGGTAAGTACCTTCTCACACAGCAAAGTATAAATTACAGTCTTTGCTGTAGCTCCCTGTGCAAATGTTGTGCTTATAAATACCTTGGGAGGAGTGCCTGCCGCAAATTGTGCTGACGAATAAGCTTGTGTATCCTTTACACGATATTTTTGACCTGCATCACTTGAAGTAGCAATAAATTCAAGCTTTGTATTCTCCCATTTATTATCCTGATAAAGCTTTCCGCTATCAGTTAGAAGCAGATTTCCTGAACCGTCCACATATCTTATTGTATATGGAAGATATACATTTGCCTTGATTTTTATATTTAAGTATAACATTACTGCAGGATCGAATACTTGAATCGATGAAGAACTGATATCAAGCTCATACTTTCCTACCGGCTGAGCCGTACCTGTGATTTCTAAATCATAATTCGAACTAGCGCCGAAATTCAAATCGCTTGCTCCTATAGGATGGCTAGTAACTGTTTGCGTTGCAGTGTACCCCAACGATTCATTTACATGTTCACCATACTGGTAGTCAAATGTAGGTTCATAGTCTCTGTTAATAATAGTCGCATGTGCCGGTATTGCACTTATAAGTATTAAACCGACTGCAATGCCAAGTACCGCAAAGCTGTTACGGATTAGACTTTTTCCTTTCATATACTAACTCCTTTCTTTGTTCAATAATGCTTTTGCTTATAATTTAAGAATATAACTTCTTTCCTTAACACAGCCTTTTAGTCCTTTTTAGTTTTCTCTGCTTCTAATAAACTTAAGCTAAATTAAGTTTTGTTATTTCCTTGTCCACATACTACAGCAAAAAATCAAGAAAATATATTATCCAATGAATACTTTTTTGTAAAAAAACAAAATAGTATTCATTGAATAAGAACATATTGCACAAGAAGACAGGCTGTTTTTTATGCTATATGCCCTATTTAAAGAGTTTTTTATTTCGGTTATCCTAAATTATTTTTTTAATATATAAATTCAGCTTATATTGCTACAGCTTCTAAATACACCTTGATCGAAATAATTTTCAGTATATAAATTTTAGTCTATATGCTTTACAAATAAAAACGACAGCCTCCGGTATTCAAACTAGGAGGCTGTCGCCTTTTATTACATCTAAACTATTCAACCCATGAAAGTTTCCTTCTTTTTTCTTTTATATCCTCAACTATCTTTTCACCAAGCGACTTAGGATCAACATCCACATACATTACGGAACCCAAGGTCTTTCTTGTACTTTCTTTTAAAAACTCCACTGTTTTTGGTGAACCGTGTATAGGTGCTTCCACACAGTGATAAGAATTAAGTCCATGCAACCTGAAACCCAAAGCTGCATTGATACCTTTTTCATTAGACCATTCCGGAGACGAAAAAGCATAGGGCATATCTTTTAAGTCCTTACCGTGTAAAGCGGCTATTGCTCCGAAAATAGCTGAAGAACGGGTATTATCTATACATTCACCCACATGCATAACAGGTGGCATATTGTCTTTTTCAAGGAATTTTCTTAAACTGTCGCCACACTTTGAGTATGCAAGTTCACTTGTTTGGCAATACCCCATCTTTAATAGAGGAAAAGAGGCACAGCCGTTAGTCAAAATCAAAATATTATTTTTCAAGAGCACATCAGCCACATCAATAATAGCCTTCTCATAGGTAACTCTGGGGTTATTACAGCCTACAAGATTAACTATTCCTCTTATAGTTCCGCTTTTTAGTGCATCTGCGAGCGGTTGCATACTTCCGTAGTACTTTGAAAGGTATTCAAAGGAAAAACCTACTTCCGCATCCACCTCATACTGCGGTATAAATACCGGTATACCCTTTCTGCTCTCATAACTTTCTATAGCTCTTTCTATGATTTTTTGAGCAATTTCTTTAGTTTCTTCTATATTAGAATGATGATGATCGTAACCTATATGCTCAGCCCCGGGAAGCCTTGCCGAATCACTGGTTGTTACCACGGTAGTTCTAAAACATCTTGCAACATCCATGATTGCAGGAAATACATCCTGAACATCCGCCACCCAAAGATCCAAAGCTCCTGTTCCAAGTACAAGCTCCGCTCCCACTGCATTGGACAAAGGTATCACGCCGTCATATCTATACATGGCAGAAAGTCCCGAACAGCATATACCGTAAAAACATATGCCCTTGGCTCCTTTTGACTTCGCCAATTCTACATACTTCTTTGACTGTCCGGTCTTAACTATTTCTCTTACAAGCATGGGCAAATGTCCATGTACCGCTATATTTACATATCCTTTTTTTAATGCTCCCACATTGACCTTGGAGGTAACTCTGTCTCCCACTCCCAGCAAGCAGTCGGTCGCAATAGAAGTAGCTACCACTCCTGAAAAAGTAAATGCCAAACCGCAACGCAAGAATTGTTTCATGGTAGATTCCCAGTCTCCGTCCGTACCCACTCCGGTTTTATGATACGCCTCAAATACTTCATGGTAAGCACTTATAGGTATTATATCCAGATCTTTCCAAACTTTTTTTCTTTCTTCATTGGCACAGGCTTCTATAGTCTTAAATGTATCCGGTTCAGTTCTTGACATATCCTCAAGCAACACATCTGCAAGGTCTATAGCTATGTTCTTCAATTGCCTGTGTCTTGTAGGTATATTAAAAGCCTTAGCCATTGCCCTGATCTTTTGTTCTCCATCTATCGAAACTTTAAGCTTACCCTGTGCCGCCCATTTCAGATTAAGTATTATCTCTCTTCCGTGCATACCGTGCTGAGCTACACCGGCAGCTGCACTTCTAAGAAGATTTCTTGCTACTATAAGATCCGCATCCGCACCGCAGATACCCTTCGGGCTTTTGGGAGTAACTTTACAAGGTCCCATATTACAGATTTTACAGCACACACCCGTCATTCCGAAAGCACATTGAGGTTGTTGCTTGTCAAATCTGTCAAATGTTGTATCTATACCGAGCTGTTCCATGCGAAGCATCATCTCTCTTACAGCAGGATCCGGAGTATTCTCAAGCACCTCCTGCTTAGAGGGGAATGTCTTTCTGTAAGCACTTACAGCCTTTATATAGTCTTCGGTAAATGCCTCTTCATGGCTATGTTCATACTCGTGTCCGTCCTCATCAGTATGAGTATGTGTATGTCCTTCCACAGGTTTTAGCACTCTCGGTATACCGTTTTCATCAAAGCCTATTATAGCCCTGTGTCTATGATCACTTGCATAGTTTTCTTTCTTACTCATATCTTACTCCTCTTAGCACAATTTATTCAAGTCTTTACAAACCTATTAATATGTAGTGTTTATAGGTTTTGTATATTATAAATTATCTTCCTTATTTAGTCAACTTATTAATAAATATTTCTTTGTTTATTTGCACAAAAATCATACTCTGTTTTTGTGCAATGTATCCTTATTCATTGAATAATATTGGTGATTTCGGCAAAAGATTATTCATTGAATAATATATTTCTCATACCTAAAATGCTAGAATTAACTTCCAATAAAAATATTTTATAAATTATTCCAAATCAAAGGAGGTTTGTTATGAAAAAATTATTGTTTACTTTATCATTTGCAATTGCAATATCTGCTATGGCTATAAGTTCATATGCAGAACCTCATACGGACGATCCGGGTACGGGACATTGGAGACAGGATGGCAAAGGTTGGAGGTATGAATTTGACGATGGTTCATACTATGCGGGGTGTTGGTTTATTGATTTCGATTCCAAATGGTATTATGCTAAGGGAGACGGCTACATAATAACAAATGACTGGCTTCAAGATTATGACTATAAATGGTATTATTTTGACGGTAGCGGCTGTATGGTCGCAAATAAGTGGATAGGTGATTATTATCTCGGTTCCGATGGTGCTATGCTCACCTCTACAACTACGCCGGACGGGTATCAGGTAGATTATAGCGGCAAATGGATAAGATCCGGGACAAATAGCAGCAATGTAAATAACGGAACTTACAACTTCTTTTTTGAAAATAACGGAGCGGATTTTTTTAGTATAAGCGGAAATACAATTTCAATAAACGCAGATATGTATGGATATTATGACGAGCAGTATATCGGTCATAAGTCGGTAAGCTATACTCTTACAAGTAACACTCGCTACAAAACAAAATTCAAATTGGCTCCTGCTGTGGATTGTACAAAGCAGGAATTCATAAATTTTTATGATACAAATGAAAGTATGAGTTTGGATCTTACGGTACAAAACGGAGCAGTTACTGAAATAAGGCTTGTCAAATTAAGATAAGTCGAACACAATATCAAACAGCTTAGATATGAGGCGAGATTGCCGTTAAACTTGATGATATTGTTATCTCTTTATACCGTAATTTTTAACAAAAATTATTTAGTTAGTAATTAAAGCATAAGGCTTCTTAGACTAAGGAATTATTGTTTTGTTATATTCAATAATAAAGGGGCTGTCGCATAAGCGGCAAATAATATCTTATACAGTGTTTTCAACTATATAAAGTATATTTGTTCTTAATGCGACAGCCCCTTATTTATCTTAAAGCTATGTTTAATATCCGTAACAGTAAACATTAACTAAGTCTCATCTTAAAGTCATCATAAGAGAAACTTTTTACAAGGCTGCACTCTCCCTTTTCCATAACAGTTATGTCCGGTAGCGGCATTCCGTTAAAGGTATTGGTCTTAACCATTGTATACAGTGCCATATCTTCAAATATAAGCCTATCTCCTACTTTAAGAGCTTTATCAAATGAATATTCTCCTATCACATCTCCGGCAAGACAGGTAGGACCTGCAAGTCTGTAAGTATATTCTTTCTCATGCGGCAGGGAAGAGTCTTTAAGCGGAGGTCTGTAAGGCATTTCTATAACATCAGGCATATGGCAGGCAGCCGAGGTATCCAGTATTGCGACCGGAATGTCCGCTTCGACCACATCTATCACCGTAGCTACAAGGTAGCCGGCATTTAAGACTACCGCCTCTCCCGGCTCAAGGTATATGCTTAAGTTATACTTATCCCTCATTTTAGCTATGCACTCTTTAAGAAGTTCCACATCATAGTCTTTTCTTGTAATATGATGTCCTCCGCCGAAGTTAAGCCACCTCATGTCGGGTAAATATTTTCCAAACTTTTGTTCTACAGCCTGCAAAGTCGTATGCAGGTCATCCGAGTTTTGCTCACACAGAGTATGAAAATGAAGTCCGTCAAGCATGGAGTAAAGCTCCCTACCCTCTTTACTTTCAAGTGCCTTCTCAAACTCGGCTATCCTTACACCAAGTCTTGAGCCGCTGCTGCAAGGATCGTAGATTTCATGCTCCGTCTGTGTGGAACACTCCGGATTTATCCTAAGAGCTATCTCACAATTATTTTCCTTGGCAAGCTTTGCGTATAAAGCCAGTTGAAAAAAGGAGTTAAATACTATATGCTTTGCTATTTTAACTATTTCCTCCATATCTTTAGCCTTATATGCAGGTGAGAAAATATGCACTTCTTTTTTGAATTCCTCATAACCAAGCCTTGCTTCATATATACCGCTGGCAGTTGTTCCGTCAAGGTACTTGGCTATCAAAGGATAGGTATAAAAGCAGGAATATGCCTTTTGTGCCAAAAGTATCTTAGCCTTTGCTTCTTCCTTAATTGATTTTAATAAGCAAAGATTAGTTTTAAGTTTATCCAAATCAACTACAAAGGCAGGAGTATTTATATCATATATACTTGCCATCTTAGTCTACCAATGTAGGATTTTCCTCTATAACCCAAGGAAGTCCCCACTTATTAAGAGCCTCCATGAAAGGATCCGGATCAAACTCTTCTATATTAAATACGCCCTTTTTATCCCAAGTCTTGGTTAAAAGCATCATTGCGCCTATCATTGCCGGTACACCGGTAGTATAGGCAACCGCCTGTGAGCCTACTTCCTTGTAGCAGGACTCGTGATCGCAGACATTATATATGTAGAGATTCTTTTCCTTACCGTCTTTTTTACCTCTGAAGATACAACCTATATTGGTCTTACCCTTGGTTCTTGGACCAAGTGAAGAAGGATCAGGAAGTACAGCCTTTAAAAACTGTAGCGGAATTATTTGCTTTCCTTCAAACTCTATAGGCTCTATGGAGGTCATTCCTACATTTTCCAAGCATTTAAGATGGGTAAGGTAACTTTGTCCAAAGGTCATAAAGAATCTTATTCTCTTTATTCCCTTTATATTAAGTGCCAATGACTCAAGCTCCTCATGGTGTAAAAGGTACATATCCTTTACTCCGACCTGCGGGAAGTCATACACACGCTTGATTTCCATAGGCTCGGTCTCAACCCACTTGCCGTCTTCCCAGTAACTACCCTTGGCACTTACCTCTCTTATATTGATTTCAGGGTTAAAGTTTGTAGCAAAAGGATAGCCGTGATCACCACCATTGCAGTCCAATATATCAATATAGTTGATTTCATCAAAATAATGCTTCATAGCATAGGCTGAGAACACACTTGTAACTCCCGGATCGAATCCGCTTCCCAAAAGCGCAGTAATTCCTGCCTTTTCAAATCTTTCTCTGTATGCCCACTGCCAACTGTACTCAAACTTTGCGGTATCTTCCGGCTCATAGTTTGCGGTATCAACATAATCAACCTTGGTTTTAAGGCAGGCTTCCATAATAGTAAGATCCTGATACGGAAGTGCAAGATTAAGCACCAAATCAGGCTTGTAGCTTTCTATAAGCTTAACTATCTCGTCTACATTGTCAGCATTAAGACTTGCTGTGCTTATATTGGTCTTAGTCTTTCCTTCCAATTCACTTTTTAACTTATCACACTTTGATACTGTACGACTTGCAATACATATATCCGTAAATATTTCCGAGTTCTGGCAGCACTTATGTACTGCTACGCTTGCAACTCCTCCACAACCTATTATTAATACTCTTGACATATTTATCTCCTTATCTTAATTTGGCTTTATATTGCCAACAAAAGCTCCCTTATAACCTTGCAGGCGGTGGCTGTTGACGCACCTGACTGGTCATATATGGGGCTTAATTCATTTACATCACAGGCAATTATATCGGTATACTCCGCAACCAATCTTATACCCTCTAAAAGTTCAAGAAAGCTTATGCCGCCTGCCTCAGGTGTACCGGTTCCCGGAAACACTGAAGGATCGAGTACATCCAAATCTATGGTAAAATATACCTTACTGCCTCTTATACGGCTTAAACTGCTCTCAAGTTTGCTTAAGTTAAATCTATGGAGATCTGTATGCTCCTTAGCCCATTCAAACTCGACCTTTTCTCCTGAGCGTATTCCGAATTGGTGTATGCGCCCGTCTCCCAAAAAGTCATGACATCTTCTTATTACACTGGCGTGTGAGAGTTTTGCACCCAGGTAATCCTCTCTAAGGTCGGTATGTGCATCAAATTGTATCAAATGCAGATCCGGATACTTCTTATAAGCCGCCCTTACCGCTCCAAGGCTTACCAAATGCTCTCCACCTATCATTAGTGGGATCTTTTTAGAATTTAATATAATATCCGCTCTTTCTTCTATAGCCGCAAGTGCCTTTTCGCTGTCTCCAAAGCAAAGTTCCAAGTCTCCGCTGTCAAATACGGCTATCTCGGTCAGATCCTTGTCCTGATAAGGGCTGTAGGTTTCCAGACCGAAACTTTCCCCTCTTATAGCCTTGGAAGCAAATCTTGTCCCCGGTCTAAAAGAGGTGGTAGAGTCAAACGGAGCTCCGAATATAACTATATCGGCTTCTTCATAAGGCTTATCACAGGCTATAAAAGTTTCTATATTATTATTCAACATTTTTAAGTAACTCCTCTACATAGTATGGTAGGGTAAATGAACCGCTGTGCAAATTCGTTGTGTAGTATCTTGTGCTTATGCCCTTCATATTCCAACTTACTGAATCCAGATTTCTTACCGGATGGTAGACCTTTGAGGCAAAGCCGAACAGCCAGTGTCCGGTAGCATAGCTTGGTACATGTGCCTGATATACCTTGCTTATCGGAAAGCTTGATATGATACGCTGATGTATCTTTTGGGTAGTAATGGCATCTTCTTCATAGAAAGGACTTTCATGTTGGTTCATCATTATCCCGTCCTCTTTAAGCGCTTTGTAGCAGCTTCCGTAGAATTCTTTGGTAAAAAGCCCCTCGCTCGGTCCGAAAGGATCTGTAGTATCGGCTATAATTAAGTCATACTCATTTTCTACGGAGCGTAAGAATCTAAGTCCGTCATCATGTCTTATATGCACTCTCTCATCGTCAAGCCTGCAAGCTACGGAAGGTAGATACTCTCTGCACACTTCTACGACCAAAGGATCGACTTCTACCAAGTCTATATGCTTGATATCACGGTATTTGCAAAGTTCTCTTACCACACCGCCGTCTCCGCCTCCTATTACCAATACCTTCTCAACATTCGGATGCACTGCCATAGGTACATGGGCAATCATTTCATGATAGATAAATTCATCTTTTTCCGTCAGCATCATAAAGCCGTCCAGTGTTAAAAATCTGCCGAATTCCTTTGATTCAAATATATCTATTCTTTGATGATCGCTTTGACCGCTATACAACTGCCTATCTACTCTAATAGAAAATTTTACATTTTGAGTATGCCTTTCTGCAAACCATAATTCCATAATCTACCTCCTTCTAAAACATTTGTATAGGTAACTTTAATACATTTAATTTATTAATATCGGGATCTTCCGGTCCTGTGATTGAACAACCCTTTTCCTTGGCATATATAATATAGTCAAGTATTCTATCCGTAATCATCTCTCCGGGTGCAAGTATAGGGATCCCCGGTGGATAACACATAAGAAATTCCGAGCAGATCCTGCCTGATGTTTCCTGTAAATCCAGCTGCTCCTTATCCGCATAGAATGCCGCCTGTGGGGATACCGCCAGTTCCGGACTTATGTACTCGTGAGGCATAAGCCCTTCTTTTCCTCTGCTGTTAAGCCTCTTTATCTCAGCAAGGGAACTTGCCAGTCTTTCTATATCCTGTTTTCTGTCGCCTATTGAAAGATAGGCTAAGATATTGCCCATGTCTCCGAATTCTATCTGTATATCGTACTCATCTCTAAGTTTGTCATACACCTCTATGCCTGCAAGTCCTATATCTAATGTATAAATAGAAAGTTTGGTTTTATCAAAGTCATATATGCTGTCATGGTTGATCATATCAGAAGAATAGGCATAATAACCTCCGATATTCGATATCTCTTTTCTGGCATACTCCGCCAGATCCATTACCTGTGCAAATATTTCCTTTCCACGCAGTGCAAGGTTTCTTCTCGATATATCAAGGCTTGATAAAAGCAAATATGATGCACTTGTAGTTTGTGTAAGGTTAATGATCTGTCTTACATAGCCCTCATGCATTTCCTTACCTATCAAAAGTATGGAGCTTTGTGTAAGACTGCCACCGGATTTGTGCATACTTACCGCTGCCATGTCCGCACCTGCACTTATTGCATCTATAGGTAAATTGTCTCCAAAATAAAAGTGTGTTCCGTGTGCTTCATCTGCAAGCACATACATATCATTGTCATGCGCCAGTTTTACTATGGATCTTATGTCCGAGCATATACCGTAGTAGGTAGGGTTATTTACAAATATTGCCACCGCATCCGGGTTTTCTTTGATTGCCTCTTCCACCTGTGAGACCTTCATGCCCAAGGCTATTCCAAGCTTTTGGTCTACATCCGGATTGACATATACCGGTACGGCACCGCAAAGTACCATGGCATTGATAACCGAACGGTGTACATTTCTTGGAAGTATTATCTTATCTCCCCTTTTACATACGGCAAGTACCATGCTTTGTACTGCCGAGGTCGTACCTCCTACCATCAGGAAGGCGTGTGCCGCTCCAAATGCCTCCGCTGCCAGTTGTTCCGCTTCTTTTATTACAGATACCGGATGGCAAAGGTTATCAAGCGGTTTCATAGAGTTTACATCTATGCCTACACAGGTCTCTCCCAAAAAATCTTTTAATTCTTTGTTGCCTCTGCCTCTTTTATGCCCCGGCACATCAAAGGGTACTACCCTTTTTTTTCTAAATTTCTCCAATGCTTCATGTATTGGTGCTCTGCTCTGATCCATAGCCGCCTCCAAGTTTTAGTGTTTTATTTTATGCATAAGTTTAAGGGTTGTTACACCCGGCTTTTGCACTAAAAAAGCAAGTGCTTTCACACTTGCTTGCGGTCATAAACATATATAAACTCACAACTAATAAAAGTTGTGATAATAATAGTATGAGAGTCTATATAGCAAACATTTTACTTTTACTACTCTTATTGACCGTTTCACAAGTTGATGTGCCCTTTGGCACTATGGTTTATAAAGTAACCAACTTATAAAATTCGAGCTTTTAACTCAATCAATAAGGCAACTAAAGTTGCCAATCGGCAGTTGACCCGGCTGTCCGTATGGCCTTAACCCTTATGGGTGGTCAAAAAATATTTGCATGGAAACCCCACTATTATTATAGCTCGATTATTGTTTAAGGGTGAACTAACTTCCCTGTTTTAATCTCTATATTCCATACATGGAAAACTATAACACAATTATTATTAAAAAGCAATAAAAAATAAATATATGTCAGGAAAATGCTTTTTGATGCCTGATATTGCTTGGGTATAGGATGAACGATTTTTGACGATTCAAGTTGATTGGGTATAGGATGAACTCTTTTT
>ERZ773042.1624-NODE-1624-length-13074-cov-3.802980_pt1 | contig 13074 bp, 11 predicted proteins | sample MGYA00511664_ERZ773042 | MGnify/ENA primary metagenome ERZ773042 (study PRJEB29015, sample SAMEA2737984) | human oral metagenome | biome: human oral; feature: human-associated habitat; material: dental | place: China | collected 2036 ... | reverse complement strand
AGGGTGAGATGACCGCCGTGAGGGCGGTTTTGGGCGCGGGCGCGACTTCAACGAGCGTGGTCGCGGTGAACGCTCAGGTTTTGGAGGCCGTGATGAGCGGCGCGCAGGAGGCTACGGTCGCGGCCGCGACGATCGTCGTGAGGGCGGATTCGGGAATCGTCGTGATGGGGAGCGTCGTTTCGATCGGGATTCGAATCGTTCCTACGGTGAGCGTTCGGATCGTCGCGGAGACAGTCGGGACTTCAATGCGCGTGGTGATCGTCGGGAAGGCGGCTTTAACCGCGGGCGAGATGATCGCCGAGAGGGAGGCTTTAACCGCGGGCGCGACTTCAACGAGCGTGGTCGCGGTGAACGCTCAGGCTTTGGCGGCCGCGATGACCGGCGCGCAGGAGGCTTTAACCGTGGCCGCGATGAGCGCCGCAACGAACGTCGTGATGACCGCCGCGAAGGCGGATTCGGCCAACGCCGAGAGGGAGGCTTTGCAGGTGGCCGCGACGAAAGGCGCGGACCCCGCCGTGAAGACGCCGACTACCAGAACTTCTCCTCCACGGAGGAATATATCTCCCCGAATCCGGACGAGCCGACGATCCCTGCGGGCGTGTCCGCCGAGGAACTCGACGCCAACGCGCTTCGCGCACTCAACACCCTTTCCGGCCCGAACAAAGACATTGTCGCCCGTCACCTCGTGATGGCCGGACAGCTCATCGACCTCGACCCTGAAGAGGCCTACAAGCACGCCGCAGCAGCATCTTCGCGCGCCGGACGGGTCGACGTGGTCCGTGAGGCGGCGGCTCTCACCGCATACGCCTCCGGCCGTTACGAAGAAGCCCTGCGCGAGGTACGCGCCGTGCGACGCATGCGCGGTGACGATTCCCTGCGCGCAGTGGAAGCGGATTGCGAACGCGGCCTCGGACGTCCCGAGAAAGCCATCGAAATCATCGACGCCACCACGACAAAGGGCATGGAGCTCTCCGAACAGGTCGAACTCATCCTCGTCTCCTCCGGTGCTCGAGCTGATCTTGGTGAGAACGAGGTCGGGCTCCTCATCGTTGACGATGCACTCGCCGCTTTGCCCGCCGACACGGATCCTGAACTGCTCCGCAGACTCATGGAAGTAAAGATCGACCGTCTGCGTGAACTCGGACGCGAATCGGAAGCTGACGAGGTCGAAGCGAATCTTCCCGAAGAAATCGAAGACACGGAGATCGTCGACCTCTCCCTCTTCGCGGATTGCGACGTCGACAATAAGCGGACCGCCCTTCGAGGAACAGAGACTCCGCTCGTCGAACTCTTCGACGCGGTCCTCCTCGATCTTGATGGGACCTCGTGGAACGGTGATTCTCCGCTCGAACACGCCGCGCCATCGGTTGTGGAGGCTCGCGCTCAAGGCATGAAGACCGTGTTCCTCACGAACAACGCGATGCGCACCCCCGAACAGGTCGCCGACAAGCTCAACAGCATGGACTTCGAAGCCGATGCTTCAATGGTCATGACCTCCGCGATGGACGTTGTCGCGATCATGAAGGAAAGCATCGAAGACGGCTCGAAGGTCTTCGTCATCGGCGGAAGCGGCGTGCGCCAGGCGCTCGAGAACGCCGGGTACGTCCTCGTCGATTCGGCAGATGACGAACCCGTCGCGGTCGTGCAGGGACTCGATAAGAGCATCGACTGGGCGATGCTCTCCGAAGGGGCCTTCGCGATTCAACGCGGAGCAGCCTACTTCGCCACCAACCTTGACGCGACCTTGCCGCAAGAACGCGGTTTCGCCCTCGGCAATGGTTCCCTGGTGAGAGCGATCTCCCATGCGACACACACCCGCCCGATCGCGGCAGGCAAGCCCGAACCGGGCATCTACCTGCGCGGAGCCGCACTCGTTGACTCCGAGAAGCCGATCGCGGTGGGCGACCGCCTCGAAACCGACATCGCTGGCGCCGTTTCAGCGGGAATCCCCTCCTTGCACGTCCTCACCGGCGTTCACGGCGCCCGCGAGGTCATCCTCGCGCAGCGCGGCCAGCGTCCGAGCTTCCTCGCGCTCGACATGCGCGGCCTCCTCGAAGAGCACCCGCGCGCCAAGCACCACCGTGACAACACCTGGACCTGTGGTGAGTCGCAGGTCGTGAAAGCGACTCGATACGGCACGCTCCTGGTTGATGATGTCGAACTCGAAGCCGAGGAGTCGTACACGGTCACACTCGACACTTACCGTGCACTCGCCGCTGCCGCCTGGGACTACGCGGACGAGTCTGGCCGCGCCCCGCGCTGTGCCACGATCACGGTCGTTGAAAACGCTGACCCCTCCGGCGTCATCGAAGCCCCGGTAGTCCTCGACGAAGCCGATGAGAAGGCGCAGGGCGAAGAGTTCGATGCTACGGATGCTGAGCTCTCTTCCGATGCTGATGGCCTCGCTCCTGCACTCGACACCCCGGCCTTCCTCCCCGGCGAAGAAGAACTCGAACGGCTCCTCGCTGAAACGGAAGAAGGGGTCGAATCCGATGACTTTGCTCAAATTGCAAAAGTGCAAGAGCCCCAGGAAGAGCAGAACAGCGAGGACGAGGCCGAGGCGGCCCTGGCTGTTGAGCCGGAGCCCGGCGAAGCTGAGGGAGAGGCCGAGTCTGAAAAGGCCGGTGCCAAAGGCGTGGAGGAGGCCGCAAGCGAAGCGGCTGACAATGAGCGCGTGACGCCTGAAGTGGAAGCCGAGCCTGAGGAGGTTCCTGCGGAGGCTGAGCCCGAAGAAGGTCCTGCGGAGGCTGAGCCTGAAGAGGCTCTTGCTCAAGCCGAACTCCTCTTAGAAACTCAAGACGAACTCCTGAGCATTCCTCAGATCGAAAAGAACGAGGAGAGCGAAGAAAAGCCCGAGAAGAGTTCCGGAGACGAACTCGAATGAGCACTCCGCTTCCTGGGTCCCGGCGGCCCCCCGCCGGGACCCAGAGTGTCGACGCTGAGGCCCTACTCGCCGACTTTGACGAAGCCCCCCTCGAGGTGAAGATCAACATGCTCTCCACCCTGGAGCGAAGTCTTCGAGAAAGCCTCGACGCACCGGAACAGTCATGAAGCTTCGACGCATCGACTCCGAACTCGTCCGCCGCAAGCTCGCGCGCTCACGAACCCACGCCCAAGAGATGATCGCACAGGGAAGAGTCAAACTCGACGGGGAAGTGGTGATGAAACCAGCTCGTCAGATGGACCCCGCCCAAGCGATAGTCATCGCCGAATCCGAACAGATCGAATACGTCTCACGCGGAGCCCATAAGCTCGCCGGTGCCCTCGACTCGCTCGGCGAAGCAGCGCCCATCGTCAAAGGACGTCGCTGCCTCGACGCCGGAGCCTCCACAGGCGGATTCACGGATGTCTTGCTGCGAAGAGGCGCCGCCTCGGTCGTCGCCGTTGACGTCGGCTACGGACAACTCGCATGGCGTCTCCAATCCGACCCCCGAGTCGAAGTCCGCGACCGCACGAATGTGCGCACAATGAAAGCAGGCGACGTCGATCCGGCGCCGAGCCTCGTCGTGGGCGACATGTCCTTCATTTCACTCACCCTCGTCATCCCAGCCCTCGTTGCCGTTGCCGCCGAAAACGCGGACTTCCTGCTCATGGTGAAACCGCAGTTCGAAATCGGCAAAGAACGACTCGGCCACGGGGGCGTCGTTCGCAACCCCGAGCACCACGTCGAAACCGTGGAGAGCGTCGCACGCTGCGCCATGGACAATGGCCTGGGGATCCTCGCGATCGAGGCCTCCCCGCTTCCCGGCCCTTCCGGCAACGTCGAATACTTCCTTCACATGCGCGCAGGCGATTCAGATGCGATAGCGTCTGAAGAACTGCACTCGCGCATCGAAGACGCAGTCAGAAGGGGACCCGTCGGCGGGGGAGAGGACACACGATGATCAACACCGTCATGCTCGTGCGCCACATCCACCGGCCCGACGCGATCACAGCGGCGTCCGTCATCCAGGCACGACTTGAAGACCTCGGCATCCGCGTCATCACAGAGCAAGACCCCCCGCACCCCGAGCAAGACGCCCGGCACCCCGATTTCGTCCTCGCAATGGGAGGCGATGGCACGATCCTCTCCGCAGCGGAAAGCGCGAGGAAATGGGACGTGCCCCTCCTCGGCGTCAACCTCGGACACATGGGCTTCCTCGCAGAAGACATCGGCCCGGACCTCGAAGAAGTGGCCCGGCGTATCGCCGCCGAACACTATCGGATCGAAAAACGCATGACCCTCGACGTCGTCGTGCACTTCCCCGACGGCACGAGCACACGGGACTGGGCGTGGAACGAAACAGCGATCATCCACGCTGACGTCGCCCACCCCGTCCACCTCGCACTCGCAGTGGATGGACAAGACGTATCAACCTACGGTGCGGACGGCATCATCCTCGCGACACCGACAGGGTCTACGGCCTACGCCTTCTCAGCAGGCGGGCCAGTCGTCTGGCCGGACACGGAAGCAATCGTCGTTACGCCCCTAGCCGCCCACGGGCTCTTCACCCGCCCCCTCGTCGTCGGCCCCTCAACGAGGCTTGACGTCGTCATCCTCGAGGAGAACTGGGAAGAACCGGAAATGTGGAGCGACGGCACCCGCTGCATGGTCCTCCCCGCAGGCTCAGTGGTATCCACGACCGTCGGTGCGCGCCCCGTGAAACTCGTGCGCCTCGACGACACGACCTTCTCAACACGCCTCGTTGAACGCTTCAACCTGCCCGTTCGAGGATGGCGCAGCGCCCAAAGGATGCAGAAGCGATGATCTCCACGATCGAAATCCGAGGCCTGGGCGTGATTGATCGTGCCGTCCTTGAATTCGGTGAAGGCCTCACAGTCCTCACAGGTGAAACCGGCGCGGGCAAAACAATGGTCCTCACCTCCCTAGGACTCCTCCTCGGAGGACGCGCCGACCCCGCCCTCGTGCGAAGCGGCGAAAAACGCGCCGAAGTCGACGGCGTCTTCCTTGCCGATGAAACCGCAAAAGAGGCCGCCCTCGAAGCGGGAGCGAGCATCGACGAGGGGGAACTCATCGTTTCACGCACCCTCGCCGCTCAAGGCCGATCTCGCGCACACCTGGGCGGACGACCCGTCCCAGCCTCTTTGCTCAGCGAAATCGTCTCGCCCCTCATCTCAATCCACGGCCAAGCTGAGCAGATGCGTTTGAAGTCCCCGGTCGCCCAGCGTGAACTCCTCGACGCCTACGGCGGTGAAAAGCATGCGGCACTCATGGACGAATACCACGCCGCCTGGCGCGAGGCCGTCGCACTCAAACGCCAACTCGACGACCTCCTTCTCCACCGCGAAGACCGCGCGAGTGAGATGGAAGAGCTAAGCGAGCTCCTCGGCAAAATCGATGCCCTCGACCTGCACCCGGGCGAGGATGAAGAACTCAGACTTGAAAGCAGACGCCTCATGGGCGTGGAGGACCTTCGCTCCTACGTGGGTGCCGCAACCGCGATGCTTTCAGGAACAGAAAACGCCGAGGGGGCCGCCTCGCTTCTTCGCCAAGCGGGGGAGCGGACCGCCCAGGGGGAGGGACTCGATCATTCACTCGAGGAATTCCACGCCCGATTCCAGTCGGCGATCATCGATGTGGAGACCCTCGCCGACGACCTGCGCGTCTACTTGCGAAACCTCGAGACTGACCCCGCTCGCCTTTCTGAGATCCACTCCAGACGAGCCCAGATCAAAAACCTCCTCGAAGGGCGCGCCTCAGACGTCACTGAACTTCTCGCGTGGGCGGATGAAGCACGCAAACGCCTCGACGAGCTCACAGGTTCCGCCTCCGACCCTGAAGAAGTGCGCCAAACTCTCCTTAAAGCTCAAGAACGCGTATTAGAGATCGGCGCAAGACTACGCAAATCCCGACTCGCCCTCGCCTCCGCACTGTCACGAAAAGTCGATGCTGAACTCGCCGGGCTCGCAATGAAAGACGCTCACCTGGAAATCGAGGTCGTCAAGGCGCGCCCCAACCCCCACGGACTCGACGAAGTCACGATCCTTTTGCGCCCACACCCGAGCACGAAAGCCCGGCCCCTCGGACAAGGGGCCTCCGGCGGTGAACTCTCACGAATCATGCTCGCCCTCGAAGTCGTCCTCGGCGAGAACTCAAGTGCACGCACCTTCATCTTCGACGAAGTCGACTCGGGCATCGGTGGACGAACCGCAAGTGAAGTCGGCTCTCGCCTTGCCCGCCTCGCGAAGAACAAACAGGTCATCGTCGTCACTCACCTGCCGCAAGTCGCCGTCTTCGCCTCCACCCACCTCGTCGTGTCCAAGACACAGGGCTTGACGAGTGTCACGGCGGTCAGCGGAAGCGAAAGGGAAGCTGAACTGACACGAATGATGGGTGGAAATCCCCACTCCGAGGCGGCACGCCGCAACGCGATCGAGGTCCTCACCTCAGTCATGCCACAATCACAGGGATGATGGAAGAACGAAACTCTTCGGCGACACCGACCCCGATCACTGGGCTCGCACGAGTCGACGGCCGCATCCGCAACCTTGTGACGCGGATCGAACCCGGCGAGATCGCGATTATCGACCAGAGCGACCTTGATCGAGCCTCCGCGCGCGCCCTCGTGTCCAAAGCCCCTATCGCGGTACTCAACGCCGCCCCCTCCTCTTCGGGACGCCACTTCGTCCTCGGACCGAGGATCCTTCTCGACGCGGGAATCCTCGTCATCGACGATCTGGGCCCCGACATCATGACCGTACGCGAAGGGGAGACCCTCCAAGTGCGCGGACATGAGGTCCTGCGGGCAGGAGACGTCATCGCAAACGGACACCTCCTCGACGCTTCGGACCTCGAAAACGACGAACGCGAACAACGTCGCATGATCTCCACCCAGATCGGCTCCTTCGCGGCATCAATCGACGAATACCTCGAACGCGACGGCGCCCTTTTGAAAGGCGAGGGCGTGCCCACGTACCGCGAGGAGATTGAGGGGAATCCCGTGCTCCTCGTGCTCGACGACGAGCACGCAATCGAGGATCTCAAGTCGTTGAAACGCTGGATCACAGACGCCGCCCCGATCGTCTTTGGCATTGACGGGGGAGCGAACCTGGCGAAGGAACGCCGCCTGAAGCCCGCTTTCGTCGTCGGTGACATGGACCAGATGAAAGAAGGCGTCTTGCGCCATGCGAAGCACCGGATCTTGCGCCGCGGCCACGACGGCCTGACCGCAGGGCTGGAAAGACTCGACCGCATGGGCTTGGGCTGCGAGACGATTGAAATGTCGGGGACCTCGGAGGACGCGGCCCTGCTGGTCGCCACTCATTCGGGAGCCTCCTCCATTGTCATTGCGGGCGCAAGCCACGACCTCGATGATTTCGTCGACCGTGGGCGAAGCGCGATGGCCCCCTCTTTCTTCACGCGCCTTGGAGCAGGCGATGCCCTCGTCAGTGCGAAGGCGGTCGCCGCCACCCACCGTCCTCGGATCTCTTCCGCATGGCTCGTCTTCCTCCTTATCGCGATGCTCGCAGGACTGGGAGCCGCCTTCTGGTCAACTCCCCTTGGCCAAGATCTTTTCCGCCTGCTCGTGGAGTGGGGAACGAACCACACCGCCCAAGAGCCCGCCGCTTTGACCGCGCTCATTCAAGGAGCATTCGCATGCTGAATTTCCGTTACCACCTCGTCTCATTGATCGCGGTTTTCGCGGCTCTCGCGATTGGCGTCGTGCTTGGCGCTGGCCCGCTCCAATCACGACTCGCGGACTCCTTGCGTTCCACGAAGGCTTCGACTAACGAGGTCGACGCGCAAGCGCTCACACAGGTCACGAGGATCGCGCACACTGACGCTCGGGGCCTGATCTCCCTTGCCGACGAGCGCCTCAAAGGCACTTTGACGGGCACGAAGGTCGCCCTCGTCTCCCTTCCCGGTGCGAACGCTGAGGATTCGACGATGGTGTCCGAGCGCCTCCAAGCAGCCGGAGCCGAGGTCGTCGGCTCAGCGGCCCTCACCTCGAACTGGGAATCCAGTGCGATGGCGAAATACCGTGAAACCTTGGCCACACCGCTGGCAGCTCATCTGTCATCACTGCCTTCAGATGCGAGTTCCGAAGCGGTCATCGGCTACGCCATTGTCGCGGCCCTGACCTCAACAGGACCTGAGACGGCCCTCGTTCAGGAGATCCTCACGGATGACTCCACACCGATCCTGAGCATCAACACCGATCCTGCAGGCTCTGCGACGGCGATCGTCGTCGTGGGCGCCAGAGACTCCTCCCAGTCGCAAGACGCCGATCAATCTGCCGGGTCCATCGCCTCTCCGAGGGCCTGGTCAGGCCTTGCCCGAGCGCTTCCTTCCGCGCCGAAGTCCGGCGTAATCATCGGCGACGCCCACGACTCTACGTCAATGGTCGCCTCCATCAGAGAAGCGGGCGACCCCGTGACGACCATCGATTCTCCCGGAACCGCGCTCGGAGCAGTCTCAGCCGCCGCAGCTTTGAAGGACGCTTCCGCCTCGGCGCGTGCTTTCGGATCCGAGCCGAGTGCCGAGTCACTTATGCCGACTCTTCCGTGAAGCTTCACCTGTTCAACCAAGGAGGACTCCGGTGAGCTTGCAGGAAATTACGCCCGAAGAAAAGGCACGCCTGTGCGACCAAAAAACGAGTCGTGAACTCGTCGAACAGCGGCGCATCTGGCAGGGACGAATCATCGCCCTCAAGGAAGACCTAGTGCGCGTGTTAGACGAGGGTGAGCCCGTGATCCGCCAGTACACGCAGCACCCGGGGGCCGTCGGAGTCCTCGCGATGCGCGGACAAGCAGGTGAAGAGGAGGTGTTGCTCCTGCGCCAGTACCGTCACCCCGTGTCAGCGGAACTGTGGGAGATCCCAGCTGGGCTTCTCGACATTGAAGGAGAGGACTACCAGGCAGCGGCCGCGCGTGAGCTCGCCGAAGAGACGGATCTGGAGGCGGGGCGCTGGGACGTGCTCGCCGACCTGTTCACCTCCCCGGGTGGTTCGAGCGAGTCCTTGAGGATCTTCCTCGCCCGCGATCTGAGTGAGACTGAGCAGACCTTCACACGCGAGGACGAGGAAGCGACGATGGTGAGCGCCTGGGTGAGTCTCGACGAGGCGGTTTCCCACGTTCTGGCCGGGCGGATTCACAATCCCACTGCGCTTGTCGGAATCCTCTCCGCAGCTGCTGCGCGCGCAAGGAACTGGCAGGATCTTCGCCCCAGCGATGCTCCCTGGATGCGTTGAGAATCCGCGCATTTCAGCGCGGATGTGTCACCGTGTTGTGATCTTCGTTTATTTCGCTACACGAAAGTGCCCGAATAGTAATTAAGTGAAGCCTGTGGCGCGTAAAAGGACGTAGACTTGCCATATCTGAAGGTGGCGAGATGAACGGAGAGGCCGTGACGGAGCAACAAGACGTTTGCACGCGCGAACAAGTCCTCGACCTCATCGTTGAAAAGGGTCCCGTGACGGCGACCGTGATCGCGAAGATCCTCGGCCTGACAACTGCTGCAGTGCGTCGTCACATCACGATCCTCCTCAACTCCGGACAAATCGTTGAACACGAACCCGGAGTCATCGGCAAAAGAGGACGCGGCCGCCCCGCACGCCACTACGTCGCCACCGAGAACGCTCACACGAGCCTGCCCGAAGGCTACTCGGAACTCGCACTCAAGGCGCTCGGCTATCTCGGGCAAGTCGGCGGGGGAGAAGCCGTCGAAGGATTCGCCGCAGCCCGCTCCCGCGAGATCGAAAGACGCTACGCGCCCATCGTCCGGGCGGCGGGAAGTGACCCTCGGGTTCGCGCCCTCGCCCTCGCTGATGCGCTCACTCAAGACGGCTACGCCGCAACAGTCCGTGATATTGGCGGCGGACAGATCGCCGTGCAACTGTGCCAGGGCCACTGTCCGATCCAGCAGGTCGCGGGCGATTTCCCGGCGCTGTGTGAAGCGGAGACCAAAGCCTTCGCTAGGCTACTCGACGTCCATGTTCAAAGACTCGCCACCTTGGCAGGAGGGGACCACGTGTGCACCACCCACATTCCTGTGGGAACACCCGTGATTCACCCCGCAGCCCGTGCCGCGCTTCGCAAGTAGCGCGCACACCGTTTAATTGAGAGGTTGACATTAATATGACCCAGTCACCGCAGGTCGCAGACCTCGATGACCGTCACATGACCGATGACGAGATCATCGAGTCGATCGGCGCATACGAGTACGGCTGGCGCGATAACGACGACTATGCGAAGGATGCCGAATACGGCATTAACGCCGAGGTCGTCCGCTCCATCTCGGATCACAAGAACGAACCCGAGTGGATGCGCGAGCGCCGCCTCAAAGCCCTTGAAATCTTCGACCGCAAACCGATGCCCACTTGGGGTCCGGATCTGTCCGGGATCGACTTCGACGCATTCCGCTACTACGTGAACCCGACTGATCGTCTGGTGAAGAACTGGGAGGACCTGCCCGAGGAGATTCGTAACACCTACGACCGTCTCGGAATCCCGGAGGCTGAGAAAAACCGCCTCGTCGCAGGTGTCGCCGCGCAGTACGAATCCGAGGTCGTCTACCAGCAGATCCAAGAAGACCTCGAACGCCAAGGCGTCATCTTCCTCGACACCGACTCCGGTCTTCGTGAATACCCGGAGATCTTCAAGGAGTACTTCGGTAAAGCCGTTCCCTCCGGTGACAACAAGTTTTCCGCACTCAACACTGCGGCATGGTCGGGAGGTTCCTTCGTCTACGTTCCGCCGGGCGTGCGCGTCGACATCCCCCTGCAGGCATATTTCCGTATCAACACTGCGGCTCTCGGCCAGTTCGAACGCACCCTCATCATCGCCGACGAAGGCTCCTATGTTCACTACGTCGAGGGGTGCACCGCCCCGATCTACGACGAGAACTCCCTGCACTCGGGCGTCATTGAGATTTTCGTGAAGAAAGGCGCACGTGTGCGCTACACGACGATCCAGAACTGGTCCACCAACGTTCTCAACCTCGTGACGCAGCGCGCCATCGTGGAAGAAGGCGGCACCATGGAATGGGTCGACGGCAATATGGGTGCTGCGATCACCATGAAGTACCCGGCGTGCTTCCTCATGGGCGATCACGCCCGCGGCGAGACCCTGTCCATCGGTTTCGCAGGCCCCGGTCAGCACCAGGACACCGGCGCGAAGATGGTCCACATGGCTCCGAAGACCTCTTCGTCCATCGTGTCGAAATCCGTGTCCCGAGGAGGCGGCCGCACCTCCTACCGTGGTCTCGTCCAAGTCAATGCGCGGGCACGCCACTCGAAGTCGAATGTGCTGTGCGATGCGCTCCTCGTCGACAAGATCTCAAGGACAGACACCTACCCCTATGTCGACGTGCGCACGGATGATGTCGAAATGGGTCACGAGGCGACTGTCTCAAAGGTATCCGCCGACCAGCTCTTCTACCTCATGAGCCGGGGCCTCGACGAGAACGAGGCGATGGCGATGATCGTCAGAGGCTTCGTCGAACCGATCGCAAAGGAACTCCCGATGGAGTACGCGCTCGAACTCAATCGCCTCATCGAACTGCAGATGGAAGGATCCGTCGGCTGATATGACCACCGCAACAGCAATGGCCAAGCCCCACTCGCACGGTCCGAACGAAGAGGGAGGCCACGCCTCGCGCGCGGATCGTCCCGTCTCCTTCGACCTCGAAGCGATTCCCGTGCCCCGTGGGCGCGAAGAGGACTGGCGCTTTACCCCGATCCGCCGAATCGACCGCCTCTTCGACCCCGCCTCCTACGCCGAGGGCGACGCCCCCGTCACCGTTGAGGCTCCCGAAGGAGTGATCGTTGAAAAGGCGGGCCGCGGCGATGAGCGCCTCGGCACGGTCCTCGCCCCGGGTGACCGCACCGCCGTCGTCGCATGGAACACCTTCACCGAATCCACCGTCATCACGGTCCCCAAGGGAAGTGTCCTGGCTGAGCCGATCCGCCTGAACGTCGACGCCATTGAGGGAACCCGGCCCCAGCACATCCGCGTCGAGGTCGGCGAACTCGCCGAAGCGACGATTATTCTTTTGCACCGCGCCAGCCCCGAAGCGGCCCTCAATCAGACGATTGAGCTCAACGCAGCCGACGCCTCGAAGGTCACCTTCGTGTCCATCCAGGAATGGGACGACACCTCCTTGCACGCGTCGAACCACCGCCTCGCCCTCGGTAAGGACACGAAGCTCACGCACATCGTCGTCACCTTCGGCGGCGACCTCGTCCGCATCTGCTCGGACACGGACTTTCGTGGGACCGGCGGGGAACTCACCATGCTCGGCCTGTACTTCGTCGACGGCGGACAACACCTCGAGCACCGAGTCTTCGTGGACCATTCGCAGCCGAACTGCTACTCGCGCGTCACCTACAAGGGCGCCCTCCAAGGCGAAGACGCGCACTCCGTGTGGATCGGCGACTGCCTCATCCGTGAAACCGCGGACGGCACCGACACCTACGAACTCAACCGCAACCTCGTGCTCACCGAGGGCGCGAAGGCCGACTCCGTGCCGAACCTGGAGATCGAAAACGGCGAAATCGCTGGTGCCGGTCATGCTTCGGCGACCGGACGCTTCGACGACGAGCAGCTCTTCTACCTGATGAGCCGTGGTATTTCTGAAATGGATGCCCGCAGGCTCGTCGTCAGGGGCTTCTTCGCCGAACTCATCAACCAGATCGGCGTGCCCGAGGTCATCGACCACCTCATGGAATCGGTCGAAGCCGAACTCGCGAAGAACCGCAACTGAAGCGCGCAGAGCGCACAACCGAAACACTGGCGCATCTGCGCGAACAGGAGAAGAAATGTCGACTCTGACCATCAAGGACCTTCACGTCTGCGTCGAGACCCCCGAAGGGCCCAAAGAGATCCTCAAGGGCGTCAACCTGGTCATCAACTCAAACGAAATCCACGCGATCATGGGCCCGAACGGCTCAGGCAAGTCCACCCTCGCCTACGCCCTCGCCGGTCACCCCGACTATGAGATCACCCAGGGCGAAGCCTGGCTCGACGACAAGCTCATCACCGAAATGAGTGTGGATGAGAGAGCGAAGGCTGGGCTCTTCCTTGCCATGCAGTACCCCGTCGAGGTCGCGGGCGTGTCCGTATCCAACTTCCTTC
>ERZ773042.1623-NODE-1623-length-13075-cov-41.272657_pt1 | contig 13075 bp, 8 predicted proteins | sample MGYA00511664_ERZ773042 | MGnify/ENA primary metagenome ERZ773042 (study PRJEB29015, sample SAMEA2737984) | human oral metagenome | biome: human oral; feature: human-associated habitat; material: dental | place: China | collected 2036 ... | reverse complement strand
TCGCCATCACCCGAAACATCAGGTCGTCTATGGGCCTCAGCTCGCCCATGTCCCGTCTCGCCTGCGCCATCCGGCCACCGCCCCTCCACTCGTCCCCCGCCGTGTCTTGCCCTTTATCATAGCACAGCATAAGAACTTATGTTCTTACAAACTCAAACGTGTGAAGTCACTCTCCAAACCTTTAATCAAACAAAGTGCCTACAGACACGTCAGTTGGGCCAATGACCTGACGGTACACCACCTATGGCACGCTACGAAAGGCCTCACGACTACGCCTTGATCATAGGGAGAAACCAGTGTGGTACTTGCCCCAGCATCCCAGACTCTCCCTGCGCGCATCCATCTTCACGACCGTGGGCGAGAAGCGTGGGACATACGATTCTAGGAAGTCATGCCTGCCAAGCTGCACGCATGAAGGCATGACAGTAAGTTTGACAGCGGAATGATTGCGAAACGTGCGACTTGCCGTAAGAGACGCACAGAATGCGCTTTTTGGTGTCACAGCAATCGTAGAATGCGCTTTTCCTTACCTGGGCAAACGTCGAGCCACCTCACGGAAAAGCGCATTCTGCCTGCTCGTCTCACCAAAAGGTGCATTCTGAGACCCACCACTTACGTAAAGACGCATTCTATGCCCCAGCGCACATACAGAGCGCACTTTTTCGTAAGGGACGTAGTCAGAGTGCACCTTTGCGTGATGTCACAATCACAAAGTGCACTTTTTGGTGAAGGACTGTAGCCAGAATGCGCTTTTCCGTAGAATGTGCTTTTCCTCACCTGGGCAAACGTCGAGCCTCCTCACGGAAAAGCGCATTCTGGCTCCTGCGGGTCACGGAAAAGCGCACTCTGCGTGTGACCCCTCACGGAAAAGCGCAGTCTGTCCAACCGATGGGTTATGGAATGTGCTTTTCCGTAAGATGGCTCAGCAGGTCTCGGGTTTAGGATTCCTACCGCAGTCCCAAAGGACGAAGCAGCGGAGAGGGACACAACCTTGCATTCCATCGCCGCCGCTGTACTACGCAAAGTTCAACCTCGCCCTTTACCATACGTGCGATTTCTCATATGCCTCCCTCGTCCCCGAAAGACACCACCCTCTTGGAACATGGGCAGCACCAGATGCACGCAAGAGCCAAGGGGAACAAGCACGAGAAGAACGGAACCTACCACCCTAAGCCAACGCTCCACATACAGCTGGGGCGAGTCACAGTGCATGAGCGCCTTGGAAAGCGCCGCCATGGGACTGAAAGTGTCAACGGCGTTAAAGTTAAAGTTAGAGGGCGTCGTCGTCCCTTCATCGGCGTAAGAGCGCTCGAAAATTGCAAGGTAGCGCTGGTCACTGATGCCGTAGGGATGACAGGAGAGGAGCGTCACCAGATCGCGATGTGGCTGTACTCCCACGGCGGCGGTGTCATCCGGAGCGATGGCGCGAAACTCCACCGCTCGATACTCTAGGGTGCCCCACCTTGTCTCGATGGTAAGAGTGTCTCCCAACTGTATGTCCTCAATATCTCTGAAGATATCTCCCCGGTGTCCCGCTATCGCGACGTTCGAGCTCTCCTGCCCTAAAGGGGCAGAGGTTCCAGAGATGATGCATGCCCCGCGAGCCAAATGGTCGTTCGACGCCCCGAGGAGCAGGGGGGCCTCGACGTTCAAGCGCGGCACGCGCAGCACACCCACGACCGCATTATCGAGACCCACACCTTTGAACGCATCCTCATTGCTCCCGATACCCCACGGATCATTCACGACACCAGCAGTCCCAGCGATGACCCTCTCGTTGTAGGCCAACAGGAACTGGTAGGCCGCATCAAAGGATGTCCCTCCATCAGCGGGGTGAGTGCCGTCGGTCGCAGCGGGGGTATTGGTATCGGCAGGAGGAGTGCCACCGGTCGCGGGGGCACTGGTATCGGCAGGAGGAGTGCCGCCGGTCGCGGGGGCACTGGCGCCGGCGGGAGCTTTGGTATCGGCGGAGACATCGGCATAGAAGCGCGTCAGCTCGCGATCGTATTTCTCTTGGGATTGCAGGGTCGTGAGTCCAGGCAAAATGAAGATGAGCGCACCGACCAGAAACATGAGAGCGCCTACGATGACACGCACCGAGCCTCGCCTCGCATGAACGCCCGCTGCCATACCTCGCCTCGCATTAGCGCCCATAACCACGTCGTCTCCTCCACTGAACAATGAGGGCCACAACCACGATCACGAGGGCGACCCCAGCACCGGCGAGCGACCAGACCCAAATGGGTAGCCCAGGAGTGGCGAGGGGGCTCACCGAGCGCACGACGGTCTCGCTCCCATTATCCCACTCGCTTGGAACCTCGCAGCGCTCCGCATGCACGAGCAGACGATGCGAGTTCACCCCATAGGGAGTACAGGTGACCAGCGTGACAAGATCCCTGTCAGGCTCGATGGCGAGGCTGGACACCTCCTCGGGTAGGACGACCTCCGTCTTGGTCACCCTATAGGCGTGGTTTTCGCCAAGGACCTGTATGACAAACCAGTCGCCGACGGTAAGCCTGTCAAGCTGCTCAAAGATTCGCGCTGCCGGAAGACCCGTGTGACCCGCAAGGACACAATGCGATGACGCTCCTCCTATGGGCAGGGAGGTCTGCACGACGTGACCGACGCCATGGCCCAGTACCTCGTCGTTCGTGTAGTGGTAAATGGGAAGATCAACCTCTATCTTGGGGATCACCAACCGCCCCATCACGCCGTCTCCCGCCAAGTTGAGCATCTGCTCATACTCAGCATTACCTGGTACATAATCTCCCGTGTCAAACGGATCGACCACCCTAACGCTACCTGCAAAGAGGCGCGCGTTGTAATCGAGGGCGGCCTGCTTTTGGGCGGACAGGTCCTCTGGCTCAAGCTGCTCTACCACCTGCTGCTGATTGACGCTGACCTTGTCCTGCTCGAGCTGATTCAAAACATTGCTCACAAATGGATAGCAGACGAGAAAAATGCCCACAAGCAAGACGAAAACGGCGATCATCACCTGAATACGAGAACGCCTCTTCCTCTCCCTGTGGTAGAAGGAGGTGGGAGGGTACAGGCCCCCTCCCACCAACATGGCGCGAATGCGCCTATCCTCGCTTCCAAAGTCCAAGAGAACCGTTACATCTACTCGGCGTTCTTCTTACCCTGGGTGCGGACGAGCACGAAGCCACCAACCGCAAGTAGGATAACACCGGCAGCGGTGATGACCAGAGTGCCGGGACCACCTGCGGCGGGCAACGCGGCCTGAATGGGATCCTCGACGTTAGTGGTTGCAACGAGGTAATTGTCCTCTACGTCCGCCGTCGCAGGGTTGTCTCCCGTGCAGACGGCTGCGCTGAGCTCAAATTCCGGGTCGGGAGCCTTCTGATATCCTGCAGGAACGGTAGTCTCGGAGACCTTATACTTACCAGCTGCAAGGCCACTAAAGTACACATAGCCTTGATCGTCAGACTTCGAGGTGAGCACCTGGCCATTCGCGAGCGTGAGCGTGAAGGTGGCACCAGGCAATGGCTGGCCCTGCGGATTAACCTTCTTGAACACATAGCCATAGGTCTTGACCTCGGTCGTGTCACTTGGCTCGGCAGTCTCACTTGTATAGGGGTTCGGGTTGAACGTCACCTTTGCGGTGTTGCCCGTCACGCTTCCAGCCTTCGAGAACGCATCTGAGGTAACCTTTGCCGTATAGCTCACCTCAATAAGCATGCCATAACGTGAGAGAACATAGTCCTTGCTAAAGGTAATGGTGTAGCCGGTCGCAGCGGCCGTGATCGTGTAGTCGGCACCGCTCTGCGCAGGCGCTCCGTTGATCTTGATGGACGCAGGTTCGATCTCAAGGCCCTTCGTGGGCGTATCGGTGATCACGAACGTGGCGTCCTTGGAGTCTGCCGGGTAACTGGGGATGGCGGTCTTTATCGTGAAGGGCACAGAGTCGCCCACGCTATATCCATCAGTCTTCTTGTCTTGCTCGTTCACGACCGTCTTCGTGAGACCCACATCGGTCTTCTTGACCGCAAGGGACTGCTCAGCATGAGGTTCGTACTTTCCGTCCTTGACCACGGGACTCACGTCGATGATCATGTTCTGGTAGACCCGCGCCGTGCCGCTCGTGCTCGTGACACGAATCAGGTAGTAGCCACTGCCAAGGGTGAGCTCAGCCGACTTATTGGCTGCGGTCGCGGTCGCCTTCGCAGCGACGTTCGCGTCGGCGAACGACTTAGCTACCGCCGATGCCGCCTTCTGTATCGCGGAATTCTGCACGAAAGTGGTGCCGTCCGATGCGATCGCCCCGAACTTGCCGATCTCGTTGTAGTCTGCAGGCAAATTGCTGGCCATATTGTATGTCAGATTGTTTGCTGCGTCAATATCGGCATCAGCTATCTGGTACGCACTGACCACATCACCGTCTACTAGGTCGGTAATGGTCACCTTGCTGTCCGCGACATCCGTGGGGCTAGTCGGGTCAGCGAGAGCCACCGTGGGCGCCAAAGACGCCGCCAGGGCAATGGACGCAAGCAGGGTACCCAACCTGCTGCGTATTGCCATCGGTTTTCCGTTCATGTGTGATTCCTTTCGCTCTGTTATTGTTGTCGCACTGCACTTACCTGAACAGTCCGCACGTGCCTGTCTCGGCGAACTGACCAGGGTAAGTCCCCTGTTACGGACTCTGCGTCCTATGGCACCACCTCCTTACGTGACGCCGGGGCAATGCCCGACTACCTATAGTATCCATTATGCCTATACATGTATCCATTGCGTTTCTTGATATAGAGAGCACGACCACCTCCCCCAAGAGCCAAGATCGCACCCACGAGCAGAATACCCGTAATACCCGCGCCCGCCGTGCCGGGAAGGATGGGGATGGGGGCATCCACGATCGTTATGGTCGAGACACCGTCGGGGGTCGAAAGCGGCGCAACAACCCCGTTGCTGTCACGGGTGCTGATGACCCCGTCCGACCCGACGATGATCTCATGGGCCTGCGAATCGAGATTGAAGCCGAGCGGCGCACCCGTCTCCTTGAGCCAGTACGTCTTTTCCCTCTCAAGTCCGTAGTAGATGGCCTTTCCGTCCAAGAGACCCGTGGTCACCACCGAGCCTGCGATGGGATGCTGCAGGGCCTCGTCGCTGTAGGTCACGGCAGGTTGGTCCGCACTCGTAAAGGACCCGTCGCCGTCATCTAGGTAGAGGGTGAACTGAGCACCTCCCAAGGGAGCATGAGAGTCGCTATTCTGTTTGAGGACGGCAAGCGGAACCTTTGGGGCATAGCTGTTCACGAACGCCGCACCGTCCGCATCATAGGTCACGACAACGTTAAGCTTGCCCTGGCCCGCGTCCTCCACCTTGACGGTCACGGTCTCGGAATGCGTGTCGTAGGTATAGCCCGACTCTGTGCCACCGTCCTCGGTGATGGTGTAGGTGAAGGTCTTTCCGACGTCGGCCAGCGTGTAGTCGAGCGCCTTGAACGTGACGTTGCCGTCGGCGTCGTTCGTCTTGACGTCGAGCTCGCTGCCCTGCTCGTCCTTCAGGCGGAACGTGAACTGCCCGTCCTTGAGCTGGCCTCCATCAAGCCGCTTCGTGGCCTTGAGCTGGGCAGAACCCGTTGCCTCATAGGGCACAAGGACGTGCACCGTGTTGGTTGGCTTGGACTCTTCGTTTATGGCGATGGACGCCTGGTTCGGGACCTTCCAGAACTTGTTGCCCTGGTCGTCCTGCTGCTCGTAGGAGGAGAGGTCGGCGGTCTCTGAGACCGGCACACGTATCTTGAACGTGTGCTCGCCCTCAACATAGCCATGACCGGTGTTCTTTGCCGTCGCGGTCACGGTCTGGCCAGAGACGCTGATCGTCCAGTTGTCCGTGACGTCATCGGCGCCCTTGTAGACCTTGACCTCTGCCTTCGAGGCATCAAGGGCCGGATCGAGCGTGTCGGTCATCACAATGGACTTCGCCTTGTTGGCCTCCACCACAAAGGGGAAGGTCTGCTTAACGTTGAACTCCGCGACCTCACCGCGCTTCTTGACCTGCGTCGGGGGATCCTTCACCGGATCGGGCCACTTTGGGTAGGCATGCACGACCGTGTCGAAGCCCATGGACGTTGAACAGGACCATCCACGCCATTTGGTCATAAACTCCGGAGCCGACTTCATGACGACTTCGCTACGACTAGCTTGTGCGGTTACCGTACCATCATTCTGCTTTGAGAGAAAGCCCCTCCCGTCCGGCTTGACCTCAAGCCAGTCTGGGATTGCATCCTTACGTATGAGCGCCTCGTCCTTGTAGCCACTCACCTTCCATATGCTTTCGCGCCAATCACTTGTGTAATTTGCGTGTGCGCCATCCCAGTCGGCCGGCTGATCGATATCCCAGTACAGCGTGTCGACCTCACTGTTCGGATCAATGAGATCTTCTGTGCCATGCTTCACGACACGAGTCCTATATGTACTCTCAACCCCAACACGGTCTGGTGGTATCTCCGGTTTTACCCTGTAATTTCCTTCATAAGCCTCAGCCGCCAACTGGATGCCAAAATCAGTCGTTATCTCAAACGGGGTGAACCAATCCACCTTATGCCTGTTCCATTTCCAGGCATTTACCTGTGTAAACTCAATAATCCAGTCAACTCGTTCCCCCGTGCTCGTGTAGCCTATATCGCTGAATTTAAATTTAAAGCCAGGAAATGATCTGACGTTCTCCGACAGGGCGTCTGCTCCAGTTGTAGGGCGCCAGACTGTGTAGCATCCACCCCACTTGCCTTCCCACCAGTAAATTTTCCATCCATTCTCCATATTATGCTTACTACCGTCCCTTGGGACATCGCTAACGTTTTTCCATCGACCCTCCGACCAGTACTGGCCATGCTCGGCACCTGGCTTGGCGCTTGGCTCCTTTGTGATATAGACATCGCCGCCAATGTGGTCAAGTAGGTTATCGACCTTTGTCACCGTGTCGGCACGCGCCACGCCTGGTATGAGGCAACAGACAAGCGCCCCAACAATAAGCAGGAAGCTGAACAGGACATGTTTGCTTGGACATCTGGGGAGTCGCTTCAACATTGCGGCCACGATCGTTCCTTTCACGTTCTCATACCAAAACACCGACTGCATCACAAGGGGTGCCTCTATGCATTAGAGAGCCAACTCACCATTACGCCTTCCTCAAGAACTCTCCTGACAAAGCGACCCACCCACCTGTTGATAACACAACAGACCTGCCACTCTACGACAAAGCGTATCCGACTGTACCACAGTCAGGTGCGCGTGCTGCAACTGCGAAAGCCTGCTAACATGTATCATATACTAAATTGCCTGCATGAGCTACCCCGAGACGTTTACCGCGAGCGCCGGATAACGCTTGACAGGTCAGATGAGCATTGATATCATAAATAGATGGTTTAGTTGGCAACTCTGACAGTCTGGGACATGGTCCGGATACGTGAGCGTACGGGTGTAGGACAGCTCCGAAAAAGGACCTTCAGACCGGTAAAAGTTGTCTTGGTATCTGCGGCGGTAGTTCAACTGGTAGAGCAGCAGCCTTCCAAGCTGCCTGTTGCGGGTTCGAGTCCCGTCCGCCGCTCCACGAGATCGAAGGCCATCGCTGCATGGGCGATGGCCTTATCATTGACAGCCCCTAGGGGTAAGATTCTAGAATAGTTCACCGAAAATGGATGGGTTTCTCCACACACGAACACCATCTTGAGGCACCTCTGACCTACCGCTCACCGATCAGTCTATCTCAAAAGAATCTGACAAAATCCGGCAAAGTGCTGGACCTCATCGGCCGATTGGACTCGCTATCCCTCATGTGGGTCGAAGGGTCGTATCGCCTTGAAGAGCTTCGTCTTCGTCGCCAGGCAGCGATTCTCGAAGCTGAGAAAGAAGGCTTCTGGATCTATCGACGCAAGGTCGGTGGCCTCGAAGGCTGGGCGCGTGTACTTCACCGAGATGATGTACTCGTCGCATATCCTGCCCTCCCTGTCACGTCGCTGCGTACGACCCGAGACCACGATCCGCTCGATTCCAGGTGAGGAATCGAAGAGCGACGCTGCGACGAAGATGCTCACCCCATAGACGCACTTCGCGTAGTCGCCCCTCAGCGCTTCCTGTGTCCGACTCCTCTGCTTGAGGGCGCCACTCGCAAGCGTCACGTACTCCTTATCGGGAAGATCCTCCAGCTCGGGCAGATCGAGGTCAACCCACAGTTCGCTGCCCCTGAGTTCGTAGCTCACGGCAATCTCGACAGGAAGCGTCATTGCGTCTATACACTCGTCGATGCCTCGCATGATCGTCTCTGGGTCATCTTTGGAGCTCGTGTCTTGCGACAGGCTCCGGCGCACTTTGGGGGAGAGGGAGGCGATGTTGACGAACGAGTCCATCTGCGAGTTCAGCTGCTTGGCCTTATCCTGCTGGTCCTGCCTGTACTGAGCGGAGAGTTCCTCCTTCTTGGCCTTGACCTCAGGCAGGGCGCTGATCCTGCGAACGAGGGCCTGGTCGCGTATGGGCTCGCCAGACTGGTCGCTGTATTCGTACGTCCCGTCCTCTCTGAGGAGGACCTGCACTCCTTTGGGCATCTCACGCGCGGCCCCGCCTAACTTGCTTGACGCGCCCGAACCCGGGCCTTTGAGCTTTGTCCTGTAGGAGATGCCGGTTCCTGGGATCGATAGGTTCAGATAGACACCCTGGGAGCCAAGCGAGATTGAGTGACCCCTACCCCCTATATTTGCGCTGAGTCCCCTCTTCGATATGCCGATGCGCAGGCCTTTGGCGATGCTCTTTGACTTGAAGAATCGAAATCCCATTCCCCACTCCCTTCGCATGCGGACGCTCGGGCGAGCCACTCTGGGAGCCATCGTGGGCACGCGAGCACACCCGTCCTTAGCAACGAGGGACACCTCGCGACTGAGCCTCACGAGACCTCGCTGACGCGCGCGGCACCGGCCCCCGCAGGCTGCCACACATGGTCCTCTCTGCGGATCACGGGCTGATTATACCTGATGAGGGAACGATGGTGAGTAGGCGATCAACGCGCATGGCCGCCTCGCGTTGCGCAGCAAGATCTCGCGCGATTTGGTGACCTCAGGTGAGGGACTCTCGCCTCCCTACAGATACCTCCTGCGCCTGACAACATGAAGGATCGAGCCGCCTCCGACGAAAACCAAGGCAAACCCGACAAACAGAATGGGCGTTATGCCTGTGCCCGCCGTGCTCGGAAGCGACGCGACCCGCGTGTTCTTGATCGTCATGGTCGAGACACCGTCCTTGACAGGGAGCTTCGCCAGGACCCCTTGTTCATCAACCAAGCTGATGGACCCATCCTCCCCGACAACGACCCTGTGGGCGTCGGGGTCGAGGGTATAGCCCGCAGGCGCAGTCGTCTCCTTGAGCCAGTACGTCTTGCCCCAATCCAAGCCGTAGCAGAGTGCCTTCCCTTGACCATCCGTAGTCATGACGGCGCCCTCGATACGCCTCTGCAACGCCTGGTCCTCATATATCGTCGCAGGAGAATCCATGCTGGTGAACTTGTTGTCGCCGTCGTCTAGGTAGAGCGTGAACTTCGCGCCTCCGAGCGGCTGGTCGTTCTCATCATGCTTGAGGATGGCAAACCCGACGTTCGGGGCGTAGTTGTTCTCGAACTGCGCCCCATCGGCGTCATACTCAGTGACTACGTTGAGCTTGCCTCCCCCAGCGTCCTCCACCTTCACCTTGACCGTCTCTGTATGGGCGTCATACGTATAGCCCTGCTTCGCGTCGTCGAGCTCGGTGATGGTGTACGTGTACGTCTTTCCGATGTCATCTTGGTCGAAGTCGATGGTGTCGAATGTGACATCACCGTTCCCATCGTTTTTCTTCTCGCCTACCACTGCGCCCTGGCCATCCGTCAGCCGAAACGTGAACTGCTGGTCCTCAAGCTGCTTGCCCTTGAGGGACTTCTTGGCACTGATCTGGACCGACCCACTCGCCTCATAGGGCACCAGGACGTGCGTCGTGTTGGTCGTCTTGGCTGTCCCGTTGATGGCAACGGACGCCTGGTTTGGGACCTTCCTGAACATGCCGTCTTGGTTCTTTTCCGTCTCGTAGGTGTCGAGCGCGGCCGTCTGGGAGACGGGGGCGGTGATCCTGAACGTGTGCTCACCCTCGACAAAGCCGTGCCCGGGTTCTTTGCCGTTGCGGTCACAACCTGGCCGGAGACGTTGATCGTCCAGTTGTCCGTGACGTCCACGCCACCCTTGAAGACCTGGACGGTCGCGTGCGACGCGTCGAGAGCCGGGTCGAGCGTGTTAGTCACGACGATGGACGTCGCCTTGTTCTTCTCGGACACATAGGGAAACGCTTGGGTGATATCAAACGAGGCTATCTCCCCACGCTTCCTGACCTGAGTCTCCGGTGATTTTTTACCCGATGCACGGCGTACTCTTTCTTGCCCCCATCATATAGCATTGCGCTTGCTCAGATCCACCCCGATACGCTTACCGTAAACTCGTGACACTACGTGACGGACGCAAGGTGGATGACTTTGATGGCGGTCTTGGTCGCGCACGTCGGACAGACAGCGGCCAGACTACTGCGGTGTCCGCGTTTTTCTAGGGAGGGTAGGTGCCATAGTGATGCGCATGGCGAGGTGACGACCCGCAGGCTGGTGCCTCAGGTCCTGGTTCCACATGCCGTTATACCGGCCAAGAGGTGGCATGAGGTTTTATCGTATGTGACGTATATGACGAGAGGGGCGATCTTGAGCGCTTTGTCTTGTCCCGCCCGCCTGCGCCGTCTCGTCCCGTCCGCGCGTGCCGCGAAGTGAGTGAATCACTCACTTCTAGTTTTCCTTCAATAAGGCTTCTACCTGCATGTATGTAATTTTGTCCTCTCGACGTCTGCCGATTTTGGCGAGAAAATCACTCACATCGCGAAAGGGAAGTGAGTGGATCACTCACATCGCGAAAACGTGGGTACGTGCGCACTTAGAGAGCGTTGCGACGAATACAACATGATCAGCGCGTTCGACAAAACGGTCGCTGTCGGCATATCTGACGGCGGTAACTACCAGCGACCAAGACTCTCCAGAAGTAGAGTACCCAGCTCGCGCGCAAGACGGGAATCACGCGCGACGGGCTTTACAAGGCGCTCTCCCCTACGGGCAACCCGTCCTTCGCAGCAGTGCAGGAGGTGGTAAGGGCCCTAGGCTACAGACTGGACGTGAAGGCCATGCCTCACAACCCGAGCGAGACAAACGAAGGGCCACCAGCACGAATCAACGCCTGAGAAGGCGCTGTTGCGTCCCATTTCGCATTGTGTTCTAGGGCTTCTCGGCGGCCCATCAAGAAAGGAAAACAGATCACCCAAACACCCTGGATGACCCGTGCTTTTTCGTGGAGCCAGCTATCAGACTCGAACTGATGACCCCCGCTTTACGAGAGCGGTGCTCTACCGACTGAGCTAAGCTGGCCTCTAGGCTGTGCGCCCCAGCGGCATGCAAACACCGCAGGCGCAGCCATAGATTGTATACGAACCCATGGGGCAATTTCAAGGGCAAATCTGTCAGGTAACGTTGTCAAGAACCTGTCGCTGAGTACCACGGAAGCTGAGGGACTCTCGCTCAGGGGTATCCGGTCGCTCAGGATGGCCTCGTACTGCGAAAGCTCCGCGCTAGCTTGTCGTGCGCGCTGGCAAGAGGTCCCAGAGGCTTGAGTCCTTCTTAGTGGCGGCAACCTGCTTACTCGTGAGCATCATCTCCCACCATTTGCCGTAGGAATACTCATTCATGTTCCCCTGGAAATTGAAGCCCAGATGCACCCTGCCCATCTTGGTCACAAAGAAGACCACCGAGAGACGTCCCGCACCATCGTCCTGCCCCAAAAGCGCCCTCTTAAACTCCTCACGACTCAGGCCACCGATCGCATCCTCAGGCGCTGGTCGCTTGTCTTTGCCTCTAATCTCCCCGTATGCTTCCGTTTCCTCATACAAGCGCTTGATATGTTTGGTATAACCGTCGACAAAGCTATCTGCGATATCCTGGTTGGGCGTCAAGATGTCACCCAGCGAGTAACTCTCCCCTGTCTGAAGGTTTATGTTGACTGTACGAAGACGGCAACACAAGTTGGTGGGGATGCCCACAGTGTAGTTGTCGGCAAAGCAGATGCTGATGAAGGTATCGTTGTTGTAGGTGATCGCATATGAGACGACGCTCCCTATCATGGCAGTACACTCGCTGTCGGGCATGGCTGCATGCACAGACGCACGGCTTCCATCCTTGAGCTCTGCCGCAGCCAACCTGACGGCCTCGATCATGGCAGGCGTCGGGTTGAGGTACAGATCGCGCGCCGTCTCCATCGCGCAGTCCTTGATGGTGCGATTGATCTCGTCCAGATGCTCGAAGTCCCCCGAAAGCTGTGGATACTCCACCCAGAATTGAGTCCAGAGCCTGAGACCGTAGGCATCCACCTGCTCGGCCCCATCATGGGTGTAGCGGTGCTTGGTGTGGCTATAGCCGTGTCTGTCGCTCCAGTCCTCCTGCAGTAAAAAACCCTGTGGCTCATAGGCGGTAGGGTCATCGGTCGATCCATCTTCGGCCGAGCTGTCGTCTGCCGAACTACCATCCCCGTCGGCGACTGGCGCAGTCCCGACCGTCGACTTTGGCGAACCCTCCTCGACGCCACTGCCCACACTCTCGCGCCAGCCACAGCCAACGCAAAGGATGGCCGCGCAAAGCGCAGCGACGCCAAGGGCACGGGCCAGGCGCACGCGCGCTACGATGCCGTCGCACCTAGGCATGGGGACCTCCCACCCGTAACGTGCCTCACATAATCTCTCTCAGTATAGCAAGAGGCAAGGAACTGGCAGGCTAATCCCAATGTGGGCCCGGAAGGCGCGCAGAACAGACCAAAAGGACCTTCAAGGGTGCTCGACAGTGCGTCTCACACTGCCAGTCGGGGATGAACGTACAGGATGGAACGTTCAGGGGCGAGTGGCAGTGCGCCTCACACTGCCACTCGGGGGTGAGCGTACCGTGCCGGAACGCTGGGGGCCGAGTGGCAGTGTGGCCGGAACGCTGGGGGGCGAGTGGCAGTGCGTCTCACACTGCCACTCGGGGG
>ERZ773042.1622-NODE-1622-length-13079-cov-5.531711_pt1 | contig 13079 bp, 13 predicted proteins | sample MGYA00511664_ERZ773042 | MGnify/ENA primary metagenome ERZ773042 (study PRJEB29015, sample SAMEA2737984) | human oral metagenome | biome: human oral; feature: human-associated habitat; material: dental | place: China | collected 2036 ... | reverse complement strand
ATTTTTCCCATTTCTCCTTTTGCAACACTCACTTTAAATGTTACATTTGAATCCAAAACTTCATAAGTTACATTAACCTTATCTTTTGTTTCAACCAATTCTTTGATAATATAATTCAATAAACTTTCTAAATTTTCCACTTTTTCCTCCATTATAAAGTACCTCTCCAAGCACCTTCTTCAATTATTTTTAAATCCACCCATTTATTACCTAAATCTACCAATACGTCTCTCATAAAATCTTTAAAATCATCTGTTGATATAACACTTATTATCCCTTTTATTGGGTCAAGAGTTCTAACAACTCCTGCTCCTTCATAAGCTTCAACAATTTTATTTATGAAATCTATATCTTCTCTTTTACTTTGTATCAAAAATTCATAGCTTTTTTTCATCAATTTCCTCATCTACTTTCAAAAATATTTATAAGTTCAATAAATTTATCTATGGAAATATTTTCTGCTCTTTCATTTTCAGATACTTCAATTTGATTTAATATTTCTTTTATCTTATCCTTTGAATATCCTAATGTTGCTAGATTATTTACAATATTTTTTCTTTTATTTGAAAAAGCAGCCTTTACATATTTAAAGAATAAATCTTCTGAAATCTTATTCTTGTATCTATCATCTTTATAGAATTTTATTGAAATAAAAGCAGAATCAACATTAGGTATAGGATTAAAAAATTCTCTTGGAATAGTAAATAAATATTCTGCTTCTCCATAATATTCCACTGCTAATGTTAAAATTCCTCTTTCTTTCCCTGACTTAGCACAAATTCTTTCTCCTACTTCTTTTTGTACCATTATATAGGCTTCATCTATTAAATCTTTGTTTTCTATAATCTTATTAATAATATCTCTTCCATCTTTCCCACCAACATCATGAATCGGACCATAACTCATAGGCAATTGTGGAGGATTTGAAATAATTACATCAAATTTTTCATTTATTTTATCAAAAACATTACTTTTAATAAACTTTACATTTTTGGTTTCATTAGTTTTACATACTTTTAAGACATTATCATCTATATCAGTCCCTATAACTTTACTTGCACCATATAAAGAAGAATAATGTGCTATAAGTCCAGTATACCCTGTTCCAATATCTAAAACTTTCTTATTAACAACTAAATCAGATAAGGAATTACAAACTAATAACCCTGACCTTGGTAAACTACATCCACTATGTATAGGTAACTTCATTATTTTATCTAATTTTTTATTAAAATATATTAATAATTTAGGTGTATTATTTTCATTTAATTCGATATAAAAGTCTTCAGTTATATTAAAAGGATTATATCTTTTTATATTATTACCCTCTATAATATTACTATTTAATTTAGTTTTTTTTAATAATTCTATTGACATAACTTTCTACTCCATCCAAATTTAGATTTTCTTCAATTTCTATAATCGGATAATATATTTCTTTATTATTACACTTAGCTTTGGTAAATCCAATTAATAAATCGTTTACATATTTTAACTCATCCCACAAATAAACGTCTTTTTTACCAAAAAAATGATACAGCAGAAGTTTTCTTCTTCTACTTTTAATATTATTAATATCTACACCATTTTTATTAGGTTTAATTTCGTTAAATATTTTATATAAATATTCTAATTCGTTTTTTAATAAAAATGCTGATAATTCTTCTATAATATTCAAAACAAACATTTCATAAACAGAATCTTCATCTCCCAATATTAAGTTCTTTTCAAAATCAACAAAATATATTATATCATTACTAAAATTCAAAATTACATTTCTTGGTGAAAAATCTTCCCACCAAAATTTATTATCTTTCATGTATTTTAATAGCAAATTTATTAACTTAACATATAATGAACGATTTTCAATATCATACCTTATAAGTAATTCTAAATTTTCTCCTTCGCAAAAATCTAATTTAAGTAAAGATATATCCCCTCTCCATTCAATAACTTTAGGAATTTTTATCTCAAATCTACTTCCAATAATATTATTTTTTTTCGAAATATATTTTTCAGCACGTAAGATATTAAAATATTCTTTTTCTGTTGTAAATTTTGAAAATACTTTATTACCATTTTCAAAACTAATATGTACTTTTTTATAATCATAAGAAATAACTTGCAAATAAATCCCTCCAAAAATCATCTTATTTAAGTACAAATTATATAACACCATTCAATTTTTCATAAATAATTATTACCAATTTTTGTTTCATACTAAATAATCTATTTTTCATTAGTTAACTAATCTAAACTTATATTTTTACACTATTATTATACCATAAATATAATATCATTTAAATTATTTATAATAAACTTTATCTACACTTAAATATATTCTAATTTCCCCATACTGAAAATTAGCCACCTAGAATATATTAAAAAAACATCTTAAAAAGGTATAATAGTAATTGACGAAAATACTAATAAAGAAAGCATAGTAAGTGCATATACACTTACGAAAAAAATTTGACATTGCCCTTGCTTTTTCATAGGACAATGTTCGTCAATTTTAGCTTGTTGGGGAAGTCCCTAAATCTCTGTTGCAATCAATCTCATTGTAATTATTATCTAAAATTTTCTCTATAAATTCCAAATTTTTTTTGATTTTGTTCCGTCAGCATTTTCAATTTGCATATCATATCTGGTATATATTTCTCCATTTGTATCCTTAACTTTTTTGTGAGAAACTACTACCAATTTTTTATCTTTTACATCTTTATTAGCATTATCTACATATTCTTTAATAGTCTTTTATTTTTCTAATATTACAGATTCTGTTTTTAAAATTTCTTCATCTACTTCAACTTTAAAATGATTATAAGCAAGTAGTAATCCAAAAAATAAAAGTAAAATTAAAAACAACTTAAAAGGTTTATTTTTCATTGTTTATCTCCCTTCAAAAATTCTATACTCTATATTGGTAATGTATGACACTATTATATAACATAAAAAAATCAAAGTCAAATTACAGACTTTGATTTTTAAACTTATTAATCCAATTCAAATTTTCCTGTATATAATTGATAATATCTTCCTTGTTTTTCAATCAATTCATCATGAGTTCCCATTTCTAAAATTTCTCCATTATCCAGAACTATTATTCTATCAGAGTTTGAAATTGTAGAAAGTCTATGAGCAATTATAAATACAGTTCTACCTTCCATTAAAACATACATAGCTTTTTGAACAATATTTTCTGTTTTTGTATCTATTGAAGAAGTAGCTTCATCAAGAATAAGAACAGGTTTATTTTCAAGTAATGCTCTTGAAATTCCAAGCAACTGTCTTTGACCTTGGGATAAATTTTCTCCACCACTTCTTAATACTGTATCATATTGTTCAGGAAGTTTTATTATAAATTCGTGAGCACCTGTTTTCTTACAAGCCTCGATACATTCTTCTCTTGTAGCTTCTAAATGCCCGTATCTAAGATTTTCTAAAACTGTTCCCGTAAATAGATTTGTTTCTTGTAAAACAACACCTACATTTTTTCTAAGGTCAGCTTTTTTTATTGAATTTACATTTATTCCGTCAAATAAAATTTCCCCACTATTTACATCATAAAATCTATTTATAAGATTGGCAATTGTTGTTTTACCACTTCCAGTAGCCCCTACAAGTGCAATCTTTTCACCCTGTTTAGCAGTAATACTGATATTTTTTAAAACTGTTTTTTCCTTATTATATCCAAAAACAATATTTTTTATATCAATATTTCCCAAAACTTCAGTTTTTTCACCATTTTCTTTTACAAAAACAGATTTTTTCTCTTCTTTTTCTATTTCTATTTTTCCATCATCTATTTCAGGTTCTTGATCAATTAGAGCAAAAACTCTTTCAACACCCGCTAAACCCATAATAATTGAATTTAGTTGCATTGAAACTTGGTTGATATTTCCTGAAAATTGCTTTGTCATATTTAAAAATGGAACTACAATACTTATGCTTATTGCCATACCTGAAAGACTTAAATTATATACATTAAAGTATATTAAAAGTCCTCCAACAATTGCAACAACAACATATAGAATATTTCCGATATTATTTAAAATTGGTCCAAGTATATTAGCATAAGAATTCGCCTTTTGAGAATCATCAAATAATTTATCATTAACTTCATTAAATTTTTTCATTGACTCATCTTCATAATTAAAAACTTTTACAACTTTTTGTCCATAAATCATTTCTTCTAAATAACCTTCAGTTTTACCCAATGATTTTTGTTGCTCAATGAAGTATTTTCTTGAATGTTTACCAACATATTTTGTTACAAAATACATGGCTACAACACCTAATAAAACTGTAAGAGTCATCCAGAAACTAAAATATAACATTATACCAAAAACTGTTATAACAACAACTAATGATGCCAAGACATTCGGTAAACTTTGAGAAATCATCTGTCTTAAAGCATCAACATCATTTGTATAATAACTCATTATATCGCCATGTCCTTCAGTATCAAAATACTTTAAAGGAAGAGTTTGCATTTTTACAAACATCTTTTTTCGCATATGATAAAGAGTTCCTTGTGTTATAGTAGCCATTGCAAGATTATATACAGCTGTTAGAATCAAAGAAAGTATATCTACTCCAATTAATATCAAGATTAAAGTAATCATTTGTTTTGAAAAAACAGACCATGAAACTGAAGGATCTCTAGCTTCAAGCAAACTTACAATTCTTTGTATAAATAAACTTGGAATTGAGCTAACCCCAGCAGTAAAAACAATACCAACTAAAACTAAAGGAAAAAGTACAGGATAAGCTGTAAATACTTCTTTTATTACTCTGAATAAAATTGATTTTTTACTATTTTTCATCTACAACTCCTCCTTGTGTTAAATATAAATCACGATATAATCCCTCTTGTCTTACTAGAGTTTCATGATTTCCACTAGCAACTACTTTGCCCTTTTCAATTACCAAAATTATATCTGCATTTTGTACGGATAATATTCTTTGAGCAATTATAATTTTTGTAGTTTCAGGCATATAAGATTGTAAGCCTCTTCTTATCAATTCATCTGTTTTTGTATCAACAGCTGAAGTGGAGTCGTCAAAAATTAAAATTTTTGGTTTCTTAAGTAATGCTCTTGCAATACAAAGTCTTTGTTTTTGACCACCTGATAGATTTGCTCCACCTTGTTCAATATATTCGTCGTATCCATTAGGCATTTTATTTATAATTTCAGTTGCTTGAGCAATATTACAAACTAAATCAAGGTCTTCATCAGTTGCATTTTTGTTTCCCCATTTTAAATTTTCTCGAATTGTTCCGGAGAATAAAGTATTCTTTTGAAGAACCATACCTACTTCTTCTCTTAATAATTCAATGTCAATATTTTCGATATTAATATTATCAATTAAAATTTCTCCTGAATTTATATTGTAAAGTCTAGGAATTAATTGAACTAATGTACTCTTTCCAGAACCGGTAGCTCCAATTATCCCAACCGTACTTCCTGATGGAGTTTTAAATGAAACATCATTAATTACATTTTCTTTTGCGTCCTCTGAATATCTAAAAACGACATTTTTAAATTCAATTTCTCCACTATTTAATACTTTATGCAATGACTTTTCGTCTGTTATAGTTGATTCTGTATTTAAAACTTCTGATATTCTCTTTGAAGATTCCATTGCCATTGTAAGCATAACAAGAACCATTGAAAACATCATTAGACTGCTCAAAATCATAAAACTGTAAGTCATAAGTGCAGATATCTGTCCAACATTAAAACTTGGATTAATTCCAGCTACTATAACATAGGAACCTAAAAACAAAATCAAAACAGTATCTACATATAAACAAAATTGCATTAAAGGTGCATACAATGATATTATTTTTTCTGCAATTGTAAAATCATGTTTTACTTCAGTTGCAACTTTATCAAATTTCTCAATTTCAAAATCCTCGCGAACTAAAGATTTTACAAGTCTTATAGCCTTTATATTTTCTTGAATAGTATTGTTCATATCATCATATTTATAAAATATTTGTTTGAAAATTTTCATCGCTTTTATAATAATAAATGCAAGTCCAATTAAAAGTATTGGAACAACTATAACAAAAATAAATGCAAGTTTTCCACCCATAATAAATGACATAACAAAAGAGAAAACAAACATAAATGGACTTCTGATTGCCATTCTAATTGTCATCATATAAGCATTTTGAACATTTGTAACATCAGTTGTAAGTCTTGTAAGCAATGACGAATTAGAAAAAGAATCTATATTTTCAAAAGAAAATCCTTGAACTTTTTCAAAAATATCTTTTCTTAAATTTCTAGCAAATCCTGCAGATGCAACCGCACTTTTTTTACCTGCCAAAATTCCAAAAGCTAAAGAAAGCATTGCCATAACTACAAGAATAAAACCCTGTTTAAACAAATCTCCAATTGGAATATTTGATCTTATTCCATTTACCAAATTTGCAAGAATAAAAGGAATTATACATTCCATAATAACTTCAAAGACAATATAAATAACAGACATAATCGAGTCTTTTTTATATTCTCTTATACTTTTACTCAATGTTTTTAACATAAACTTCCTCCGTATAATATGTACCAATGAAAAAAACTTAAATATAAAAATACTTAAGTTTTATAAATCTTTGAATTAAAAATATCATTTTAAATATATACCCAACTAAAGTGAGATTATAAACATTTAAACTAATTTTTTGTTTTCTATTCTAATTATTCTATCTGCAAGTCTATTCGCTTGTTTTTCATTATGTGTTGAAATTATTATAGTATATTTTTTTGAAAGTTCTTTTATTAGAGATTCAATTATTATAGAATTTTTCTCATCTAAAGAAGAGCAAGGTTCATCAAAAATCAAAACTTCAGGGCAAGTTGTAAGCATCCTAGCAATGCAAAGTCTTTGCCTTTGCCCTCCTGATAATTTTGAAGAAGAAAGACTTAAATTATCTTTTACCTCATCATATAAATTTACACTTTCTAATAAATTTTTAACTTTTTCCTTTTTGTTTTTGAGTTTTCCCTCATAAAATTCCATCGCATAGGTAATGTTTTTTTCTATTGAAAAGTCAAAAGGTTTAGAGTCTTGAAAAAGTGTAGAAATTTTTCTTTTTAATTCAATTGATTTGATGTTTTTAATATTTTCTCCTCTAAAAAATACATCTCCTGTATAACTTCCACCATTTTCTATTAAAAATCCATTCAAGCAAGAAAGTAAAGTAGATTTTCCTGAGCCCGAGCTTCCCATTATACAGATTATTTCATTTTCCTTTATATCTAAATTGACATCTTCTAAAATGCTTTTTTCTTCGTAGAAGATACTAAGATTTTTTATTTCTAATATATTCAACTATTTTACCTCCTATATTTCTCATTATTATTTCAGATAATAAATTTAATATTATTAAAAGTCCAATTAAAACCATTGCCGTAGCATATGCCTTTTCAGTTGCGACTGATTGACTAAGTAACATATGCAAATGGAATGGTAAAGCCATAATAGGATTAAATAATCCGCTTGGTTTCGCCATAAATACAACTCCAGTCAAAAGTAAAGGTGCAGTTGCCCCTATGGCATAACTTCCAGCTAAAATTGAAATTGAAACTATTTTATTGGAAATAGTAGGTAAAATTAACTTCCTACACATATAAATTTTATCAATTCCTAAAGCATAGCTATCTCTTATGCTTTGTCTGTCAAATTCCTCGATTAATTTTTCAACATTTAACTCCCCAAAAGGAAAAACCATTAGTGAAAGAGCTATACTTGCTGTAAATAAACTCTTTGGAATATTTAAAGTTACTATAAAAAATCCATAGACAAAAAGTCCAATTATAATTGAAGGAATTGATGAAATACATTGAATAAGAAAACTCAAAAGCATTTTAATAATTTTTGATTTGCAAAAAATTTTATTGTAAATCGCAAAACAAATACCTAAAACTGTTGAAAAAAACATAGATAAAACCATCAATAAGAATGATCCTATTATCGCATTTCTTATTCCACCATCTACTCCAAGTGGCATTCCTTTAGGATTTTCCGTTAAAAATTTTATATTTATTCCTGAAATCCCATTAAAAAACACAAAAGAAAATATCAAAAAAATTGCAGTCATAACTATAAAAATAGATGCGAAGGCAAAAAGTTTAATTAAATTATCCTTAAATCTTATCATAATTTCTACTCTTTCTGTTAATAATAAATAATAAAATATTAATGATTAAAACTAAAATCAAAAGTATAAATCCACTTGCAAAAAGTGCATAATAATGTTCACTATAGACTTCACTCATACCTATTTCAAGTGCAATAAGTGAAGGAATCGTCTGTGCCTTTGACAATAATTTTGGAAAAATCGGTGCATTTCCTATAACCATCATAACTGCCATTGTTTCCCCTATTGCTCTGGAGAATGAAATCATAAAGCCTGTTAAAATTGAAAAATGTAATTTCTTTAAAACTACTTTTCTAATAAAATACTCCTTACTTATTCCCAAAGCATCAGAATCTCTTTGATATTTTTTCTTAATAAGTTCAATTGTTTCAATAAGATTAGAAACAAAATAAGGTAAAATCATTATTGATAAGATAATACTACCTGCAAGAACACTTTCTCCAGCAGAAATCTTAAATATTCTTTCTATATTTTTTACAATTATAATCATTCCAAAAAAACCGTAAATTATTGAGGGAATTCCTGCCAAAATGTTTATAAGCCATATAAGTAGGACTCTTGATTTTTTTGTATAAAAGGATATAAATATTGCTGTTCCAATAGCTATAGGAAGTGAAATAATACAAGCTAGAATAGATATAAATACACTTGCTAATAGTATATTAAAGATTCCGAAACTTCCTGAAACTTCCGTAGCATCCCAAACTCTTCCAAAAATAAATTTTAAAAAATTATTTTTAAGAAAAAATGGTAATGACTGATTATACAAAAAGACTATTAGAGTCAACAAAAGTAAAATTGTAAATAATGTAAAAATATAGACTGTGTATTTAAAAACTTTATTTTTCATAATTACTCCAAAAAAGAGGAATACAAAAAGTATTCCTCAGTATTTTCTAAATTTTATTGCAAAACAATAAGGTTGTCCAATATTATTTGCTTGGTATGAATCCCATACTTTTTATAACTTTCTTTCCTTCTTCTGATTGAAGTAAATCAACAAATACTTTTTCAGTTGCAGTTAATTTTCCACTCTTCATAATGATTAAAGGTCTTGAAATATAGTAACTTTTATTTAAAATATTTTCTTCAGTAGGTTCAACATTATCAACTTTCATAGGAATTAACTTTCCTTTATTTTGATTAGTAATACCGTAAGAAGCATATCCGATGGCATTTTTGTTTTCAATAATTTTTGAAACCAATGCACCCATTGAAGGAGCTTGAATTGCATCTTGTTTAACCTTAACATCTTTCATTATTTTCTTTTGGAAAACTTCATGTGCTCCACCACCTAAATCACGAGTTACAACTACAATTTCTTCATCAGGTAAAGATGGATCTACTTGTTTCCAAGTTTTATACTCTCCGGAGAAAATCTTTATGATTTCTTCTTTTGTTAAATTTCCATTTTTAGCTTTTAAAATATTATTGTCAGGATTAACACAAATACAAAGAGCATCAAGACCTAAAGTATAAGATTCTAAATCCTTAATCTTTTCTTTTTCTGAATCCTTAATATCTCGAGCAAGCATTCCGAAATTTGCAACTTTATCAAGAACTGCCTTAACCCCGGCACCTGAACCACCTGATGATACAAAAATTGTTATATTTTCTTTTGGCAATGAAGAATCAACCTTATCCCAAGTTGTATGTTTTTCAATAAAATCTGTAGCAATCTTATTGATTACAGGAGCTAAAGTTGAAGAACCGCTGAAACTGATTTGAGCATTTACAGTATCAGACTTAGTTTCAGTCTTATTTGTTTCCTCTTTCTTTTCAGTATTTTGTTTTTGTCCTGAACAAGCAGTAAATAAAACACAAACTGCTAAAAGAACAGTTAATTTTTTTAAATATTTTTTCATAATATCCTCCTAAAATAAAACCTAGCTATATTTTACAACAAAGAAAATATAATGTAAAATAGATTTTATTAATGGATATTAGTTATTTATAAAGAATTCTTATTAAAATTTTACTCCATTTTTGATTGTAAAAATTTTAAAACTTCACTGAAATTGCAAAAATATTTATCTTCAAAATCAACAAACCTTAATTTTATTTTTTCTTCACTTTCACCTATTATAAATTTTTCATTTGTAGAAATTCCTAATTTTTCAGATAATATTTGATAAAATTCATTATCAACTCCTGTATCTTTCATATTCTTTTCTATTTTTATTTTCTCAATCTCTTTTTTATCTAGAATAGTATAATCATAACTGAATAAATTATAATTTTTTAAACACTTTTCTATATCTTTCCTTTCAATTTCATTCGAACAAAATATTATTTGTATTCCATTTTCTTCTAAAAATTTTATTGTATCTTTTAATTCTTCCTGTTGAATTAATTTATTACTATATTCTATAAAAATAGTAGTTAAATAGTATTTATTAAAGAATTCATCTCTTATGCACAATCGTTTTATATTATATTTTTCAGATAAAGCGTCATAATTTTCAATTATATAATCAAGAATATACAGATAACTCTTCTTGTTTTTGTAGTCGATATAACTTATTATACTAAATAATACAATAAAAATGCCACAAAGATATAAAATTGATACGCTTTCATATGAAAAATAAATTTGTAAATTCTTTTTTTCAATATTACTTAAAATAAATTTGCAAAACGAAAAAATAAGACCAATTATAGTTGGAATTATGCTTATTAAGGTTAAATTTTCCAAAATAAACTCTTTTTTTGAAATTAAAAATTTTTCTCTTACTATGTTTTCTTTTATTTTAAATTTATTTAATATCATTTTTTCTATATATTGTATTTTATAATGATTCTTATGTATAATATCATTACAAATTAAATTATTTTTAATTCTTCTTAATTTAAATCCATAACCTTCATAATAACGTTTAATCCATTTTTTAAAATCAAATCTAGATTCTTTACAATATACGTAATAATATAACAGAAGTTGAGTAAATCTAAAAAGTAAAAAAGTAACTACAAAATATATAATAAAATTATAACCACGATATTCAATAATTATTTTTAAAATTAAGATTATAGTAAAGTATATTTCCAATAACTGACCAATATATAAAAATAAATATGTCTTTGAAAATTTAATACTTAAATCTTCAAAATAGAAATAAAAATAGATTGAAGGATAAATATAAATGATTGAAAAAATAGTATATGTAGTTATAAATTTTAAGGATAATAAATCTTTACTATTTACAATAACAAAAGTATAGGAAACAAAATAAATTGTCAATAACAAAATTAAACTTATAACAAAATAATACTTATAGGTATTTCCAATTGCTTTTTTCCATTTATCAACTTTACTTGAACACCAATCTGTAAATATTTCATTTCTTTTTTCACAAAAACTTTTAATTTTTTCCATAATAAAATCCTCCCATTCTTTTATAGTAGTATTATATCATATTTTAATTATTTAACATAAAAATAGGGCTAGAATATGTTCTAACCCTATTTTATAATATATTAATTTCTCCTTTAAAAAATTCCAAAACTTTTCCTAAGTCCTCAAAGATATAATCTGCTTTTGCCTGATCTTGTCCGAAGAATTTATCTTTTATTGCTATTACTTTTATATTTGCATTTTTCCCAGATTCTATTCCCCTTGTTGAGTCCTCTATTACAAAAGCATCTTCCTTAGAAACTTTTAAAAATTCACAGGCTTTTAGATAGACATCAGGATTTGGTTTGCTTTTTTTGACTTCATCAGAACTCACTATGAAGTCAAAGTATTCTAAAATTTCACAATCTTTTAGAGCCTTTTCAATTGTCTTTTTAGGACTTGATGAGCAAACAGCAGTTTTTATTTTATGTTTTTTTAAAAATACTAAAATTTCTTTTACAAAAGGCTTAAGAATTACTTTATAATCAATAGGATGTTCTAAAAAATACTTTCTATTTTCTTCTTCTATCTCAGAAATTGTATATTTTTTATTGAGCATTTCATACAGCAAATTATATGTTCCTTCCATATTCGTACCGATAAGTCTAAAAGTATCTTCGAGTTTTCCTTTAAAACCCCTTTTAGAAATCCAATCATAAGTTCCCTTCATATAAAACATTTCTGAATCTATAAGGACTCCATCCATATCAAAAAGTACAGCTTTCATATTATTTACCTCTATTTTTTAAACAATCATAATTATCACATATATATCTTATTAGCTTTAAATAGTTTTCTTTATATTTTCGATTCTTTTTATTTTTTATTGAATTTTTAATAATAAGATTTAGATTATCCAAAGCCAATATTAAAATCATAATTAAAAAAACTAAAAATCCTACCTTTAGATATGTTTTCAAATCTTCTGCTTTTGTAATATTGTTTTTTCCTATGAACAGAGAAATTTTAACTGCTATTGATGTCAAAATTAATCTTATAGTTGCAAAAACTGCAGAAATAAATGATGAAATGATAATTGTAGATATTAAGCCTGTTTTTATTATAAATGCTATTGCTATAGTTACCCCTTTATTTATAGCTTTTGAAATCAGCTCAAATGAATTTATATCAACATTTTTATTTTTTTCAAGTAAAAATTTCTCTCTTATCAAATCATTTTCAGTTGGAAATTTACTAAAAATAAATTCTTCTAAAAATTTTAAATTCTCGTGATTTGTCTTAATATAGTCTTTTACATCTCTATTAAGAAACTCTTTAAGTTGTAAACTATAACCGAAATATTCGTTGTCAAACCATTTATTTACATCATTATTTTTTGGAAATTCATTATCCTTAATTTTAAATTTTACATCATTAATATTATATAAGATAAAGAATAACTCAAAACTTAAAAATATAATATACGAATAATTAAATAAAGTTAAAAAGTGATTGTAAAATAAAAACTCAGATTTAAAAATAGAAATATATAATAGTAAATTCATATTT
>ERZ773042.1621-NODE-1621-length-13094-cov-5.706726_pt1 | contig 13094 bp, 9 predicted proteins | sample MGYA00511664_ERZ773042 | MGnify/ENA primary metagenome ERZ773042 (study PRJEB29015, sample SAMEA2737984) | human oral metagenome | biome: human oral; feature: human-associated habitat; material: dental | place: China | collected 2036 ... | reverse complement strand
CGCTCACGCCCAGCTCAATTCGCCTGAACTGGCGCACCACGATGTTCTCGCCAAGTTTAGCAATTGCTTCCTTAATATGTTGCTCAACTGTCTTAGAATCGTCCAAGATGTATGCCTGGCTCTCTGGATGCTATTACAATTAGCTCATGGTACGGCGGCGACAACTATAAAATCGAAACCTTCAAATCCGCCACAGGCAGCACCATTACTCACACTCAAATCGAAAACCTAATCCAAGCCATGTCCTCTTTCCAAAAAGACACCGGCATGACCTGGGAGCAAGCCCTAACAACCCAGCCATAGCAAGTCCAAGCCATTGTCCAGGAGTATTGGACAGTACCGGGGGTGTGAATTAGCTATTGTAAATGATTTACATAATTGAATAAGGGCTAATATTGCTGAAAAATATCGGATTAATATGCCGTAGTACCACTACTATATCTGTTTAAATAGTGTTATAATTTGAAAAATGAGTAACAATGTATTTAAGAGGACAAAAATATTAGCAACAATTGGCCCGGCAACATTCAGCCAGGAGAAAGTTTTTCAACTGCTGGACGCTGGCGTTAACGGTATCCGCATGAATTTTAGCCATGGCGATAATGAAAGCCGGTTGGAGCAAATTAATTGGGTGCGTACGGCTAGTCAAAAGCTAGGCAAGCCAGTGGCAATTTTACAGGATTTGCAAGGACCAAAGATTCGCCTGGGTATCCTGAAGGACAATATGCTGAATGTTAAGGCTGGCGATATGTTGGTTCTGGATTCAGAAATTACCGAACATGACGGCAGCTTTAATTTGCCGGTGCAGTATAATTTGGCAGAAAAGATGAAAGTCGGCGAGCCGCTTTACATGTTTGATGGAAAGATTAAGACGATTGTGCGGGAAATTGTTAGTTCGACGGCGATTCGCGTGGAAGTTCAAAATGACGGATTTTTGATGAGCCGCAAGGGGTTGAATTTGCCGGATACGGATTTTGGCGGTGATATTATGACGTCGAAAGATATCGCCGATCTGGAGTGGGGTGCTAAGCAGGACTTTGATTATGTGGCGCTGAGCTTTGTGCAGAAGGCTGACGATATTATTGATCTTCGGCAGAGGCTGGTGGAGCTGGGTTCAACGGTCGATATCATCGCTAAGATTGAAACAAAATCAGCAGTTGATCCGGAAAATTTGGAAGAAATCGTCAAGGCTAGCGACGGCGTGATGGTGGCGCGCGGGGACTTGGCGGTAGAGGCTGGCGCAGAGATTGTGCCGGTGATGCAGCGGCGGATTATCGCTTTGTGCCGTAAATACTGCAAGCTGGTTATCGTGGCGACGCAGATGATGGGTAGTATGGTTGATAATCCAGAACCAAGCCGCGCTGAAGTGAGCGATGTGGCAAATGCCGTCATTCAGGGCGCCGATGTAGTGATGCTGTCGGACGAGACAGCCAACGGTAAATATCCTATAGAGACTGTTCGGGCGATGCGTAAGACGATTATCTATACCCAAGAACATAGCGAAGTGATGATGGTCGATAAGACTGAGATGCGCGAAAAAACGGATGCGATTTTAAGCTACACAGCAGCGCAGCTGGCTAGAAGAATTAAGGCGCGGGCAATTATTGCTGAAACTAATACTGGTGCTACTGCAGTTAATGTCGGTGCGTATCGTCCGAACTTGCCGATTGTTTGCGTGACCGAGAATGTCAAGACGGCGCAAAAATTAGCGTTAAGCTATGCTTCTCGCCCATACATTCGTCCGAATGAGCTGAACGCTGCGACGAAGCTGGCTGAGGAATTGAAGCGGGAAGGTTATTTTGGCGAGGATCCAGTTACGGTTGTGCTGGTTAGCGGACATCATCCGGAGCCTGGTAAAACGGATAATATTCAAATTAAGACGTTGTCATAGGAAAATATTGGGTGGGCAGACAATTTTCAAAACAAACAATTAGAGGCGTTAATCTGCGCGGGCGGACTGTTTTAGTGCGGGCAGATTACAATGTGCCGCTGACGAAGAAGGGTACAATTTCCGATGATTTGCGGATTCGCGCTTCCTTGCCGACGTTAAAGTATCTACTGGAACAAAATTGCAAGATCGTTATCATGTCGCATTTGGGGCGTCCAAAAGGCTGGGATATGAAGCTGAGCCTGGAGGTGGTGGCTAAACATTTGGCAGAACTATTGGGTCGGAAAGTGCAGTTCGTTGGCGATTGTGTTGGCGATGAAGTACGTCAAGCAGTACGCCGTGCGCCTCTGGGCAGTGTTATTTTGCTAGAAAATCTGCGCTTTTACCCGGAAGAAGAAACTGATGATTTGACATTTGCTAAATCAATTCAGCGGGCAGTTCGTGCCGATTATTTCGTGCAAGACGGGTTTGCGGTAGCGCATCGAGCGCATGCTAGTACGCATGCTATTGCACTATGCGTGCCTGGCGTGGCAGGTTTTTTGCTGGAAAAAGAGTATACAACTATCACCAAGGCGATGAAAAATCCCCGGCCGCCGCTGGTGGCGATTATCGGCGGTGCTAAAGTTAGCGATAAAATTGCTTTGATCAAACGGTTGATTAATAAGGCTGATCGGATTTTAATTGGCGGTGCTATGGCAAATGCTTTTTTACAATACCGCGGCTGCAATATTGGCAAGAGTGTCTCTGAGTCTGGCCAGGAGCAGGTGATTAAGGATATTTATGATAAAGCAGAAAAAAAGGTCGGCGTAGATCATGTTGATGATTTTTTGGTTTTGCCAAGTGATGTGGCGGTAGCCCCCGATCCCTATAGCGAGCTGCCTCGCCGCGAGGTTAGCGTTGATAAAATTGCCAGAGATGATATGGCGCTAGACATTGGCGGCCAGACAATTGAGGCGTTCACGAAAGTTCTGGCAACTGCGAAAACAGTGATTTGGAACGGTCCTCTCGGTTATACCGAGACAAAGATTTTTTCGATTGGTTCGGCGCGCGTAGCTTTGGCGATCGCTCAGAATAAGGATGCAGTGTCGATTGTTGGCGGCGGCGATACAGCTGATTTTATTTTAAAGTGGGACGGTCATGACGGGCAAAGTTTTACGCATGTTTCTACTGGTGGCGGTGCTAGTATGGAGCTGATGGCGGGTAAAAAACTGCCGGGAATTGAAAGTTTACTAGACGTGTATGGACTGAGGTGATAAACTAAGCATAAGGATTATCATCATGAGAAAAAAATTAATCATTGGCAACTGGAAGATGAATCTCAATATGCAAGAGGCGAGCTTGTATCTGCATAAGCTGATGGAAGTGTTAAAGCCGCGCCGGGATGTTGAGGTTGTTGTAGCTCCTACAACATTAACATTGCAGAGTCTAAGTTTGCAAATTAATCGGCGAATTGCTAAGTTGGCAGCGCAAAATTGCTATTGGCGCGACCATGGCGCGTACACTGGCGAAGTGCCGGCAGCGCATCTTCGGGGGATTGCTGACTATGTGTTGATTGGACATTCGGAGCGGCGATATATCTTTATTGAAAGCGATAAAGATATTAGGCTGAAAGTTCAGGCGGTGATTCGTAATCGTCTTCAACCAATTTTATGTATTGGCGAGACGGCGCAAGAACGGGCTTTGGGTGAAACGAGGGATGTTTTGGCTGATCAGTTAACTAGCGGTCTGGCGAACGTGACGGCTGAGGAGCTGGATAGAGTAGTGATTGCCTACGAGCCAATTTGGGCGATTGGTACCGGCGACAATGCTAAACCGGTTGATGTAAAAAAAGCAACGCAAATGATTCGCCAACATGTTGCTCATTTGTATGGTAAAAAGGCAGCCGAGGAAGTACGGATTCTATATGGCGGTAGTATAACGGTTGATAGCGCAGCTGATTATTTGGCGATTTCAGGACTTGATGGATTATTGGTTGGCGCGGCAAGTTTGGATATACATCAATTTACGGAGATAATAGAAAAAGCACATAAGGGATAAAAAATAGGGGGCATATGACAGATATTGATTTTGACGAGCTGGACAAAGCAGTAAATTCCTTGATGAGCAAGCAGCGGGCAGCGGAAAATAAGACAGATGCTGGCGAGGATACTGCCTCTGGTGTTAGCTTGGCGAGCGGCAGTGAAAACGGCTCTGAATTCGCTAGCTCTACAGTCTCTTCTGTTGAGAACGCTAGTCCTGATCCTGCCCCTGCCCCTGTCAATAATAATGTTGGTGGTAACATTCCGGTGAGCGTGTCGCATAGTTCGCCTGCAATGCAAACGTCTGATAGTCAGGATGCTGAGGCTTCGGCAGCTAAGATTGGAACGGAAGCTCCCAAACCATCTCCAAATACTGAAGCAGAAGCTAATGCTGTTAAAGTTGCAACAGTACCTTCGGTGCCGGTCTCTTCGCCAACTTCGTCTGCTCCAGTGGCTGCGTCAGTTGCAGGCCAGCAGTCAGTTCCTGCAAGATCTTTGACTCCTTCGGCCCCTCCTATTCCTTCAGCGGCAACTAACGTGAAGTCGCCAACTGTTTCGTCTGCTCCGGCGGCCTCCTCGGCGCCAGTAGTAGCTCCCTCCACTTCAACTACGCCATCAGCAACGACAGCATCAGCGACACCAGTAGCAGTTACTGCGCCAGTAGTAACGACAAATTCGCCAGCTTCGGTTTCATCGGCTCCGCCATCTTCTCCATCTTCTCCAGATTCAGAAGTGACACCAGCTGCACAAAAGCCAAAGCCAGTGGCATCGACAGTATCGGTCTCGTCCGCATCAACGGCGCCAGCAGTGCCGTCCGCTCCATCGTCAAGCTCATCTAGCTCTACGGCATCGTCTTCTGATTTGCCTAGCGGTCATACGCCAGCAGTTACGCCGGCCGTATCTCCGCCGCCAGCTGCCTCTCCTGAGAGTGATACTGTTCATGTATCGCCAATGATAGCTAAGCGTCCACATGGTCGTTTTATGGATGTTGTTCATCCGTCGTCTAAGTCTAAATTAGTACAGCAGCGAAAAATGACTCCAAATACATCCAAAGCGGGATTGGGAGACCAATCTGGAGCTGATCCAGCGAATACTGATGATAATGCTAACTTGGCAGATAAGGGTATCCGCCGCCCGTCCATGATAGGAGGGGGTAATAGCCTTAATAATATTCATTCAAACGAGAGCAACAGCGGTGTTGATGCGCCGACGTCCGCTAATCCTGAAAAGTCTTTGCTGAGTTCAGCGAAAAAACGCGTCGTGTTGCCGCAAAACCCAGAGGGTAAAACAAACGATTCGTCTGACACGGCAACGTCAGTTCAGAGTAAAAGCGAAAGTACTGCTTCAGTATCGCCTTTTATCTCTAACGTTGAAGTCGAGAAAAGGCCGCTAGGTACGCCAGCCGCCGCTACTGATGATGCAAATTACGGAGGCGCTGCAATAGCGAAAAATGATGACCATAAAAAATCTTTAGCAAATTATACACCGCGGAAGTTGGATGTTCCAGAGGATGATTCGGACGATGAAGTTGAACCGGGCGGTGATGTCGGGTTGCCGCCAGAATTTAGTGCGGATGTTATGGCGGCCGAGGAGGCTGATGTTTCTAGCCTTGACGCTGCCGTTGATGATATTAAGGCAGCCGAACAGAGAGCTTCTAAAAAACCAAGTGATAACGACGATGTTTCGCCGCGTCATTCGCCGAAAAAAGATTCAACTGAATCTGAGCCTAAGCCTATGTTTGATGCAGCAAGCCGTACGTCAAAAAATTTTGACCCTAAAGAAGAAAGCAAATCTGGCTGGCTGACGGTTCTACTAATTCTGTTATTTTTGGCAATTGGTGTGGCCGGCGGTGCGGCAGCATACTTTTTGCTGATAAAATAGATACATGACTGATTTTACGGATGGTTTGAATGATGAGCAAGCTCGGGCGGTGACGCATGGCGACGGGCCGCTATTGATTTTGGCGGGCGCTGGTTCTGGAAAAACAAAGACGCTAACGCATAGGATTGCTTATTTGATTGGCGAATTGAAAGTTTTTCCTAGCCGAATTTTAGCAGTGACCTTTACTAACAAAGCCGCCAAGGAAATGCGGCAGCGATTGGCGCAATTACTGGATGAAGACGCTGACAATCGTCAGTTTATGCCGTGGATGGGGACATTCCATAGTATTTGCGTACGGATGCTAAGGATGGACGGCGCAAGTATTGGGCTGGACAAGCGGTTTTTAATCTACGATACTGACGATCAAGTAAGCCTGATGAAACAGATTATGAAAGCGCGCGGTCTGACGGATAAGGATGTTAAGCCGCGGGCGGTGCTTTCGGTTATCTCAAACGCTAAAAATGAAATGCGCAGCGCGGAAGATTTTTCAATGTCAGCGCGCGGCCCTAGGGAGCAGAAAATTGCTGAATTGTTCTTTGCCTATGAAAAAGCCTTGAAAGAAGCAGCGGCGCTCGACTTCGATGATTTATTGACTAAAACCGTAGAATTATTACAGAACAGTCCAGAGATTCGCCAGAAATGGCAGCGCCAGTTTGAGTATATTCTAATTGACGAGTATCAGGACACAAATGCTGTGCAGTACGCGCTAATCAAATTATTGGTTAATGAACGGCGTAACCTATGCGTGGTTGGCGATGACGCGCAGTCGATTTATAGTTTTCGCGGCGCTGATTATACTAATATTCTTAATTTTGAGCGCGATTTTCCGGGGACAACCGTGGTCAAATTGGAGCAAAATTATCGTTCAACAGGCGCGATTTTAGATTTAGCAAATTCACTCATCCAGCATAACATTCATCGGACAGATAAGAATCTATGGACGGCAAATGGTGATGGCATTGATCCGAAATTATGGCAATTATATAGCGAGTCGGAAGAAGCGCTGGCGATTGCCAATGAGATTCAAGCGCAAATTGCCAACGGCCGCCAGTACGGCGACGTGGCAGTTTTATATCGGACGAATGCGCAGAGTTATGCAATTGAGCGGGCGCTCAGGCAAAGTTATATTCCGTATAAAATTGTCGGCGGCCTAAGGTTTTTAGATCGGGCGGTTGTTAAGGATGTACTGGCGTATCTTCGATTGTTGTATCAGCCGAGCGACCGGGTTAGTTTCTTAAGGATCGTTAACGTGCCAAAGCGCGGTATCGGTGCAGTGAGCGTGGCTAAATTTTTGGACTGGAATAATGCGGCGCGGCGGGATATCGTCAGCGGCTTGTTGGCGGTCGAAGAGGCAGATAGTTTGACGGCGCGAGCGAAACGGTCTTTGTTGGAGCTGGGAGAAATTCTGGAGGAATTACAGCAGGAAATTGACGGTTCGCCAGCAGAATTAATTGAAAAAATTATAAAAAGAACTGGCTACGGAGATTTTATTAATGACGGTACGCCTCAGGCTGAGGAGCGGATGGAAAATATTGGCGTGTTGCTGGCGGAAGCCAAAGCTTATGTTGACGTGCCGGCGTTTTTGGAAGAAATGGCGCTGATGTCTTCAGCGGACACGGCGGCGGAGCAACAGGTGACGCTTATGACGCTGCACGCGGCTAAGGGCCTGGAGTTTCCGGTAGTATTTTTGGCGGGACTGGAAGAGGGGATTTTGCCGCACGCGCGAGTGTTTGATAGCGGTAAGGCTGACGACATTGAGGAAGAACGCCGGTTGTGTTATGTCGGCGTGACGCGCGCCAGGGAGGAGTTATTTGTTAGTTGCGCCAGTTCCCGGACACAATTTGGGCAAATTGGTTATAATATGCCGTCGCGGTTTTTGGACGAGATGGGGCTGCTGGTCGGCGGAGTTGATAGGCCGGCTCAGCCGCCAGCAGAAGCCGATTTCTACTCAGAAGAAATTGGACTGGAAGTAGGGGATAGGGTGCGCAGCCCGAGCTTTGGCGCGGGTGAAATTATTGACAGTGAGGGCTTGGGTGTGACTGTTAAATTTGACGACGGAACAGTTAAAAAATTAAACGTTGAATTTGCACGTTTGGAGAAAATTTGATATAATAGGAGAAGTTGTACATTCGTACATTGTTATGAGTATTGTATCGCTAATAAAACGTCATTATAGAAGCGCCGCTGTCCTGCTGGGTGTATTTGCAGTTTTATTTGGCAGTTTGCTTTTCGTTAATCAAGCGCTCGCTAATAGCGATAATCCAGTAGTTAAAGCTGGCGAAAAGCTTGTTAATATTTATGATCGCGGTGCTGGACGGACGGTTATTACGAAGGCTAGGACTATCCGCGAGACGCTAAAGGCAGCCAACATTAGGGTAGACGAAAAACAGGATGTAATAGAGCCGAGCCTCGATACGGACATGGCTGCTGAAAAGTATAATATTAATATCTATCGCGCCCGGCCAATTACGATTGTTGATAATGGTAAGCGCTTGAAAGTAACGACTGCGCAGCAAACGCCGGCTTTGATTGCTAAGGCGGCAGGTTTGAAAGTATACCCTGAAGATAAAACTGCGCTTAATAAAACGGATAATTTGCTGGTTGACGGTGCGGGTTTGGTGATGAAAGTTGAACGGGCAAAGGCGGTGAATTTTGTCCTGTACGGCAAGGAGTCTATTATCAGAACGCATGCAAAGACAGTTGGCGATTTGCTGAAAGAAAAGAATATTAAACCTGGCAGAAACGACACGTTGTCTGTAAATGCGCTGACGGCTGTCTCTGAGGGTATGAAAATTGAGCTATGGCGAAACGGCAAGCAAACTGTGACTGTAGAGGAAGAAGTCAATTTTGAGACTGAAAAAATCCAAGATGCTAATAAAGATATTGGACATAAGGAGATCAAGCAAGTGGGCGAGAAAGGTAAGCGTAACGCCACATATGAGATTGAAATGAAAAATGGCATTGAAATAAGCCGCAAGGAAATCGCCAGTGTCGTAACGAAAGAGCCTAAAAAACAGATTGAAGTTGTAGGCGCAAAGAGTTCAAACACGTTTTCGGGTAGTTTTGCTGAGGCTTTAGCTCGATTGAGAAGCTGCGAGGGCAGCTATACGTCTAATACAGGCAATGGTTACTATGGCGCTTATCAGTTTAATAGAGGCACGTGGGCGTCGGTTGCCGACCCGAGCAAGTACGGTAATGCCACGCCGGCCGAACAAGATGAAGCCGCTTGGAAATTATACCAAAGGCGCGGTTGGAGTCCGTGGCCAGCATGCAGCAGAAGCAGGGGTTTGCAGGATATTTATAGATAGATAATCAGCGCTGGTCGGTGATACAATAATAGGGTGAACAAATTTACCTTAAAGTCGAAATATCAGCCGACCGGCGACCAGCCTACGGCGATTGCTCAGTTGGTGGCGGGGTTGGAGCGGGGCGAGCGCGAGCAGACGTTGCTAGGCGTGACAGGTTCGGGTAAAACGTTTACCATGGCAAATATTATCGCCCGGCGGAATGTGCCGACGCTGGTGTTGGCGCACAACAAGACGTTGGCAGCGCAGCTGTTTTCTGAGTTTAAGGAATTTTTTCCGGACAACGAGGTGCATTATTTTGTCAGCTATTTTGATTATTATCAGCCGGAAGCTTACATCGCCAGTAGCGACACCTACATCGAGAAGGATTCGAAGATTAATGATGAGATTGATCGGCTGCGGCATGCGGCAACGTCGGCGCTGCTAACGCGGCGCGATGTTATTATCGTGGCGAGCGTGTCTTGTATTTACGGCATCGGTTCGCCGGAGACGTACGCTGACATGGCGATTCAATTGACGGTCGGTGAGCGGCGGGTTCAGGACAAGTTTATCCGCCTGCTAACTGATATTCAGTATAAGCGAAACGATGTTGACTTTGCGCGCGGTACTTTTCGGGTGCGCGGCGATGTGGTGGATATTTTCCCAGCTGGGCAGGACACGGCGGTGCGGGTGGAATTTTTTGGCGATGAAATTGAGAGACTAACGCGGATCGATCCGCTGACCGGCGAGATTTTGGATCAGCCAACGCAACTGACGATTTTCCCGTCCAGCCACTACTCGACTCCCCGTGAACGAATTGAAAAAGCCATCACTGGCATCGAAAAAGAGTTTGACGAGCGGCTGAAGTGGTTTGAAGCGCACGATAAGTTTTTGGAAGCGCAGCGCCTAGCTCAGCGCACCAAATATGACCTGGAGATGCTCAAAGAAACTGGCTTTGTTAAAGGCATTGAAAATTACTCGCGCTATCTGACTGACCGCGAGCCGGGCGAACAGCCGGCGACGTTGATCGATTATTTCCCGGATGATTGGTTGCTGCTGGTCGATGAGTCGCACATGACCTTGCCGCAAGTCCGCGGTATGTATAACGGCGACCGGGCGCGCAAGACCGTGCTGGTGGAGAACGGGTTTCGCCTGCCCTCCTGCCTGGACAATCGCCCCCTCCAGTGGGACGAATTCAAGGAGCACATGCGCCAGGCCGTGTTCGTTTCCGCCACGCCGGGGGACTACGAGGTGGAGGTCTCCTCTCAGGTGGTGGAGCAGGTGATCCGGCCCACGGGCGTTCCGGACCCGACGGTGGAGGTCCTGCCGGCCCGAACGCAGGTGGACGACCTGGTGGAGAGACTGCGGGGCGTGACGGAGCGCGGGGAGCGGGCGCTGGTCCTGACGCTGACGAAGCGCTCCTCCGAGGACCTGGCGGACTATCTGAGCGAGCTGAAGTTCAAGGTCAAGTACATCCATTCGGAGCTCAACACCTTTGAGCGGGCGGAGCTGATCCACGGCCTGCGCGTGGGCGACGTGCAGGTGCTGGTGGGCATCAACTTGCTTCGGGAGGGGATGGACCTGCCGGAGGTGACGCTGGTGGCCATCCTGGACGCGGACCGCGAGGGGTATCTGCGCTCCTACCGCTCCCTGATTCAGATCATGGGGCGGGCGGCCCGGAACGTGGACAGCAGGGTGCTGCTCTACGCGGACGTGGAGACGGAGAGCATCGCCCGCGCCGTGAAGGAGACCCGGCGGCGGCGGGAGCTGCAGATGGCGTTCAACGAGAGGCACGGCATCGTCCCCCGCAGCGTGGAGAAGGAGGTCACGACCCTCCTGCCCCCAGAGCTCCTGGAGGCCTACCGGCTGGACGGCGTCGGGGCGAAGGAGGGGGAGGCGACCCCGGCAAAGCCTGAGATGTCCGTCAAGGAGATGGAGCGCGCCATGTGGGAGGCCGTGGAGCGCCTGGACTTTGAGCGCGCAGCGGCGCTGCGGGACCTGATCGCGGAGGCGCGAGGGCTCAGTGTGGAGCGTAAGCCCTCGCCCAGGGGGTTTCGCTCCCGTCCCCGCCGCGCGCGGGAGAGGACGCGGAAATAAGGCGTCCGGCTGTACATAAGGGGGAAAAAACGGCATGTTGAAGGAAACGCTCCTGGTGGTGGATTGTCAGTACGACTTCATTGACGGATCGCTGACCTGCTGCGGCGCGGAGGACGCGGTGAGAAACGCCGTGGACTACATCAACGCGCACCCGGACGTTCGGGTGCTCTACTCGGCGGACTGGCATGGAAAAGGGCACTGCAGCTTCAGGGAAAATGGCGGCCAGTGGCCGGAACACTGCGTTGCCGGCGAGCGCGGCAGCGCGATCCACGAGGCCTTCACGCGGGACGTGAAGCGCGCCGAACAGCGGCCGGGGGAGGGGAACGTCTACCATAAGGGCACGGACGACGGCCGGGAGGAGTACTCCGCCTTCGAGGCGCGGAACGCGGCGGGGCGGACCGTGGGGCAGGACGCGGGAGAGTGCGTTGTCGTCTGTGGCATCGCAAGCGAGTTCTGCGTGCGCGAGAGCGCGCTGGACCTACTGAAGGCCGGGCGCAGGGTGACGCTCCTGGCGGACGCCGTCGGGTACGTGAACGCTGAAAAGCACCGCGAGAACCTGACGGACCTCAAGGCGCAGGGCGCGACGATCGCCTGAGACGGGAATGTGCGTTCCGATTGCCTCTTGTCGTTGACGTGTCACCACCGACGTACAGAGGGGAGAAAATGACCAGTTTTATCAGCGCGGACCAGACGTGGGTGTTGTTTGCTATCCTTACTGCGATTGCTGCGTTGAGCATCCAGTTGGAACATAACTATAAGTGGGCTTCCAGAGTGACGGGCTGTGTGCTCGCCTTGATCGGCGCGATGATCCTGTCCAACCTGAACGTCATCCCCCTGGACGCCCCGGCCTACGATTTTGTCTGGAGTTATGTCGTCCCACTGGCCATCCCCCTCCTGCTCTTTAACGCAAACATCAGAAGGATCTGGAAGGACAGCGGCCGCCTGCTGATCATCTACTTGATCAGCGGAATCGGGACGATCCTGGGTGCCTTTATCGGCTATTTTCTGCTGAAGGACCTCATCAAGGACCTGGGGATTGCCGTGACCATGATGATCGGTACCTATACGGGCGGCAGCGTCAACCTGGTTGCCATGGCGGATGCCTATAAAGCCCCGGCCGATCTGGTCTCCTCCTCAGTGGTTGCGGACAACCTCTTGATGGCCTTGTACTTCTTTGCACTGATCGCGGCTTCAGGATCGCGCTTCTTTCTGAAACGCTATAAGCACCCCTTGATCGACGCGGTGGCAGCTAGGAGCGAGGGGGAGCAGGGCGCGGCATCCTATTGGGTGGCGAAACCAGTCGCCCTGAAGGACATCGCAAGTTCGGTGGCGTTGTCCTTCGTGATCGTCGCTCTGTCGACGGTGATCGCGGACTGTTTTTCGGCAGCAATCGCGAAGGACAGCTTTGCCAAGGCCCTTATCAACGGATTATTGGGGAATAAATATCTGATCATGACGACGGTAACCGTCCTGATTGCGACGGCGTTCCCAGGGGCTGTTGGAAGCATCGCCGGAGCGCAGGAGATTGGGACGTTCCTGATCCACATCTTCTTTACGGTGATCGGCGTCCCTGCTTCCATTCGTTTGATCGTGACTCAGGCGCCGCTCCTCCTGCTCTTCTGCACGATCATCGTCGCCACGAACATGATCGTTTCCTTTAGCGCAGGAAAGTTGTTCGGCTTCACCCTTGAAGAGATCATCATCTCCTCAAACGCCAACGTCGGCGGCCCCACGACGGCGGCGGCTATGGCCATCTCTAAAGGCTGGACTGAGCTCGTCGTCCCCGCTATCCTGGTGGGGACTCTGGGATATGTCCTTGGAAACTACTATGGCGTCTTTGCCGGGACCTACCTTGGGCTGTAGGCACGACAAAAACCTCACGTGCCTATCTGAGGGGCTCGACTGCGGAGCCCCTTTTATTTCACC
>ERZ773042.1615-NODE-1615-length-13119-cov-5.383344_pt1 | contig 13119 bp, 15 predicted proteins | sample MGYA00511664_ERZ773042 | MGnify/ENA primary metagenome ERZ773042 (study PRJEB29015, sample SAMEA2737984) | human oral metagenome | biome: human oral; feature: human-associated habitat; material: dental | place: China | collected 2036 ... | reverse complement strand
CTGCTGATAAAGGAAAAGACACTTACAAATGTAGGTGTCTTTTTTCATATGCCGGGGCTTCCTATCCGGACGGGTTACCCGGGATAGGCGGAGAACATCTTTTGAAGGAGCGAAGGGCCGCGCAAAAGATAGTGAAACGGCTACGCAGAGGCGAGATCGGAAGCTGCTGATAAAGGAAAAGGACTTGCAGAGATGTGAGTCCTTTTTGCATGCATAAATTTGAAAGGGAGTAGGATAACGCAGGCGTTGAAGCAGCCCACAAAAGTGAAAAAGCCACAGAAGCATTTGGTCGTTACAGCGTAAGAAAGGCAAGAGAAAATTACAGAAATCAGAAGCTAAAGCCCTACCGCAAGGTAAGAAAAGCGGAGAAAGCCGCTGAAAAGGCAAACGCAAGGTATTTCTACAAAAAAGCTATGTATGAAAATCCGAATCTCTCATTTGCAAATCCCTTTAGCCGTATGTGGCAGAAAAGGAAGATAAAAAAGAAGTATGTGGCGGAGCTTCGTAAAAAAGGTAAGAGTGCGGCAAAGGCGGCAAAAACATCCGCAGAAAAGACAAAACAGGCAGGCTCTTTTATCATACGTCACAGACGAGGGCTTGCCCTTATCATTTCCCTGCTTTTAATCTTCATTCTGATCTTTACCGGCTTATCGTCCTGCTCCTCTCTTTTATCGGGATGCTTAAACGGGATTTTAGGCACAAGCTATACATCCGAGGACAGCGATCTTGTGGCGGTGGAAAATGCCTATGCTGCTATGGAAAATGAGCTGCAAGGGAAAATAGACAACGCAGAAAGGGATCATCCCGGCTATGACGAGTACAAATATGAGCTTGACAGTATCGGACATAATCCCCATGAGCTTGCGTCTATTCTTACGGCAAAGCACCAAAGCTATACCCTTTCCAAAGTGCAAACTGACTTACAGAAGATTTTCACAAAGCAGTATTCTTTGAGCTTAAAAGAAGAAATTGAGGTGCGTTACCGAACAAAAATCCATACCGATCCGGACACCGGAGAAACCACAGAGGAAGAAGTCCCATACAACTATTACATTCTTCATGTAAAGCTGAAAACGATGCCGCTTTCCGATATTGCAAAGGAAATCCTAAATGAAGAACAGCTTAAAATGTACCGCATCTACCTTGAAACCAACGGAAATAAGCCCCTTGTCTTTGGCGGAGGTTCCCCTGACGGCAGTGCTTCGGAGGATTTAAGCGGCGTTCATTTTGTGAACGGCACTCGCCCTGGAAATTCGGAGCTTGTAAACCTTGCAAAGAAGCAGGTCGGAAATGTGGGAGGCTACCCTTACTGGAGCTGGTACGGCTTTAACGACCGCGTGGAATGGTGCGCCTGCTTTGTATCTTGGTGCTACAACAAGGCAGGAAAAAGCGAGCCGCGTTTTGCGGGTTGTCAGTCGCAGGGCGTTCCGTGGTTTACCTCTCATGGTCAATGGGAAAACCGAGGCTACAAAAACATTGCACCGGGCGACGCCATTTTCTTTGACTGGGACGGTGACGGCGGTGCGGATCATGTGGGAATTGTCATTGGAACGGACGGAAGCCGTGTTTATACCGTTGAAGGAAATTCAGGCGATGCCTGCAAGATTAAAAGCTATGACCTAAATTCCGGCTATATTAAAGGCTATGGCCTGATGAACTGGGATTAACAAAAAATGAAAGGAGAAAACATTTATGGCAAACAGAAAAATCTTGAAAATCGAAAACGAGATCAAAAAGACCCGTGAGGAAATCACGGAATATCAGAACAAGCTGAAAGGACTTGAGATGCAGAAAACAGAGGCGGAAAACCTTGAAATCGTGCAGATGGTAAAGTCGCTTCACATGACCCCTGCAGAGCTTGAAGAATTTTTAGCCAAAGGCGTGATTCCTGCTGATATGTCTGCAGATGAAAATGAGTATATGGAGGATATGGAAAATGAAGAATAAAATCATAAAAAGAATATTTACTGCTGTCTTTGCCGTCCTGCTTCTTATGGGCTGCTTTTCTATTCCCGCTTATGCAAACGGCGGCGGAGAAGCTACCAATGACAGCAATGTAAAGACAGAGGAAACGAAAGAAGAAAAGAAGCCCCTTACCCCGGACGGCAACATGAGCCTTGTGGATAATGTCAAGGGCGATGCCGCAAAAGATAAGGAATTTATTATTGTAAAAAGCAAAGGCGGAAACTATTTCTATATCGTAATCGATCATGCGGCGCAGGGAGAAAATACAGTCCACTTCTTAAATCAGGTGGACGAAAAGGATTTGCTTTCCATTATTGATGAGAAAAGCAGCTTAACTGAAAAGCCGGAGCTTCCAAAACAGGAAGAAACGGTAAAGCCAGAGGCGGAAAAACCAAAGGAAGAAGAAAAATCGGAGAAAAAGAATCCTGCTGGCATGATCGCTTTATCCCTTATTCTCATTCTTGGACTTACAGGCGGAGCTTTCTATTATTTTAAGTTCCTAAAACCGAAGCAGGATATAAAGGGAACGACCGACCTTGACGAGTTTGATTTTGACGATTACGAGGAAGATTTTACGGAGGAAGATAGCGAGGGCGGCGAGAAAGCTTTAGAAGAAGCAGAACCGGATGAAACACTATGACATGGTTTACGGATAGTATCTATGAACGACTGATGACGGAAAAACCGAAATGCGGGCGGCCTGAAAAAGAGCCGCCTGCTTCTTTTTCCTCAAAATGCAAAAACTGCCCTTACAGGAGAAAGTCCCCATGCATCGGGTATTGTATCAGAAAGATAAAAGGAAAAAACTTTGATAGATAATTTGCTTCATTAGAATCAATGTTATAATTATATAAAATTGCTTGTGGGAGGTTTTTGTTATGAGCGTTCAATCCTTTTTAGATTCTGCCAAAATTTTATATGATAACCAGAAATATAATGAAGCGCTTTGTCTTGTGTGTATTGTAATAGATTCATGTGCAGCTCAGGAGTACCCTAACGAAAAAAATGCCAGTCGCTATAAAAAGTTTCTGAAAAAACATTTTAGGACTATATGTGAATATGGCTTTCCGGGAATTTCTGCTGATAATATCCGCATAAAAGTCAATATCACACACAATTCACTAAAGCCAGATCAAAATGGATATGTTGATATGGAACAAATTATATATCACATTATACGATGTGGATTAGTTCATGAATGTAATATCGATGATACTATCTCTTTTACTGATACAACATACATTGGTGATTGGGACAAAAAATTTTATCTACCAAAAGATATTATTTTGGGGTTAATTGCTTCAATAAAGCAATAGCTGATTATAATAAATCAAGAGTAGAAGGCAGTCGAGAAATCGGCTGCTTTTTTGAAAAAAGAAAACCCCTGGTTAGACCAGGGGTTCAGTTGAGCTTTAGCGTTGAGTCTTTAATATAAAAAAAGCCTCCTAAGTATTAATATAAAATTGCGGCCTGTAAACTGCAGTTTTAATTAATAGAAGGAGGCTTTTCAACATGTCATATGAACATAGTTTAGCACATACAAAATGGGATTGTAAGTATCACGTAGTATTTGCCCCTAAATATCGGAGGAAGGTATTTTATGGACAGAAAAGATATGAAATAGGACAAATACTACGTGAACTTTGTAAATGGAAAGGAGTAACTGTATTATCGGCTGAAGCCTGTCCAGATCATATACATATGATGTTAGAAATACCACCAAAGTATAGCATATCAGGATTTATGGGATTCTTGAAAGGAAAAAGTAGCTTAATGATATATGAGAAATGGGGAAACATGAAGTATAAGTATAAGAATAGACAGTTTTGGTGTAGGGGATACTATGTGAGTACGGTGGGGAAACAAGAAAAAGTGATAGAAAGATATATAGAAAACCAGTTAAAAGAAGATGCAATGAGTGAGGAATTAACATTGAATTTTGAAGACCCGTTTACGGGTAGCAAGAAGTAGGATGCAAGTGAACAGGCCGCAAGCGCGTAGACGCGCCGCTGGTAAGATAGGCCCTTGGGCCGCATAAGAAGAACCACCGGCTATGCCGGTGGGTTTCTTTTTTCAAAAATTGAGCTACCTAAATGTATGGTAGCTCAGCTGGTAAAACTTATTTAGTTTTTGTAGGGTCATTCATTACGTAGCTTTGTCCCTTTTGGAGAGTAGGCGGAAAAGGTTCGCCTTTTACAACGGTTCTTTCAACACCCGTTTTACCTCCACGAGGACCAACAATTCCGTATTGACCTGATTTTGGAGCAGACTGCCCCGGTTTGAATTTATTAGCCATAGTGTTCCTCCTTCCATATTATTAGCAAACACCGTCGGTGAGTGCTAATAAAAGTATAGCCATATATATGCAAAAAGTCAATAGAAGGAACACTATATATAGTCATAAACACAAGAAAGGAGGTTTTTATGGCGTATGTACCCGTACCGAAAGACTTAACAAAGGTCAAAACAAAGGTTGCCTTTAACCTGACAAAAAGGCAGATCATTTGCTTTACGGCGGCCTTAATCGCAGGGCTGCCTGTTTTAGGAGGTATTTTATGAAACTAATTATATGTGAAAAGCCGAGTGTCGTAATGGCAATTGCTTCCGCCCTTGGAATCGAAACGAAAAAGGACGGATATATGGAAAGTGAGGACTTTCTTGTATCTTGGTGCATCGGACACCTTGCAGAGCTTTCCCAGCCGTCCTGTTATGGAAGTGAATATGAAAAGTGGAGCCTTGAAACCTTGCCTATCCTGCCTGAAACATGGCAGCTTACTATCTCAAAGGATAAGGAAAAGCAGTTTAATATTCTAAAGAAGCTTCTTTTTAGAAACGATGTTACCGAGGTGATAAATGCCTGCGATGCCGGACGCGAGGGAGAACTCATTTTCCGCTTTGTTATGGAAAAGGCAGACTGCAAGAAACCTGTAAAAAGGCTTTGGATTTCTTCAATGGAAGAAGGTGCAATCCGAAAAGGCTTTGAAAATCTAAAGGACGGAAAAGATTATGACAGCCTTTATAGATCCGCTCTTTGCAGAGCAAAGGCGGACTGGCTTGTCGGAATCAATGCGACCCGCCTTTTTTCCCTTTTATATAACCATACCCTGAATGTAGGACGGGTGCAGAGCCCGACCTTAAAAATGCTGGTGGATCGAAACGAGGCGATTACCAATTTCAAGAAAGAAAAGTATTACCATGTCCGCCTTGCTTTAGGGGATGCGGAAGCAGTCAGCGAAAAGTTTTCAGATAAGGAAGAAGCGGAAAAAGTTGCAAAAGCCTGCAAAGGAAAAAGTACAGTTTGCACTTCTCTTACCTCTGAAAAAAAGGAAGCACTGCCGCCGAAGCTCTTTGACCTTACCGCACTTCAAAAGGAAGCGAACCGCATTTTCGGTTATACCGCAAAGCAGACCCTTGACCTTGCGCAGAGCCTGTATGAAAAGAAGCTTTTAACCTATCCGAGAACGGACAGCAATTACCTGACGGACGATATGAAAGAAACGGCGGAGACGGTTATCCACACTCTTTTATCAAAGTTTTCCTTTATGCAGGGCGTAAAACTTATTCCGGAGGTTACCGGACTTCTTAACAGCAAAAAGGTGTCGGATTACTATGCCGTGATTCCTACAATGGAGCTTGAAAAAACGGAACTTTCCCTGCTTCCCGAAAGCGAGCAAAACATCCTCTTTCTTGCAGGTGCAAGGCTTCTTATGGCTTCTGCTGCTTCCCATATTTATGAAACGGTTACAGCGGTATTTAACTGCGAGGATCATACCTTTACAGCAAAAGGAAAGACGGTTCTATCTTCCGGCTGGAAAGAAATTGAAGCACTATTTCTTATGAACCTGAAAGAAAAGCAGACTAAAAAAACGAAAAAGAGTTTCCGGTATTTTGTGAGGGAGAAAGCTTTGATAGCTTCATGATTAAAGTTACGGAGCATGACACACTTCCACCAAAGGCATATACGGAAAGCATGCTTCTATCTTCTATGGAGCGTGCAGGAAACAAGGAAATCACAGAGGACGCAGAGCGTAAAGGCTTAGGTACACCTGCTACCCGTGCAGGCGTAATTGAAAAAATCATAAAGGCAGGCTTTGTTACAAGAAAGGGAAAGCAGCTTCTTCCGACCAAAGACGGAATGAATTTAATTTCCGTGCTTCCTGAAACGCTTACTTCTCCGCTTCTTACGGCAGAATGGGAAAACGAGCTTTCAAGGATTGCAAAGGAAGAAGCGGATGCGGATAGCTTTATGGAAAAGATTGAAGCTCTCACAAAAGACCTCATAGAAAATGCAGACGCTGAAAAAGCAAAAGCAGAACTTTTCAAACAGGAAAAAACGGTAATCGGATTATGCCCGCGCTGTAAAAGTCCCGTTTATGAGGGAAAGAAAAACTACTATTGCAGTAACAGGGATTGCCTATTTTCCATGTGGAAAAATGACCGCTTCTTTGAGGATAGGAAGATCACCTTTACACCAAAGATAGCAGTTGCACTACTCAAAGATAAAACAGTAAAGGTAAAGAATATCTACTCTCACAAAACAGGTAAAACCTATGACGGTAATGTGGTTCTTTGTGATACCGGAGATAAGTATGTGAACTACCGTATTGAGATAGACAGGAAGAAAAAAGAAGAATAGCAAGCATAGGAAAGGGGTACCCTTTCCGTAAAAAAACTCCGTTTCCAAAGATATGAAAGCGGAGTTTTTTGCTTGCTGGGATAGTCCCAGACCCTTAAAAAACGAAAGGAGAAAAAACCATGCCATATATGGAAAAAGCAGAAGAAATAAAAGAGGTTTCGCCTATTGTCCTGACCTCTGGAAATCAGAAGGACAGACTAAAGGAAATCACGGATCGTTTGGAGCAGGGAATATTAGAAGTTTTTGAAAGCGAAAGGTACAAAGAATATCTTCGCGTTATGTCAAAGTTTCATCATTACAGCTTTAATAATACGATGCTGATTGCCCTGCAAAAGCCCGACGCTTCCCTGATTGCAGGCTTTAGCGCGTGGAAAAATACGCACGGAAGAACGGTCAAAAAGGGAGAAAAAGGAATCCGCATTATCGCTCCTGCACCCTTTAAGGTAAAGCAGGAAATGGAGAAGCTTGATCCGAAAACCAATATGCCACTTGTCGAAGCGGACGGAAATGCAATTACCGAAGAAAAGGAAATCACCATCCCGGCCTACAAGGTGGTATCGGTGTTTGATGTATCACAGACGGAGGGAAAAGACCGCTAAAAGGTATCTTAATGTGCTTGGGTGCGTTAACTGCCGCATAGGCAGCTTGGGAAGGTTCAATCTTGTTTAACTGGTTTATCATTTTAGAGAGGAGTTTTCATAAATCATTAACTTGTTTTGATATTTTAAGTATAATTAAATATAGTGTAAAGATAAGATTTTATTATGCGATGGAGAGGATAAGGAAAAATGAGTGAGAAAATTTCTTTAGCCTTAAAGGCGGGACTGCTGCATGATGTAGGGAAGGTATGCATACGTGCTACTCATGAGAGACAGAGACATTCTATTCTTGGGGCGGAGTTTATTAGATCCTTTTTGGCTGATACGGAAGCGGACAAGCAGCTGCTGCGTTGTATAAAATATCATCATGGAAGGGAATTGTCCGGCGCCGGATTGGATATTGATGATTTGGCATATGTTATATATGAAGCGGATAATATTGCTGCCGGTGCAGACCGGCGGGAAGCGGAAGGAGATCTTAATGACAGGGGTGCGAAGTTTGATTCCGATTTGTGCCTGGAAAATATATTTAATGTCTTTTCGGGGGACGCGGAACCGTCTTATTTTTCTTTACGTGAATTAGACGCGATGAAAAAAGAAAATTTTCCCCATGGAAATAAAAGTATAGCGAAACAGGGACAATATGCATCCATTATGCGGTATATGGAAAAGAATTTTCGGATGAAATCACCGATTTCCATGGAGGAAAATGAGCTCCTGCGCATATTGGAAGACAAGCTGATCTATGTACCGTCAAGCACAAATACGGAGGAACATGCGGATATTTCTTTATATGACCACATGAAAATGACCGGCGCGACAGCAGCTGTTCTGATGAAGTACATGAAGACGTTGGGAATCACGGATTATAAAGGGTTTTGCTTTACTCATAATAAAGAAAACAGAAATAAGGATGTATTCCTGATGATTTCCGGTGATTTCTCAGGCATACAGAAATTTATATATCATATCCGGTCTGAAGGTGCAATGCGTATGCTTCGCGGGCGTTCTTTTTACTTGGATATCGCACTGGAGAATATAGTAGACGAACTTTTAAACGCATTGCATCTTTCCCGAGCGAACCTGATTTATTGCAGCGGCGGGCACTTTTATATTTTGGCAGACAATACAAAGGAAACACAGGATGCGGTAAAAGATGTCGCGAAAAAGATAAATCAGGGACTGGTGAAGCTGTTTTCCGGGACTTTGTATTTAGCGATAGGGTGTGAACCACTTTGCGCCAATGATTTAATGGCGGAATCTGATACAGTACATCACAAGAAGAATATATTTCGTTCTGTGTCCGAAAAGGTTTCTATGGCTAAGTTATCCAGATATGGTCCGGATATATTGACGGAATTATTTGATGAGAACAGCAATGTAAATAGGGCGGATCAGGGGGCTCGTGAATGTGGTATATGTCATATCTCGACAGATCAATTGAGTTCTTATAAAGGGAATAGACCGAATGCCGGTACAGATATACAGGCTTGTGAAGTCTGCAACGGGCTGTATGATTTAGGAAAAGCACTGATTGATGATAAAAGAAGTGTTTTTGCTGTTCTTTCAGAAAAAGCGGAAGGACCGGACAGAGCAATGCCGATTTCCGCGTGTTCCGGTTTATGCTGGCTTACAGCAGCTTCTCCAGATGATTTGAAGCAGTGGGCTGAAGCCGGAATACTGAAACGGATTTATGATAAAAATGGTTCTTATACGTCGTCATTCATGGCATCCCGTTTGTGGGTGGCAGATTATGCGGCAAAGAATGAGATAGGGAAAGTGCTTGATTTCAATGAGCTGGCAGAAAGTTCCGGAGATAAGACAGGAAAGGGGATTAAACGCCTTGGCGTGCTTCGGGCAGATGTAGATGGATTGGGAGCAGCCTTTATTGCTGGCTTTATACATAAGGAGAATAAAAATCCGGAAGCCTATGCGACTTTATCCCGATATGCTGCCTTATCACGCAGTATGGCGCTGTTTTTTAGAAAGATAATCAAGGGTATTTGTAAAAAAGAATTGCCGGAAGGCATAAAGCCGTTTTATCTTTTTGAGGATAAAGACGGTGAGCCGAGAAAAATTCATGTAGTGTATTCTGGCGGTGATGATCTTTTTCTTGTCGGCGCCTGGGATGATCTGATGGGATTCGCCGTTGATCTGAAACGTGCGTTTTCGGTTTATACCAATGGAAAGCTTACCTTTTCCGCCGGTTTGGGATTGTATTCTTCCACATATCCGATCAGCCGTATGGCGGAAGTCACCGGAGAATTGGAAGAGTTAGCGAAGAACAGTCCTGGAAAAAATAGCATCGCTTTATTTGGCAGTGGTACGGAATATCATCGAAATGAAAAGAATGGCGGTGCAGCGGAAAAAGAAAATGCCGCTGTTTATACATGGGATGAATTCATAGAGAAAGTTCACGGTGAAAAAATAAAGTTCCTTATGGAGCATATGCTGCTGGATGGTATCAATGGCAACAGTAAAAGAAATGATCGTATCCCCGCAGGTAAATCGCTTTTATACAGATTAATGAACTTACTGCAGGGAGCTGCCGGGGATAGGATGGACTTGGCGCGGTTTGCTTACACATTGGCGCGATTGAAGCCGAAGGAGAAAGAATTGCAGCCCTGTTATGAGAAGGTAAGAAGCCGGTTTTATCAGTGGGCGGTGAAGGAAGAAGAACGAAAAGAATTAGTGACGGCTCTTCAATTCATTATTTATCGTATGCGTGACAAGGAGGAAGCATGATGCTGGAAGAAAATAAGATTGTGGATCAGGCGCAGCAGGTGATGGAAAAGTTATGTACAATAGCAAAAACGAATTGTGAGAAACATTTTATTGCTGATCAAAAAAAGAAAAGAAAAATGTATACACAGGAAGAACTAAAGGAACACATAAGAGAGAAGTGGACCTCGGAGCTGGTAACTACAACACAGATACGGAAATTTTTGACAGCCGTAAATACAGTGACCGAAAAAGTGAATGCCTATAAATTAGAGAAGACAGATGACTATGATACATTACCTGTGGAATTGCAGGCGCAAATCAAGTATCTGAAAGTAAAGTTAGCTTATCAAATTGGACGGAATAGGAGTAAATGGGGAAATCCGGTTGAAGACTTCGAAAAAGAAGCTAGATTAATGAGCCTGATTGACGGGATAAAAAGCAGTACAAAAGAATATGAAAAATTTGCCCATTATATTGAAGCATTGGTGGCTTTTCATAAATTTTATGGAGGGAAGAACTAATTATGGCACAGGTACAGTTAAAAGGGAAATTGCTGATTGGAGCGGTACTTACAGTGAAGACGGGATTACATATCGGGGATTCCAGCGATTTTGCGCCGATTGGCGCCGTAGACAGTCCTTTTATCAGGGATCCGTTGACAAAGGCGCCAATCATTCCGGGGAGCTCTTTGAAGGGGAAAATGAGAACACTTTTAGCAAAAGTGCTGGATGAAAAAGTGGAAGAAGATGGGAAAATCAGTCTCCCAAAGCCTGAAAAGGATGAGACTGTTGTTGCCCGTTTGTTTGGTATCAGTTCCGATACAGAAACGCGGCCGGCTCGTTTGCAGTTCCGAGATGCTTTTATTAAGGAAGAAAGCAAAAATAAGTTTAAAAATTTAGATACAGATACTTATTTGGGGGAAATTAAAGCGGAAAATACGATTAATCGGGGGACCGGTGTGGCCAATCCCCGGATGATTGAACGGGTACCCGCAGGGATGGAATTTGATTTCCAGCTGGTTTATAACATCGAAGACGAGAATCAGATGGAAGAGGATATGGAAGTACTGCGCAGAGGATTCCGCCTGCTGCAGTTAGACTATCTTGGGGGACATGGATCCCGAGGTTATGGCAGAATTGCGTTTTCCTCGTTCCATGTACAGAAAATGGATCCGAAGACGGCAGAAATGAAAGAATATAACGTGTCAACACAGAAGTTTGAGGAATCAAAATTATGAGGCATGAAATCATACTATTCCGTTTTACATCTCCTGTACATTTCGGTGATGCGGCAGAAGGCGGAGATCTTGGAGAGATTTTATCTTATTGCAGGGCGGATACCTTTTTCAGTGCACTTTGCAGAGAAGCTGCGGATATTTCACAGGAACTGCTGGAGTGTGTAGTAGAAGGGGTTCAAAGGGGAAAACTGCGGTTTTCGGACTTGTTTCCATGGAAAAAGAGGAAGGATTGTAATGAATTGTACCTGCCCCGTCCTGTCATGAACATCTCTCATGACGAGTGCGGGAAAACATTATCCTATGAAGAGGTGCGGGAACAGTCGGCGGAACGGAAAAAAGAAAAGAAGCGCTCTTTTATCCGTGCCTCGGAAATGGAGTCTTACTTACAGGGGCGGGATATATCTGCCCAGCCTGATTTTGGGAAAGAAGAACTACGTACGCAATACAACGCCAGAGAAAAACTTCCCTATGGGATTGGCGGATATCATTTTATATCCGATGCCGGATTATATCTGATCCTTTCGGGAAATGAAGAATGTATAGCGCAGCTGGAGCGATTGATTACCCTTTTGGGGATGACAGGGATTGGCGGAAAAAGGAGCAGCGGATGGGGTAAATATCGTTTAGAAGATGATCCTTTGGAACTGAGTGAAGATGATTTTTATGGGGGAGATGATGCTGCTCTGTATAAGATGCTGAGTTCTGACCATGCCGAGTACTATATGACACTGTCTTCTTTCCTTCCGTCTCTTGAGGAGGTAAAAGATGCGGCGGCCGGTACGGGAAAAATCATTAAGCGGGGCGGCTTTGCATGGTCAAGAGACATGATAAGCGCTGCGAAAACCAATAGCGTGTATATGATGGCGTCAGGCGCCTGTTTTTCCAAGCGGCTGGCGGGACGGATTGCCGACGTGAATAATGGTTCCGCGCCGCATCCTGTCTATAAATATGGTAAAGGATTATTTGTGGGGTTGCCGCTATGATGAAATATTGGAAGATGAAACTGACTTGTCAATCCCCTGTCCATATCGGCAGCGGAGACAGCTACAAGAAAAATCAGTACTTATATGAGGATAATGGAAGAAAAGCTAAGATTTATTTTCTAAATGAATCGAAGTGGGCGGTATTTTTGGACAGAGGAAAACTCACAAACCATTTAGTAGATGAAATCAATAGAGATCCTACATATTTTTCTCTTTATGACTTTCTAAGTTGCCATTATCCAAAAAAAATAAATCAAGTGATTCAGACATTAGCAAAAAGCGGTGTACTGTTCAATCCGGAAACAGCAGATGTGCCCTATTCTAAAAATAAAAAAAACGCTTTGAATGATATCCAAACGTTTATTAAAAATAGTGGGGGCAGGATGTATATTCCCGGTTCCAGTCTGAAAGGGGCGTTCCGCACTGCCATAATCACTGCAATGATAAGAAAGGATAGAACAAAATATGGAAAATACTGGAATGATATTGTAACTGCTGCAGAAGTGGGAGGATATCTTGTACAAAATATAGGCAATGTACTGGAGCGTTTGGAAAAAGAGATTTTCATACCTATTGGCACTGACGGGAAGCGGAATATGGGCAACAGTTACTTCCGCGGCCTCACTGTGGGAGACAGCAGTACTGCTTCCAAGGCGGGTATCATTGTGCAAAAGGCGGATTTGGGAGAAACCAAAGAAAGACCGCGTACCATTTCCCTTTGGCGGGAGTGCATGGCACCCGGCGATACAGTGACTTTTAAGCTGGGAATCGACAATGTGGAAATGAAAGCTTTGGGAATCTCTGATGCGAAAGGGCTTATTCAGTGTCTTCAGGATTTTGTGGGTTTCCAGTGTAATTTATTAGGGGAATCGTTTGGCGGTAAAAAAGAGATACAGGAGATGCGGCATACGGATTTATTGCTCGGCGGAGGAGCTCGGCGTTTCGGCGGAGGATATCCTGTCCTATGATCTGAAT
>ERZ773042.1602-NODE-1602-length-13167-cov-2.848764_pt1 | contig 13167 bp, 15 predicted proteins | sample MGYA00511664_ERZ773042 | MGnify/ENA primary metagenome ERZ773042 (study PRJEB29015, sample SAMEA2737984) | human oral metagenome | biome: human oral; feature: human-associated habitat; material: dental | place: China | collected 2036 ... | reverse complement strand
TCTGCCGAAAGGGTGAACTATTATATCCATATATAAAGGCTCTTAGCTTTGAAGAACAAGCCTTTAAAGTTGGTCTTATTAAGGGAATTGAAGAGCTAACAAGACTTTAAAGCATGCCAATCTTAGTAACCAAGAACAGCACGATGTAACCTAACACAAGACCAATTACACCAATGGCAAGGCCAATCTTCATCATCTCGTTCTGATGAACAAGCCCCGTTGAATGGGCAATGGCATTGGGAGGTGTACTGATTGGCAAGCACATAGCTGTGGAGGCGGCGATGGCGATACCGATAAGAACGGTGGGCGTTCCGCCAATTCCTGCCAAACTATCGCCCATACCCTTACAAACAACGGCAAGGATAGGTACCAACAAAGCGGCCGTTGCGGTGTTGGAGATGAAGTTGGAGAGGATGTAGCATATCACTCCCGATATGAGGAGGATGACCATAGGCGACCAATTGCCGTACTTCTCCGCGTTCTTCTTGGAGTTCTGATAGATGTTCTTCATGATGCCCTTGAGGCGATTGTCGACTTCCTCGAACGTCCAGTGCAGGCGCTCGGAATTCTGGCTCATCTCAAGCGCGGAGACGGCGACGCCGCCGGCGTTTGCCGCTTTCGCAGGGGCGAAGAGAACGCCCTTTTCCAAGAGGTATTCCGTCGCGTCGAGCGTCGTCGGCATGTTCGCGCCTTCGCCGACGGCCATGACGCCGTTCGCCACGAGCGCCTTGACGCCCTCGATGTCAAGCTCGCTCTGCGTCGCGCACGGCAAGGCGATGTCGCACTTGACCGTCCAGACGCCACGGCATCCCTCGTGGTACTCGGCGTTCGGACGCTTTTCGACGTATTCTTTGATGCGGCCGCGGCGCACTTCCTTGATCTCCTTGACGAGCGCGAGGTCGATGCCCTCGGGGTCATAGACGTAGCCGTTCGAGTCGGAGCAGGTCACGGGCTTTGCGCCGAATTCGATGGCCTTTTCAATCGCATACGTCGCGACGTTGCCCGAGCCGGAGACGACGACGGTCTTGCCCTCAAGGCTCTTGCCGTTGTCTTCGAGCATCTCCTTCATGAAGTAGAGGAGTCCGTAGCCCGTGGCTTCCGTGCGTGCGAGGCTGCCGCCGTAGCCGAGTCCCTTGCCCGTGAGGACAGCGGAATCAAAGGAGTTGACGATGCGCTTGTACTGACCGTAGAGGTAGCCGATCTCACGGCCGCCGACGCCGATGTCGCCTGCCGGCGTATCGACCATCGAGCCGATGTGGCGATAGAGCTCCGTCATGAAGCTCTGGCAGAAGCGCATGACCTCGTTGTCGCTCTTGCCTTTCGGGTCGAAGTCCGAGCCGCCCTTGGCGCCGCCGATGGGAAGCCCCGTCAAAGAGTTCTTGAACGTCTGCTCGAAAGCGAGGAACTTCAAAATGGAGAGCGTCACACTCGGATGGAAACGCAGGCCGCCCTTGTAGGTGCCGACGGCGCTGTTCGCCTGCACGCGGTAGCCGCGGTTGACCTGCACCTCGCCCTTGTCGTCCTGCCAAGGCACGCGGAACATGACGACGCGCTCCGGCTCGACCATGCGCTCAAGGATCTTGTGCTTCTTGTACTCGGGATGCTGCTCCAAGACAGGCACGATCGAGGTCAGGACTTCTTTGACCACGTTGTGATATTCCTTCTCCTGCGGATCCTTCTTTTCGATAGAGGCGAGGATGTCCTCTACATACTGCTGCATTTCCGTCATGCGTATTTACCCCTTTGCTTTGAAACTTCATAAGAAAAAACTATCGTGCGGCTAAGCACTCATATATCATAGCGCAAATGGCAGAAAAAGTATACTGTTTTGCTAAGGTATTATGTATACATAGTTACAGACGAGGAAGGTCTCTCATACGTGACAGGACTTCCATCTGCTTGTCGGCGCTATGAAGAAGCGAAGAGCTTCTTCCTTGACAGCATATACCTCTATGTGTATAATGAAAATACCGATAGGGGTATGCGCAAAGGAGGATCGTTATGAATGTTTTGGAAAAAGGCGTTCCGTTGTCGCTGCACAAGGGCATGACGGGCAAAAAAGGCTTGGCAAAGCGCTCGTTCTTCGCTACAATGAAGGAAAACTGCATGGCGGCAGATGCGCGCGTGCTGGAGGAAAGCCGCCAAAAGGAGCGAGTTTTCGGCGCGTCCTTCTGGTCTTTCCTCGCAAAACATTCCTGGGGGTAAGAATATGGCGTTTTCCTTTACGAAATGGCAGGGCTGCGGCAACGATTTCGTCCTTGTGAACGGCTTTCGGGAGCAGCTCCCGGATGACCTTGCGGCGCTCTCGCGAAGGGTCTGTGACCGTCACTACGGCATCGGCGCGGACGGGCTGATTCTCGTGCTGCCGTCGGAGCAGGCGGACTTTCGCATGCGCATCTTCAATGCGGACGGCACGGAGGCCGAGATGTGCGGCAACGGTATCCGTTGCTTCGCGGGCGTTGTCCATACGGAAGGGCTGAGCGACGAGGCGGAATTCACGGTCGAGACGGGCGCGGGCGTCCTCGTGCCGCGCCTGCAGCTTGCGGGCAGCAGGCTCACGGGCGTGCGCGTCGATATGGGCGAGCCGATTCTTGAAGGCGAGAGCATTCCTGTTCTGGGCTTCGGCGCATCGCGCGTCATCGGGCAGCCGATCGAGGCGGCGGACGAGACGTTTTCCATGACCTGCGTTTCCATGGGCAACCCGCACTGCGTGATCTTCGTCGAGGATGCAGAAGCCGTGCCGATGGAAAAGTTCGGGCCTCTTCTTGAGCGGCACGAGAAGTTCCCCAAGAAGACGAATGTGGAGTTTGCGGAAATCAAGGACGTTTCCCACATCCGCATGCGTGTCTGGGAACGCGGCGCTGCCGTGACGCTCGCGTGCGGCACAGGCTCATGCGCGACGCTTGTCGCCGCCGCGCTCACGGGACGCACGAAGAGAGAAGCCGAGGTGGAGCTCGACGGCGGCAGGCTGCAGATCGAGTGGGCGGCGAACAATCATGTCTACATGACGGGGCCTGCCGAGAAGGTCTTTGCCGGAAGGTATGAATGATTACATAAAGAGGCGGCACACTGATCGGATTTGAACGGTGTGCCGCCTCTTTCTTTATGGAAGCGCTGATAAAAACCAAAATGCATATTCAAAAGTAAATTTGCAAAACACCACAAAACCTCCGTTGCGGGAACCCAGCGACCCCGTGGCACCCAAAGAACACCGCTTACTGCTGCTCCCTTCCGGGCCTGACAGGGTTCACGGGCCTTCGCCGCACAGGACTGAGCCCCCGCATCGGAGGTTTGGTTCAATTATACTATAATACTTGATGCGGTAGGTATGCCTTTCCTTATGTTTCGCACTTTTTATGGCGGGAAGGGGATGGGCGGAAGATGATATTTCCACAGGAGACAGAAATTATATCGTGATTGTCTGTTGGCCTTTGTGACTCTTTCTGATTTTGATATTTTTTTCCACTCCGCAGCGAATTTTCTTCTCGGATGGAAAAGAGATTGCTATAATAAAGATGGATTAAATTTGGAGAGGGTTGGAGCCCTTACTGTGGGAGGAGGCGGTATATTGCTTTCGGGGAAAAAGGCTCGGGGAGGATTCGCAGGGCTGGCCCTGCACGAGGACTCCTTACGGTACCTTGAACTGGAACGCAATGGAGCGGGACTGCGTGTAGCGAGGCAGGAGGTTGTCCCTGTACCTGCAGGGGGCGTCGTCAAGGAATCGCTGCAGAAGGTGGGGATGATGGAGAGGGCCTTTGAGGACCTCAAATCCCAGGTGGGTAAGTTTACGTATCCTATAATTTTGGGGGTCCCTTCAAGAGATGTGACCCTGCGTTTGGTCGAATATCCCAAGATGCCCTTGGGGGATATTCGCGATGCCCTGTCCCTTGAATTCGAGAAATATTTTCCCTATCCCTGGGCCGAGTCGGCTGCCGATATCGCCGAAGTGGAGGTCCCATCCCGGGATGCCTCGTCCAAATCGACGGTCCTGGTGGCCACGTGCAAGCTGGACTATATGCGAGATCTTTTGAGAACGGCCGAGCGCGCCGGTGTTCCGATTGCGGCCGTCGAGCCCATGAATGTGGCGTTCTTTCGGGCCTCCATTGGACCTCGTGCTCGAGACGACGCCTATTTTGTCGTCGGTGTCGAGCCGGAGGTGACGCACATCGTCCTGGGGTATCGGGATAACGGCATCCTCTATCGGTCCACGCTGATCGACTTGACCTATCCCGAGCGCCGAAACTCCGAGGCGGATTTGATGCCGATCCTCCAAGATGTTCAGAACACGATAATCTTCGCCGGCAACCAGTACCGCGGGATCGAGATCCGTAATCTGATTTTGGGCGGTAGCATCGGGGACAACCCGAAACTGAAGTCCTTCCTGGAGGCCGGGGTATCCGTCAATGTCTCCATCTCCGATGTTTGGTCTACCTGGGGCACGACGTCGCCCTTGGGCAGCGTTCCAGGGTATGATTCGGCCTTTGGGCTCGCTCTGAGGAATCTGCTATGAAGGCTCAATTCGACCTCCGGCCCGCGGAGTACCTGGAGCGGGAGCGCAAGCGCCATTCTTTCAACTTCGTTCGGCTTCTGGCCGTTGTGCTGTTGTTGGCCTTCTTTACAAGCAGTGGCTATTATGTCGTGATGGCCTTCCTTGAAACTCAGGATCTGCAGTCGCAAATAGAGATAGCGGAGGGGGAGATCGCCGACCTCGAGACCAGCCAAAAGGCTCTGATCGCCGAAATCGCTCGCTTGAAGGAGCAGGAAGAGCAGTTCAGGAAGACCCTTGAGATCATGCAGAGCGAGCCCCCGACCCTGGAGGTTCTGAACGCCTTGGAGACCCATATGGAGCGGGGCATGGGGGTGAACTCCGTGCGTTTCGTCCCAAACGCGAGGGAGGATAAAACGGTCTTCTATGTCGTGACGGTCGATGCCTCGGCGGCGACGGAGGAGCAGATCATCGCCTTGACGGATGGGCTGAGCGGCAGCGGGCTCTTCAGTACGGTCACCATGCCCTCCACGAAGAAGGACGAGAAGACGGGACGGGTGTCCTTTACCCTTACCTTGATCGCTCGCCCCTTTGGTCAGGGCTCCACTGAGGGGGAACGGCCATGAAGGACAACAAAGTTACGATTTTGGGATTGCTGTTTTTCCTGTTGTGCGCGGCCCTTGGCGGTGCTGTCTACTATTTGGGGGAGCGTTTGAACGAGCTTCATGCTCAGGCCGATGATCTGCAGCAGCAGCGTGTCGACTTGGAGAGCGCCACCCAGGCGCTGGTAGCTCAGAAATCCGTCTTTACCAATGCGTTCAAAGAGCTCGAGAACTACAGCGTTAACGTGGCCCCGAACGAGATGGCCTTCTACTCCGATGTTCAGCAGGTATTGCAGAATAACTCGGTGGAGATATTGTCCACCCGTCAGCAGGGTGTGAATGCAGAGGGCGTCAGTGCCATCGCGATGACGGTTCGAGGGGAGTATTACGCGTTGATGCAGGTCTTCGCGGCATGGCGCAATCTTCCGACGACGGTGAGGGTATCCAACCTCACCCTGGGGGCCGACAAACCGGTAGGGGCTTCTGCGGAGGCCCTACGGGGCTGGATCCAGGCCGATGTGACGGTGGAGGCCATCGTCGCTCCCAAACCTTAGGAGGGTGGGACTATGGCGAACCAGATGGGATGGCGGGAGGCTTGGGGTGCCGCATGGAACAAGCTCACGGGGGTCGACAACGAGGGATCGGCCGCGGGCGTCAGACTGTTGTTTTTCCTTTTGTTCCTGTTGGGCACACTTGGAGCGGGGTATCGTTACTATGAGATGCAGCTGCTGGGGCAGGAGAAAACTTTCGTTCCCTCCACGACGCCTCAGAACGTGGAGTCCGATAAGAGTCGTCTGGACGCCATGATTGAACAGGTTCGATCCGCCTCGGCGCTGCGCTCGAGTAGTTTTGTCTGGGCGCGATCCATGAAGGATCTGGGGAAGAACATCTTCGACGATCCGACAAGGTGGGTGGAGGCCCCAGGTACTGAGGGGACCGTTTTACCGCAGATCGATGTTGTCGTCGAACCCCCGCCAGACATTGTGATCCGGGCTATCATGATCTTGGGCAAGGAACGTAAGGCTGTCATGGATATAGCGGGACTGGGGTCGGGAATGATCGTCCGCCAGGGCGATACCTTTATGGGAAAGAAGGGGCGGATCGTTCGGATCTTAGCCGATAAGGTTGTTGTTCATTGGGCGGACAGGAACTGGGATATCGCCCCTGGCTTTTGACGAGGAGTGAGAGATCGATGAGACGATGGAATTCCAGAATCATTTGGGGAGCGTTTTTGTCTTTCTTGATCGCAGCCTTTTGTTGTCCGGCCTTTGCTGCCGGGAAGCAGAAGGGCAAGGATGAGCTTGCGAACCTGCCGGTTCTGGCGGATGTCGAGATGTATCCGATCGGAGATGCGGAGGTTGTCGTCGGGTTCAAAGGGAAGGGGCTGCCGGAGCCCGAAACGGTCTTCGACGTGAACCGGGTGCGGATAACTTTTAAGGAGGTACGTCTGGACGCCTCCGATATGACCGATTATTCCGCGATGGTTCCAATGCTCTCCAACGTCAGTACCGCTCAGGTCTCCCGGGATGTCGTCATCGAGATGACCGCGGAGAGCCCTCTCCAGCTCCGGTCGACGCGCGGCGTTGCACCGGCGGATTCCTACACTCTGCGCTTCATCACTTCGGCAAAGGTGGAGAAGATGGTCCAGGAGCCGGCCGCGACGAGGGTTGTCGTAAAAAAGCCCGTCCCAACGGGGCCTTTTGCCAGCACGACCCCGATCACCCTGGACCTTCGGGATACGGAGCTCCGGGATGTCTTCCGCATGCTGGGGGCGCATCTGAAGAAGAACATCATCATCGACCCCTCCCTTCCCCCGGCCCTGGTGACCATGACGCTCAAGAACGTCCCCCTGAGTGAGGCGTTCGCCTACCTGATGAAGACCTACGACATCTCCTATCACATGGTGGGGAAGGATACGATCGCCGTAGGGACGGTCGATGGCCTTGCCAAGATCTCCGGCAACGAGGAGACACGCACCTTCAACGTCGCCTACGCCGACCCCGTTGCCTTGCAGGCGCTTTTGGTGAACCTGACGAAGATGCCGGCCGATCGTATGGTCGTCGATCCTCGTCTGCGGGCGCTCTATGTGACGTCCAACCCCTTCAAGCTTTCGGAGGTCGCGGCCCTTTTGCAGAAGCTCGACCGTCCGGGTAAGCAGGTCATGCTCCAGGCGAGGATCCTGGAGTTCTCGGACAGGGCGACTCGGGACGTGGAGGCGGCGCTGAACGCGGTCTACAACCACTGGTGGTTTTCTTATTCCGGCGCAACCGGCGGCAAGGCCGGTTATATCGATGACAACCGTCTTGGGCGCAGTTTTACGGAGCCGTCAGACAAAAGTTTTGCGCCGGGGAGGACAGGGCTGCTCACCCCGATGCACGGCATCTGGCGGGAGTTCGATATGGCTTTCCGTGCCGTAGAGACAAAGGGACAGGGCAAGACCCTGGCCAATCCCTCCGTGATCACGCTGGACGGTGAGGAGGCTGAGGTCAGGCTGACGGAGGACTATCCCTATATCTCCGAGCGTGATGACGCGGGAAACGCTACATGGTCTACAAAAACGGTTGGTCCTCAGCTGAAGATGACACCTAAGGTGGGCCGCGATGGGGTCATCACCGTCAAACTTGAAGTCGAGACGGGCGATGTGATAGAGATGATCAGGGGGAGCACAGGGGAGCAGATGCCTAGGACCTCCACACGCTCGGTGACGACCCAGGTGCGGGTCCGCGATGGCGAGCCCTTCGTCGTGGGGGGGCTCTTCCGGGACAACAAGACGAACGACCGCGTCCGAATACCGGTGCTCGGCCAGCTTCCTATTCTTGGAGAGCTCTTCACCTATCGCTCTAAAGATCGCAGAAAGACCCAGGTCGTCATGCTCGTGGTGCCCCATATTCTGGAGACCCCGGATGTGGCGATGGAACAGGAGGTCGTCCTGACGAAGCGCTGAGACCTCGTTGCTCTTTTTCTTTCCTGAAAGAGAGGTAAGCGTAAGGATGAGGGAGGGATGCCGAGTGGCGGCACTCCCTCATCTTTTTGTCTGGGCCGCAACCTCTGTCAATCTTGACTATGAGGTATAATAAAAAAGATTTTTTAACCCTTTCGCGGCAAAAATGGAGGAATGTTGATGGCTCAGGTAGTGGACACCACCGATTTTTACGTAGGCTTGAAGTTCCGTTGGCAGGACGGCATCTGGGAGATCGTGGACTACGATCATCATAAGATGGGGCGCGGCGGGGCCGTCGTCCGTACCAAGCTGCGCAACGTGGAGTCGGGGGCCACGGTGGAGAACTCCTTCAAGCCGGGGGAGAAGTTCGAGCGGATCATCTATGAGGACAAGCCCGCCCAGTACAGCTACAAGGACGGCAAGGACTACGTCTTCATGGACCTGGCCACGTACGACCAAATGACCCTGACCCCTGAGGTGCTTGGGGATGCCACCAAGTACCTGGTGGAGGATATGGAGATCCAGCTCGAGGTCTTCGAGGGCAGGATCATGGGGATAGAGCTGCCAAAAAGCGTCGTGCTCAAGGTCGTGGACACCCCGCCCAGCTTCAAGGGGGATACGGTATCGGGCGGGGGCAAGCCGGCAACGCTGGAGACCGGTCTCGTCGTCACGGTTCCCGTGTTTGTCGAGCCCGGAGAGGAGGTCGTCGTCGATACCCGCTCGGGCCTCTATCTCGAAAGGGCCAAAAAGTAAAGTACTGTCCATGGCAGCGCAGGTTTTGCCGGGCAGTGGAGGAGATGCCTTTTGTCCAGCCGATGTTCGGGGTTAAAAAGGGGGCGGAGGATTTGAACGCCAGGGAGCGGATTGCCTACCTGAGAGGTCTTTTGGATTGCATGGAACCAGAAGAGCGGAGTACGAAGGTGTATACCGCTGTGGCCGAGGCTCTGGATGCTCTGTCTCTGGAGCTAGAGGAGCATTCGCGGCAGCTCGAAGGCGTTCGGGAGGCGGGTGAGGAGCTTGCGGACGAGATCTACGAGCTGCACGACGCCGTGTACGAGCTGGAGCGGTCCGTCGGCCTGGAATCCGACGAGGATTATGACGATGCGGATGAGGAGGAGTCGGCGGAGAGCTATATCTCCGTCACCTGTCCGTCCTGTGCCTACTCCTTCTATTATCGCTATGAGGAGGGCAAGGAGGAGGACAAGCTCATCTGTCCGGGGTGCGGCGAGGAGATCGACCGCACGGCTTGACCGAAAGGGGAGGATTTCGAGTGGAGCAGACTCAGGAGAACGTCAAGGATGTGGTCGCTTCCCCGGGGGCGCGCTTCGAGGGCAGCGTCCATATCTCCGAGGAGGTGATCGTCGAGCTGACGCGAAAGACGATCCAGGGCATCCCCAACATCCAGACCACGAATACGGGCATCGCGTCCAAGTTCGGACTCGGCCGTAAGGCCGGCGAGGGAGTTCGAGTCGCCGTCGAGGAGGGGAAGGTCCCATCCATATCCGTCGAGGCCTACGTCCTGGTCAAATACGGGCAGCGCATTCCCGACCTGGCCTGGGACGTTCAAGAGAAGATCAAGGCCAACCTGGAGCGTTACACGGGCTACACCGTCAGTTCCGTCAATATCAACGTCCAGGGAATTTATGCGGACGAGCCCATCCTTCCCGAGGAAGCGGAGGAACCGGTGGTTCCCGCCCCCTCCGAGGGGGAGGCCGTGGAGGAAGTGCTTCGGGAGGAGGGGCACCAGGAAGCGTAAGGGGTGGCTGTGAGGCGGGCCGCACAGGGCGGAGTACACCCTCTTGTTCTTTTTTCGTTTCGTACCGGGGCGTTTTTTCATGACCAGAGGTATTTTTTCGTTTTCCGGGAGTGATGTCATCGTGTACTTTTTGTGGAAGCGAACGCCGCATGGCAGTATTCGGGTATCGTATGACGGGATGGCGGACTTTATCCGCCGATTCCTGACGCGAAGATCCCAGTTCTGCAGCTTTGCTCTGAAGGATGGGGAGACGGCGCTGATGACCCTGGTGCTCTCCTCGAAGGATGGAGTCCTCGAAAGCAAGGTGGAAAACCGTTTGAATGCCGTCATGAAGCCTTTGGGTATCGCTTCCTCCGTCATCTGGTCGAGCCAGGGGAGCCCGGAGGAGGAGTGGTGCGAGATTCGTTCCGCCCTGTATCGGAGCCCCTGGGTATGGATGTCCCTGGCCTCCGCGGCAGCGCTGGTTTTTCTCGCAGGCTGGCGCGGTCTTTTCTGGACCGCTTTCTGGGGGACATCCGCCTGGTTTCTGACGAAGGGGACGTCCTTCCTCCTTTCGAGACAGAGGGCCTTTGCCGTGCCCTCTGCTGATCGGAGGTAATGTTTGTCCCATACTAAGACGTCACAGGCTCGGCGCCGCGCCCGAGAACTCGCGGTTCAGCTCCTGTATTCTCTGGGCAACCGGTCCGACCAGGGCGTCGACACGGCCCTGGGTTTGTTTTGCGGCGAGGGGGGCGTTGCGGAGCCCGATCCTCCCGAGGTCAAGGAGTATCTGCGATTCCTGGCCCGAGGAGCCTGGATGCACCGCGGCGAATCGGATGACGTCCTTCTGCACGTGATTACGGGATGGCGGCCGGAACGTATCGTCTCCGTGGACCGCGCCGTACTCCGCCTTGCCGTGTTCGAGGGGTTCCTGGAGCGCTCCGTGCCCTTCGCCGTTGCGATATCGGAGGCCGTGGACATCGCCCAGGCCTTCGGTACCGAGGACTCGGGGCGTTTCGTCAACGGCGTTTTGGCGCGCGTGGTCCGGCACCTGATCCCGGAGTCGGAGAGGAATAAAAAAAGCGCGGGGAAAAAGCGCGGGGAAGGACAGGATCATGGTCCCTCGAAGGCCGGAACGCTCCCAGCTGACCGTTGACGAACTGACCCTCTACGTTCAGGGACTTTTCCTCTCGGACCTCATGCTCAAGTCCCTGATCGTGGCGGGGGAGATCGCCGAGTTCAAACGACACACAAGCGGCCATTGCTACTTCACGCTTCTGGGGAGGGAGAGCAGGGTCGCTTGCGCTATCTTCAAACAGTACGCGGGCTTTCTTCCCCGCTGGCCCGAAAACGGCGACAGCGTGCTGGTGGAGGGGAGCGTAGGCGTCTACCCCCAGAGGGGCGTTTACCAGCTCTATGCGAAGCGCATCATCCCCGTTGGGGCTGGGGCCATCGACAGGGCCCGTCAGGAGCTGAAGGCACGGTTGACCCAGGAGGGGCTCTTCCGCCCCGAGCTGAAGCGCCCTGTTCCCGCCTACCCCGAGCGTGCGGCCATCGTGACCTCCGCGACCGGAGCGGCCCTGAGGGATGTCCTGCGCATCGCCTCACGGCGCTATCCGCTCTGCGAGGTGTTGATTGTCCCGGCTCAGGTCCAGGGCGCGGAGGCGCCGGAGGAGATCGCCCGCGCCCTCTCGCGTGCCGCACTTTTGGAACGGCTGGATTGCATCCTGCTGGTGCGCGGTGGAGGGAGCCGGGAGGACCTGGTCCCCTTCGACGACGAACGCGTGGTCCGCGCCGTGCGTTCCTGCCCGGTCCCAGTCGTGAGCGGCGTGGGGCACGAGATCGACGAGACGTTGTGCGATCTGGCCGCCGACCTGACCGCCTCGACGCCCTCCGCCGCTGCGGAGCTGGTCTTTCCCGACCGGGGACAGATCCTGAATCGTCTGGCTCTGATCCGTTCCCATATGATTGGGGCCGTCCGCCGGCGGCTCGCGGAGGGGGAAAAGCGCTGCGGCGATTTTCTCGAGGTCCTGCATTCCCATGTCTCCCGTCGTCTGGGAGCGGCGGAGGCGGAGCTCTCGTCCCGTTACCTGCGCCTCTTCTCCGGGATGCGGCTCGGTGTGTCGGAGGCGAGGAACGCCCTGTCCGTCCGCTCGGCATCCTTGGATGCCCTCTCCCCGCTGGGGGCCCTGGCGCGGGGGTTCGTGACCTGCGAGCGTAACGGTAAAAGGCTGGTTTCGGTGCGGGAGGTCTCCCATGGGGACAGGCTGGAGGTCCGGTTCGCCGACGGCAGGGTGGAGTGTGCGGCGGACGATGTGAAGGAGGAACGTCCTTGAGGACGATCGAGTCGGTCGAATGGATTGAGAAGGATGGGGCGCTGAGGCTTCTGGACCAGCGGGCCCTTCCAGGCAGGGAGGCTTATGTCGTCTGCCGTACCGTCGAGGATGTCGCCCTTGCCATCGAGAACATGACGGTGCGCGGGGCCCCGGCCATAGGGATCGCCGCCGCTTACGGCGTCGTTCTGGCGGCCGCCGGTGGACGCGGCGCGGTCCTCGAGGCGATCGAGCGCCTTGCGCGGACGCGTCCCACGGCGGTCAATCTTTTCGAGGCATTGAACCGGATGCGCGCGATCCTCGAGGTGGAGCCCTCTTTGGAGGGGAAGGGGCTTGCGGGCCTGTTGCTGGACGAGGCCCTTCGCATCCATGAGGCCGACGTCGAGGCGAATCGGAGGATGGGCGCCTGTGGGGCGGATCTGCTTCCGAAAACGGCCGTGGTCCTGACCCACTGCAACGCGGGGGCCATCGCGACCGGAGGCCATGGGACCGCGCTGGGGGTGTTGCGTTCGGCCCGGGAGGCCGGAAAGACCGTTCGCGTCTATGCGGACGAGACGCGCCCGCTCCTGCAGGGGGCGCGCCTGACTGTTTGGGAGCTGGCCAGGGACGGGTTCGACGTCACCCTGATCGCGGACGGGATGGCCGGGGCCCTGATGCGCGCGAAGCGGATCGATGCCGTCATCGTGGGGGCGGACCGCATCGCGGCCAACGGGGACACGGCCAACAAAATCGGGACCTATGCCCTGGCGGTGCTCGCCGCGGCGCATGGGGTCCCTTTTTACGTGGCTGCGCCCTGGAGCACGTTTGACCTCACTCTGGCCGACGGGTCTGGGATTCCGATCGAGGAACGGTCGGATGAGGAGATGCGCGGACTGCCCAACGGGCAGCGCGTGCCCGAGACCGTGAGGGTCTGGAACCCGGCTTTCGACGTGACCCCGGCCCGTTACATCTCGGCCATTGTGACCGAGCGGGGAGTCTTTCGCCCGCCCTACATGTTTTCTTGAGGAGTTTTTTGATTCGGGATTCCCAAGGGACAAGTCCCTTGGGCGGGTTCAGGGCGGAGCCCTGAG
>ERZ773042.1601-NODE-1601-length-13170-cov-4.426687_pt1 | contig 13170 bp, 13 predicted proteins | sample MGYA00511664_ERZ773042 | MGnify/ENA primary metagenome ERZ773042 (study PRJEB29015, sample SAMEA2737984) | human oral metagenome | biome: human oral; feature: human-associated habitat; material: dental | place: China | collected 2036 ... | reverse complement strand
CTATCTCTTTTGAAAAGACACCTGCATGAACAAAGTTCCTATTAAAAAGATCAATTCCGCTTCTATGTCCACGTTTCTTTGTGGCGGAAAGCCCATGCTGCAGAAAAAGTGCCTGTATAGAATGGAGCACACAATAATAAGCAGCACTGGCAGCATTGTCAGGAGAGACATCGAAAACAAGACGAGCTATTTTCAAGTTTTCATCGGCCTTCTCAAATCTGAGATTGATTAAAATTTCCCGCTCATCACTCTGAAGCATAACCTTCCTCTTTCATGAAAGATTTTTCCTGACGGCAAGGCCATACAGATACAAAACGCGGTTGATAAGAGCGCTATCTTCCAACGTGAGTGAATGACGCATGTTCTTTATCTTCTCGTGCTCTTCTTGCAGGACGGAGATTTTTCTCTCATTGACAACACTTTTCCTCCGTTCCTCAGATATCTCACGAGAGAGTATTCCAAGATACTCCATTAAGATATCTTCGGCCACCTCAAGTTCTACGCTGAGCACTGCCATAGTATCTTCCTCCAACTGTGACCTACCGCATATTCCAAGTCCATCATTCTGTGGACAGTCCTTCGTGATTGAATTTCTGCTTACGGTTCAATCTCCGGACTCAAACAAGACAACCCCCTCTTCACGGATTGCCGTGAAGACAGGCTCTATGAGCCACGTCTCTTTACCCATGATCTCCTGTTTCAATTCCTCTTCCGTCCGCACAAAGGGGGACAGAAGGGTATACCATTCCTCCACATTGTCCGGGTCATTGAAAGCTGTATCGTAGGCAGTGTTTACCGCGATATCAGAAACGCGGTTTTTTTCGGCACGCTTACCTTCCCTGAGCAGTACAAACACATCCGTGTCTGATTCCTCATCGAAATCGCCACGTGCCATCGAGCCGAAAAGGACAACCCTCAGCAGGTTTTCTCCTTCGGCCTCCTTCAACCTCCGCACAAACTCCCTGAGCGTGTCCTTTACAACCGGCTTAAGGAATGGAAGGCTCTCGAACGCCTCCTGTAGACGCTCCATATCTCGTTCCAATACCTGCGCTTCCATGTAGACCACCGCCTCCTTTAAGCAATCTTATGGCGTCTACGCTGCCCCATATCTCTGACCGCAACTCCGGCCTTCCGGCCCTCATCCTTCGGGTAGGTGATTCGCACCTTCTCACCCACCTCCGGCACGGTTTCCAGAGCCTCCAGCCTGTGGACCGTCAGGCTGTTTCCAGCCTTTTTGACACAGTATCCGCGTTCTATATCGACATGGGCGATCTCGCCGTCAAAGAATCCCCCCTTAAGTATAGGGCTTCAGGTGAACTTTGGGATTCTCGGAGAGCTCTAAAGCCACAATATCCCCTTCGGTGATTTCGTGCTTCAGCTCCTGGCCGCAGGTATTGCGTAGCAAAACTCGTACCAGGCTTTCCTCGGTCGCTCGGAAGGCTTCCGGAGCCCTGGACAGGGTGAAGGTTCCCATACGGTATCCGTTTTCATCGAAAAATCCTTTTCATTCTCCTCCGGCGTGTGGACCGTCACGTCTCCGGCATGGAGCTGTACCTGCTCCTCATCCCGGAGTCGGCACAGAAGCGAGTCGAAGCGTTTGCAGTCGTTCAGTCCGGCGTCGGACATGACGTCACGCAGCTTGAAGATTTGATAGAAGCCATAATTTGGCTCCTGGAGCTGAGAGGTGACGTATACCCCCTGGCGGAAGGCTGCGTTCAGGATTTCCGATGCTTGTTCGGGATGCCGATCGGCCTCCTTAACGAGGAACTCAATACGCTCTCTGTCGTCCAGTTTCCCAAAGTCCACCTGCTCCGACACGTTGTGCTCCCCCCTATCGTCCCGCATGGACAGCTCTGCTGGGAGAACTCTTTCCCCAACTCCTCCTTCGCCGCCCGCACCTGGCCGTGAAGGTTTTCCAGCCTCTCCTGTGCCTCCTGGAGACGGGCCGGTATGCCCTCGATGGCGTTCTCGATGCGCGTCAGGTTGCCTATCGAGCTCTCGCCCAACTCCACGTTGTGCGTGGCCACGCCAGTCAGGTTCAGGTAGACCTTCTTGAACTCTGGCTCGAAATAGAAGCCCATCTTGAAGCCTCGGTATTCCCCTATCGTCCCCTGATTCTTTCCCAACGCTTGGGCTGCGGCCAGCAGTGCCTCCCCTGCCTCCTGCTTCCGCGGCTTGCCCTCGGCGTCCAGCCCGTAGATCTTGCCCAGGATTGTTATGGAGAAGTCTTGCTCCCGTGTCTTCTCCGCTGCAGCCGCGTCTTGTTCGAGCAACTGGATTTTCTGCTCCGTTTGAGCTATGACACAAGGAAAACCCTTCAACAGCTTGTCCTCCAGCGTAAATCGCTGGTTGTTGAAGCTCGCCTCCATCAGCTTCAGCTTCGCCACATCGACATCGAGCTCCATCTTCTCTTTGATCCTCGAATCCCCGATGCAGAGCGCTTTCACCTCGGCATAGCTCAGGACTGATTCGTCCACGTCCTCGCAGCTCCGCAGCGGCGTCCGGCTCGTCATCACCTGGCTGATGAACTTCTGTTTGTTCTCGATGGTCTGGTACAGGTAGGCATCGAACGTGTTCTCCGTGACATACCGGTAGATGTCCACCTCCGGGTTCCGGTTCCCTTGCCGGACGATGCGCCCGGCACGCTGCTCCAGATCCGCAGGACGCCAGGGGCAGTCCAGGTCGTGCATGGCTATGAGCCGGTCCTGGACATTCGTTCCAGCCCCCATTTTCTGCGTGGAGCCCATCAGTACCCGGACGGCTCTGCTGCGCACCTTCGCGAAGAGCTGATCCTTCTTCACCTCGGTATCGGCGTCGTGGATGAACGCGATCTCCTCCTCCGGCACGCCGCGGGCGATCAGCTTCTTCTTGAGATCGTCGTAGACGTTGAAGCCCTTATCCTTTCCTGGCGTCGAGAAGTCGCAAAAGACGAGCTGCGTCAGCCTCTTTTCCTTTGTGTCATTCCAGATTTTGAAGACGTTTTCCATGCAGGCGTTGACCTTACTGCCCGGCTCATCGGGCAACAGCGGGTTGATCAGCCGTTGATCCAGCCCGATCTTGCGCCCGTCCGAGGTGATCTTGAGCATGTTGTCCTCCGTCGGCTCCACCTGGTGGTTGTGGACCTTTCCTGCCCGTTCCGAAAGTGCCTGGACCAGCTCCTTCTGGTGTTTGCTTGGCTGAACCGCGATGGTATGGAAGTTCGCCTTCGGGCGCGGAAGGTTCAGGGTGTCTGCCGTCTTGATGTCCGCAACCTCCTTGAAGGTGGCCATCAGCTCCGGTAAATTAAAGAACCTGGCGAAGCGCGTCTTTGCGCGGAATCCCGTCCCCTCCGGGGCCAGCTCCATCGCTGTCACGGTTTCCCCGAAGGTAGAGGCCCAAGCGTCGAAGTGCTGGAGCCTCAGCTCCTGCAGCTTGTCATGCTGAAGATATCTCTGCATCGTGTAGAGCTCCGTCATGCTGTTTGAGACGGGCGTTCCCGTGGCGAAGATGACGCCCCTGTTCCCCGTCAGCTCGTCCATATAACGGCACTTCATGTACATGTCGCTGGACTTCTGCGCCTCGGTCTGCGATATTCCGGCGACATTCCGCATTTTCGTGTAGAGGAACAAGTTTTTGTAGTTGTGGGCTTCGTCCACGAACATCCGGTCCACGCCCAGCTCCTCGAAGGTCACCACGTCGTCCTTTTTCTCCTGTGCCTGAAGCTTTGTCAGCTTCGCCTCCAGGTCCTTCTTGGACTTCTCCATCTGCTTGATGGTCCAGCGCTCACCCTTCTCCTCCTTCAGCTCTTCAATGCCCCTGGCGATCTCGTCGATCTGCTCCTCGACGAACCGGGCCTGCCGCTCCAGGGAGAGTGGGATTTTCTCGAACTGGCTGTGGCCGATGACGATGGCATCGTAGTCGCCGGTGGCGATGCGGGTGCAGAACTTCTTGCGGTTCTTTGTTTCAAAGTCCTTCTTCGTGGCCACCAGGACGTTCGCCCCTGGATAGAGCCGCAGAGTTTCCGTGGCCATCTGTTCCGTTAGGTGGTTCGGGACGACGAAGAGGCTCTTGTGTGCCAAACCCAGGCGCTTCCCCTCCATCGCTGCAGCGACCATCTCGTAGGTCTTGCCCGCCCCCACCTCGTGACGTCGATCTCCGCTGCCGTCAGCGGCTTCGGCTGCGCCTCCTCCAGAGCCTTCACGTTGCTGCCGAAGACTTCCGGCTCCCCTTCGGCATAGCGCCGCGCCGTTTCCAGTTTTTCGCGGACGTTTCCGGAGAGGTACTCGTCCGCCGTCTGATAGACCGCCCTTCCCGTTTCCGGCTCCACACGGTCCGGAACGCGAAATATCGCGCCCCGAAGCTCCTGCACCAACTCCTCCTCTGTCCGACCCGTGAGCGACGCCATATAGTCCATGTCCACGTGGGCCTTCTCGGAAATGGACAGCAACAGGGCTTCCTGTGGCGTATCGGCGGAGGTCGGGACGACGTTCTGTCGAATCGTCCGCTTCGTGAACATGTCCGACTTCCCGACAAAACGGCGGTCTTCGTCCAGGTTCTCCAGCGCGCACAGCAGGTAATAGGAACTGTCCTCGTCGAAGGCGCGGGCGCTCGCCGCATCGTTGATGCGACTGTGTCGCCGGACGAAACGGTCATAGGCTTGGTTGAGGTCCTTCTGAAGGACCTGCAGGTCCTCGTCGGACACCCCATCTATCTGGGCGTCGATGACGGCGCGGCAGAGGTCCCGCAGCCCCACCATATCCTTAGCGCGCTCCATGGAGGTCCGGGGAAGGTCCGGCTTGTACATAACCGAGTTCTCGCGGTAGTACAGCTCCCCGTCCACCAGAGTGTAGCTGTAGTTGCGGACCGATGGGTCGTCGGGAATCGTTTCCTTGTACTGCTCCCGTATCTCCTGCTCACGGACCGAGATCTTTCCCTGGATGTTCCCCATCGCTTCACGGAGTTGTTCGGCGAGGTCGGCGCCCTCAATGGGGTTGCAGGTTGTCTCCCTCTCGTTGCCGTACATCGAGGAGTCGAAGCTCATTGTCCCCAACATCATTTCGGGGTGCTGGAGGAAGTAGTTATTGACAGGCACACCCTCGACGTTGTTGAAGGTGCGCAGCCATTCGGGCTGAACGTCGTCGATGATGTGGTCCCGCTTCTGGAGGAAGAGGATGTCGGTCGTGACTTCGGTTCCGGCATTGGCTTTGAAGGCGGTGTTAGGAAGCCGAACGGCCCCCAGGAGCTCAGCTCGTTGCGCGATGTACTGCCGGACCGAGGGGTTGGTTTTATCCAGGGTCCCCTTGAAGGTCACAAAGGCCACGACGCCACCCGGCCGTACCTGGTCGAGCGTCTTGGCGAAGAAGTAGTCATGAATCATGAACCCGTGCTTGTCGTATTTCGGGTCCGCGACCCGGTAGGCTCCGAATGGAACGTTCCCGACGGCCGCATCGAAGAAGTTGTCCGGGAAACGGGTTTTCTCATAACCATCGACGGTGATGTCCGCCTTCTGATAGAGCTGGCGGGCTATGCGGCCCGTGATACCGTCCAGCTCCACCCCGTACAGCTTCGCTCCCGCCATGCTCTCCGGAACGAGGCCGAAGAAGTTTCCCGTGCCGCAGGCGGGCTCCAGGATATTGCCGGAACTGAGGCCCATCCGCTCTAAGGTGCTGTAGATCGCCTTCACAACGGTAGGAGAGGTGTAGTGCGCGTTGAGAGTTGAGGCGCGGGCCGCCGTGTATTCTTCCTCGGAGAGAAGGTCCTTCAGCTCAGCGTATTCCTTGCCCCAGTTCTCGTTTTTTTCATCAAAGACTTGGGGCAGACCACCCCAGCCGACGTACTGCGCTAAGACCTCCTGCTCTTCGGAGGTGGCCAGCCTGCTCTCGTCCTCGATGCGCTGCAGGGTGCGGATGGCCTCCACGTTGCGGGCGTACTTCGTCTTTGCGCCACCGGTGCCTAGAGCATCGTCCGTTATGCGATAGTTGACGCGCGGCTCCGGGTGCTTTTCCTCCGATACCTTTGGAGCTTCCAGCTCTGGTTCCGGCTCAAGGGCTTGAGGAGCCTGGGGCGTCGTAGGACGTTCCGGCTCTCCAAGCCCAAAGTCTAGTGTCAGCTGCTAGCCGTGCTGGCCTCCGGCCAGACCACCGTGTCCAGGACGAGGCGCTCCGCTTCCGCGTCCTGCATCTCGGCCCTCTGCACCCACTCCATCGTCCCATCCGACGGATTCTGGTCCCGCCACTGGTCCATGATCTCCCGCTTCATCTCCTTCGCCCGGTCCTGAATCTCCAGGCAATGGACCAGAATCTCCTCGCCCAGCTCCAACGCCTTCCGGACCTTCCACTCCTCCAGATACTTCAGGCGCATCCGGCCGTACTTGCCCAAATCCCTTTCCGGGGTGTGGAGCCTCAGTATTCTGTATGGCTCCCATATATCCAGCACCTTCATGTAGAGCGGCCCGTTCCCCTTCTCCCGCATCAGAGCGCCCTCCGGAAGGTCTTCCTTCTCCTGCTCCGTCAGGTCCTCCTCGTGATAGATCGTCAGGTCCTCCTCGTGATAGATCGTCAGGTCCTCTTCGGGCATCTCCCTCACCTTTTGAGCCATCTCCTGGTACTCTTGCTCCAGCTCTTTCTCGCTGCAGAAGTTGATGATCGACATCCTCGGGTCTTTCAGCTCCTCCAACTGCTCTGGCGTTAGCCGCGCTTTCACCGTTTCGATGGACATTCTCCGACGCTCCCCTTTCTCTGTGCAGTCGAACCGCCTGTTCAGCCTGGTCCAGCACCACTCGCGCCGCTCTGTTCACAAGGCTCCCAAGCTTCAGCATATCTTCGTGGCTCAGGTCCCTGATTCCCTCAAAGCTCAGGTTCATGTTCCTTGTGTCCAGTCCAAGCCGTGTTGCGATGTAGAAGGTTATGCTGCTAACCAACAAATCTTCTGAATGTTCTGTGCTTATATTGTACATCGGCCTGGCCATTTCCGCAAGTCGTTTGGAGATAACCTGGACCTGTTCCGGCAGCGTACCATTCACCTCGAAGGCCTCGCGGAAACGCTGAGATACGGCAGTGGTATTGCCTTCGGTGACGCGCCAGATGTAGGGCGGCAGGTCGTGCTCGTGCCCATAGTACGGCCACGTATCTCCGACGTCGAAGACGTTGCGGACTTCCCTGCCACCCTCGCTGAGGAGGCGGATACCCTTCAGCCCTTTATGGACACGCCGATGGAAGCGTTGTTCCCAGAAGTCATGCTCCGCGCAGGCGGTGGCCGCGGGCCTGTACTCGTGAATCATGAGCTGATCACGGAATGAGTACTTGTGGTTTCGCGCCGCCGTGGCCAGCATGGCTTTCCAGGCCACGCTGCTGGACCGGACCCGCTCTGTCACCTCGCCCCATTTACGCCGTGCTTCCTCCAGCGGCGTTTCGTTGCGTTCATCAGCCAAAATCATCTATAATCTTCTCTATTCTTCTGCGTTTGGCGTCCCCGTCCCTCAAGCTTCAAGAGGTACGGCCTGTATTGCTCCGCCTTGCGATACTGGAATTCTCCACGCGCCCCGAATACGAACTTCTCTGTAGTATCGCTGGAAAACGTTCGCCAATTCCTGTAGCGATACTTCTGGTGAAACTCGTCCTCGCTCATGTTCTTCTGCCGCATTGCGGCAGCATTGCGTTCTATGGCTCCAGCAATCTGTCCTGCATCGTAACCCGTCACGCGCATTCGAATGCCGATCATCCCGTCTACCTGGGAGTAGTCCAGCGCTCCGCGGAAACGCCTCGTGATGTCCTCGTAGTGGAGCCAGTACGCCGCATCGGGGTCTGATGCTCCACTTATCGAAACAGCCGCGGCTTGTATCTTTCGCTGCTCCGCCTTCAGCGCCATCCTGGATGCGAGGAGTTCCACCTGTCCTCGAAGTTCCTCAAACGCTTTATGACACACGCCACCCTCCGCTTCCACAAGTCGTGTAGGTGGATACGAGCCATCTTCACACCGATGCTTTGGCTTAAAGTTCCCGAATGGTGGCAACCTGTGTGCGTGTATCGCGCCGGAGAGTTTATGATCCCCATAGAGCTCATTCAGCACCTTTGTTAGGCGGTTCGCGGCCTCCCGTTCTTTCGTAGCATCACCACTCAAACTCGGAATGGTGATGATAGCCTGGAAGTTTCCCGGCGAAGACTCGATGACACAGGAAGGGGTATAACCGTCCGCTTTCATCGCGGCCAGCTTGCCCGCTGTAAGATCGTCCACGAGGATATGGTGCTTATCCTTTCCAACTGTCGCACACGACTCCGTAGCTCCTCCAGCGTCTTACCATTAAGGCCACCGTTTCGACGATCCAGCACGAAGGCTTGTGTCCCCTCCTGCGTGAATTCTGTTATCGTAATGCGGAAGCGCTCCGCACCAACGGCCTTGGCATACCTCGCCAAAAGGTCCTTTGCAGCCTCCGTACTCCCTCCCCTACTCTGTCCCTCGTACATTCGCTTTCTTCCCTCCTCAACGGCCTTTCTCAGATCTGGATTGGCGATTCGAAGGTTGTGTTGGATGGCCACCTGTACGCACATCCGGCGATATTCCTCATCCGTGCCGTTGATTTGAGCCGTGCCCCACTTCTGGTTCGCCAGTTGCAGTGCCGCCAGGACAGCCGTTTCATCGTGTTCCATTCCCTTGCGCATAACGATTCGCCGTCCGGCGTCGATGAAATCCGCCACGCCTTTCTCCCGGCCCCATGCCGTGCCGTTCAGAGAACGGAATGCCATGAAGTTGCGGATGTCAATCACCTTAGCTGCAACATTTTGCTTCTGTGACGGTGACGTCAGCACCGTCTGACCAGGGTAGCGGTACTTCAAGAAGAGCATTCCATCCTCCTGCTCGTTCAGCCAGGTCTTGAAGCTTGGGAAGTGTTGCAGGAAGCGTGAGTTCAGGTTCTCCGTTTCCTGCTTCTGTGCATCCCGCTGGTTGAGCTTCTCGCGGACGTGTTTCGCCGCCAGAAGGCTCCGGCGTTGGTTTAGTTCTTTCCCCCGTCCTTTCCAGTTTTCGTTCTGGAAGAGCTTCTGCCGTTCCTGCTTTTGGCGTTTCAAGAGCTCTGAGTACTCCTGTTTCTGTCGCTCTCGGAGGGTCGCACGGGCTGCAGACTTTGCCCTGAAGTAGTCCGTCCTGTTGTGCATGTAGCCTTTCCACGTGCGCTCCAGAGCGGGTTCTGTTGCCACGATCTCTACTGGCTTCATCTGCGGTGCCAAGCTGACCTCGACGTCATGCTCACGCTCCTGAAATGCTCCCAGGCGTGCCTCAAGTTTCTTCAGGCTGCTTCCGCGATCTACCGTAGATACCTTTACGGCACGTTGCTCACTTCCGTCATTCCATAACAGAACAGCTCCACTCCCCTTACGTTCCATAGAGAGCCCAAGCTCGCCTAGCTTTTGGTGTAACTCGCCCCAGCTTATGGCGTCCCTCAGAACCGCTCCAACCTGTTCTTTTATCAAGCGTTCCCAACTCTTTGCGCCCGTATGGGCCTCGATGTCCCGCGACTTCTGCGTCAGCTTTGGTTCATTACCATTGCCCTTCTCCTGAATCGTGCCGTCTGGATTAACATCATAACGACCTGAGCGTTCTACCTCCCAGCCCTGTGCCAGCTCAATCTTCCGAGCCGCCCTCTCCAGCGCCTTCTTTGTCCAGTTTCCTGCGGGCTGGATAGCCCGATACGTTTCAGGATCAATGCGGTTCACCATCACGTGTACGTGCTGGTTCTCCGTGTCACCCTGCAACGCCCACAGCGCCTGACACCCCTCCAGTTCCAGTTCCTTGAGAGCAATCTGCACCGCCTCATCGACCTGCTCAGAGGTCGGGCGCTCCATCTCACGCCATGAGAGAATGAAGTGAAAGACAGGGTTTCTGCTCCGCGTATTCTCCGACGCCAGGACCTCCATCTCCAGTGCAGCCGTTCCATCCGTCGTCAGGTTCTGAAACCCGACATGCAGGACTGACCCGGCGCTGTGCCCGGTCCTTCCTAAGATGTAGTTCCCAAGATCTCGAAAGCTGCTTTTCCCGTCCTGGCGTCCTGGAGGTATCTTGGCGATCAATGTCCTTCACTCAACTTTCGCTCGATGCCACGCGCACAAGCCGTCAGAGCCTGAATAGCGTCCCTCGTGTCCTCACTATATATCCCGCCTGTTTCGTTATGGACGTGTTTCATCAGTCCGCCCAGCCGCCTGAGTTCTGCCAGGACGCGCAGGTCTACCTTGGAGGTGACACGTCGCCCGAATACTCTGCGCCGGACGTACTCTGAGAGGGACAGCGCGGAGGCGTCGGCCTGTTCTTTCAGGTCAGCATACTCATCAACTGTGAGCCTTGCGTATATGCGCCTCGGTCTGAGGTCTTGTTTCTTTTGTGTCATCTCTGCGCGTCTTTCCTTCTTGGGCCGTTCAACGAAACGGCGGATTGGGAATGCAGGGGGGAACGCCCTCCTGCCAGGTCCAGGGCAGCGCGCCCTGGCAAGCATAGTGCGAGAGAAGGCCCAAAGGGCCGCCGATTGCACTTATAGGCGCTTGGACGGCAACCCACGTCAGTGGGTTTGTCGGACAAGCGCCTGCTTGTCCCGTATACTATGATGTAACTCTCCTGCATGATAACGCTAACCCCTTGTCCTGCGGGAAAAAACGGAATACATTTCTTTCAGAAGGACTATATTTCTTTCAAAAAGAAATTTCGTTCCTAAAAAAGAAATATTATCTAAAAAACCCCATGACACAACGATTCAGGTGTATAACGGTATGTGAATTGCCCTGCATTTCTGGCAATGATCGCGCTGATTTTAGAAAAAGAAACTCGTTATCGCGTTATTTTATGTCGAATCGAGAAGCAATAGCGTTGAAATATAACCATATTGCGTCATTTAATGAAGGAAACGGAAGTGATGACGTCAAAAATGGCAGAACGGAAAAGGATTCGCATGAAAGAGGCAAAAGAGGCGCTATCCGAACTGGACCGGAAGCAGGATGAGTTCAGCATATCCGTATCTGAATTTGTCAGCATGAACATCGCTAAACTACAAAGATACGGTGTGTCACGAAGAGCCATCTACGACAGCTTACGAGGGGCAGGTCTACAACTTGGAAGCTTTAAGTCGTTCTCGGACAGCTGGCGCAGAGCGGAGGCTAAAGCCTGCGATACCACACAGGCTACAGTGATGGCTGAACAGCCAAAACAGTGTCCTGAGTCCGAACGCGAGCAACAGGGGGTTTCCGCACAGTCAACGATGGAGCAATCGGAAGAGGAGAAAGATGGCTTACCGGCAGATCGCAGGTTTAAGCCTCTCGGAAAAAATTCGTATGGGACAGAGATGTTCTTTGACCCGGAAACAGGGGCAAAGCGGTTCAAGATTTAGGCCAGCTCCCTGCTCCCTAGGCTAGGAGGTAAAGGTTTGAGCAAAAGAATCCTTGTAAACTTGGAACAGGCGGAGAAAGCATTGGATGCACTTGAGGAACACATGAGAGAGAGCGATTTAGTCGGTGACGGCTTTGTTTCTACAGATGAATTCGTCCGGCTTAACATGGATAGGCTGAAGCGTTTCGGCCTTGCCAGGAAGCACGTTTATAACTTTTTGATCAAGACTGGCGTGAAGCTTGGCAGCTATGAAAGCTTTGCCAGAGCCTGGCGGAAGTACTCGAAAAAACAGGATATGACACAAGAAAATAAGTAGGAGGAGTCGCGATGAGAAAAAACCTTGTCTATGTGAGGGGCAGCAAGGGCGGTACGGGAAAGAGCATGGTCTGCATGGCACTGGTCGATTATTTTAGAAAGGCGTTCCCCAAGGACACGCTACTCCTTGTCGAAACGGACACGAGCAATCCCGATGTCGGTCGTCTGTACAAGAACACGCCGGGGATCATTGTTCAGGGGATCCCTCTCGGTGAAGATGACACAGGATGGATGGATCTCGTTGATGAGATAGACAGCACGAAGGCACAGCACGTACTCATCAACTCGATGGCAGCTTCCAACCTTGGGGTCCAGACGCAAGGAACGTTGCTCGATCAGAACGTAGGAAACGGCAATCTGGACGTGATCTTCAAGGTGTTTTGGGTGATGAATAGGAACAAGGACTCCGTTACTTTACTCCGTTCCTTCATGGATACGATGAAAAGCGCTGTGGTCTATCCTGTCCTCAACCTTTACTTCGGCAAAGAGGAGGAGTTTTCCTTCTATCACACGAATGAGGACCTGCACGAGATCATCTCTCAACGTGGGGGTTGTCAACTCACATTCCCCAACCTGAATGACCTCATCGCAGACAAATTCTATACGGACGAGGTAACAATCGAGAAGCTACCTAAAGGCCTCAAACTTGGGATGCGGACCGTGCTTGAACGCTGGTTGAGGGTTGTTAAGGAAACGTTCGACGTAGTTTTCAAAAACGTTGAAGACAAGGAGGGTGTAGAGTGACACGCGACGAATTCTTCCAAGAGCTCTACAAACGTCCCCCTACGGAGGAGGAAATAGCCCGTTTTTCACGTTTTGGTGACGTCCTTAACCTAGCTAAGGAAGACTCGATGTGGTACATCATTCTCGTGAACGAGTTCTACGACAATCGTCACGTCGAACGGCTTCAGGACGTTGAAAGAGTTGCGAAGGGGGCTGCACAGTTTGCCCTGAAAGAGATCAGCGAAGCCGTAAGGGAGAAAGCCGACGAGATCGCCGCCATCAAAAGCAGAGGGTTCCTCTGGCGTTCGTGGGGTTTTATGATGAGCGTTTTGGTGCTGCTCTGCGCAGCATGTCTGAACGCTGGATACGTTATGGGAAGCGGCCGATATCCCTTCTGGCTGTCGCTTCCACAAAGCGGCTTTAGTGGCATCGTCAGCTGGTTTCTGAACGTGCCGTCAGGTTGGATATTCCTCTTATGTTCCAGCCCGTTCCTATTGGGCAACGTCATGGACCTTATGGCGACGCTGAAACGCAACGCAAGACTTGGCATCATGGATGGCAATGGTCAACTGAGGCTTCAGGTCGCTCTTTCTTTGATGTCTTTCCTGTTGATCGTCTGTTTGGTGTTGTTCACGTTCTAACGAGCAGGGGCCCTAATAAATGTTGGGGCCCCTCTTGGTTTCAGAAGACTTTGAGATTACGATTACAGTGTCGCTTCGCGTTTTGCTGCATCAATGACGACGACGGCGGAGGTGACGGCGCGCTGGTCCGCCTCAAAGGGCTTCGCGT
>ERZ773042.1599-NODE-1599-length-13179-cov-3.059814_pt1 | contig 13179 bp, 11 predicted proteins | sample MGYA00511664_ERZ773042 | MGnify/ENA primary metagenome ERZ773042 (study PRJEB29015, sample SAMEA2737984) | human oral metagenome | biome: human oral; feature: human-associated habitat; material: dental | place: China | collected 2036 ... | reverse complement strand
ATCTTTACGCGGCCGCTGGCGGCGAAAAAACTTGCAAAAAAAATGCCGACGAATGCGGACAAATCATTAGAACGTCTTTTGTAATTGTAAAGAAACAACGATACGATAAAAAAAGCCAACTACCGGACTTGAACCGATCACCGCCGCATTACGAATGCGATGCTCTACCGGATGAGCTAAGTTGGCAAATATGTGCGAACTATAGCATAATTACCTGATTATGGCAATATGCTTTTTCCGATCCGCTTATTTTTTTTCTTCGCGTTCGCGCGCTTCTCTTTCTTCGCGTGCAGCTTCTTTTTTATCTTTGATATCGGCAACACCGATAAACAGACAGATAAGCCCGACAAGAGCCGAAAGGACGGGCAGACAACCTTTGAGAAAGACGAGTACGTCCGCGCCCCAGTTGAGCGGAAACGAAGGAAGCAATGCAAAAAAAGTAAATGCGATAAAAATGATCCCTGCAATCAACGACACCATAAGAACTCCCGTAACATTGTGTATTGGAATATAATAACTCGAATACGAAGTTTTGTAAATCACCGGACAAAGCCTGTCAAAGCCGGACAAAGCGTGTCAAAGCAAGGGTATCGAAACGGAACATGAATGAAAATGCAAAACTCCTGCGCTCGACTTAGTTTTTGCAAAACGATATACTGCAAATCGATTTACATAAAACGGCGGCACAATTGATGGAGCGCAGATATTTCGTCGAAGCGGCAAAGATCACTATTCCGGTATTGTTCGGTTATCTTGCAATCGGTATTCCGTTCGGACTCATGATCGTAAACGCAGGGTATCCCGTGTGGATCGCTCCGATTATGAGCATAACGATGTATGCGGGAGCCGGACAATACGTCGCCGTCGGTTTGTTCGCTTCGGGCGCGCCGCTTGCGGCGATCGTTTTCACCGAACTCCTCGTCAATATCCGCCACATAGTATACGGGCTTTCGCTCATCACGCGATTTAAAAATACCGGCAAGTGGAAGCCGTATTTGATCTTCGCTCTAACCGATGAAACGTATTCGCTGCTCACAAGCTGTACCGTTCCCAAAGGCGCCCGTGAAGGCGCGTTTTACGGCACGATCGCCCTGCTCGATCATCTGTATTGGATTACGGGCGGCGTCATCGGAGCGGTCGCGGGCAAATTTATTCCTTTTTCGTTTGCCGGCGTCGATTTCGCCCTTACGTCTCTTTTTATGGTGCTGCTCATCGAACAGCTTGCAAAATCGCGCGACGCCGCTCCTCCTCTCATCGGAGCGATTGCCGCCCTCGTCGCCGTCATCCTTTCCCGCATCGGAATTCTTCCGTCGGAGCATATCCTCATAATCGCCATTGCGTTCGCACTCGCAGCGCTTGCAGCGGTAAAAGGTAAAAAATTTAAAAGCGAAACGGAGACATCCCTATGACACCGCTTACGCTTAAGGCCGCGCTTGTCGCAACGTTCATATCCGCGCTTGTCGTTTTTTTGACGCGGGCTTTTCCGTTTATAGTTTTTTCATACCGCGATCCGCCGCGCGTCATCTCCTTTATCGAAAAATATATTCCGCCGATGATCATGGCCGTTCTCGTCGTCTACTGTTTTAAAGACGTGGAATTCGCATCCCGCCCGTGGGGACTTCCGTCAATCATCGCGCTCGGCGCGACGGCGCTTCTGCACTTATGGAAACGGAATGCGATGATAAGTATCTTCGGCGGGACGCTCCTGTACATGGCACTCTCGCGTTTGCCGTATTGACAGGATATTCGATATACGCAAAATCGATCCGCGCACATGCACATCCGCGAGTTTTTTGAAAACTCGAAGTTAAAAGCGCCGCGCCGTTTCAGCGGCGCTTTTTAAACGTGCAGCCGAAAATCTCCCTGTGCCGAAAATCTCCTGTGGCGCTTCGTTTCGATTTCTGCTATAGTTGCGCGTATGGCAGAATTATTGGCGCCGGCGGGCAATATCGAATCGCTCGACGCGGCTGTCGGCGAAGGAGCCGATGCGGTATATCTCGGTCTCAAAAGCTTTAACGCGCGGCTTCGCACGACGAATTTTGCGTGGAATCAATTCGAAGCGGCGATCGATGCAGTTCATCGGCTCGGTAAAAAAATATACGTTACGGTCAACACGGTGTGCGAAGAGCACGAGACGGAAAAGCTGTATCGGCTCTTGTGCTACCTCGACAGGGTAAAGCCCGACGGGCTCATCGTGCAGGATTTCGCCGTCATCCGCATGGCGCAGCAGTTTTTCCCCACGATGGAACTGCACGCATCGACGCAGATGAACGTCGAAAGCGCGGCGGGCGTAAATCTTTTGAGCAGGGAAGGCGTCAAGCGCGTCGTTCTTGCGCGCGAACTCGGCCTCGAAGAAATCAAATCGATAAAAGCCGCGACGACGGCGGAACTCGAAGTGTTCGTACACGGCGCACTGTGCGTGAGCGAATCGGGACTCTGTCTTTTTTCAAGTTTTCTCGGCGGTAAGTCGGCAAACCGCGGTATGTGCACGCAGGCGTGCCGCCGCTATTATACGGCGGAAAAGAGCGGCGGCGTTTCGGAAGGGTATTATTTTTCACCGTGCGATCTCGAACTCATCTCGAAGATTCCCGACCTTGAAGAAGCGGGCGTCGCTTCATTTAAAATCGAAGGGCGTATGAAAAGTGCGGAATATGTCGGCGCCGTCGTCGCCGCTTACCGCTATGTTATGGATCACTGGAGAGAAGACAAAAAAGGAGCGATTATAACGGCGAAGCGTATGCTCGCATCCGATTTTGCGCGATCGAAATCGTCGTATTGGTATAATTTTAAAACGCAAGCCGAAGGCGTCGAAAAGGCGGGAGAGGAGATATTGAATCCCGATCAGGCGGGCGGTACGGGCATCTATCTCGGTACGATTGCCGCGCTGAAACCCGCTCCCGCCGTCCTCATCGAAGCGGAAAAGAAAAACTCAGCCCCCGATACTCCGCCGGAACAGCTTCGCGTACAGATGGCGCGCTTAAAAGGCGGCTCCTACGATCCCGATCCCGGAGATTCGATCCGACTGCACCGCAGGGACGATTCCGGCCGCGTAAGCCGCAAAGTGCGCAGCGTAGAGACGGCGGACGACGGTGCTCGATGGATAGACGTACCCGGCGGTTTTCAAGTCGGCGACAGCGTCTACCTTTTACAAACGAAAGCCGCATCGAAGCGTTATCCGCGCGTCCTCACACGCGACATATCGCAGTATCGGAGGCAGCCCGGAGACGAAACGCTTCCCGTGCTCGACTTGACGAGCGTCGGCAAAAACGAATTGCAGTTTTTCCCCGAAGGTTTATACGTGCAAGTGTCATCCATAGCGGACGTGTTCGTCGTCCAATCCTCTCATCCCGTGCGCGTCATCATCGAACTGAACGGCGAAACGTTGTACGATCTTGTAAATCACAAAACCGTGCTGCCGCTTTCCAAAAAGCAGCTCATTATTTCCCTCGATCCCTTTTGTCCGCCGGAAACCGAAAACTCATTGCGGCAAACGCTCGATGCGCTCATCGGCGACGGCTTTACGACGTTTATCGTAAACAATATCGCACACATCGCGCTGCTCAAAAGCAAAAAAGACGTCAACGTTATCGCAGGCCCCTACCTCTACACATTTAACCGATGGGCGGTTTCGTGGCTCGAAAATCAAAACATCGGCGCCTTCGTCATGCCCTATGAGAATTCGCGGAAAAATCTTTTGGCGACTTTTCCGCCTTCCGTCCGTTCCCGCATCCTCGTGCCCGTGTTCGCGTACCCCGCGCTTTTCCGCCTGCGCTTTAAACTGCCGCCTTCATACGATTTTACGTATTTTACCGATAAAGAGGGCGCTTCGTTCAAAGTCAATTCGACGCCGGACGGTTCTTTCGTCATGCCCGAAACCGCATTTTCGGTGACGGATAAATGCGACATCCTCTACGGCGACGGCATCAAACGCATTTTGCTCGATTTTTCGAAAACGAAGGTGACAAAGCCCGAACTGCGCGAAGTGATGAATTCGCTTATTAAAAAAATTCCGCTCCGCGGCGCGTATCGCTTCAATTGGAAAGAAGGCTTTTATTCGCCGAAACGCGTCGAGGAACAAAAATCGCGGGGAGCGGAAGCTCGCTCCCGAACAAAAAAGAAATAAACAACCTCGCCGTAGCGCAGCGAAATTGTTGCTCGCAAAAGGCATTCCAGTCGGATAAAGGATGCCGGGCTTTTGCCTTTTCCAAAACGGGACGGGGCTGTCGAAAAATCGACGATTACCCGGTATCAATTATTACATCACCAAAACCGCGATGTGATACACGATGAACGACAGGACGAGCGCGCTTGCGATATAATAGAATGCGATCGATGCCGTCCATTTGAGCGAATGCGTTTCGCGATATGTCGCCGTAACTGCCATGAGGCAGGGCACGTTGAACGAAACGGCGAACATAAACGCGAGCGCTTCCGCTTTTGAAATCGCCTCGGGCAAAACGGATGCGAGGTTTCCGCTCGAAGCGCCGGCGGTCTTTGCCAAAAAAGTCGCCGTCATAACATCGCCCGTTCCGACATAGAGCGAATTCAATACTCCGAGTACCGCTTCTTTTGAAACGGCGGACGCGAGAAAGGCGATAAAAGTCTGCCAGCCCAATCCGAAAAAGCGCGTAACCGGTTCGATGTACGTGCCGAATCGATAGATGATGCTGTTTTCCGCGCGTCCCGTCGATGAAAACGACAGCGCCCAAAAAATTACCGAAATCAAAAATATGACGCGGAGCGCCCTCTTAAAGATATCCCACGATTTTGCAAACGACGTATAGAGTACGTTCCCCCATCTGGGCCGGTGATACGGCGGAAGTTCCATGAGCATACCGGTACGCTCTGCGGCGGGCGAAAGCTTGTTGCCGAAAATCTTTGCCGTGATGAATATCATAAAAAACATATACGCATAGATGCCGAGCATGACGAGGATGCCGTACGCGCCGAAAAAAATCGTCGCAAGCGTCGGCATGACGGTAGCGATGGCGGCGCAGGGTACCGCCCACGTAAGCATAATCGTCAGTATGCGCTGTCCCCAATTGTCGATGACGCGCGCGCCTGCGGCTCCTCCGATCGTGCAGCCCAAACCCATCAGCATGGGGCAGATGCTTTTTCCCTGCAGCCCGAGCTTCGTCATCGTTCCGTCGAAAGCGTAGGAAATGCGCGCCAAAAATCCGGTCTCTTCGAGCGCCGTAAACGTAAACGTTACGCCGACGACAAAGCCTGCCATCGCGGCGGCAAAGTACACGACGTTCGGGATCAAATCGGCAGCGAGCGATTCCAAAAAAGGAGCTGCGTGTCCGGCCTGCATGAGGCGATGGAGAAGGGGAGATGCGAGACGAGGAATAAACGATCCGAGTCCCATGAGCGGCATGGCGATAATCATCGACGCGACGAAAGCGAGCAGCATGACAGCGACGGAAAACGGCTTTCCCCAGCGGCGGCTCGTAAAGATGCGGTCGGCTTTTGAAAGCGCTGCGCGCTTTTTTTCGCCTGTGACGACGCCGTCGAGCAGCGCTTCGATCCATTGAAAGCGGGCGTTCGCAAGTTCCATTTCGCTTTTTGTACCGCCGCACAGAGCGTCGAGTTTTTCCGTATCGATTTTTTTCGGATTATTAAATTCGTTTCGGAGGATACCTTTCAGTTCGGGATATTTTTTTCTGTCGGCGGCGACAAAGGGAACAACGGTGATGCCGAGCCGCTTTGAAAGGAGTGCCGTATCGATCGATTTTCCCTGCAGTTTTGCGACGTCCATCATATTGAGAATTAAAACGGCCGGCACGCGCATCGGTGCGAAGTCGGCGAGCATGTAGAGGTTTCGCCTCAGCTGTGACGCGTCGGCGAGTATGCAGACGATGTCGGCTTTACCGGATGCGATGTAGGCGCGCGTTATCTCCTCTTCCTGTGAACCCGCCGAAAGGGAATAGCTTCCCGGAAGATCGGCGACGATGTATCGCTCTCCGTCGATAGTGAAATATCCTTCTTTTTGTTCTACCGTTTTTCCGGGCCAGTTGCCGACGTGCTGGTGCGAGCCCGTAAGTCCGTTATACAGCGTTGATTTTCCCGAGTTCGGCTGTCCGAGCAATGCGATTGTCTTTGTCATAATCGGTTCTCCGCTTCTACGAAAATTTTATCGAGATCGCCGCAGCTGATCGCGATCAGCGTATCGCGCGCTTCGATGAGTATGGGCTGTTTTTTTTCGTGCCTCACGACGGTGAGCGGACAGCCGACCGTAAGCCCCATCGACGTAACCCTTCCGATAAAATGCGCATCTCCTGCGATATCGGTTATCGTTCCGGAAAATCCTTCCCGCGTTTCGCTCAGCGGCATAACACCTCCTGCACGGCTTGAAAACGCGCCGGACGCGCAGTCAAAAAGATAGCCTATGCTAATATTACTATAACACAGATTTTCAAATCATGCCATATCGATTAAAAATTAATTCGCTTTTTACGGCTCGGCGATTTTTACGGTGCCTGTATGTTTTCTTGTCGATTTCGTCAAAATGAAGTACACTTATACGTGTGATTTTTATTTAAAATTGCGGAGAAAAATGCCGCGTTTTTGCAGAGGCGGCATGGAAAATAATTATAAAAACGGGAGTTGCTATGGCGATAATCGGTGCGTTTACGGTTCCGCATCCGCCTCTCATCGTGCATGAAGTAGGTAAGGGCAGGGAAAATGAAATCGCGGCGACGATTGCCGCGTATGTGCAGGTTGCAAAAAAAATCGCGAGCCTCAAGCCCGAAACGATCGTCGTCACGTCTCCGCATGCACCGCTCTATCGCGATTATTTTCATATATCGCCGGGTACCGAAGTCTTCGGTGATTTTTCCGATTTCGGTGCGCCGGAAGTGCGCTTTCATCTTTTTTACGATGCCGATTTTGTTAAAGCCCTTTGCAGCGAAGCCGATAAGGCGAATATCGCTGCAGGTACGAAAGGCGAAAAGCGGGCGTCGCTCGACCACGGTACGATGGTGCCGCTGTATTTTATTAATAAATATTATACCGATTATAAACTCGTGCGCATCGGTCTTTCGGGGCAGTCGTACAAAGCGCATTATGCGCTCGGCGAGTGCATTCGTCGCGCGGCGGAAAAGACGGGAAAGAGCGTTGTCGTTGTCGCAAGCGGCGATCTCTCGCACGTGCTGAAATCGGACGGACCCTACGGGTATCGTGCGAAAGGCCCCGTATACGATGAGCGCATTATGGACGTTATGGAAAGCGCCGATTTCGGAAAACTTTTTTCGTTCAGTCCCGATTTTTGTGAAAACGCCGCGGAGTGCGGGCACCGTTCGTTTATCATTATGGCGGGCAGTCTCGACCGTACGGCAGTCCGCGCGGAAAAGCTTTCTTACGAAGGACCTTTCGGTGTCGGCTACGGGATATGCGCCTATGATGTGACGGAGCGCGACGACGCGCGTAATTTTTTGGAGCGGTACGAAGCGGAGGAGAGGCGCTCTCTCGATGCGCGGAAAAAAAGCGAAGACGAATACGTCCGCCTCGCAAGGCTTGCGGTCGAAAACTATGTGCGAACAAAAGGCGCGCTCCGTATCGAAGGCGGTGCGGCCGTGAGTTCTAACGGCGTCGAGCGGATGGAGCTTTCGGACGATTTGCTCAAAAACCGCGCGGGAGTTTTCGTATCGCTGAAAAAAGACGGCATGCTCCGCGGCTGTATCGGAACGATCGCACCGGTGCGGGAGAGCATTGCCCAAGAGATCGCGCACAATGCGATAAGTGCCGCCGCTTTCGATCCGCGCTTTTCCGAAGTGACGGAAGACGAACTTTCATCTCTCGTCTACAGCGTCGACGTCCTTTCGAGCCCTGAAAAGATTTCGTCGAAAAAAGCGCTCGACGTAAAACGCTACGGCGTCATCGTGACAAAGGGAAACAGGCGAGGCCTGCTTTTGCCGAACCTTGAAACGGTAAATACGGTCGATGAGCAGATCGAAATCGCGTGCAAAAAAGGCGGCATCGACAAAAGTGAAAATCCCGAACTCGAACGCTTTGAAGTCGTGCGCCATTATTAAATTCCGGGTATTGCGATGGAACACGATGCAGGTACAAAAAATGTTTCGCCGAGAAATCATACGACAGTCCTTACGGCGGACGACAGAAAATCGTTACAGCCGCTCATCCGCCGCGCGGCAGCCCCGCTTTCGAAAGATGAAATCGTCGATTCGATATTCAACGGCGACTTGCTCAAGACGATCGATTTTTTTCCGTCGGAATCGGTCGATCTCATGATAATCGATCCGCCGTACAATATCACGAAAAATTTCGGCGGCGTAAAATTCGCCTCTCGCGGAGACGAAGCGTATGCGGACTACCTTGCCTCGTGGTTTCCTCAAGTCGTGCGGCTGCTCAAAAAAAACGCGAGCGTTTATATTTGCGGCGATTGGAAGAGCGCGGCATCTGTGTACACGGCGGCAAGCGGTCTTTTGACGGTGCGGAACCGCATTACGTGGCAGAGGGAAAAGGGACGCGGGGCGAAAGCGAATTGGAAAAATTGTTCGGAAGATATTTTTTTTGCGACGGTAAGCGGTGATTATTATTTCGATGCGGATGCGGTTAAGCAAAAGCGGCGCGTCATAGCGCCCTACCGCAAAGACGGAAAACCGAAAGATTGGGAGGATGGCGACGGCGGAAAATTCCGCTTGACGGGCGCGTCGAATTTTTGGGATGACATCACGGTGCCTTATTGGTCGATGAGCGAAAACACCGAGCATCCGACGCAAAAGCCCGAAAAGCTTATCGCAAAATTGATATTGGCGAGTTCGGAAAAAGGCTCGCTCGTCTTCGATCCCTTTCTCGGTTCGGGTACGACAGCCGTCGTCGCAAAAAAGCTCGGGCGCAGGTATTGCGGTATCGAAATCAACGAAGACTACTGTCTCCTTGCATTGAAGCGCCTTGAGCGGGCGGAGCGCGATACGTCGATTCAAGGGTATACGGACGGCGTGTTTTGGGAACGCAACACGGGAAGGGAACAGGGAGCGCATCGTGAAAAGCGCTGAGTCCGAAATGCGTGTGACGTGCGACACGTGCTTTTACCGCTGCTCCCTCGCCGAAGGCCGAACGGGAAAATGCCGCGCCCGAATCAACAGCGGCGGAAACATCGTTCCGCTCAATTACGGACGACTCACCGCGCTCGCCCTCGATCCGATCGAAAAAAAGCCGCTGTATCGATTTTTTCCCGGAAGCATGATTTTGTCGGCGGGAAGTTTCGGCTGCAATATGCACTGCCCGTTTTGCCAAAATGCGGAGATTTCGCAAAGCGGCGGAGACATCGAAACGGCGTATGTTTCACCCGAATCCCTTGCCGAAAAAGCTTTGTCGCTTGTTCCTCGCGGCAATATCGGCGTCGCCTACACGTACAACGAACCGCTCGTGTCGTGGGAATACGTGCGCGATGCGTCGCGCTGTGTACGCTCTCTCGGTATGAAAAACGTCGTCGTCACAAACGGCTGCGTCAACAGCACTGTGATCGAAGCAGTGCTGCCGTACATCGATGCGATGAACATCGATCTGAAAGGATTTACGCGCGAGTGGTACGAGGTCTTGGGCGGCGATTTGGATGTCGTCAAAGATACGATTGCGCGCTCGGCGAAGAAGACGCACGTCGAAGTTACGACGCTCATCGTTCCCGGAAAAAACGACGGGGAAGAGGAGATACGCTCGCTCGCGCAGTGGGTTTCGAAAATCGATAAAAAGATTCCGCTGCACATTACGCGCTTTTTTCCGCACTGGCGCATGCCGGATGCGGAGGCGACGCCGGTCGATACGGTGTACCGCGCGGTTTCGATTGCGCGCGAATACCTCGAATACGTATTCCCCGGCAACTGCTGAGCGGAAATTTTTACGGGATGTTTCAGCCGCCTAAGAAAATATCCAATTTTTCGATATTACCTGTTCGCCTTGTCGATTTACGGCAAATAGTATACCATGGCGGCATATTTACGTTTTATTATCAATCTACTGGGAGTAATCGCAATGAAACTGCAGCAAAAAATTGTATGCTCGCTTTTAATCGCATGTGCCGCCGTTTTTACGGCGTGCGGTGCGTCCGGGAAATTAAAAGACGGAACGTACACGGAGTCCTCCGTCGGGCACAACGGAACGGTTACGCTGGAAACCGTCATCAAAGACGGAAAGATAGCCGACATCAAAACCGTCGAAAGCTCGGAGACGAAGGGGCTCGGACAGGCGGCCGTCGATCTTTTGTGCCGCGCTATCGTAGAAAATAACAGCATTCAAGTCGATACGCTTACCGGCGCGACGATATCGTCGAACTGCGTCAAGCGGATTATGCAGGAAACGGTAAAAAAAGCCGGTGCGTCGGATAAGACGATCGCTTCGATGGCGGCCGTCGCAGTGCGTCCGGCTGCGGAAAAAACTTCCTACGAATACGATATCGTAGTTATCGGCGCAGGCGGCGCCGGTTTGACGGCGGCTATTACGGCAAAACAGGAAGGTGCTTCCGTCGCCGTGCTTGAAAAAAACGGCTTTGCGGGCGGTAATACGATGGTATCGGGCGGCGGTTTGAACGTTGCAGGTTCCGATTTGCAGCAAAAAAACGGCATAACCGATTCCGTCGAAAAATTTACCGAAGATACGCTGAAAGGCGGCGACTATAAAAACGATCCCGTACTCGTCGGCATTATGGCGCGCAATTCCGTTGCGGCGTACAATTGGCTGCGCGACGATATCGGAGTTCCGTTTATGCAGGAGCGCGTGCAGCAGTTCGGCGGGCATTCGGTTCCCCGCGCGTGCGTACCCGTCGGAAACAGCGGTTATACGATAACCGAAGCGCTCGTGAAAAAATGCGAAGCGCTCGGAATCGATATCTTTTACGAAACCAAAGCGGTAAAATTGCTGAAAGAAAACGATGTCGTTACGGGCGTTGAAGTTGAAAACGGCGGTAAAACCGTTTCGTTTGCCGCAAAAAAAGGCGTCGTGCTGACGACCGGCGGATTCGGAGCGAATGTAGCGATGCGCGTCGAATACAATCCCGCATACGGAAGCGAATACAAAACGACGTGCATACAGGCGGCTCAAGGCGACGGCATCGTTATGGCACAGGATGTCGGAGCGAAGCTCGTCGATATGGGCTATATTCAAGTCTATCCTACCTGCAATCCCAAAACGGGAATTATCTCTTACGTTGCCAATTCCCGCTTCGACGGCGCCGTTTTAGTCAATAAAGAAGGAAAGCGCTTTGTAAACGAAGGCGGCAGGCGCGACGTTATTTCGCAGGCGATTCTCGCACAGACGGACAAATGCGCGTATTTGGTGTGGGGAAGCGAAATCGAATCGGTTGGAAAGATGACGCAGATACACGCCAAAGAATTCGAACAGCTGAAAGCGACGAATCTGCTCGTTCAAGCGGACACGCTGGAAGATGCGGCAAAAGCCGCAGGGATCGATGCAGCCGCTCTCGCTGCCGAAATTGCGGAATTCAATTCCTTTGTCGACGGCAAAAAAGATCCGAAGTTTCAAAAGACCGGCGCGTTCAGAAAGATCGCCGAAGGACCGTTTTATATAGAAACGGTGACGCCTTCAACTCACCACACGATGGGCGGCGTCGCGATCGATGCGCAAACCCGCGTGCAGAGCGTCTCGGGCGGAGCGATTAAGCATCTCTTTGCCGCAGGCGAAGTTACGGGCGGCATTCACGGTACGAATCGTTTGGGCGGCAACGCCATCACCGATATCATCGTTTTCGGACGCATTGCGGGAAGCGAAGCGCTGAAAGATTGATCTTCGCCGCCGTACAAAAAGCGTAAAATGCTATGTGTACGGCGGTGCATATCCTGCGATAAAACTTTCGCAGAATCGGTACGGGGCGTTGCGGGGTGTCCCCGCTTGAGGGGGCAGCGCACAACGAAGTGTGCGCGAGGGGGAGGCTTCCCCCCTCGGATTAAGAATATTTAAAAAAAATCGTTTGACAGCTCGTATTTTTTGCCGTATACTGAATTTCATAATATAACCCCAAGGGAGGCCTTTTATGGCAAAAGTTGAACTGAAGGGTGTCGGTAAAGTATACGAAGGCATGACGCGTGCCGTCACCGACGCCAATATCACGGTCGAAGACAAAGAGTTTTGCGTTTTCGTCGGCCCGTCCGGCTGCGGAAAATCGACGACGCTCCGCATGGTTGCGGGTCTTGAAGACATCACCGAAGGCAAGCTGTACATCGACGGCGTGGAGATGAACGATGTTCCGCCGAAAGACCGCGACATCGCTATGGTGTTCCAAAACTACGCGCTGTACCCGCACATGACGGTGTACGACAATATGGCTTTCGGTTTGAAGATCCGCAAAATGGACAAAGCGGAAATCGACCGCCGCGTAAAAGATGCTGCAAAGCAGCTCGATTTGACGCAGTATTTGAACCGAAAACCGAAAGCGCTTTCCGGCGGTCAGCGCCAGCGCGTTGCAGTCGGCCGTGCGATCGTCCGCAATCCGAAAGTATTCCTCTTCGACGAACCGCTGTCGAACCTCGACGCGAAGCTCCGCGTTACGATGCGCTCCGAACTCGCTTCTTTACACCAACGCCTGCAGGCGACGATGATTTACGTTACGCACGATCAGATCGAAGCTATGACGCTCGGTACGAAGATCGTCGTTATGAAAGACGGATTTATTCAGCAGATCGGCGCGCCGCTCTACTTGTACAATTCTCCGATCAACAAATTCGTCGCGGGATTTATCGGCACGCCGCCGATGAATTTTATGACGGTCAAAGTCGCCGAAAAAGGCGGCAAGATCGTATGCGACGAAGGTTCGTTTGAAGTCGTTCCGACGGACGCGCAGGCGAAAGAGCTGAAAGCTTTCGTCGGCAAAGAAGTATCGTTCGGCATCCGTCCCGAAGACGTCGCGTTTTCTGAAAAACCTGCCGCGTCGAACAATATGCAGATGAAGCTTACGAACAAAGAACCGCTCGGCTCGGAAACGCACCTCTATGTCGTTACGACGAAGGGACAAAACCTCATCGTTAAAACGTCGGCAAATGCGGACTTCCGTCTCGGCGATACGCTCAACTTCGTTCCGAATATGGAAAAGGCGAAATTCTTCTCTATGGAAGAAGGCGAGCCGAATATCTGCGACAAAGTCGAAAAGAAATGGTAAGCTGATTTTCTACCGATAAACCCGCCGAGCTTTTGTTCGGCGGTTTTTTT
>ERZ773042.1596-NODE-1596-length-13194-cov-3.258011_pt1 | contig 13194 bp, 12 predicted proteins | sample MGYA00511664_ERZ773042 | MGnify/ENA primary metagenome ERZ773042 (study PRJEB29015, sample SAMEA2737984) | human oral metagenome | biome: human oral; feature: human-associated habitat; material: dental | place: China | collected 2036 ... | reverse complement strand
GGCCTGATACAAGACTTGACAAGCGGAAAATCGACGCTCTCAGCGCGTTTTCTTCGTGCGTCAAGCCGCTGCCCGCTGAGAGGCAATCCGTAGGTGAGCGTAAACCGCTCGCGATGAAAAGCAAGCCTGCGGAAAAAGCGTACGATAAAACAAGACAAAATGCGGATAACCGGGTATAATAAAGGAGCCCCGTTTTTCTCAGGAAAAACAGCGGCGATATTTTGGGAAATATACGCGCGATACGGCGTAAAGGAGAGCTAATCCATGGCAAATACCTTCAGCGTAGCGATCAGCTACCATGACGTTCTTGGTTATATCGAATACGACGGCGATCAACGGTCGGCGCGGGTCGTCCTTCCCGATGACAAGGGACGGGAACTGGCGGAAACATACCTGCATACAAAGCACGAAATTCTTGTTCCGCACGAAACTCTGCTTGATTTCTCCGAGGAGATCATCGACCCGCTGAGCGACGTCCGCAGCTTTCAGGTCGCCCTCACGCGACTTTGGGAAGCGACGGAGGTTCACGTCGATTGGAGTCGCCCGGTGGCGTTCATCAAGCAATATCCCACGCTGGAAAGCCTCCCCAAGGGCGGCGCGAAATTCGACGGCCCTTTGGATTAGGGCGGTTTGTCTTTGCTTGTACTAAGGCCCATAAGGCAGATCCATGTCTGCCCTATGGGGAAAAGCGCCTTTGACAACGGCGCTTTTTTGTTATCCGCGCAACGTCGTTACCACGCATGTGGGCAAGGCGCATGATTCCGATAAGATACTTCTTTGCCTGAGTAAATTCATATATGAATAAGTAGGCCTATTGAATATAAAATAATTCAGTATATAATGTAAAATATGAGCTTATATCAAATCCGTTTATTTCGCGTAAAAGCGGGACGCTGTTCAGCGTCCCGCTTATGTGTCCCACCGAAAAGTGAGAGGAGGAGCGTACTTTGAAATGGATTTATCGCCTTCATCGGATTACCGGCTTTATCGCCGCGCCGTTTCTGGTGATTTTGTGCCTGACCGGCCTTTTTCTGCTCTTTGAGCGGGAAATCCTCGGCGAAGACGCCGCTTTTGACGGCGCCCCCGTGGCGGAAGAACAGCTCTATCAGCGTCTAACGGAGGGAATCGCCAAGGCAAAAGAAATAGCGCCGGGGCAAGAGCTTCGCTCCGTGCGCTTCATCACGTCCCAGGGACAACTGCGCTTTTACCTTCAGGAAGCGAGGGACGCCGCCGGGCGGCGAATTGTCGATCTGTCGCTCGAAGACGGCGTCCTTAAAGATACTTCGCCGGATACTTCACGCCATACATGGGTTCGTGACGCTCTGTCCTTGATGGCCAGGCTGCACGTCCGTCTCAACGACGGCGAAGCGGGGCGTATCCTGATGGGCGTTATGTGCGGCGTGGCGATGATTTCGATCGGGACGGGCTTTGTTCTCTATCCTAAGTTTATGCAGGGTCTTTCCTTTGGGACGCGGCGGGCGTTCTCGTGGCGGCTGTGGTGGTCGGACTGGCATAAAATTCTGGGCATTCTCGCGGGAGGCTGGCTGTTTCTCCTGTCTTTCAGCGGATTGGGGCTTTTCCTTCATGCCAAGGGACAAAACCGTTATATAGATACCGCCTGGAAAGCCGCCGAAGCGCATTTCGTCCCGCCATCCGGGGAAGCACTGTCCGTGGAGGAGGCGCTGACCATTATTCGCCGGCGCTTCCCGGAGGAAAGGATATCCTCTATTAGCCTTCCGGAAGCAAATCATCCGTTTTACGCCTTTGATATCAGCGAACGGCCGAAGGAAATCCGTCTTTATACTCCGCGCCGCGTGGTGTTCCTGGCGGCGGATGGGGCGGATGAGCTTATTCCGCCGCAGCTGCCGGCTTGGTTAGCCTTCGCCCCCCTCGCGCTGAATCTGCATTTTCGTAATCACGACACGTTGTGGCTCAAAGGAATGTGGGGCTTCTTTCTCGTCCTTTCCCTTCTTCTCACCGTGAGCGGGCTCGCTGTTTACCTGACCTGGTTTTCCAAAGCCGCCGCACGGCGAACGATAATCCCGGTTCTCAATTTAGGTCGCTGTGGCGTTTGGCTGTTAGGATTGTTGCCGGTGCTGGGACTGTTTCTCCCGTTTTACGGGCTGAACACGCCGGCGCTGATCACGTTCGCTTTAGCGGCGCTGGGAACGATCGCTTTAGTCGACAAAGAATGGTTCCAAAGGAAGAAAAAGCCGCCCGCACGCGAAAACGGAGCGATTGACTCTCCGCACGATGGCTCCTGATTTGATTTTTTAGTACTTCTTTTTCTTAGGCGATTTGCCGCGACATGACGATGGTTATAGCGGTTTCCCTTTGCGGGGGAACTTTTATACTGACAGGACTGACGCTCGTCGCGACGGCGGGCGTCAGTCCTGTTTGTGTCTTGTGCTTTCGTGAGGGAAAAGTCTCAATTATGAAGTATTGACAGAAAAAGATTATTTTTATATTATATAAGTCGCATATTTATGAGAAATTCATAAATATATTTTAGAAGCAATAAAACGTGAGGAGTAATTCTGTGGAACACGATACGAATTCTGAGGCGCCGAAGGTAGAGAAAATATCAGCAGGCGTAGCGGGCCTGAAATATTCAGTCATTCTCTCTTTGCTCGCGGGGGGGCTTTTTTTAGCCCTGTTTTGGGAACTGTCCATCGGCAGTGCGCCGCTTTCTTCGAACGAGATATACCACGCCGTCGTCGGACAATTCACTAGTGGCAAAGGGATTGAGGATATCGGGCAGGGGGCGGTGCATGATATCGTGTGGCTGCTTCGCTTGCCGCGCCTTATCTTGGCGGCAGCTGCCGGGTGCGGTCTGGCGATTGTCGGCGTCATCATGCAGGCCATCGTGAAAAATCCCCTGGCCGACCCATATATTCTGGGCATTTCTTCCGGGGCTTCCCTGGGAGCGACAGCATCCATCATGCTGGGGGTCGGCGTGGGGCTGGGCGCAAATTTTGTCGGCATAGCGGCGTTTTTGGGAGCGTTTCTGATTTCCCTGGGGGTTCTCTTCATTGCAAACCTGGGCGGCCGCGCCAGTTCCGTCAAGTTACTCCTGGCCGGAATGGCGCTTAGCGCAGTATGTAGCGCTTTTTCGAGCTTTATCGTCTACTTTTCCCCCAATAAGGAAGGGCTGCAAACCGTGACCTACTGGCTTATGGGGAGTTTCGCTGGAGCGACGTGGGATGAGCTTTTCGTCATCCTTCCCTTAGTGGTTTTGGCTACGCTCTTTTTCTGGTCGCAGAGCCGTATGCTCAATCTCATGCTGCTTGGCGACGATACAGCGATTACTCTGGGAACGGACTTGCACCGCTACCGGCAGGCATATCTTCTGATCAGTTCTCTCGTCGTCGGTTTTATCGTTTATTCGTCGGGGATGATCGGCTTTATCGGGCTGGTGGTGCCGCATGTCGTGCGCTTAATCGTCGGAACCGACCACAAACGCCTCCTGCCTGCGGCAGCGCTCCTCGGTGCCATATTGTTGATCGTCGCTGACGGGCTATGCCGCGTCGTTATTCCTAAGACGGAAGTGCCGGTCGGTATACTGATCTCCCTCATTGGCGCGCCATGGTTCGTTTATCTTTTGACCCGGCACACCTATGGTTTTGGAGGTGAGGGCTGATGGAAATTACCGCGGAAAACGTTTCTATGTTCATTGGGGCAAAGGAGATCCTCTCCAGCCTTAATCTCAGTATCAAAAACAAGGAATTTATCGGTATTATCGGTCCCAATGGCAGCGGCAAAAGTACCTTCTTAAAATGTGTTTATCGAACGCAGAAGCCGACGAACGGAGCCATTTTTTTTGACGGGCAGCGCCTCGACGAACTCTCTTTTCGCGAGTCGGCGCAGAAGCTTTCTGTCGTGGCGCAGCATAATTTTTACAGCTTCGATTTCGCCGTACTTGACGTCGTATTGATGGGACGCGCTCCCTACAAAAAACTCCTCGACCGCGATACGCCCGAGGATTATAAACTCGCCCGAAAGGCGCTGGCGATAGTGGGCCTGGCAAATTTTGAGAAGCGGATTTTTTCTACACTGTCAGGAGGTGAACAGCAGCGCGTCATTTTGGCGCGAGCGCTCACCCAGGGGACGGAGTGCATGGTTCTTGATGAACCGACGAATCACCTCGACATCAAATATCAGCTGGAAATCCTGGACATCGTAAAATCTCTTCATTTGACGGTAGTATCGGCGATTCACGATCTTAATATCGCTGCCCTTTACTGCGATCGGCTCATCGCCCTTAAGGAAGGGAAAATTATTGGCTCCGGGCCCCCACGCGACCTCTTAACCGCCGATTTTATCCGCCGTCTTTACGACGTCGAGGCGCGGGTAGAAATTTTGCCCCCAACGGGGCGGCTTTATATCGTCTATCTTTCGCGTGAAGAGCAGGCGAGGAAAGGACGCACGACGTAGAAAACTTCGTCGTTCGCGCGGTGGGTGCGTTCCACTCAAAAGGCGATGCTTTTATATGTATGGGGGCTGTATGCGCGCCATGGTTTCACGGTAGTGAAAGGAGGGCAGTGCGTCAGAAAGGACGAAAAAAGAAAGGATGGAGACTACACATGAAGGATCATTGGAAAAAGTTAGAAAAAGCCGTATTGCTGAGTATAATGGGAGGAGCGTTGTTTGCTTCTGACGCGGCATATGCAGCCGCAAGCGAGGAAACTCCTGACGAATATACACTCTCGGAGATGGTCGTCCTCGGTGAGCGGCAGAAAAACGTCTACGCGGGCGGCTACGTCGTCCGGGAAAACAGCCTGGGAGCGCTTGGCGATACGGATTTTATGGACGTTCCGTTCAACGCGATTTCTTTGACCGAAAAATCTATTATGCAGGCCAAGCAGCCGGGTAATACCTTGACACAACTGGTGACAATGGATCCTACGGTCACCTCGCGGGGGAATAAGACGTATAACGACGTGAGGCGGCTTTTATATCAGCCCGCACGATTACTATTTAAATGGCGTTTCCGGTATGCTGTCACAGTCGTCGATTCCGATGAATTTCGTTGATCGCGTAGAGGTCATCTCGGGGCCGGACACGCTCCTTCATGGCGTCTCGGACAGCGGCAGCATCGGTGGTTCTATCAACCTTGTCCCGAAGGTTGCCGAGGATAAGCCGCGTATCTCCTTTACCGAAAAGTTTTCCGGCAAGAGTCACTACGAACACGCCCTCGATCTTGGCGCGCGGTTCGGGAAAAACAAGGAATGGGGTGTCCGCGCTAACATTGACGTCGCCACCGGCAATACGGAGTTCCACCATGAAAAGATGGACTACCATAATATTTTTGTTAATTTCGATTATCGCGGCGAAAAAACGAAAGCGCAATTTCTGTACGGCTATCGCTATGTCAATCAGACGGCACCAACGTTTTCGCTGTCCTTAGATGGTCATGCCCTGCCGCCGGCTCCTTCCGGCGATGCAAATTTCCAACTTCCGTGGTCACGCTATCGTTATAATAATAATATCCTTACTTTATCCCTTGAACATGAATTTACCAAGAACTGGCAGGCGTTTTTTCATGCCGGATACCATGATGAGGATTGGAACTCCTGTTATGAATCGTACTATCCTAGACTGATCGACGATAGAGGGAATTTTGAAGCGGAAATGGAGGAAGTCCCCATTGCCTTCTGGCGGCTGAGCTTTGATGCCGGGGTGCGCGGGAAGGTGAAAACGGGCGCGCTGACGCATAACCTGTCGCTGCGCCTCGACCGCATGTCAGAAAACGGTGGAGGGCAGGATTGGTTCAGCGCAGCCACATACCGGGGGAATATTTACGATGATTCCATCACCCGCTATGCGAGCCCTTTGGAGCAAGTGCTTTTGGGGCCATGGTATTACAGCGGTGCCAAAATTCTCAGCGGTGTTACCGTCATTGACCGCATCGTGACCGACGACGATAAATGGTCGTTTTTGGCGGGGCTGCGCTATCAGAAGGAAAAGGCTTTCCGCGCCCATAACGGCAAGGATTATACTGGCACCAACTCCACTTCGGCGACAAGCCCGAATTTTGGCGTCATGTACACGCTCAATGATCAGGCGAAGCTCTATGCGAACTACATCGAAGGCCTCGGAAGAGGGATATTTGTCAAATCGACATACGCCAACGGAGGCGAGTATCTCCCGCCGCAGCTTACCAAACAAATGGAACTTGGTCTGAAATGGGACAGCAAGAAGCTCGCCGGAAGCTTCAGCGTCTTTTCCCTGGAGCAGGAAAACGCTTACAAGGACGCGAGCAATGTATACCGCTACCATGGGCGGCAAAAGAACCGTGGGGCGCAGGTGACGGTCTTTGGTGAGGTGTCGCCGAAATTTAATCTCATCGGCGGACTGATGTATCTCAAGGGGACTCAGTCAGGCGGCGCAAATGACGGCAGGGAACTTCCCGCACTTCCGAACTGGAATGCAACACTGACGGCGGAGTATAATGCCAACGAGAATTGGACGATCTTCGGGCGTCTGCTCTATAACAGTTCGGCGTATCTCACTACGGCCAACACCGCGAAGGTTCCCAGCTGGTATCGCTTCGATCTCGGTGTGCAGTACGAAAAGCCGCTCGCTAATGGGAACGCCATGCGCATCGGGCTGAATGTATTTAACGTTTTGAATCGGAAATATTGGGTTGCCCGGTCTTCGGACACAGTTGCCCTGGAAGGGCCGCGCAGCATCGTTCTGTCGGTCGGCTATGATTTTTAAAAAACGGTGGCCGGGAGGAACGCTCTTTAGTGCCATTGTCTGGCTGCTGGGGAGCGTTTTCTCCGGCGGCTGTGCGAGTCGTGGAGACAACGCTCCATCTCCCGCCAGCGCTGTCATAGAAACGTCAGGGAAAGATCCGGGGCGCGAGATCGTCAATCTCCAGGTGGAAAACTATTTTGCCCGCGGGGAATCGGTACAGTATCTTTCCGGCATACCGCAAAGGATCGCTGTCGTCGGTTCCGGAGAAATTGAAACCTTGCTGGCCTTCGGGGCCGCCGACCGCATTCTGGCAGCGGAATCCTGGTATCCGCTGGAAAATTTCCTTCGCCCCGAGTACCGTCCGCTTGTCGCTCAGCTGCCCATGGTTCCTTACGGGCAAATCAGCCTGGAATACCTGATGTATCTGAATCCGGATATGCTGGTGGCGCAACAGTGCATGTTTACCGACAAGCGGTTCATCAGCACGTCCTTTTGGAACCGGCGCGGCGTTTTGACTTTTACGCCGTGGAACACGAACGATCCGGCCGGGCACGCGCATCGGGAGAACATCGAAAGCGAAATGAAGTTCCTCTATGGGTTGGGGCAGATTTTGCACAAGGAAGATGCGGCGGAGAAGATGGTTAGCGGTGTCTATCAAACGCTGGCACATATTCAGACCCTCAGCGCAACGTATGATAAGCCCACGGTGCTCGTTCTTGAGTTCATGGGAAAGGAAATTGCTTCCTACGATGCGACGAAACTAGCCGGTGATATGGTTAGCCGCCTTGGCGGGAAAATTCCTGAAACGGCACCAATGATCGATAAGGAAACCCTGCTTACCATCGACCCTGACGTTCTTTTTGTCGTCTGCTACGGCCCCGAAAACGCCCGCCAGGTCGTCGATCGAATCCTGAATGACAGAGCGCTTAATAGTCTTCAAGTCGTCCATACGAAACGGATTTGCCCGCTCCTTTTGGAGTATGTCTATTCGTCTGAGGTGCGCACGGAAGACGCTCTGAAAATTATCGGCCACGCCCTTTACCCGGATATCAAAGAGATCCCTGACATGCAGGCTTTTTAGCGTAACTACGGGAGAAGAACGATTTTCATAAAATTCCCCCATGACTCAGTTCATTTTGGGACTGAGCCATGGGGGCGTTTTTATGGACAGTTTTTTGGACTCGGTCAACTTACCAGAGACCGAGTGCTTTCCACCAGATGGGGCCGATGATGAGGAAGCAGATCAGGCTGGAGATGGAGCAAATGAAGCCGATCTTCCACCATTCCGGCTGGCTGTGGTAGCCTGCGCCGAAATAAATGGGGGCGGGGCCGGTGGCGTAGTGTGTCAGACAGCCCATAATGCCGGTCTCGCAGCCGAGAGCGAGGGCGGCCATCATCGGCGGCGCGCCCGAGGCGACAGCCACGGCGAGAAAAGCGGCGTAAGTAGCGCCGACATGGGCCGACAGGCTGGCGAAGGCGTAATGGACGTACATATTAATCAGGCAGAGGATGCCGAGCGCCATCATCCAGGAAATCCCAGTGAGACTGCTCGCGACGCCGCTGGCAAACCAATCAACGAAGCCGGATTTGGCAAGTCCGGTGGCCAGGGACATCAGGCCGCCCATCCAAAAGAGCGTATCCCAAGCGGCTTTCTCTGTGATGACGTCTTCCCAGACGAGAGCGCCGCCGACCAGCATGATGCCGATACAGACGAGGGCAATCATCGTAGCGTTAAAACCGGTGAACGAGGAGGTCGCCCAGAGGAGGAGCGCCAGAATGAAGGTGCTGAAAACGATTTTTTCGTCCCGGGTCATCGCCCCCATGGCGGCCAGTTCTTTACGCGCCAGCTCCGGCGCTTCCGGCGTCTCTTTCAGCTCCGGCGGGCAGACCTTGTAGACAAGGTAAGGGCAGATGAGTAGGGCGAGAAGCCCCGGCACAATACAGGCTAACGCCCATAGGCCCCAGCTGATATCAACGCCGGCGGTTTCCTTCGCCAGGGAAACGACGAGCAGGTTCGGCGCCACGGCGGTGATGAACATGGAGGAGGTGATACAGTTATTTTGGAACGTGCAGGATACGAGATAAGAGCCTATTTTCTTTCCTGTGGCGCCCGGTTCCGAGCCGAAGGCGGTACAGAGACTCTTGACGATCGGGAACAGAATGCCGCCGCCGCGCGCCGTATTCGACGGCGTCGCCGGGGCGATGATGAGATCGGTGATAGCCATGGTATAGCCGAGCTTTAAGGAGCTGGTCGCGATGGCGGCCATGATTTTATAGGCGATGCGTCGCCCGAGGCCCGTCTTGATGAAGCCCTTGGCGAAGAGAAAGGCCGAAACGATGAGCCAGATCGTGGCGTTGCCGAAGCCCGACAGCGCGGCGGCCGGGCTCAGAACCTTCAGGAAGCCCGACAGACCGACGGCGATGAGAGCGATCGCCCCGATCGGCAGCGGGTGCAGGATAAAGCCGATGATCGTCGCCACGAAAATGGCGAACATGTGCCAGGCACCCGGCTTCAGACCGTCTGGCATCGGGCAGAACCAGATCGCCACCCCCACAAGGACGGTGAACAGCCCTTTTTGAAAATCTGTTTTGAGCATTTTTTTCTTCCTCCTTTTGGCGCTAAGCCCGAGCATTTTGAATTTCTGTTAGTGAATTGCTCGACCACTCCTTTCAAAATAAATGAAAATAAAAATGATAATAAGTGAATATGTTCCTTTGATATTATTATATAATTTCGCCGCTCGGAAGTAAAGAGAAATCTCCGATTCGCCAAGTTTCGTCGGGAATATCCGGGGGATAAAAGCCCTGATTTTGTTTTGGGATAACGTTTCTTAACTTTCGGCGATTTTTCGCCGCCTCTGGTCATTTAAAGTGCCGTTCGTTATAATACTGTTATAACGAAAAGGAAGATAGGAAGGAGTTTTGACGTATGCTCGTTCACGATCTGCTTAAGCGCGGGAATGATAGTGACGACGCTGTATATAGTCAGTTGGGCGCGCTGACGTATCTGGGGCTTAAGGTGGCGGTGGAAAACAGCCGTCGCCGCCTTTACGCGCAGGGGGTGCGCCGCAGTCAGCGCGTCGCCGTCTATTCCCGCAACCGGGCGGAATATATTGCCGCTTTTATGGCGATTGTTTCGCTGGGAGCGATAGCCGTTCCCCTTCATTTTCAGCTCAGCGCGCGGGAGGTCGCGGCGATTCTGAAGGACGCAGATTGTCGCTTTTTGCTTACGGATCGGGAGCTGGATTTTGATCTAGGTATCGCGGCGGCGCGACAGCTCGTTCTCGCCGATCTCATCGAACCGACGACGCTTCCCCCGCCGCCGGTTCTCGCGAAGGATTTCGGCGCGGACGAAACGGCGGCGCTTTTTTATACGCCGGGAACGGATGGTACGCCGTGGGGCGTTATGCTCTCGCATCGTAATTTGGTAATGAATGCCATCGACGTCCAGCAGGCGGTAGGACTGCGGCGCGCCGATAATATTTTTTGCGCCCTGCCTCTCGATCATCCTTTCGGCTGGACGTGCACGGTCATGGGAGGGCTGTATGTGGGGGCGACGATCAGCGTTCTCGATACGGTGACGCCGCAAAAGACGATCGATGTTGCGCGGGTCCTCGGCGTCACGGTCATCGTTCTCGGGCCTTCCCTGCTGCCGCTCATTACCCGGCTGGCACAGCCGGCGGATATGAAATCCCTGCGCTTTGTTCTGTCTGGGGAGGAGCCGCTCGAACCGGAGATCGGCGAAGCGTTCCGGCAGAAATTTGGCGTCCCCGTCGTCGAGGGGTATGGGCTTCCCGAGGCGGCCCCCGTGGTGACGATGAACGATCCTCAAGCAACTCGATCCGGCTCGGTGGGGACGGCTATTCCGGATGTTCGCGTCCGCGTCGCAAAACCTGATGGAAGCGGCGCGTCGGACGGCGAGGCGGGGGACCTGCTCGTGCAGGGGCCGAACGTCATGCACGGCTATTGGCGAAAGCCGGAAGCGACGGCGGCGGCGCTGGCGGACGGCTGGCTCCATACCGGCGTGACCGCTCGCCGGGAGGCGGACGGGTACGTCTACATTCTTGGGCGACGGGGAGAAAATCTCGTGAACATGGGAGAGCGTATCTCGCCTTGGGAAATCGAAACGGTCATCAGCGCGTATCCCGGCGTCGCGGAAGCGGCGGTCGTTGCCGTAGAAGCCGCGTCGCGAGGGAAAGTCCTCAGTTGTTTCTATACCGTCGAGGAGGACGGCTTTGTCGATCCCCAAAGGCTTAAAAAGTATTTGCAAAAGAAGCTGGCGCTGTTTAAAATTCCCCGCGCGTTTTACGAGTTGGAAAAAATACCCCGCACGGCGGCGGGGCATATCGATCGAGCGGCACTCTCTGCGCCGCCGGAGGGAAAGTCCGAATAAGGTCGGATTTTCTGAAATTTGTTGTCAGTCGGAGAAGAACGCCCGCACGAGCCGGGTGAGAGCCTCTTGATCGGCGGCGGCCATCGTTTCCCTTGCCGCGTGCATGGCCAGGAGGGGGACGCCCACGTCCTGCCCGCGCATGACGAGATTAGCGGCGGCTATCGCGCCGAGCGTCGCGCCGCCGGGGATGCTGGAGCGGTTGGCGAAGGTCTGACAGGGAATGTCATGCTGGCGGCAAAGCTCGGCGACGATAGCCTGCGCCGCCGCGTCTCCCGCGTAGGATTGGCTTGCCGCCTGCTTGATCGCTAAGCCGCCGCCAAGCCGGGGACGGTTCGTGGGATCCGCTTTATCGGGGTAGTTCGGGTGGAGGGCGTGCGCCGCGTCCACTGAGAGCAGAAAGCCGCGGGCAGTGTCGGCGAGAAGATCGTCAGAATCAAGCTCCAGCCCGCGGTAGACGGCAGAGAGAAGCTGGGAGAGGAGTGACGAAGCAGCGCCCTGCTTCGTACGGCTGCCGACCTCCTCGTGATCGAACAGGGCGACAAGCTGAATCCCCTTCGCCGCTCCGCTGTCAACGAGACCGTCGAGGCAGGCGCGGACTCCGGCGAGATTATCAAGGCGCGGCGCTGAGATGAGCTCGCTGTCGAAGCCGAGAGTGCAGCCCGATTCGGCCGCGTACAGGGTAAGATCATAAGACAAAATATCATCCGGCGCGTGACCGATCTCGCGCGCCAATTTGGCGAGGAAGAAATCGTCGTCCTTCTCTTTGCCGAGAAGCGACGCGAGCGGCGTAAGCGACGTCTGCCGATCGAGTTTTTCCCCCTGCGCATTGACGTCGCGGTTCATGTGGATCGCGAGCCGGGGAATCGTCAGGATCGGGCGCGCCAGATCGATGAGATACGGTTCGGGGGTAAAAGGGTCTTTTCCACGCAGAACGACCTCGCCCGCCAGCGACAAGGGGCGGTCGAGCCAGCTGGAAAGGATCAGGCCGCCGTATGGCTCGACATTCACCATGCCGTAACCGTCCCGGGCTTCGCCGGCTCGCGGTTTCACGCGAAACCCGGGGAAATCTGTGTGCGCGGCGGCGATGCGAAGGCCGCGCGGCGACTTTTCTCCAATGCGGAACGCGAACAAAGAGGAGCCGAATACCTTCGTATAGTAGCTTTTCTCCGGCTGCAAAAGCCACGGCTGTCCCCAGGTGAGCGGCGCGAATCCCGCATCACGTAAAAGCCTCTCGCTGGCCCGCGCGGCATGAAAGGGCGACGGGCTTTGGGCGATAAAGGTCAGAAGATCCTGAACGATGAACATGGGGAGTCCTCCTTTATTTTTCAGCTTCGGCATACACTTCCTTGGCCATATTGAACGCCGCCCATGCCTTTGGCCATCCGGCATAAAAGCCGAGCTGGGTGATGATCTCCACCATCTCGTCCTTTGTCACGCCGTTTTTTTTCGCCGAGGCGATATGGAACTTGAGGGAGCTGTCAATCACGCCGCTGGCCACTAGAGCCGATACGGTCACGATACTGCGATCGTGCAGGGAGAGCACGTCATTTTTGGACCAAACCTCGCCGAAGAGAATATCGTCGTTGTAGCGGGCAAAATCGGGGGCGAAATCACCTAACCTGTCTCTTCACGCCGTCTGTACGATTTTCACGGCCTCACGCTTGTCGTTTTCGTTTTGCGCCTCCGCCGCCTCCGCAGAAATCAAATTCGTTGTCATCAGGAATCCTGCCGCCAGTATTCCCAGCATCCTTTTTCTCCAAGCCATGATCAAATTCCTCCTTATTCGTTCGTTCAGCACTTTGCCTGACTTTAGGTTGAGCCTTTGGGTGGCCTCCTTTTTCCTTTGGTGACTTCATCATAAGTGATTTTTCGCTTCCTGTAAAATGTTTATTTCCTATATAGAAATATGTTTACCCCGTATGTTTGTAAAAAGAATAGATGATGGTTGCCCATGTTTCCTGGGAAGGTCGCATTTTAAGATGCGGTATCGGCAGCTGAAAGATGTCGGCAGAGGCGCAGGGCCGCTAAGATGGCGACGAGAGTGGCAGCGGCGATGAGCGCGATGACGGCGGGCCAGCCGACTTCGGCGTAAGCGAAGCCGC
>ERZ773042.1592-NODE-1592-length-13212-cov-3.528616_pt1 | contig 13212 bp, 11 predicted proteins | sample MGYA00511664_ERZ773042 | MGnify/ENA primary metagenome ERZ773042 (study PRJEB29015, sample SAMEA2737984) | human oral metagenome | biome: human oral; feature: human-associated habitat; material: dental | place: China | collected 2036 ... | reverse complement strand
TCATCAGCGGCGGACAGTTAAACCAGTACACGGGAAACTGCCACACAAGCGCATCGTGGGCTTCGATCAATTTCTGTTCGGCAGACGCATCAATCTTGCCCCGGTGATAGACGGCGTAGAGTTCGTGAACGGTGAAGCGATCGGTATGTTGCCGCAGCGCGGCCGCCCAGTGTTTATTGACTGTAGATTGAGAAAGATTAGGATGGGCGAGAATGATCAGGGTTTTAGGCATGGAAATCTCCTTAAAATAACTATATCATGCCCGTATTGTAAACGCAAGAAGCGTATTTATGCGGTAAAAAAAACGGCGGGCTTTATACATACCCGCCGTTCAATCATTTCAATAATTATTAATAATTTTCTGTCCGCGGTTCGTTCAGCGCGATGCCGCCGATTTTCCCGCGGTTTTTCCGAATACCATGCAGTCTGCGATCGCATTGCCGCCGAGCCGGTTCGAACCGTGAATGCCTCCGGTAACTTCGCCGCACGCGTATAAGCCGGGAACGACTTTGCCGTCTGCGCCGATTACTTCCGCATTCGTGTTGATTTGAATACCGCCCATCGTGTGGTGTACGGTCGGAACTTTTTTGCATGCGTACCACGGGCCGGCATCGAGCGTTTTGTCGTCAGGGCTGTTCGATGTAAATCCGAATTCGTCTTTTTCGACTTCTTTTGAAACGACGGAGTTGTACTGTGCGACCGACGCTTTCAGATCGGCTGCGTTCATCTTCGTCTTTTGCGCAAGTTCGTCGAGAGTCGCAGCTTCGATGACGGAACCCTGCGCGACCATATTTGCGATCGTCGCACCGTTGCTGTCGACGAAATCGCGTGACGGATAGCGCACCGAATTGACGACGATCCAGTAAGTGCTGCCGTCCTGCGCGAAAATCGCTTTGCACAAAGTGTCGCGCGCCGCGTTTTCGTTTACGAATCGTTTACCCGAAGCGTTGACGAAGATTCGATTTTTGCCTGACGTGCGGATATTTTCCATGAGCCCGGTTCCCGGAGTTCCGCAGGGGTGGAGCTGGATATCCGGCATGCCGACGATGTTTGCACCGACGCTTTCGGCGAGCGTAATGCCGTCGCCTTGCGCGCACAGGAACATATTCGTCGTGCCGATCGAATTGTCGAGCTTCACTTCTTTCCATACGCCCGTGTTCACTTTTTGACGGAGCGCGACGTTTGCACCGAATCCGCCGGTTGCGATGATGACGCCTTTGGAAGCGTTGACCGTGATTTTCCTGCCTTTGTTTTCTCCGACCGCGCCTGAAACTCTGTCGCCTTTTTTAATAAGCGACGTCGCTTTCGTGTCCGTGATGACGGTGATGTTCGGGTGTTTTGCAGCGTATGCTTCGAATACTCTGATGTAGCTGTTGCCGGACGGCGTTTTCGGGTAGTGACTGCGCTGGCCGAGCGAACCCGTTGCAGAGCCGACTTTGTCTTTGAACTGTACGCCGATCGATTCGAGCCATTCGACTGCGGAATAAGCGTTGCTCGTCATATAACGGACGAGGGATGGAGTGCCGGTGTTGTGGCCGCCGGTCATCGTCGCGTTGTAAAAAGTTTCGACGGAATCGGTGATACCCTGCGGCACTTGGCGTTTGGGGTCTACAGCGTTGAGCGCGCCTTCGGAAACGTTCGTGCTTCCGCCGAGCAAACCGATTTTTTCCATGACGATGACTTTTGCGCCGCTCTGCTCTGCGGAGACGGCAGCTGCGAGTCCCGCGCCGCCGCCGCCGATGACGAGCACGTCCGTGTTATACGTTTCATCTTTAAGCTGTTTCGCTTTTTTCGGCTTCGTCCATTTTTTAATGTCGGCTCCCGATTGGACGAGACAGTCGCGAACCGCAGCGATGAGCGAGCGGCTCGAAATGCTTGCGCCGGTAACGACGTCGACGGCGAGCGATTGATTTTCGATAATCCGTGCGGCGACCGTTTCGAGCGCTTTTTTCCCGACGCCGATCGTTTCAAGGTTTTTCGAATAATCGATGTCGGTAATCTTTCCGTCGCTTATCGTTACGGAAACGGTCATCGGCGCGTTGTGCGCCGAAATCGTTTTCGAATAAGTTTTCGCCTGCGCTTTTTTCGCAGCACCTGTCGCGCTGACAAGCAGTACGGCCGAACATAAAAATAGAGCGATTTTTTTCATTCCTTACCTCTGTTATACAATAAAGTGTTCCGAATATAACAAAATATTTAAAACTATTCAATGTAAAATACCGTTTTGTAACGATGCGGCGTGTAACCTTTTTTGCGCGATCGCTGTTTGAAAAGTGAATGCAAGAGCAAACGTAATCTGATTTGCTTTCTCCTCTCCTTTCTGGAGCCCTGCCGTCGGCAGGGCTCCTTTTTTTATTTTGTTTCGTGTATACTGACGGTATGCATCGTATTTTATTTATCTGTCACGGAAACATCTGCCGCTCTCCGATGGCGGAATTCGTCATGAAAGATTTGGTACGGAAGGCGGGACGGGAACGCGATTTCGTTATCGAGTCGGCGGCGACGAGCAGCGAAGAAATCGGAAACGATATTCACCGCGGCACGCGAAAAAAACTCGACGAAATGGGGGTGGCGCATAAAACGCGTGCGGCGCGCAGGATCGTGCGGTCCGATTACGACGCATACGATTTTTTGATCGGCATGGACGACGAAAACCTGTACTATATGCGGAAAACGTTCGGAGAAGACCGCGCGCATAAAATGAGCAAGCTGCTCGAGTGGTGCGGCGTGCATCGCGACGTTGACGACCCGTGGTATACGGGAAACTTCGATGCGACGTGGGACGACGTGCTTGCAGGCTGCCGCGCGATTTCGGCAAAGCTTTCGTAAGCGGATCCGTCGTTTTGCATCGTTTCGCCTTGCCCGGCAGATGCGCGTAATTGCGTGAGCGTTATTATTCTGCTATAATCGATTCGTTATGGAAAACGAAGTACGTGTTCGCTACGCTCCCTCTCCGACGGGGATGCAGCATATCGGCGGTGTGCGCACCGCGCTGTTCAATTATCTTTTTGCGCGTTCGCAGGGCGGCAAATTTGTTTTGCGCCTCGAAGATACCGACCGTACGCGCTACGACGAAAAATTTGTTAAGAATTTGTACGATACGATGGCATGGCTCGGCATCGACTGGGACGAGGGCGGCGATAAAGGCGGTCCTTACGGGCCTTACGTGCAGAGCGAGCGCTTCGATCTCTATAAAAAATATGCGGAAGAACTCGTTGCAAAGGGCGAAGCCTATTACTGTTTTTGCGACGAAGAGCGCCTCGCGCGCATCCGAAAAATCCAAACGGAAAACAAAATGGCGCCGGGTTACGACCGCCATTGCCGTATGCTGACCTCTGAAGAAGTGCAGGAAAATATCGCTGCGGGAAAACCGCACGTCATCCGCCTCAAAGTGCCGCTCGAAGGCGAAACGGAATTTCACGATTATCTGCTCGGAAAGATCACGTGGAAAAACGAAGATATCAGCCCGGATCCCGTTTTGCTCAAAAGCGACGGTTTTCCGACCTACCACTTGGCGAATATCGTCGACGATCACTTTATGCATATTTCTCACGTAATGCGCGCGCAGGAGTGGATACCGTCGACGCCGCTGCACGTACAGATGTACCGCGCTTTCGGCTGGAAGCATCCCGAATTCTGTCACTTGCCCATGGTCAACGGTAAAGACGGTCAAAAGCTTTCGAAGCGGCACGGTGCGACGAGTGTCGATGAATTCCGTGCGCGCGGTTATCTTCCCGAAGCGATTATCAATTACGTTGCGATGCTCGGCTGTTCGTACGAAGACGGCAGGGATCTGTATTCGCTCGACGAGCTGTGCCGCTTATTTAAAATCGAACATTTAAATAAATCGCCTGCGGTATTCGATTATAAAAAACTCGAATGGTATAACGGTCAGTATATCCGCATGCTTTCGGACGAAGCGCTTTACCGCATGACGCTGCCGTTTATCACGGGAACGGGCGATGCCGCTCTTCCGATCCATTCCGACGGTGAATTGCCGCCTCCGCGCGTGGGGCCGGAATATTCGGGCATCGCGCTCGGGAACGACGGCGAGCCGGTTTGCGTTGACGCTTCCATGCAGATGACAAGCGCCGATGTAAAAGCCGCCCTTATGCGCCTCATGCCGCTTATTAAAGAGCGGCTCCACTATTTGACCGACGCCGCGGAGATGGTGCGCTTTTTGTTTACCGAACCGGCCGTGCCTCCCGTCGAAGAGATCGTTCCGAAAAAACTCGACGCGGCGAAAACGAAAGAGATATTGCTTCGCGCAAAAAAATTCGTCGATGCGGTTTTCGCTATGAACCATGAAGAAGCGGAAAATCTTGCGAGGACGGAAGCGGAAGCGCTCGGCGTAAAACTCGGAGATTTTATGATGCCCGTGCGCATGGCGGTAACCGGCAGCAGAATAAGTCCTCCGCTTATCGGCTCGATTCTCATCCTCGGAAAAGAGCGGTGTCTTTCGCGGATCGAAAAGACGCTGGAAAGGTTTTAAGGAGGGGTGATGCCTCAAATACAGGGATTTCGGATCCGAAATTATAAAGCGCTGAAAGATGTTACGTTCGGAAAGTTATGGAATAATCGTAATAGACCTTTGGCGCCTCTTACCGTCGTTATCGGAAAGAACGGAAGCGGTAAGAGCAGTATTTTTGAAGCGTTCGGTTTTATCGCCGATTGTTTAAAGACGGGCGTGGAAGATGCGTGCGATGTGCGCGGCGGCTTTGAAAAGATTTTTTCGAAAGGTCAAAACATAGATGAACCTATGGCATTCGAATTGTATTATCGGGAGAGCATGGATGAAAGTCCTATTACATACGAATTTTCTATAAAGTTGGATGAGAATCATCGACCCTTTGTTTCTACGGAACGGCTGCGGCAGCGAAGAAAAGGACAAGGACGCGGATGGCCGTTTTCATTTTTGATTTTAAATGACGGAACAGGTATCGCATGGAAGGGAAAAACATTAGGAAAACGGATTGAGGAAAAGCATACGGTATTTGATATAAATCCGCTTATTTCAAAAATCGAATCGGGCATTCAAACGGAAGAGACGAATGAGACGGAAGTGGTACGTCTTAACGATAACCGGCATTTGGCGATTACGACATTGGGTGCGCTCAAACAGCATCCCCGTATTACCGCCTTTCGTAAATTTATCGAAGGTTGGTATGTCAGTTACTTTTCTCCGGATTCGGCTCGTGCATTGCCGCTTGCGGGCGTGCAAAAGCATCTCGATGTACACGGCGATAACGTTGCGAATGTCGTACAGTTTATGCAGCGGGAACATCCGAAACGATTCAAAGGAATTTTGGAACGCATTGCCAAGAAAATACCGGGGCTTGAAAAAATAGATACCGAAATTTCTTCCGACGGGCGTTTGCTTTTGAAATTTTACGGGCAGGGATTTAAAGAGCCGTTTTACGCGCAGCAAATGTCCGACGGAACGCTTAAAATGTTTACGTATATGCTGCTCATGGAGGATCCCGAACCTCATTCCTTTATCTGTATAGAAGAACCTGAAAACGGTTTATATCATAGATTATTGGAAATCCTCGCAGCTGAGTTTCGTGAACATGCAGCCGAAAAAAAAAGCGGCTCCCAATTATTTATTACAACCCATCAGCCGTATTTTGTCAACGCTCTTGAACCGGACGAAGTTTGGATACTTGAAAAGCAAGCCGACGGTTTTTCTGCAATTCATCGTGCAAGCGATGATACATTGGTAAAAGATATGGTTGCTGAAGGTATTCCGTTGGGAAGTCTGTGGTATAGTGAATATTTGGATAAGGATTAACCGCCGTGCATTATGAAATATTGGTGGAAGATATATCCGGTAAAGCGATGCTCGAAATTCTGCTGAAGAAAATTATTATAAATACAAAAAATACTTTTCGTATTCATGCGTACAAAGGACTTGGTATAATTCCTAAAAATCTGAAAACCGCGCACGGCGTATCGAATAGGATTTTATTGGAACAGCTTCCGCGATTATTGAGGGGATACGGTAATGTGCATAAAGCGGATAATGAACAAATTCTTATCGTCGTATGCGATTTGGATGACCGTAATGAAAAAACTTTTTTATCGGAGCTGAAATCGTTATCGGATAATTGCCGCCCAAAACCGCGAGTGGAATTCTGTCTTGCCATAGAAGAAGGGGAAGCGTGGCTGCTTGGCGATATAGCTGCGATTAAAAAAGCGTATCCGAAGGCGCTCGACAATGTGTTACTCCGCTATAAAAACGACAGCATTTGCGGGACGTGGGAACTGCTTGCGGATGCCCTCTGTAAAGGCGGACATTTAAAATTGAAAAAGGACGGTTTTCAAGCGATCGGTACGCAGAAATCAAAGTGGGCTTCGAAGATAGCGCTCTATATGGACGTCTGCAACAATAAATCGCCGAGTTTTAATAATTTTAAACGTACCGTAGAAAAATATAACGATGCTTGATGAGCCCTCGCCCGCGTCTTTCTTATACAGCCGCTTCGTCGTTCGTGCCGCCGTAATGGGTGTTTACCCCTCGCATGCAAAGCGAAGCGCGTTGTAGGCGCCGTCATATACGCCTTCTTTTGCGTTTTGCCGTATGTGTTTGATGTACATTTCGAGCAGATCGTCCGTTTCTATGAGCGTCGCGAGCGTGCGGTGCAAGTCGGATGTGTTTTCCGTTTCGATCGTGCCGTCGCCCATTTCGCTGCCGCGGATTGCACCCCACGCTTCGTGTTTTCCGACGCGCTGGATAAACAATTTCGGTATCGGGTAAAACGACAGTTCGCTCGGCTTTGTGATCATGATATCGCTTACGCGCATCAGCAAATTCGTTAAGTAGACGGCCGCGTAGAATTCGTCGTGTAAAAATACGTGAACGCCGCGCACGTCGTCCGTTTCGGCTTCTTTGACGAATCGCTTTGTCGCGTTCCAATCGGTGTGCATCGTATATGAAACGCCGCTCTTATCGAGATTCGCTTTGAGTTCTTTCCATCGTCCGGCGTGATCTCCCATGTTTACGAAAAACGCGGCATTGCCGCTTTCGATAAATGTTTTGCACGTTTCGATGATATCCGCAAAACGCCGTGCCTGCGCTCCGGCTCCTCCCATCGTGAGCAAAAAGCGGCGGGGCTTTCCGTCTTTCATGTGTTCTATCCGCCGTTTGCAGTCTCCTTCGATCGCCGATACGATTTCGTAATCGACGTAGTGACCGGTTTCGAGCAGCGTGTGCGGTTCGAGACAGCGCGTGATTTTGCACTTGCCGTCCATCGAAAGGAGCGTACGGTAACCCATATATGCCGACGGCGACTGCACAGTGTGACGGCTTCCTTCGACGAGCCAAAATCCCATCGGGTAATTGTCGGGGATGATGCTGACGACGTTTTTGACGCCGCCCATGATCGCCGCGTGTCCGACCCACGGGTGCATCGAAAGGAGCGGCACGTCTTCGGGAATCAATTCCAAAATCGGTTCGAAAAGCTGCGAGAGGATGCGTTCGTTCACCGACGCCGAAAGCGGTCTGCTCCCGACGGACGTCGCTTTTTCCCACACGTGTTTGTTGAACCATTTCCAGCGCTGGGAAACGCGGGAGAGCACGTCGTACCAATACTGTAAAAAGCGGATCGATTTTTGCGCCGTGCTTCCGTCGAACGCCGTCAAATCCAAAAGATAGGGCGTATAGCCGAAACGTTTCGCCGCAGACGCCATTGCGATTGCGATGCGCCAGTGTCCGAATCCCATGCGGATCGTACCGATGATGATCGCGTGTTTCGATTGTATATCGCGCACTTTTCCTTTCGTTTTGTTTTTGTCGACGATCGTGAGCATGCCGAAATCGTTGTACGCTTCCCCTGCGGCGACGGCTCCCGGTTCGACGGGCGTATCGTCCCGAGAAAAAAGAAAACGGCATACGCGGTATTTGAAAAAAGCAAAGCGCACTTCGGACGGCGCGATCGGATTGCCGAACGCCTGAGTGTAAGAGCCGTGCGGATCCATAACGCTATTGTAATGCAATGAATGCCTGCGTGACAAGAATTACGGGGCGTTGCGGGGTGTCCCCGCTTGAGGGGGCAGCGCACAACGAAGTGTGCGCGAGGGGGAGGCTTCCCCCTTCGGATTAAAAACAGTTTGTTCTATTGCTTGTTAATTTTTACCTGTCAATTTTTACCTTGACAAAACCTGTAATTTCACTATCATATAAATGTATCGAGAATGACAAAATATCGTGTTTTGTCATTTTGATTTTGACGAGGTACCAATGAAAAAATATGCTTTTTTGTTTCCGGGTCAGGGCGCACAGGAACCCGGCATGATGAAAGACGTGTGCGAAGCTTTTCCCGAAGCGAGGACACTGCTCGATTCGATTTCATCGATTACCGGCAGAGATATGGCAAAGCTTTTGTGGGAAACGGATCAGGCGGAATTGAGCCGCAGCGACAACAGTCAGCTCGCGATCACGTCCGCCTCTCTCATGGTTTCCGAAGTGCTGAAATCGAAGGGTATCGTACCGTCCGCTGCTATGGGATTCAGCCTCGGCGAATTTCCGGCGCTCGGCATTTCGGGCGTCCTTTCGTTTGAAGACCTCATCCGCGTCGTGCAAAAGCGCGGCGAGATAATGCAGCGCGTGTGCGAAGAGATCGCTTCCGCAAATGCAGGTCATGCTCCGGGCATGAGCGCGATTATCGGTTTGCCGCCTGAAAAGGTACAGGAAATCTGCTCCGGTCTTTCGGACGTGTACGCCGCAAATTTAAACAGCGTCAAACAGACGGTTATCAGCGGTACGGCCGACGGTCTTGCCGCAGCCGAAAAAGCGTGTACCGAAGCGGGCGCACGGCGTGCGATCAGGCTTTCGGTCGCCGGTCCCTTCCATTGTCCGCTCATGCAAAAAGCCGCCGACGAATTTGAAAAGGCTATCGCTGATGTGAGCTTTGCCGATCCTAAAATCGATTTGTTCAGCAATGTAACCGGAAAAAAAGTTCTCAAAGGAAGCGATGCGAAAAAAAATGCGGTGCTGCACTTGACGAATCCGGTGCGGTGGACTTTGGAAGAAAAAGTGCTCGCCGACGTCATGGACGCGGATTCCGCAAACGAATGGCGCGTGCTTGAGCCCGGCGTCGGCAAAGTGCTGAGCGGGCTTTGGCGCGATTCTCCTTTCGGCGAAAAGCGGCCGAGTACACCTGTCAATTCGGCCGAATCGATAGGCGGAGTCGAGTGATGCTGCTTAGAGGTAAAAAGGCGCTCGTCACGGGATCGAGCCGCGGCATCGGTCGAAAGATCGTAGAAACTTTTTTGCGCGAAGGCGCTGAAGTATGGGGGCTCTGCTCGCATCCGTCGGAAGCGAAATCGGAGCTGGAACGGTTCGCCTCATCGCAGGGTACGGCTTTTCACGAAATCTCTGCCGATGCGGGAGATGCCGCCCGTCTTTCGGAAGTCGTTAAAGAAGCGCTTTCGGCTTCCGGGGGATTCGACGTGCTCGTCAATAACGCGGGCATCACGAAGGACGGTCTTTCGTTCCGCATGAAAATCGAAGATTGGCAAAAAGTTCTCGACGTCAATCTCACTGCGGTGTTCGTTGCAACGCAGATCGTTTCAAACGATATGATTCACAAAAAATCCGGTTCGATAATCAATATGTCGAGCATCGTCGGCATACACGGCGGGGCGGGGCAGGTCAACTACAGCGCGAGCAAAGCGGGTCTCATCGGCTATACGAAAAGCCTTGCAAAAGAAGTCGGTTCCCGCGGCGTACGCGTAAACGCCGTAGCGCCCGGCTATATCGAAACGGATATGACAAAGGCGGTGAATGAAAAAGCGCGCGAAGCGTGGGTCGCTCAGATTCCGCTCAAACGTGCGGGGCAAACCGAAGACGTCGCGAACGCGGTGCTGTTTTTGGCAAGCGATCTGTCGGCATACGTTACGGCCCAAGTGCTCGGCGTAGACGGCGGCATGGGCGCGTGAGGCTATGGACGCCTCCGAAAACCATGCCGGATTTTTGGAGACGCTTTTATGTTATTGATTAGTAATTTTATAACGGAATAAACAGGAGTTGGCGGTTATGGAAAAGAGGCGTGTTGTTATAACGGGTATGGGAGCCGTTACCCCGATCGGAAATTCGGTTGCGGAAACGTGGGCTGCGGCAAAAGCGGGTAAAAGCGGAGTTGCTCTCATCACGCATTTCGATGCGAGTACGTTTAAAGCGCGATATGCGGGCGAAGTAAAAAACTTCGACGCGACCAAGTATATGAATCCCGAAGCGGCACGCAAAATGGCGCGCTTTTCGCAGTATGCGGTTGCCGCGGCAAAGATGGCGCTTGACGATGCGTCTATCGAAGCGAACAGCGATGTCATCAAAGACGCCGCGATCTTTATGGGCGTCGGTATCGGCGGTTTTGAAGTGAACGAAGACTGCTGTATCAAATATTCGCAGAGCCCGCAGCACCGTCTGCCGCCTATGACGATTCCCGAACTGATTCCGAACGAAGCATGCGGCAACATTTCCATGGCCTTCGGCATCCACGGGCCGGCGCACACGGTGACGACCGCATGCGCGAGCGGTTCGGACGCGCTCGGCGATGCGCTCGATTTTATCAGAAGCGGCAGGCGTGATATATGTCTCGCCGGCGGAGCCGAGAGTACGATCAACGGATTCGGCATCGCGGGTTTTGAAGTGTTGCACGCGCTTTCGACTTCTTTTGCGGACAATCCTGCAGCGGCAAGCCGTCCCTTCGACAAAAAGCGCGAAGGCTTTGTTATGGGTGAAGGCAGCGCGGTATTCGTGCTCGAAGAATACGAACATGCGAAAAAACGCGGAGCGAAAATATACGCCGAACTCGCAGGCTACGGCGGAACGAGCGACGGTTATCACTTGACCGCTCCGAACCCCGACGGCGTTTGGGGTGCGGCCGCTATGACGGAAGCGCTCAAAGATGCGGACGTAAAGCCGGAAGAAGTACAGTATTACAACGCGCACGGAACGGCGACGAAAAAGAATGACCCCTGCGAAACGCAGATGCTGAAGATCGCGTTCGGCGAAGAAAACGCGGAAAAACTGCACATATCGTCGACGAAGAGCATGACCGGACACTGCCTCGGAGCTACCGGTGCAATCGAAGCGATGTTTGCAGTCAAGGCTATCCAAGAAGGCTTTATCCCTCCGACGATCAATCTCGACGAACAGGATGTCGAAGGCGGCTGCGATTTGAATTATACGCCGAACAAAGGCATCGAATGTAAAGTCGACTGCGCGATGAGTTCGACATTCGGTTTCGGCGGACACAACGGCGTTATCGTGCTGAAAAGAATTTAATATTTTCCGAACGGGAGACACTATGGTTACGAACGATATCGCATCTCTTTTACCGCACCGAAAGCCGTTTTTATTCGTCGATGAAATACTTTCGTGCGATGAAAAAGGCAGCGTAAGCACGCGGAAATTTACCGACGACGATTTCTTTTTTAAGGGGCATTTTCCGCAGTATCCCGTCGTGCCCGGCGTTATCCTTATCGAAACGATGGCGCAGGCGGGAGGAGCGGCGCTCAGCTTTCAAAAGAAATTTCAGGAAGGCAGTTTGTTTTTTCTCGCTACGGTCGATAAAGTGAAGTTTCGAAATCAAGTGCGTCCCGGCGATACGGTGCGCATGGAAATCACGAACCTGCGCGTTTCGGCTCACATGGTAAAGCAGTCGGGCAAAGCCTATGTCGGCGATGTTTTGGCTGCGGAAGCAGAATGGATGTGTCTCGTCGGAAGCGAAAGCTCCGTACAGTAAACGTTTGATCCGCGCGGTAAGCAGGGACGGTTATGAAAGCATCGTCGTTCCGATCGCCGTTTTATGATAGATGAAGTCGTAATAGGAATTTTTTATTCGTGCGGAGCATTTGATACTCCGGCACGAATAAAATGATTTCCATAAGTTCAATACTTATCGTTCCTTAAAATTGTCCAGCGAGTAAATCTTCAGATTTAGGAGCTGTATAATTGGTGCGCGTAAGCGCACAGTTAATAAGCGACGTTTGCCGAAAGGCAAACTCGAAGTTAAACGAGACGCGCTATTTCAGCGTTTCGTTTAAACCTTCCGTCAATTTTCCGTTTTTATAAATATAATTCGCGCTGTCCGCATATTTTTTCGGAATCGTAATGCCGCATGCGGCTGCCGCATCGACGTCGATGAGCAGATCGCTGTCGCTCGGTTCCGTCATAAAGCGGATCGGCATATCCGCAGGTTTTGCGCCGCGTAAAATCTCTACGACCATTTCACCCGTTGCGCGCCCCGCTTTATAATAATTAAAACCGCTTGCCATAAAGATGCCGCCGTTTTTCGCTCCCGTAACATCGCCTGAAAAGATCGGTTTTTTCGCTTTGGCAAAAACGTTTACGACTGCGGGAAGCGCGCTGAACACCGTGTTATCGGTTGAAAGGTAGAGACCGTCGACGCGCTTTACGAGCGTTTCGGCCGCCTGCTTTACTTCGGAGGAATTCGTGATCGCCTGCGTTACAAGCGTAAGCCCCTGTTCTGCGCATCCTTTTTTTACGAGGTTGAGCGCACTTGCCGAATTCGCTTCATTGCTCGTGTAGATGTAGCCGAGCGTTTTGATTCCCGCGACTTCTTTAAATAATGCAATATGCTGATCGGTCGGAATCGCATCGCTCATACCCGTTACGTTGCGTTCTCCGTGAGCCGTCGTCGATACGAGTCCCGCACCGACAGGATCGGTGATCGTTCCGAATACGACAGGTACGTCTTTGATCGTGTTGGCAAGCGCGACGGCAACGGGAGTTGCTATACCGACGGCGACATCGACTCGCTCGTCACGATAGCGCGTTGCGATTTGAGCGGCCGTGTTTACATCTCCGTTTGCATTTTGTAAATCGTAGTTTGCTTTGATGCCCGATTCGTTGATCACATCCATAATGCCCCGCTCGATGTCGTCGAGCGCTTGATGCTGCACGATTTTTGCAATCCCGATTTTATACGTCTTGCCCGAAGAAGGCGCATCCTGTCCCCCCATCGCCGACACAAGGCCCGCCGTAAGCAAGGCCGCCGTAAAAGCCGCACATAATTTTTTCATACAAAACTCCTGTTATATACCCGCATTGTGCGGATCGATTTTTACCTGTTTCTACAAACAGTAACAACAGTATAATACTATTTATAGAAACATGTCAAGAGCAATAAAAAGGGCTGTCTCAAAAGTCGGTTACTTTCTCGACAGCCTGTCGAGTTTAAAATTAAG
>ERZ773042.1587-NODE-1587-length-13248-cov-24.370424_pt1 | contig 13248 bp, 21 predicted proteins | sample MGYA00511664_ERZ773042 | MGnify/ENA primary metagenome ERZ773042 (study PRJEB29015, sample SAMEA2737984) | human oral metagenome | biome: human oral; feature: human-associated habitat; material: dental | place: China | collected 2036 ... | reverse complement strand
TCTTGAGCAGCCGACGATACAGTGGCAGTACATCTTTGCTGGCCATGAATAGATACAGTATAGCAAAATACGGACACAAAATTCAAACACGATCAGTATTATCTGAGTATCGCAAGTGGTGCGCAGATAAGTCGAGCAGCAGGGCGAGATGCCATAGATAATCCGCCCGCAAAGGATGTCGACAGAAGGGCACCGCTCATACAGCAAACCCCTGCATTTGCGCAGGTCAGCGCCAGCTTTGAATGTGACAGAAATAAGCATCCCGACATTGTTTGCACGCCCGCTTTATGTTTAAATAGAAGTATGACAAACGAAGAACTCTCACAGCAAATCACAGCACTCACAACAACCGTAACCGAGAAATTCAACGAGATCGACACGCGGCTTGAAGGAATCGATGGGCGGCTCGACAAGCTGCAGGTAGGGCAGGATGACCTGCGCACTAAGTACAACGATCTGAAGGCTGGCCAGGACGATCTGCGCACTAAGTACGACGAGCTGAACGAGAAGCAAGGCCACATCGTCAACGCTCAGAAGACCATCGTCAAGATGCAAGAAGATCTACACCATATGGTGGAAGAGCAGGCTGCCAAGGTAGAAGAGGACTTCACCGATATGAAAGCGACCCAGGCAGTCATCCAGCACGACATTGCACGCATCAACCGCAAGATGATCATCGACGCCGGCGTGCGCGACACGATGCACGAGAGCGTCTTCACCACACAAGACAGCCACTACCGCGACCTTGACCGTCGTCTCCGCCTGGTGGAAGCCCGCTTGCCCGACCTGGGGCAGCAGGGAGCATAGGTATGGTTGGTACGGCACGCAACATGGCAGCATCGCCACGACCACTTGGATCATGCGCCGCTCAGACTGCCATCGGCCTGGTCGAGCTCGAAGGCGTTGCCGTCACTCCAGCAGTACGACGCTGGCTTACCCAGTACGCCCAACAGCAGATCTTGCAGCGCGAACTCATCGCCAAGATAGAGGCGGAGGTGGCGGCACTGATGCAGCGGCCTAGCGAGAAGACACGTCCGGCCTGTCTCTAACGTCAGTTGCGCTCAGCTTCACTATCCATCAGCCGACCAATCGCCCACCTCAGCCGCTGCGCCGTCTCGGGGCTGACGTCCAGCCCGTGGTGCCCGTCGCCGAGGTAGAGCCACTCGTCCACCTCACCGGCGTACTGGTAGCGCACCAGGTAGAGCTCGGTTGGCACTGCCTGTCGCTCGGGCACGCCGTCGCTGCCGTGCCCTCGCTGGGGGACGACGCCCGCCACAGGGAGATGAGCACTCTCGTGGACAACACCATCGAGCTCATCGCTTGCCACATTATGGTTGACGGCGCACCACGCAGGGCAGCGCTCGGCTCCATCTGCTGGCAGCTCAGATCGCACGTCGTGCCTCCTCTCCCCCAAGCACCGTCTGCCTGCACAATTGCAGCCAACCGCAGTGCGAGGTGCGAAGGCCAGACCAGCGGCAGCAGCCGATAGAGAACAGCGATGGCGGGATGAGAAGCAGGGAACAGGGAGCAGCTGGCCACCGCCGACCATCCACTCCCCCGCGTCCATCTCCCTACACTCCAGTGATGCGCGCCAGCACCAGCATGTCCACATACTGGCCACCAACCAGGTAGCGCTGTGTCAGCCGGCCTTCTTCGACAAAGCCGAGACTGCGGAAGAGGCCGAGTGACGCACCGTTACTCGCCAGGATCCATGCCTCCAGGCGATGCAGCCCCAAGTGGCCAACCGCCCAGTCGATGACAGCCCGGCTGCCCGCCGCGCCATAGCCCTGGCCTCGATCGCTCGGCCGCCAGATGCAGATGCCCACCTGAGCAACGCGACTGCGACAGTCGATGGCATGGATCGAGGCCTCGCCGACCAGCCGCCCTTCGCTATCCGCCAGGACGAAGCTGTAGGCCGTGGCCGGCTGCGGACCCGCTGTATCGGCGATCTTGCGGCGCAGCTCTGCGCTGCTTCTCGGCCGCCAGTACGGTGGACCATACTGCGCCAGCTCCGGCCAGTCCGCGCACGCCTCGAGAATGGTGGAGATGTGGGCCTCAGATAGCGCCTGGAGAGTGATGACCATGGCGTTCCTCCCCTCTGCTACCGCGCATCGTCTGCCGCTCGCACCGCTTGATGCTACTCATCAGTCTGTAGACCTTCAAGTAGCAGGTGGCCAGGCTGAGAGATGTGGCTGTTGGTGATCTCCAGAAGACGGTGGGCAGGAACCTGCGTGCCTACCGGCTGGAGAGAGGCCTGAGCCAAGAAGCCTTCGCAGACCAACTTGGCATCCACCGCACCTACATGGGCGGAGTCGAACGAGGCGAACGCAACCTCACCCTCAAGAGCCTGGAGAAGATGGCAGAGCAGATTGGGGTGGAACCCCTGACGCTCCTGCAGAAGTAGTGCAGGGTTGAAGGAGTTGCGAGAGCGGGGTTGTGGTGGATGGGGAGCGAGTTTCGCTCCTGAAGGGCGCTACTGTCACAGCCGATACAGTGCAACGCATCCGTGACCCTCCGCCCACCGCTGCCAGCACCCCTCGATGGGATACTGACAAAGTTGTCGCGCTGATGCTGCGGTCGCACACAGTCGTGCTGGCTGCTCACAGCAGAGGTGCTTGGTTCGGTTGCATGGAAGAAGGCGTGCCCTGTGCCCGTGGAGCAGAAGTGGAGGGTTGGGCTCTGCGCCAACTGCCTTGAGTCGCTCGACCCGACCGAGGTTGAAAAGAAACACGTCGGCTTCTGCTCGGAGCACTGCCGCCAGCAGGCCGAGAAGATCCGCTACGTCCGGCAGGCGATACGCGATGGCCGCAGCACCGACCCGCTGACTGCCCTGGTCATCTCCAGCAACATGATCACCTTCCTTGCTCTCGACCTGGCATACACCCGGCCACGACTGAGCGACGAGCTTCGCCAGGAGGTGCTGGCACAGAACGGCGGCCGCTGCGTCAGCTGTAACGAGCGGCCAGCGACCGAAGTTGACCATATCGACGGCGGATCGATCGAGCTGAGCAACCTTCGCGGGCTCTGCCGGAGGTGCCACGTGCTCAAGCCACGTGGCGAGATCCCCGACGATCTCACCCGAGACGGCGCAGGCACGATCGACACCAGTGAGCAGTCTCAGCAACTGCGGCAGCTCTGGCGACTGGCACTGCGTAGCCGCCAGCCGCTCGACGAAGCAGCGGAGTGGCGCGCCCTACGCGAACGCGCCGCCGAATACGCCGACACCAGGTTCGGCTGGATCACCCAGCAGATCCTGTGCGACCAGCCGGTCTGCCCAGCCCACGACGGCATTCACTGGCGAACGGAGTGGCCCCGATATAGGCGAGCGTGCCGGGAGTGGGCGAAAGAAGAATCAATACAGAATAAGACAAAATTACAACACCTACATAAATCATTATAGATTATAATGATTACGTTAGCATCAAACACGAACAGCAAGTAACACAATGCCATCTACCAACACTTCTCACACACTTCTGTTGAGCCAAATTCACCACCTCTACGCTTCGGTCGTTTACACACACAAGATTCAAGAAAAGCAAGCAGACATATACTTCCGGTGTCACCGCCGAAGTCGAATCGCTATGATTGTGCTGACGACGGCTAGTGGCGGAACATTCCTTGCATCGTTGCTCAACCTGGTTCTAAGTTCTTCTTTGGCTGCACTCGCAATTTCTTTTGTGTCTCTTCTTGTTTCTGCAATTAACCTGACCGTGAAGACTTTCAAGTATGGAGAACAGATGCAGAAGCATCGTGATGCTGCCGCCAAAATATGGAATCTTCGCGAGTCATATCATTCGCTCATGGTTGATCTTCAATCGGAAATGATCACACTCGCAGAAGGACGAGAACGACGAGATCAGCTACAGCAAGAGGCTTCACAAATCTATGAGAATGCTCCTCGAACCACCGATAAGGCCTGCAAGCTAGCACAAAAAGCCCTGCGCGATGATATGGAGTCAACGTATAGCGACAACGAGATCAACCAGCTCCTCCCAATCAGCTTACGCACAACAAACAAGGACAGCAATGAAAACTGACGATGCATTTAGCGAATTTATCGACAATCTGGCGATCAAGAATCGAGATGAGATAGTGAGACGCCGTGATGAAATAACACGGGTACTCAATCAAGAGTTCCGATCCCTGGACGACTCGACTCATTATCAAATGATGGTGGGTTCATTTGGGCGCTACACCGCCATCAATGGCATATCCGACCTCGATATGTTATACATTCTGCCGCCGTCACTATGGAGTAGCTACAACAAAGACACTGGCCCCGAAAGCGCCCTATCGCGTGTTCGGCAGGCCCTGAAGACACGTTACCCCCGGACTGATATTAAAGTCAATCAGTGCATTGTATCGATACAATTCACTAACTTTCGCTTTGAACTTCAGCCAGTGTTTGAGAATGGTGACGAATCATTCAAATATCCAGACACATACAGCAACAATTGGAAAACAACAAAGCCACGAGAGGAGATCAAAGAAATAAGTAGCACAGATTCCGTAACGCATGGGAACCTACGCAATCTCTGCAAGATGGTGAGGGCATGGCGAAACAAGCACGGGGTTGCAATGGGAGGTTTACTCATCGACACACTAGTCTACAACTTTCTGCAGAGCACGTGTGACTATCGCAGTTCAAGCATATCGTCTTACGGACAGATGGTTCGCGATTTCTTTAACTACCTCAGCAAGGAACCATACAAAGAACATTATTTGGCAGTGGGCAGTCGACAACACGTCAGGGTTAAGAAGAATTTTCAGCGTAAAGCCAAGCAAGCTTGTAATATCTGTGATGAAGCCCTTCAAGCGGAAGGGTCGTCGAACGCCATCTCAAAGTGGAAAGAACTATTCGGCAGGCCATTTCCTGCCAAGTCACGCAAACGCGATAATCTTTCCTACAACAACACTGAAGAGTTTATTGAGGATAGCTACCCGATAGACATCAGGAATACTGTCACGATCAAGTGCAAGGTAACCCAGGATGGGTTTATGCCGCGTCAACTTGGGGATATGTTGATCAAGCATATCCCACTACTTCCTAAGAAAACGCTTGATTTCACTATAACTTCCTGCGATGTAACGAACCAGTATGAGGTGCGATGGAAAGTTCTCAACCGTGGAGATGAGGCGGAGCGGAGGAACGAAATTCGCGGTCAGATTATCAAACCCAACAAGGGGAACGGGCGTCGAGAGACGACTCGATTTCGAGGCGATCATTATGTAGAGTGCTATGTGCTCGACAATGGAGTTGTGGTAGCGAGAGATCGAATCGACGTCCCAATTTCTTCATCGTAGGACGAACACGCTGTCTCGCAAAATTCTAACCGTATTGTTCTCTAGCCTCCATTACCTTGTTGGTCGCCTGGGGCTGGGCCGGCTGCTGTAGGCACGGATGTCTTGCTCCTGTCCGTAGATGCTCCCGGGGGTGAAAGTCACCTGCGGCAGCCGAGCGCTGGTGACTACTGAAAAAGGGAACGATCCACCGCAAAACAGCAGAGGTCTTTCGCAGGCGTGGGTGCGGGACCTGTCATCCACCGGCTGACCCTCACCCATGCAGCGAGAGGTGGCAGGAGAGATGGATATCGAGGACATCGAGGTCTTCATCGGCATCGACGTCGGTAAGAGCGAGCACTGGGCCACGGCCCTGAGCCGGGACGGGCAGAAGGTCCTCGACAAAGCCCTGCCCAACGACGAGGAGCGCCTGCGTGCTCTCTACGAGAAGCTGGCCGATCACGGGAACCTGCTGGTGGTGGTCGACCAGCCCGCCACCATCGGGGCCCTGGCGGTGGCTGTGGCTCAGGACATGGGCACCGCCGTGGGCTAACTGAGTTCTGACCTCGTCGGTTGGGCCTACTACTAGCGTAAACGCGATCAAGGCAAACCGCCTTGGGCCAGGCCGTCCCCGCCCTGGCCTACCGTCGCTTGACACGCCGCATAGGAGCACCCTCGACAGTAGTGCAATGTTGAAGAAGTTCTGAGAGCGGGCTTCTGCTGCTCCAAGAAGGGAAGCTACCGTCATCGCCACCGACCTCCTCCCGATACAGCGCGGTGCAACCGCGACCTTCTCCCCACCCGCTACTACCGCCACCCCACAGTTAGTGGAATACTGACACACTTGTCTCGCTAGTCGTGCGGTCTCGTACACCGTCGTGCTGGCACGTCAGTGGAGGCGCTTGGTTCAATTACATGAGAGAAGGCGCGCCTTGCTCTTTCCCGCAGACGATGAAGCATCGTCTCCGCATGCTTCAGCTTCCATCGCGCAACAGTAACCAAGCACCTCAAGGAAGCCGGAGAGACGATGCACACCGACTCTGCCGATCCTGTATTCCAAAAGCGGATACGGGCAGGCCTATGCCAAAGTCGGGACGATAAGACATACCGCACCGTGGCTAGGTGTCAATAAGAAAGCGTGCGGAAAGTGGGCAATCAGAATGAGGTAGTATAGCGATGCAAAATGCCCAAAGATATATTGGAAATCTTGCCATTTTGAGAGAATCTGCCATAATGAAGTATATGCAAAAATTTAAAAACATCACGCTAGGACGCTGGCTGCTCGCGCTTGTTATAACACCCATTATTTTCGTTGGAGTTATTATCGTAATGATGTTCATACTGATAGCCTACGACGAGATGTTCACAGTCCCGTCGGGCGAGTATAAAGAAATCGCAAACTTTAGGCAGGCAGGCAGTGATGAGTCGAGCCTTGTCATCAAATGTTTTCAGCGCAACAATATTGCATATCGAGTTGTTGACAGTAACTTGGTTCAGGTACGAGAATCCATCCTCAGGAAGGCCGTCATTCGATGTAGTTCGGAACTAAGCGTGGCACACCGAAATGATCGCGATACGAACTGGACTCGCACTTACCAATTTTGGGGTCGGTAGGGACAGCCACCCTCTCTCATGCTATTTTTCAAATCGACGCCTTAGAGACTTCTTACCAGCCTCTGGCTCACGTTGTTCAAGACGTGAGCCAGAGGCTGGAGTGATGAGATGCTCAGCTGTTCACAACAGATACCGGCATAATACCCCTCTGAGATAGCGCACTGATTCTGTGTTATGCAAGAGTAATTGTGACGACATCAGATATCACATCCAGACGAGCGAATAGCGAACGGGTGCGCACCAGCCGCCGGGGCATAAGACAGCGCTACGAAAATCGGATCTGGGTCTTTAGGGTCAAAATCGTAGAAATCATAAACCACATAACAGCCAGGAGATGTCCTGATGAAACTAAACTTGTGAAGGGACAAAGCTAGTTCCTGACCGTCCCTGTCTTGTTCGGCTGTGTAGGATCCTTTGCCACCAACCGGCACTTCTCGAGCCTTTTCCTTAAAATGGGGGTCGGCAAAGAACTCCCAAGGCAAGACAATGGTCTCACCATTTCCAAACAGGTAGTGAAGGAAGAGCTTTTCATACGTTGTTGTGGAAGTGTCATCCAACGAAATTAACCTCCCACTGACCGGACGAGGAATGTCACACTGCGGAGTAACAGGATCGTTCGACCCAGTATTGAGGTAAGCGTCTGACACCCACCCGTTGTCGTACCCCTTGATCTTGTACCAGATCCGGCTGCTGGAATACGGCCCCTTGATGTCGTCTCCTCCGTACATCCAGTCGAAGCACTCCAGGGTGACTGTCTGCCCTGCATCGATCCGGCCGATCCAGTTGTAGTCCAGGCCCGCACCGTCTCGAACGTTGACATAGCGAACGTCCGGGGTGTCGAACACCTTTGCAGTGACATCGTTCGCACTCGCCGTCGGCGCCGTGATCACCGATCCGGCGATCACCAGCAACATGCTCATACAGAGCGTCATCAGTTGTCTTGCTTTGCTCGCCTTGCTCATCGCGATCCTCCTCGTGCTGAGTTTCGTCAGTCTTCTGATAGGAACTTTGATGTGCTTCATGACGTCCTCCTTGTGTCAGGTGGTGGTACCAGAGTGCGTCCCATCCGCGCTCCTGGAGCCATATGAGACAAAGTGAGACACTGGTGAGACACTGGTGAGACACTGGTGAGACACTGGCAGCATGGCAAGCTCAGAAGACAAGCAGCAGCAAGATCAAGCCAGGCAGGAGCAAGAGCGGGCTGACTTCGGCCATGCCCTTCGACGTTTTCGAGGAGGAGTCAGTGTTCGTGTGTTGGCAGAGAGACAATGCAACCAAGGCAAGGATAGAATTTCGGTATCCCAGTTGTATCGATATGAGGGTGGCAAAATTCTTCCTGGATTAAAGCACGCCAAGCACCTCGACACTCTATACGGCGCCGACGGTAAACTGGAATTGCATTTAGCAAATCTATGGGACCCTGAATGGGACCCAGACCACCACGGCCGAACAAAACCGGAATATAACCATTATTATCGATGGCCACCAGAGTATTCTGGTCTCGTCTGGGTTCACCTTAAGCCCGCAGCGGACTTAGTCAATTCTCGTCACAAGATTCATCTTCGGTGGGGCCCTTGGAAAATGGCTACTGAGACAGTTATACCAGCAGATGGTGTATATTTAGTCACCGGCAAAGCCGCTGACGATAGCAATCAATCTGTAACTCTCGAGCTCAACTGCGATCTACATGTATTTGCACTGTTCGGCGCAGGCAGAATAAAAAACGAAACCGCGCCCAAGCTAGATATTAGACATAAGTGGACTTGGCGTTGAAATCTAATTAGGAAGACGTTCGGTCACTGTGCGCCGTCAGCCCTAGCCTCACTTCACTAATTATTACGGTTTCATCACACTTCACGGTCCATGCCACTACCGACCGTGTGGGCAATATAGGCTGCGACACGCAGGCGAGGCAGTCTGCTGGAGTCCACTCCATCGCCCTCACTCCCGAGGAGGATCACGATGTGCACGACAACCAACAGGATCAAGCGATTCGGACTCTTCGGCTTGGCGACAGCCATGGCAACTGGAGTGACAACGGTGGCACCGCCGGCTCACGCGGATGGGGCCACCGCCACCGTCTACTCCGCACCTGGCTGGAACTACGCAAACGTCCGGCCGAGCCCAGGCACCGATAGGCAACCGATCGCACAAATCCAAGCTGGCCGTGCAGTCGAGTTAGATTGCTATCAGTACGGAGGTGAAGCCAACGGCCCTTACGGCAGCAGCACCCTCTGGTACAAGATAAAAGGATACGACAACGGCTGGGTAGCTAACTCGATGTTGTCTACAGGCAGCGACCTACCAGTCACCAGTGAGTGCTCAGCCGTACAGGAAGTTCTGCATTCTGTAAAGGGGGTGGCAAAGTCAATGGGTGGTTGGCTCGTCGCTGGCGTACTGGTCGTGTCGACTGTGTTGGTGCGGCTGCGACGTAATCCATCCGATGACGCTGAAGGAGCCCATTCAATCCCGTTGCTGGAGAAGTTACGTCGCTGACGCTAGCGTCTATCGCGATCGCCCCTGTCGAGTGTGCAAGTTGCTGCCGCCAGCAAGTGCCTGCTGCTGGCAAGGTGCGGGTTGCTGGCGAAGAGGGTGGGCGGGTTGCCGACTGCGTGCGTCGTTACCAGAGTGCGATGCTGAAGATGCGCGGGACCCGAGGGCTGGTGGGGTTTGTCCGCCTACGATGATGGAGTCGCTGCACGAGGCCAGACGAACGAGATGACACCAGGCTGGTCAGCGACGGCGACACCTCACCCAGCCAGCGGTGCCGCTGCTGGCCTGCACTCCCTCAAGTGGACAGGATCGTCATGCTGCATACAGCCGCCAACTGGGCCACGATCATCGGTGCTGTTCCCGTCGCGATTGCTGCCAGCGTTTTTCTTTTCCGAACGGTCCCCACCGCCATACGCCAGCCCAAAGGGCTCCGGCTTGGTCTGGAACCTGCTATCGGCGACCCAGGCTGCTGCGTCCACATCACCAACTACGGCCCCGTTGAGCACTACATCAGCCGAGTCGGTGCCATGCCCGCACACCTGCGGCCACGGTGGTCTGTCTGCACCAGACGGATTAATCCCAAGGGCGATCTCCGAAAGTCGCTCGCCGTCTACACCGTGTGGGCGACAATCGACCAAACTATCGAGCCGGGCCGTCACCTGCCACTGCTCGTACAGCAGCCACTTCCGCTCGATAGAGAACTCCCTGACTATGAACTTGAAAGCCGGCGAGGTATCACCAGGAGGTACTACGAGTGGCTCAAGCAAGAGCAGCCAGGCGGACCACTCCCCCTGGTTCCATACGTCCTCCTTGGCGACGGCAGCGTTGTGCTTGGCAAGAAGACACGAGTCCAGCCGCCACCACAGTGCCTAGCCGAGGTGCCATTGTGCGCCTGCGAGCATGCAATCACACAGCATGCCCTGCGCCAGCGCACGCGACTCGCACCGAGCATGACGATGTATGAGCGGTGTGGGGAGTGCGGGTGCAGAAAGTATGCCGCGCGTGAATAGTACGGACACATCAGATGGACGATGAATGGCCCGCTATCGCTGTCATGGTGCTATTCTGACTGCTCACCTTTGTGTCGCCAGATGCTTCTTGACCGTATCCCGTCCGAAGCCGAGCTCTAGCCCGATCTCGATGTAGGTACGCCCCTGGGCGTGGAGCTGCTGAGCACGCTGGAGGTCGTCGGTGGTGAAGCGTCGCCTGCGGCGGGATGGCCGCTTGGCCTGGCGGCACGTGGCACGGACGGTGGACTGCCAGTTCAGGGAGTTCCGCCTTGAGCTCTCCAACCTGCCATCGGTGACCCATTCCTCCCTGGCCTGAGTAAACGCAAGCGATCACCATGGTGACGAACCCTTTAGGGAAGGCCTGTAGCAAGAGGCTGTGGCGCTACAACTACTTGCTGGCACGGTGATTCAAAATTGCCGACGCTGCATCTCGCGAGCCTAAATCTATGATTGTGAAGTATGAGTATACGGTCGAGATTGAAGTTAGCGCTAGTAATACAGCGATATATTGCAGGTTGAGGATGCCACCAGAAACGATCCATACGCCGACCAACGAGAATGCACCTATAATAGCAAAGGCACCTCTGAGTCTGAGGTCTTGACTTGCCTTGATCGACGCAGAGATTGCAAGCATTCTTTCTGATCCATCACAAATCTCTGGGTATCCATAATCTTTCAGCACTTTGTCTGTTTTGCGAATTATGCGAGGAACGTCCGAGCTTGACATATTCCTACTGTAGGGCAAATGCCAACAAGAAGTGCGGTCGTTTGTGGGTGACTCACATTTCATTGCAGGGTAGCATAGTTGGCTGTTCTATAATTGAAGACAACTCTGCAAAGCCGTCATTCGTGACAGCCAAAAAGAAGAGGCGCGGCCTCCGCAGAACCACGGTGGCGACGCCTCTTCTATAGTTAATTTACCAAACTCATTTTGTTTTGTCAATAATTGTTCCGTCTTTTGTGATGATGATAAGCCGTCTGACGCTCCGTAGGTCAGCAAACTCTTTTTCGAGCTTGGGTAGATTGACTTCGTCAGGCATTTTGGAACTTCGTAGATCGAAGATGATGTTGACCGACTGCCGCGAAGCAGTCTTAAACGCACGCTTGATCGTATGCGCACTTTGGCCTTTAGGGCGCTTCATCTCCCAGTCGAGTCCCTGCATGTGAATATCTGGCGTATGCGCACCCTTGCGACGCTGAGGAGGAATGAGCGCGACGTCGAAACCTTGTTGCGTTAAGAACACCACGGTAGACATTTCGTGTTGCTGGAGAAGAACTCCGTTAGCGGTAATACGGCCTTGCTTCTTCATATACTATGATTTAGTATAACATACCGGACGTATCACAAAAATCTCTCACAGTGCGACCGATATACTATTTGCCGGAGATTTTAACGGCACAGCACCCTGCCGCGGCACTACCGCCAGGTGTTTATTGACCGTACCATTGTGCGCCTGCGGACATGCCATCACGCGGCATGCCCTGCGCCAGCGCACGCGACTCGCACCGAGCATGACGGTGTACGGGTAGTGTGGGGAGTGTGGCTGTAGGCGAGTTGCAAAAGCGCTTCCGATTTAATTCTTCTTCATTGTTTCCTTTCCACTTATATGGTTCAATGGAGGTATGACGAATGAAGAATTATCCCAACAAATAGCAGCACTAAGCAGCACGGTCGAAATGTTGGCCAATACTATGACGACAAAGTTCGAACAAATCGATCAACGCTTCGATGTGATCGACAAGCAGTTCAAAGCAGCGGACGAGCAGTTTGATGACGTTCGCAAGGACTACAAAGCTCTGTCCGGCATGATAAAGGATCTCGACTATAAATGGGAGGAGCGCTTTACCGAACTCAAGGCAGGGCAAACCAAGCTGAAAGCCGGCCAAGATGAAGTACGAGCTGAGATGGCTCGCCTGCGCCGTAGTCTCTTCCATGAGTCCGGCAGCCGCGAAACCGCCGACGAAACCCTCTATGGCGATCTCGACCGCCGCCTTCGCCTCGTTGAAGCAAAGTTCCCAGACTTGATGCAGCAGGCAGCATAGAGGTAGGTGTCATCGGTGCCGAAGATCAGCGGATGCTGCCCTATCGATTCTATGGCGTCACGAAAGACGACACCTACTTCTGTGTCCAGGTCGAAGAAGACATACGGACGAAGCGTAAAGACTTCATGTCAGTCTTTGATACGTCAGCAGTGCATTGATGAACAGCGGCATCCGTCAACGGATGAGGTAGCCGATTTCAAACGTATTGGTGACTACATCATACGGACGATCGATATGCTAGATACAGAAGCAGCGGCCAATGACGAAGCGGGCGAGGAAATACGTGACATTCATCAGGAGGCAGTACAAGAGGGTGGTAACAGTGATGAAGAGTGAACTGCTGTCACTCACGTAGTGCCGTCGCTGACGGCCAGCCGAACAGACACCATGCCTCAACAAGGCGGCCAGCCTTGAGGAGCAGGATGCCAGCGGGCACTCAACATGGCTCACCCACTCGATGCAATACCTCTCAGAAGGAGACACGCACTATAGGCCTCAACAGCTTCACGGACCTAGCCACCATCGGTTACCAGCCTGATCGACACGGCAGTGATCAACCGCAAGATGTCGACGAAGCCACCGCGCGCAGCGTTCTATTCTTGGCTACGACCGTTGTTGGTTGGTTGCGAGACGGGACACTGAGAACGATCGACAGTATTGAGAACTGACGGCAGACCACAATTCCGAAATGTGTAATATGTTTGCCAATAGTCATCGATCGGAAGTATAATCAACGGTATGACTACTAATCCAGATCCTCCCACCAAACTCATCCGCAACTCCACCGCCGAGTTCCTCATCTTCA
>ERZ773042.1586-NODE-1586-length-13252-cov-12.186027_pt1 | contig 13252 bp, 8 predicted proteins | sample MGYA00511664_ERZ773042 | MGnify/ENA primary metagenome ERZ773042 (study PRJEB29015, sample SAMEA2737984) | human oral metagenome | biome: human oral; feature: human-associated habitat; material: dental | place: China | collected 2036 ... | reverse complement strand
CATCCGGATTGACGCTAGCGCCCCCGCCGGCGCCCGGGCCGGCGGAGCCGCCGGCCGCCGCTCCGTCATGGGTGTTCCCCGACTTCGACTACTCGCGGGAGGACCGTGACGAGGTCGGCGTCGAGGGCGGGACGCACTACGCGGTGAACGTGCAGCGGACCGACGGCGCCCTCTTCTACAGGTGGGACGACCCCGGGGAGAACGAGGTCTACCGGGTGGTGGTCTCGGACACCGAGGAGCCCTACAACCCCGACGACTTCGACGAGGTGGCGGTCACCGAGGACCTGGAGGCGCAGGACACCCAGCCTCCCACCACCGCCGTCCGGTTCGTGACCGTGTGGGGATACACGCGGCCGACCAACGGAACCAGCCTCTTGGGGCAGGGGCGGCGGGTGGCGAGCACCGTCGTCATCCACCCCCTGGACGAGTGGTCCCTGTCCTTCAACACCATGTCCCGGGCGGTCGAGGGCAAGTGGACGCCGCCGTCGGCGCCCACCGGCGGTGAGGTGAAGGTGCTCACCGCGCGCCTGCCCGTGAACGAGAACGTCGGGCGCCTCATCCGCAGCATGGCCTGGCTCTCCTACACGATTCCCAACAACGGCGCCGGCTTCCAGGACAGCGACGGCCTCATCGGGGGGAAGAAGCACACCTATGTGGCCGCCGTCGAGGTCGCGGTGGCCGGTTCCACCTACACCTCCACGCCGCAGATCGCGCACATCACCCCCGAGGTCATCCGCGAGGCCGTGGCGGACCTGCACGTGGAGCAGCAGGTGGAGACCATTGCGGGCGTCCAGGGCACCGTCCTCACTGTCACCTGGACCCAGAACCCGCTGTCCGACGTCGTCGTCTACCGCACCACCTCCCCGGTGGACGCCGCGGCGCTGGCGCAGGGGAACCTGGCGACGAGCCAGCTGGCCAGCGCGGGCCTGGATGAGTCCGACGCGATCACCAGCGCCGCCGGCCTGAGCCAGACCGATGACCCGAACCGCCAGCTCCGGACCCTGGAGAAGGTCATCTGGCCCGAGGGCGACCAGTGGGACACCATCCACCTGACCCCCGTGACCCGTCACGGGGACGGCACCTCCACCATTGGCACGCCTGCGCAGCTCAAGCGCGCCGGGGGCATCCAGAACGCGACCCTGCTGCGCCGCGGCTCATGGGACCTGGTGACCTTCACCTGGCCCGGTGAGGCGACATCCGTGGAGCTGCGGACATTCCCGGCCGAGCAGCCCTTCGACCCCAGTATTCCGCCGCTCGTGAGCGTCAGCCAGGAACGGTACCGCACCGAGGGCGGGTGCGTGGTCCCGGGCGGACTGCCCTCCGAGGGGGCCACCGTCTACCTCAACTCCTTGACCTACCACGGGGGGAAGCAGATCTCGTCGTCTCCCGTCAGCCTGGAGGCGCCGCCGCTGTGGAGGTACGAGTACACGCTGAGATGGCCGCTCATGAACAAGATGCTGGGCATCGGCAACCTGTTCGGCGCCCTGGTGGAGGTCGAGATCGTGCCCCAGGCCGGCGTCAAGAGGCAGGAGGACGCTGCTGCCGTCAGCCTCATCCACAACTCGGACCACTTCCCCCTCCACGCCGGGGACGGCGTGCCGGTCTCCCTCTACCTCGAGCGGCCCACCAAGGACGGGGGACAGGAGACCTGCACGTCGGTCCTGCTCCCGCCCGACGAGACGCCCCAGCTGCTGTGGTTCAACGCCAAGGACATCCAGCCCGGCTACCTGCGCCTCCTGGTCAACGCCAGCCCGGCCGTGGCCGGAGAGACCGACATGCCCGGCCGCGCCCTGGAGTCCTACGCGCTTGCAGACCCCTCGCTTGACCGTCTGCGGAAGCGGTGAGCCCCGGTGAGTATGGGAAATGAGGCGCTGTCGGCAGTGGAGCAGATGCTCTACACCAACGTGGACCGCGTGGTGGACGGCCAGGAGCTCAGCGGCTGGCAGACCATGGCCACCAGCGCCGGGATGAGTGAGAGGACGGCCGACTGGCTTCGGGGCCTCATCGACCCCAGCATTACGGGAATGCGGCCGCTGCCCGGGTACCCGACCCCCGAGCAGGTCGCGGCGGCGGACCGCCGGCTCCGCCAGGTCCCCTCATCGGCCGGCACCGTTCTCATCCACACCGCCCCGGCGGGCACGGACTCGACCGGGCGCACCAACTCCATGACGCATGTGCTCGTCCTCCAGCCGGGGCAGGCCGCGCCGACCCTGCGGACCTCGGATCTGTGGCGCAGCCCGGGATGGGTTGCACCCTTCGGCGCCCAGGCCGTGCGAGACGCTGTTCTTCCTCCTGCCGGGGACTTCCTCCCCGGTGATGCCATCACGCTGGACGCCGTGACCGACTTCATCCTCCAGGACGGGCACGGCGCCGTCCTGGCCGCGCTCGCAGACGCGCTGGAGCCGGTGCTGGCCTCCCGCGCACGCGCAGGCGCGTCGGGGTCGGCCCCCGCGGAGTCCTCCGGCGGCGCGAAAGCCGTGACCGTCCTGCTGGGTGTGCGCTCCACCGATGAGTCGGCCCTGTGGATCGCGGCCCTGCAGCGCTGCTGCGCTCCGCTGACGGCGCGCTATCTGGGGTACTCCACCCTGGAGGCGGCCGGGACGACGACGGATGTGGACGGGATCATGTCCTCCACGACGGATCTGGCCTGCGTTCCCCTGGAGGAGCTGCGCACGGTGGGAGCGGGACGCGCGGGCCTGGTCACCATTGACCCGGAGAGCCTCGCCACGGGCGCTCCTCGGGGAACATGGGGCAGGCTCGTGGCCGCCATGACCTCGAGCGTCGGCGCGTGGGTGGCGGGACAGGACGGCCTCGACACGGTCCTGAGCCTCATCAGCGACCACCGAGCGCTCAGCCCGGCCTGGCCGCTGGCCATGGCCGAGGCGTGCGAGCCGGGGCTGTTGTCGAGCCATGGGGACGTCGCTGCGGGCGTTGACAGGGAGCTGGTGGCCTGCCAGCCGGACGCCCTGGCCCAGAACCCCTACCTGACCAGCATCCTCACCGATCGGCTTCTCGGCTCCACGGACACCGATCCCGCTGCATGGTACGAGAAGCTGTGCGCCGTGCCGCCCGGGGCGCCCCCGGGAGGGGTGGTGTCCGGACTGGTGCACAAGTATCTGGACAGCGCGGTCAAGAACCGCGGCTGGCTGCTGGACAGGGGCCGGCAGGTCTCTCCCGCCGCCGCGCACTGGCTGAGGGGATGGACCACGGATCCCGAGCCGGGCCGGGACAAGATGCTGAGCTCCCTGGTCATGACGGCTCAGCGCACCATCGGCGGCGAGGACCCGGTATCCCTTCTTCTCCTTGCGGACCGGCTGACCCGGGACGGCATCGTCCTGGGAGAGGCGGACACGATACGTATGATCGCCGCTTCCGCGCAGAGCCTGGGAGGCTCTGACAACCCGCTTCTGCAGGAGCAGGTCATCGGCCTCTCACTCGGGCCGGCCCTCATGGACGCCGTCCGCGCCTTCGTGGAGAGCTATGTTCTGGCCGACACGACAGGGGCCGCCCCGGTGCTGCCGCGACTGAGCGGAGATGTCACTGCCTGGCTCATCGCGGACGGCGCCGGGTCGATCGGGCCCGGCCTGGCCGCGGAGGCGGCGCTGGCCTCCCTGGCCACCGCCGTCGACGCCCAGCCGGCTCTGTCAGCGCTGAACGCCCTTGGACACGGATTCCACCTCGCGCCCGCTGCAGTGGAGTCCCTGACCGCCTTGTGCACACCCGGCCAGGCGCTGAGCCTGACGCCGAACTGCGCCGAGAGGTTCATGCTGGTGAGCCGGGCGCTGGCCCGCGACCCGGAAGGCGTCGGGGCCGGCGATGCCGCGCAGTGGTGCATGACGGTCAAGAGGCACTCGCTTGAGGAGCTGAGCCGTACCCCGCTGACGGCCATGAGCTTCGAGACCGCTGTCGCGCTGCTGGTGCTGTGCAAAGAGGTTTCCATCGTCAGTCTCGGCGTGAACGCTGCGCAGTGCCTCGCGAACAATATGCTGGTGGCGATCCAGGTTCTGCTGATCGTTCAGGGCGCGTGGGATCAGAGGCCCGCGCCGGCCGCCGAGGCGCCGTCGCCCGCCCCGGAGCGAACCTGGCGTCCCTTCAGAGGATCGGCAGGCGGGTCTGCGAGACCCGTGAACGGGGAGCAGGTCGAGATGACGCCCTTCCTGCAAAGCTCCTGCGATCGTGCGATCGCGATCCTCCTGCTGACGCTGTGGAACGGCCGGGAGGCGCCTCTGTCAAGCCTGCGCCCGGAGATGATCGCGCTGGTGCGGCAACGCATGAAGCTGCTCGCGGAACGCCTTGAGGAGGACCCGGGATTCCTGGCGGCGGGTGCGGATCGGCCTGACAGCGGCCTGGTGCTGGGCGCTGTGTGCCGGTTCTATGTGCTGAGTGCGGACTGCGCGTCCAAGTACTGGAACCAGCAGGAGGAGCAGGATCGGCTCAGCCGGGCCGAGAACGTCTCTCATTCCATCCTGCGCCGCCAGGACGAGCTGGTGCAGGCGATTTCCCGCGCATGGGTGCGGATTTTCGATGAGTCCTACTACGAGATGTTCCTCGAGGCTGTGATGTCCAGGCTTCCCAACGATCCGGAGGTGGAGAGGTGGGCCAGGAAGAACATCCTCCCCGCCTCGGGTCTTAAGAAGCTCGGCGGCAGGCTCTTCGGCGGCCGCTGAGGCCCGGTACTGAAGGAGATCATTTATGTCCAGCATCCATTCCTACGGCGAGTGGGACGAGCTCTCTGTTACGGGGCAGGCCGCGCTCACCCTGACTCTTGTCAGTCGCGTACCGGCTACCCTGACGGCCACGGGTACGGCGACGACGCCGAAGTACCTCGGCGCGGCCCGTAACGCCCTGGCTTTCCCCACCAGCGCCGTCGTCGCGGAGCAGCCGGTCACGGTCCGGGCGGTCACCGGGAACCAGGAGCCCTTCCCCGGCGACTGCGTCGTCGACCTGTCGGTGGACGCCGGCAGCGGATCGGGATACCTCTTGCGCGGCCTGCCGGTGACCGGGCAGGTGGAGGCGCCCCTGGTCCAGCTGCGCCGCACCGAGCAGGGACTCGTCCTGGTGCCGGGCGCCGAGGGGCAGGCCGCCCTCAGCCTGGGAGGGTGGTGCGTCAAGCGCTGCGAGGAGAACGGCCAGGCGCTCAGTCCCACCGTGAGCACCATGGTGCTCGACACGTCCTCCTCCATGCGCCGGCACTCCCAGGACGTCGCCGCTCTCACCCAGTGGCTCGACGACGTCTACGCCGCCCTCGGCGTGGAGGCGCCGCAGGTGGTCGAGCAGGAGGTTGGCGGGGCGCGGGCCCATGGGGTGGGCTACGTGGGCGGCCCCCGTTCTCGGGAAGAGGGGCGCACCGTCGTCGTGACCGATATGCCGCTGCTGGAGGACGACGGCGAGAGCCTGATCATCGGTCCCCCAGAGCTCGCGGAGGTTCTGCCGACCGGGAGGACGCTCGTGCCGGCCAAGGAGGCCTGGGACGAGCTGCACCGCGACGACACGGCATTCACGCAGAACACGCTTCGCGTTCTCACTCCGCTCCTGGAGTGGGTCAGCCTTCCCGCAGACACGAATGGAGAATCCAAATGAACGCCGCCTGCCCCTCGTGCTTCACGCCTCTTCCCACCAAAGAGATCGTCTTCCGCTGCACGGGCTCCTGCAGCCCCATTCAGGACCAGGTAGCCTCCGAGTACGCCGGAGCGCCGACGGGGCGGACCCCCGCGTACCGGGCTGCCATTACGAACGAGGTCAAGACCCTGCCCTCCTTCATCGTCTGCCGGCGCTGCCAGAGCCGGTGCACCCAGGAGATCTGCCCCACCTGCCACTACGACATACCCGAGGGCTGGCGGAATGCCCGTGTCTTCACCATGGCGGTCGCCGGTGCGCGCGGCACGGGGAAATCGGTGTACATCGCGGTCGCCATGCAGTCACTGATCCGTTACGCCCAGGCGCGTGCGTGCACCGTGAGCGCCTACACGCAGGGCACCCTGGACGTCTACAACCGCGAGTACTACCAGCCCCTGTTCGACGAGAACATCACCATGAGGGGCACGCCTCCGGTCAGTGCCGGTGGCGCCTACCAGCGCGACCCGCTGATCTGGGACATGTCGGGCGGATCCCTGGGGAGGCTCTTCCTCGTCATCCGCGACGCGGCCGGGGAGGACCTGGAGGCGATCGTGGGGCAGTCCAGGGCCTACTCCTTCTTCGGGCGGGCGGATCTCGTCGTCTTCCTGTTCGACCCGCTGCGCCTGAACAGCATCCGTCAGGTCCTCTCGGGCGTTATCCCGGACGTGGATCAGAAGCGTCTAGGTGTTCCCGCGGACAAGGTCCTCGCCAATGTCCTTAACCAGGTGGAGCGAAGTGACGTGCCCCTGGCGCTGACAATCTCCAAGTTCGACTCCCTGCAGCAGCTTCCGCAGGCCGATAATCCTCTTGCAATGCCCATGGCCAATCCCGGTGCCCAGTTCAACCGCGATGACACCATGGCGCGCTCTGCCAAGCCGGCGCGCGACGCCGTCAAGATGCTGGACCGCGACTCCGAGCTCCTCGATGCTGAGCTGCGCACCCTGTACCAGGATCTCGGCCAGAACAATGTGGTGCTTCTGGCCGAACAGGCGCTGCAGAGCCACAAGATCGGCAAGCTGCGGCACTTCGCGGTCTCCGCCCTGGGCGAGACCCCGGTGCACAACCAGCAGCTGACGCTCCGGGGCGTTTCCCCCTTCAGGGTTCTGGACCCGATCCTGTGGGGCATGGCCCAGGCGGGGTACCTGTTCTAGGGGCCGGGAGGGGCACGGCACCAAGGGATCCGAGTGCACGGGCAGCCGGTCGCACCCGGGCCGATGGCCTGCGGCGCGGTCGGCGGGAGCCCGTGCGGCCCGCGGGACCCGGGTGCTGCGGCAGACGTACTGCCACAGGTGGAGCGCCCGGTGCTTCGCGGACAGCCCGAGCTGCCTGCGACGTCTCAGGAGGGGCCTGCGATCGTGCCAGGCCGTCAGGTTTGTCTGAGGTAGACGGGAGATAACGGTGTCAGGCCAGGACAGGAAAGAGCGCAAACGCGCGAAGAAGAAGCGTGACGAGGGCTTTGAGCTAAGGCTCGAAAGTAAGTATGCTGAGGCGCTTGCCGCGTATAAGGAGGCTCTCAGTATATATCGCAGCCTGGATGACGCGTTCGAGCAGTCCAGCTGCCTGAATGATATTGGCGCGGTTCTACGTGAGCTGGGGAGGTACGAGGAGGCTCTGACGGCGTACCGGCAGGGTGTGGACGTATATGATGGTGGTTTTCTGCAGGCGGGCTGCCTGGAGGGGGCTGGTGACTCCCTGTGTGATATGAAACGGTATGAGGAGGCCGTAGCGGAGTACCGGCGGGGTGTGTTGGTGGCCAGCCGGGACTGCCAGAGGGGCGGGCTCATGAAAAAAGTTGGTGAGGCTCTGTACGAAATAGGGCAGCACGAGGAGGCCCTATCTGCTTTTCAGCAGGCTCTGGACTACTGGCACGAGGAGAAGAACGTCGAAACGCAGCGTGCGAGTTGCCTGAGTGAAGTCGGCAATGCGCTGCGTGCGCTGGGGCGCTACGAGGAGGCCGTGGTCTCCTATCAGCAGGCGGCAAATGCTTACCGTGATTTCAGGCGCGCCAAGTCCTACAAGAAGGAACGGGCTTACTGTTTGAGTGACGCGAGTGCCACCCTGTGCGCGCTAGGGCGTTATACGGAGGCTAGTGCCGCCTACCGGCTGGCGCAGCATCTGTGGCCCTGCCGGTCTGACATCAGTAAGAAGCAGGCCAGTTCCCACTACAGTACCGGCGATTCTCTGCTCCAGGAAAGCCGTTACGCCGAGGCGCTGGACTCCTACCGACAGGCCCTGGAGGTCTACCGTCAGGTGGAGGGCACCGAGAAGGAGCAGGCCGGCTGCCAGGAGGGAATCGATCTGGCCCTGCGTGCACTGGGCCGGGACGAGGGGGCTGGGGGCACCGCACCCGCCCCCGCCACGTCAGCCCCGCCGTCCGGCGTACCGTCAGGGGGCTCCACATCGTCCGGCGCCGCGCAGCAGCAGGCCGACTCTCTGCGTGACGAGGCCTTGGCCCTGCGCAGGGCGGGACGGTACCAGGAGGCCCTGACCAGGTTCGGGCAGGCCCTGGACGCCTACCGTCAGGAGGGCACCAGGACGGGCCAGGCAGACTGTCTTAACAGCATCGGCCTGGTCCTGGACGTCCTGGGGCGGTTGCATGCGGCCATGGACGCCTACCTCCAGGCCCTGGACCTGTACCGCCGTGTCAGTGGCACCCAGCGGCTGCAGGGTGTCTGCCTGGAGAACATCGGTCACGTCCTGCACCGGAAAGGTCGTTACCAGGAGGCCCTGACCAGGTTCGGGCAGGCCCTGGACCTGTACCGTCAGGTGGAGGGCACCGACGGCGACCAGGCGGACTGCCTGCGCGGTACCGGTCACGCTCTGCGCGGTGCCGGGCGCAGCGAGGAGGCTGCGGAGGCCTACTGGGAGGCCCTGGTCCTCTACCGGCGGGTGAAGGATACTGAGGAGGATCAGGGCTTCTGCCTGCTCGGCGTCGGCAATGTTCTGGACGACGTCGGTCGGTACGAGGAGGCTGTGGCGGCCTACCAGGAGGCCCTGAACCTCTTCCGCCGGCTGGGCGGTGCTGAGCGTCGGCAGGCCCTCTGCCTGGGGAATACGGGCAACACCCTGCGCAACGCTGGTCGGTACGAGGAGGCGCTGACCGCCTGTCGGCAGGCCCTGGACCTGTACCGCCAGGTGGAGGGCACCGACGGCGACCAGGCGGACTGCCTGATGTGCATCGGACACAGCCTGGACTGGACGGGGCGGTACGAGGAGTCTCAGGCCGCCTTTCAGGAGGCGCTGGCCCTTTACCGCCAGTCGGGTGGCACCCAGCGTCAGCAGGCCCTCTGCCTGGAGGGCATCGGCGGCGCTCTGCGGCAGTCGGGCCGGTATGAGGAGGCGCTGACCGCCTACCGGCAGGCCCTGGACCTGTACCGCCAGGTGGAGGGCACCGAGAGCGACCAGGCCGACTGCCTGAACGGCGCCGGTGTCGCCCTTAGCCTCATGGGGCGTCACGAGGAGGCCCTGACCGCTTTCGAGGACGTTCTGGGCCTTTACCGCAGCCTGCCCGACACCCAGCGGGAGCAGGCCGACTGCCTGCGCGGCATCGCCGGCACCCTGGGTATGGCCGGGCGCTATGAGCAGGCAGCGAAGGCCTACCGGCAGGCCCTGAGCCTGTACCGCAGCCTGCCCGACACCCAGCGGGAGCAGGCCGCCTGCCTGTGCGGGAACGGGATGACCCTGCACGTGACGGGGCGCTACGAGGATGCCGTGAGGGCCTGCCAGCAGGCCGTGGACCTGTACAGCCATCTTGACGACGCCGATGAGGAGCGGGCCGCCTGCTTGTACTGCGCGGGCGGCGCCCTGGCGGAGCTGGGGCGGTGCGAGGAGGCACTGACCAGGCTTCGGGAGGCCCAGGACATCTACCGCCGTCTGCCGGATCCCGGGCGGGAGCAGGCGGACTGCCTGTACGACACCGGCGTCGTCCTGTGCCGGACGGGCCGCCCCGAGGAGGCGGCGGCCGCCTATCGGGAGGCCGCGAGCCTCTATCGCGCCCTGCCCGGTACGGAGCAGGACCGGGCGACCTGCCTGCACGAGGCGGGCACGGCCCTGGCGGATGCGAGTCTCCTCGAGGACGCCGTGACCGCCCTCGGGGACTCGCTGGACCTACGCCGCACAGTACCCGGAACCGTGCGGGAGCAGGCGGACTGCCTGTACGACACCGGCGTCGTCCTGGGCCGGGCGGGCCGCCCCGAGGAGGCGCTGAGCGCGTACGAGGACGCCGCCGCCCTCTACAGCAGCCTGCCCGATACCCAGCGCCAGCAGGCCATGTGCCTGCATCGCGCGGGCGGCGCCCTGGCGGAGGCGGGCCGTTTCGAGGAGGCGCTGACTGCCTTCCAGGACGCCGTGGACCTCTACCCGGACCTGCGCGAGACCGGGCAGGATGAGGACGACGACGCGCACACCGCCTGGAGCGCCCAGTGCTTCGTGGAGGACGAGGACTGCTCACGACGTTTCCAAATGCGGCTGTGAGGCGCGGCTATAATATCTGTGCGGACATGCGGAAGACCTGAAGACTCTTTGCGATGTAGCTGTTCACGGTAAGAGAGATGTGGGGATGACAGGACAGGGCGAGGAGAAGGGCGGGCCCGCAGAACGAAAATATGATGAGGCCATCTCTCTCAGGGTCGAGGGCCGTTATGAGGAGGCTCGGGCCGCGTTTCGTCAGGCCCTGGATCTGTATCGTGATGTGCCCGGTAGTGAGAGGGAGCGGGCCGTCTGCCTGTTCAACACCGGTTTTATCCTGCACGGGGCGGGCCGGTATGAGGAGGCGCTGTCCGCCTATCGGCGGGCTGTGGGTCTTTTTCGGCAGGTGGAGGGGGATGAGGAGGGACGGGCTGGGTGTCTGGACGGCATTAGTGCTGTTCTGCGCGCGATGGGGCGTGGTGAGGAGGCTCGGGCCGCCTCCCAGGAGGCTCAGGCGCTTCGCGCCTCCCCGCCGCCTGCGGGGTGCCCGCAGGCGGGCTCCGGGCCCGACGGGAGGCGCCGCCGGGCAGACTCTCTGCGCAGTACCGGCATCACCATGCGCGCGGCGGGGCGTTATGAGGAGGCTCGGGCCGCCTGTCAGCAGGCCCTGGGCCTCTATGACGGCTTGTCCGGGACCGAGGAGGACCAGGCCGGCTGCCTGTACAGGACCGGTGACGTGCTGCGCAGTGTGGGGCGCTGCGAGGAGGCCCGGACCGCATGGCGACAGGCTCTGCCCGCCTACCAGCAGGCGCTGGAGCATTACCGCCGCCTGCCCGGAACCGAGCACCGGCAGGCCGGCTGTCTGTGCAGGATCGGCGATGCGCTTTGCGCCGAGGCCCGGCATGAGGAGGCTCTGGCAGCCTTCCAGAACGCCCTGGCCCTCTACGGGCGCCTGCCCGGAACCGAGCGTCAGCAGGCAGACTGCCTGCTTGGCGCCGGTAGCGCCTTGGCGGAGGCCGGACGCTACGAGGAGGCCCTGGCCAGGCTTCAGCGGGCCGCGGACCTCTACCGCCAGGTGGAGGGGTGCGAGGAGGGGCAGGCCGGCTGCCTGTACAACATCGGCCTCACCCAGCAGGACGCGGGGCGGTGCGAGGAGGCGCCGGCGGCCTACAGGAAGGCTCTGGACCTCTACTCCGACCTGCCCGGAACCGAGCGTCAGCAGGCCGCCTGCCGACATGACATGGGTGCGGCTCTGGCCGAGACGGGGCGCTACGGGGACGCGCTGACCGCATTGCGGGACGCCCGGGAGATCTACCGGGATCTTCCCGACGCCGAGCCGGACCGGGCCGACTGCCTGTACGACACCGGCGTCGTCCTGTACAGGACGGGGCGGCACGAGGAGGCGCTGGCCGCATTGCGGGACGCCCTCGGTCTCTATCGCGGCGCTGCCGGCACCGAGTGCCAGCAGGGCACCTGCCTGTACCGCGTCGGCTGCGCACTGGCGGAGCTGGGGCGCTACGACGAGGCCCAGACAGCGTTCCGGGAAGCCATCGCCCTGCACCCCGGCCTGCGCGACGATATTGAGCAAGACGACGACGGCTCCTTGGACGACGCCTGGAGCGAACGGCGGTTCGCCAGGGGCGGGGATTGTCCGCGCCGCTTCCGACGGTGTCTCTGATCGGCTCGCGCGCCTCCGGAAGACGAAAGTCTCGACGAAGCAGGTAGGATGTCAAGCGATTCGCGCGTATAAGTTTTGAGTCTTGTTCGGCTGGGCGGGCACAGATACCGTGAGCCGGTCAGCGATTGCCGGGAGCTCCGAGTCGCGATCCCGCCTCTTTCGCGATAAATGAGTTCCATTCCCAGTAAGGAGATCTCATGTTCACCTATGTCGCCGAGCCGTCCCCCAGGGGGAACGCCAACGTCCGTCGAGTCTGCGGAAACTGCCGCGGCGTCTTCTACGTCAGTTACAACGCCCAGGGCTACAGGTGTCCTCACTGCGACTACAAGCAGGGCTGACCGGCGCCGCCGTCCGGCGGGCGCGCGGATGACCGTGTCCTCGGCGGCGCGGTCATCCGCGCAAGCGCTGCCGTGTTCGTGCACCGCCGCCGGCGCCCGCCGGATCGTCTCGGCGGCTGCAATGAATTAAATATAAGAACTTAAATATTGACGACGACTTGAGGGCGCGCATAGGGTCGCGATCGAATGTTGGTTCGATTCACCAGAAAGGTGTCGCTCATGCACGGTCCAGGCTTGGTCGCCCCTGCTCTCATCATCCGCAGCTCGGGCTCGGTCGGTCCTACTCTTCTCTTTATTGCTGTGCTGATCGTCGTCGGTCTTATTATTATTCAGGTTCAGATTCGGAAGCAGTACGCCACTCACAGCCGTCTCGATCCCGAGGACGCGCTCATGGCGGCTGCGCGGGCCTACGGGGGAGGGCAGAGCTTTCGTGATGCCGCCGGGGACCTCTCGTTGCCGTTCCGGGACGGCATCTTGTCGGTGAGCGCGGAGCCGGATGGGATGGGCGGCTCCGAGGTCCACATATGGCTGAGTTCTTACGCGTTTCTCCAGGCCAACGGTTTTCAGGTACTTCACTACCGGCACGAGGTGAAGAAGCTCATGCGGGCCGTGGCCTGAACCGGCGGCCCGGGCGGATAATTTCTGAAGTAAAGGAGTTCAATATGGCGACATGGGAGGCCGTGAAGGGCTTCATCTCGATGAAGTTCAATGTCACCGAGATCAGTGACGGAGACGCCCTCAAGATGCTGTTCGACGTCGGGGGCGGGAGGTCGCAGCTCGTTTTCGTCGAGCACGCGTACAACGACCAGGCCGACTACATCCAGGTCCTGTCGCCGGTGGGCGATATTCCTCAGGTCAACATCGTGGAGGTTGCGCGCGACGTGGGGAAGAAGGTTCTCGGGGGAGTGGTCCTCGTCGATGACCGCGTGTACCTCACGCACAGCGCGCCGCTGGCGGACATCGACGAGAATGAGATCCTCGAACCGATCCATCGCATTTGCGCCATGGCGGACGAGCTCGAGCAGCACTACCTCGGGACGGACGAGTTCTAGCCGGTCGCCGATCGGTTCAGGTCCTCCTGACGGCTGGGCGACTCCGGTCCCCGCCGAGACATCCTCGCCGGCTGCGGTCGGGCGGCGCCTCGTGCTCCGCCCGGCCGCAGCGCGCGGTGGCGCCCCGGGGCGTGCGGGGCGCTGCGGGGACACGCATAGGT
>ERZ773042.1585-NODE-1585-length-13253-cov-12.736778_pt1 | contig 13253 bp, 22 predicted proteins | sample MGYA00511664_ERZ773042 | MGnify/ENA primary metagenome ERZ773042 (study PRJEB29015, sample SAMEA2737984) | human oral metagenome | biome: human oral; feature: human-associated habitat; material: dental | place: China | collected 2036 ... | reverse complement strand
CGGCCGCCACCGTCCGCAGGTCCGGCCCCCCGGACCCGTGGGCCCCTGCCCCAGTGGAGTCCGACGCCCTCGGCGTCGGCAGGAGCCGCGAGCAGGAAAATCCGCTCACGCCGGTGAGGGGCGCCGACGTCGGAGGCCCGTACAGACACCCACTGCGCGTCATACCCGAGGCCGGCCAGGTCCCCGACCACACGCCCCAGGGCCCGCAGCCGGGGCCGGTCGCCCACACGTCCGCCACCGGATCCCACACCACCATGCCCGCTCACGCTCCTGCTCCAGGCGGACGCGCTCCTGACACCCGCCACGTTCTCCCAGACGACGGCCCCGGGACGGATGATCTCGACCGCCCGGGCCATGGCCTCCCACAGCCCCGAGCGGGTGCCCGGCCCCATCCCCGCCCGCAGCCCGACGCTGCTGACATCCTGGCACGGCGTGCCCCCGCAGAGGACGTCCACGGGCTCCACACGCCCCCAGTCCACCGTGGTGACGTCCCCCAGGTTCGGGACGCCCGGGAACCTGTGGGCCAGCAGCCGGCACGGGCCCGGCTCGACGTCGGCCACCCACGCCACCCTGGTCGGGACGACCATGCCCAGGCCCATACCCAGGCCCCCGTACCCGGCACACACCTCACCCACGCTCGTGGTCATGACGCCTCCTCACAGCCCCGGGCGACCAGGGCCTCCTCAGCGGCGTCCCAGGCATCCCACCAGGCGCACAGCGCCGTGTCGATCACGGCCCGGTCCCTCTCCGGCAGGCCCGGAGGCAGGCCCTCCGCCCACCTCGAGGGCAGCAGGTCCAGGGAGGGTGAGAAATTGCCGACCCGGTAGTCGGTACGCGCCCGGACCGCCCTGCTGCCGTCCGCCCTCAGGCAGGGCCCCCACAGGTCCACGCTCGCACTCCGGCCGTACCCCTGTCTCACGCGCACGGACTCAGCCCGCATGCGCCGCATGTTGCCGTGCACGGCCGGCAGGACGACAGGCACCGGCAGAGACAGGGTGACCTCGATCGTGACGCTCATGAGAGGGCCTCCTGGGCGGCGTCCCACGCGGCCCACGCCATGCGCGTGACCTGGTGGAACGTCTCCGCGTCCTCGTCCGGCAGGGCGAGGGCCAGCATGTCCATGGTCTGGGTATCGTGCCTGTCGTCGCACCCGTAGCGGGCGATACCACGCGCCCGGGGCGCCGGGGTGTCGTCATCCCTCAGGCGGGGTCCCTCCAGGACCACGACGGCGTCCCCGTCGCTGGTCCGACGTACGGTGATCGAGTCCGCGCGCGCCCATCCGCGCGCGACCGGGATGGCGAAGGGCACCGGCAGACGCAGGGTGACCTCGACCACGGTCCAGGGTGTGGTAGGGTAGATCATGACTCCTCCTGAGGGGGTCCTGGCCCCGGCCGCACGATTGGTCGCCAAACTGCACGTGCTGCCGGGGTTCTTCTTCAGACTGTCCGTCGGTAGAATACCGACATACGTAATGGTAGCCCCACTACCCCCGACAGTGCAAGCCAGGAGCCCCGCTAGTGCTTGAGGATCTGGTACAGCACACTGCGGTGCGTGCCCGCCGCCTCGGCGATCCGGGCACGTGGGACACCAGCGTCCATCGCCGCCTGCACGGCCTCGCGACGCCGCGCAGAGGCCGCGTCCGCCCGCTCCCGCAGCTCGGCCGCCTCCACCGTGGCCCGCCTGACGGCCTCCAGGAGCCTGCGCTCCTCGTCGTCCTCCCTCATGGGTCCCTCCCCAGCCGTGTCCTGCCACCAGCATAGACGCCACCGCCACTCACGCCACCCCCGTGGCACCGAGCAGCCCGGCCAGGGCCGCGGGCGCACCCACGACCCCGGCCAGCGCCTCCTCCTGCGAAGGGGTCATACGCACGGTCACGTGCGGGGCCCTGGCCTCGGGGACCACGGTCCGCACGGCCACGCCGTCCGGCAGCTCACCGCTCTCCCCGGCACGCCGGAGGATCCCCTCCAGGGCCCAGGGCGCCACCACCGTACGCACCTCATCGATACGACCCTGCCAGATCAGCCACCCCACGAGGGCGTCCTCGTCGGCCACGTAGACCTCGTCCCTGACCTCGGCCGGCCTGGGCCTGGTCACTGACACGGTGCCCACCTCACGCCCCGCGGCGTCCGTGGCGTACCGGCGGCCGCCCGGGCCGAGGGCCTCCACGAGGACGGCGTCCACCTCAGCCTGCGCCGCCCTCACCCGGGCCGCGACCCACCTCAGGGCCGCCGCCCGCGCCAGCGCCTCACGCACCTGACCGCTCGTCATCTCAGTACTAGTACTCACCGTGCTCCTCCTGGATCCGTCCCTGCTGTACCTGCTGCCCCTGCCGTGCCCCCGACGGGATACGGGCCCTGAGCCACTCCGTCAGGACCCGCGCGTCCGCGACCCCGCCGGCCTCCCGGTACTCCGCCGCCAGGGCCTGCGGGTCACCCCCGAAACGGGCCGTGAACCGGGTCACAAGCTGGTCGCACCTGGCCACCTCCGCGGCCTCGGCACGAGCCCGCTCCTCACCCTGCACACTGGCCTCCACGGAGGAGGCGTCCGGGTCCGGCTCGTCAGTAGGCAGGCACAGGGCCTGGAGCAGGAACGTCCTCAGCGCGACGGACATGGCCTTCGCGGTGGCCTTGTCCGCCGTGTCGGTGGCCTCGGCGGCCACCGTCCCCTCCAGACGGTCCCCGCCCGGCCCGTACAGGGCGTACGCGACCACCACGTCCACCCTCGTGATGCGCGCCCCGGACCGGGAGCGACCCACCTCCTCGTGGGCGGCCGACACCAGGGTGGGTACAGGGCCCACCACGTGGTGGCGGCGCAGGGCCGGGGCGACCGCGTTGACCACCGCATCTACCCCCCGGAACAAGAACTTCTGCGCGACATTTCTATCGGTCTTGGCGACGGCGCCGACCTCAGCCGCCGCCGCGGCCAGCGCCTCCACCACCGACGGCGGCAGCGCCTGCTGCTGCCCGCTCACGACGACACCCCCTGCCCGTACCTCTCGGCCAGGAGCCGGACGTAGGACTGCGCCTGGGCGGCGTCCGTGGACTCCACGGCCGGCTCCCCACCCACGAGGTGGTCCAGGAGCTCGTCGGCGGCGTGCCGCCGCCCGTAGAAATCAGCGTCAGGATCCGCCACCAGCCAGGCCCCCAGGGCCTGGGCACCCGCCTCGTCCAGCACCGTCACCAGCCGGTACGGGCCAGCCGGCACCACCACCACGCCCCCCGACGGGGCCACAGCGTGCAGGACCTCACCCACACGCAACCCAAGTCCCCCGACGAGGACGGGCCACCCACGCTCATCGGACACGCTGGCCACGTACACCAGCGACGTCGTCCCGGTCATGACCACTCACACTCCCCCCACGTGAGGTACCCGTACTCGACATAGACGTCCCCCTCCTCGACACTCCGAGGGCCCTCCCCGACAGTCCCGGCCGCCTCCTCGACACTCTCCCCGACACCCTGTGTCCAGGAGCCCGAGACCAGCCACCACACGACGGCAGCCACACCGGCCACCACGCCCCGCGCCCGCCCACGAGCCGCGTGCCGCGCCCTCATGACGAGGGCTCCTGCCCACGGACCCAGGCCACCAGGTCATCCCGCAGGATCCGCCACGCGCGCCCGACCTTGTAGGCGCGGATAGGCACGAGCACGAGCGTGCGGTCCCTTGCCATGAGCTCCTGGGCGTGGATCGCCTGGTACAGGACCCGAGGATCCACCCCCACGGCCGCTGCTGCCTCACGCACGGTGAATGCGACGCGCTCAGTCACCGGACACCACCCCCGACCGGCAGGCGGCCGAGGTAGTCGTCCACCTCACCCACCGTCGCCCCGTCCAGGCCCACGGACAGGGTCCTCAGACTGTCCCCACCAGACCGCATGAGCACCGTCACGGACCCCGGGTCATCGACACTGGTGTAGCAGAGCCAGTGCCCGTACCCCGCCCCCACGGCCAGGGCCAGGGCCTCGTACTGGTCCGCCCCCGCCGCACGCACCCGGACATCCCAGCCGGCACGCCCCGTAGTCGGGGACACCCACGGCCGGACCTGGGTCACCACGAGGCCCACACCGTCCAGGCGCACCACCTCGTCACGCAGCAGGTCCAGGGCCACCAGCACGCTTGTGCTACCCACACCTGATGGGATACTATTCATCACGGATTCCTTTCCTGCCCCCACCGGTGGTCGGTGGGGGCATCCTCATTCCTTAGTCCAGCCGTCGGCGTCCGCCGACGAGTACGTCCAGACCTTGCCCAGTCCGTAGATCGGGACCCGCACGCTGGCCCACATCTCAGCGTTACGGGCACACTTCTCGGCCTGGTACGCACGCTCCTCAGCCGCCTCACGAGCGGCCCTCTCCACCGCCAGGTCAAAATGGGCACGCCGCAGCTCGACCCGCAGACGCTCGCGCTCCAGACGCCCACGCAGCACCCACTCCACAGCACGCTGGATCCGGTGCCCCACCACACGCCGGAGCCGACACGACGACCACGCCATCACGCGGCCTCCCTCACCGGGCCCGCGAGCGCAGGCGAGGAGGTCTCCACGGGGATGACGGGCTCGGCCACCTCGGCGATGCTGTCGGCGAGCCCTGCGTGCACGGCACCGATGGCGAATCGCATGGACGGGCCGGACTCGCCGTGGGTGACCTGGCGGTAGTACTCACGGCTGACGCCGATAGCTCTCGCCGCGGCGGCGTCGGTGAGCCCGGTGGCGGCCACTCGCTCACGGAATCGTTGTGTGAGCCGCGCCGTCAGCTGCCTCTGTGTCAGTGTCATGACCCCCTCCTGGTCCCGACGGGATCAAAATGGTCCCGATGGGACAATCATGAGGGGCTGGCCGCCAGATGTCAAGCGGGACGGACCAGATTCGTCCCGACGGGATCATCTGCGATAGGGTGGTCCTATGGACATCACGGACTGGTACCGCCGCACTATCGGGACCGACAGCCACAACGCCGCCGCGGCCAAGGCCCACGTCAACCCCTCCACCATCACCCGCCAGCTGCACGACGGACGTCTCGGGTACGACCTCATCGTCCCCATCGCCCGCGCCTACGGGGCCGACCCGATCGAGGGGCTGATCATCGCCGGGCTCATCACCCAGGACGACATCGACATGCATGCGAACCGCGCCACCCTGGCCGACGCCACGGACGCGGAGATCGCGGACGAGGTGTGGCGGCGCCTGACCGAGGGGCAGGCGCACCCCGTGTTCGACAGGCCCATGAGCGGGCCCGCACCCGAGGACGCTGAGGGTGAGGTGGTGCCCATGCGACCCACCGGCCGGTCCGTGAGTTTCGTCACGGACGAGTGGGACGTGGCCGCGCACGACCCCGGTACCGCCCCCGAGCTGGAGGCCTGGCAGCACGAGGCCACCCCATGACCCCTACGTGTCGCACCACGGCACTACCCTCACGTACCGTGAGCGTGACACCCCCCACCCTGGACGCTCTCCTGACCCAGTGCGCCCACCACCACATCACCGTGACCACCCACCCCCTGCCCGGCACCATGCGCGGCGCCTACCACCACACCACCCGCACCATCACCCTGCGCCCCGGGATGCCCGACTGGATGGCCGTCCCCACCCTCCTCCACGAGATGCGTCACGCCTGGCGCGGCGACGACGGCCACCAGGCCCGCTGGGTAGAGGCCCGCATAGACAGGTGGGTCGCGACCCGTCTGCTCGACGTCGGCCGGTACGCGGCCGCCGAGGCCCTGGTCGGCCCCGCCGTGGGGGCCCTGGCCGCCGAGCTCGACGTGCCCGCCTGGGTCGTCGTCGCCTACCGCGACACGCTCAGGACGCGCAGCCGCACGGGGCGGGGGTCTACGATGTGACCCATGACGCCCCTACAGCCTGACGCGCCTGCCCCCGACCCCACCCCGACAGCCAAGCCTTTCTGGAAAAAATGGTGGGTCATTACTCTTGCTGCCCTATTCGTCATCGGTGGAATCGGTAGCGCACTCGACGGCGGTAAAAGCCATTCTCCGGCAGCTCCGACGCCGTGGTTCACTCAGGCCGCACCCAGCAATCTCGCCGCGAGCCCCTCCTCACCGCCCCCGGCAGGGACCACCACGGCGACCTTCGGGTGGGACGCCTCCGTAGTAGAGGCAGACTCCGTCACCGCCTGCGAGACGCGCGGCAAGAAGGACTACCCCTACGGCTTCAAGGTCAAGTCGGTCCTCGGGAGACAGGCTAATGAGCTGCGCCCCGACAGCCAGGGTCGATTCCTGAAATACGCGGTCACAATCACTAACGCCAATGGAGCCGACTACGACGCGACGATGGAGTGCACCGTGAGCGGCGACCCCCGGTCACCATCCGTAGAGAGCTTCTTCACCTACTGACAATCACCTTAGGAGAGACATTGAAAAAAATCGCCGTCAAGTAGGCTCTTGCCGAGTTCCAGGACTTTATCGACCAGCGTGCTTCCTCGGGCGTGCTCCTGGCCAAGACCGTGACAAGCCTGACTCTGACCGACAACGTCCTCACGGCTACCTTCAACCCCGAATCCATCGGTATGGACCAGGCCACCTTCGACCACATCAACGTCTTCCCGAACCTCGCCAAGTTCATAGGCGCCCCCCTAATGTTCAAGGACGACCAAGGCTCCCGCTTGCGAACCTGCGTCACCCGCGTGGACACCGTCTCCGCCGACGGCACGTCCCTGGGATCGGCGACCGCCGCCGAGCTCTACCGCGCCGGCACCGGCGAGGACCTGCCCACCAGCTGACACATGCTCGGCCGCGAGCGCCCGCACACTCGGGGCCCCACCGTCCTGGTGGGGCCCCTTCCCCTTAACTTTTGGCGGCATGACGCGGGTATGAGGGCCCGGATCGAAATGGCCGACCACATGGCCGACCAGGCCCCCACCGGACAGGGGACGACCCGCGCGAACACGCGGATCCCACCCGATTAGCGCGCCTGCTTTGGGAGCAGGAGATCGTGGGTTCAAATCCCGCTACCCCGACTGCTTTACGCGCTTGCCTGGATGAACCCGGTCACCGGCTGCGCAGCTGACTAATACGAACGGTTCAGATGCGTACCACGTCAGTGGTTTGCGACGGCGTGGACCAGCCCCTCAGCCCTGGGCCTGCCTGGCTTGTGCCCGCTCGGCCCGTGCCCGCTCGATCCGGCGGGCCTCGGCGTTGCGGGCAACCGAGATAATGGTTTCCTCCTTAGTCGCGGGGACGCGATCCAGCCGACCGCAAACGGGCCAGTTGCTCAGTTCCTCGTCGCGGGCGCGACAGGCTGATCCGGTGGCTGACGGGACTGGGACCACCTTAGACCCGTACACGAGTCTACTCCGCACCTGCTAAGGGCTTTCCATTGGTGTCGGTAGCAAGGGCGAGTATGGGGTGCACCAGCCCACCGCGCCCCCGTCCCGCCGTCGTCCGCGACCTGGCGGGACGGGGCCACCACGTGGAACAGCCAGCACCTCCCGGGAGGAACCGTGACCTGCCCCTGCCCCACCCCGTCCAAGGTCGGTTATGCCAACCGCGAGCAGGCCCAGGCGGCCCTGCGGCGACTGAGACGGAGCGCCCGGGTCGCTCAGCGCCGGGGGCGGCGGGGCCGGCGTTTCCCCAGCCTCCCGGTGCGTGCCTACCAGTGCCCCTGTGGCTCCTGGCACCTGACCCGCAAGCCCCTGTCCCGCGAGGAGGTGGCCCGCTCGTCGTAGGGCTGAGGCTGTGGTGGGCCAGTGCGCCCTGGCCCGCTCGTAACCGATGTCAATGGGACCGTGGGCGCGATTAGTCGGCCCCGGCACGAGCCAGCCCCGGGTGCGGGGAGTCGGCCCGGACGTACACGCACCACCAGGCGACCGCCTGGAGCTGGCCCCAGGTGCAGGGAGGCCGCCACAGGGTTTTACCGGGGACAAGAGCCAGCTGCGAGCCGGCCCCGGGTGCAGGGAGGCCGCCAACACGGTACGGCGCACCACCGGGCGACCGCTCCCCAGGGCGTCAGGTCTCGAGGTTCGCGCCCTGCGCCGCGGATGCCATAGGATGCGGGAGATCGGCGCCGGCGCGGCGTCCGCCGGACCCCGGCGTCCATCACCCACCACTTCCACCACTTCGGAGTAAGCCCCGTGAAGAGCACTGTCGAGAACCTTGACCCCGCGCGCATTAAGCTGACCGTGGAGGTCCCCTACGAGGAGCTCAAGCCGAGCCTCGACGCCGCCTACAAGGAGATCGGCTCCCAGGTCCAGGTCCCCGGCTTCCGCAGGGGCCACGTTCCCGCCCCGGTGATCGACCAGCGTGTCGGCCGCGCCGCGGTGATCCAGGAGGCCGTGAACAAGGCTCTTCCGGACTTCTACCGGCAGGCCGTCACCGAGGCCGGGCGCGTCCCCCTGATGCAGCCTGAGGTTGAGATCACCGACCTGCCCAATGTCACCGGACCCCAGGGCGGCCAGTTCGTCTTCAACGCCGAGGTCACCGTCCGTCCCCTTGTCGACCTCCCTGAGCTGGAGGACTTGTCGGTCTCCGTGTCCTCTGTCACGGTCGACGAGGCGGACGTGGACGACGAGGTCGACACCCTGCGTATGCGCTTCGGGTCACTGCACCCTGTGGTGCGCGAGGTCCGCCTCGGGGACTTCGTCACCCTCGACCTCAGGGCCGTCATTGACGACGAGGAGGTCGACTCCGCCTCAGGGGTCTCCTACGAGGTGCTCGGTACGGACAGCATGCTCAAGGGCATGGACGCCGTCCTCCTGGACATGCAGCTCGACGAGTCCGCCACCTTCACCACCCACCTGGCCGGGGGCGAGCACGAGGGGGAGGAGGCCGAGGTCACGGTCACCGTCACCGCCGTCAAGGAGCGCGAGCTGCCCGAGGTCGACGAGGAGTTCGTCCAGATGGCCTCCGAGTTCGACACCGTGGACGAGCTCCGTGAGGACCTGCGTCGCCAGGTCATTGAGCGGAGGAACGCCGACCAGGCCATCGAGGCCCGTGACGCCCTCCTGGAGGTGCTGCGCCAGGCCGTCGAGGTGGAGGCCCCCGCGGCCCTGGTCGACGAGGAGGTCAAGCACCACCTGTCCGCCGAGGGCAAGGACGGCGACGAGGAGCACGCCAAGGAGATCCGCGAGGACGTCGCCTCGACGGTGCGTGACCAGATTATCCTCGACGTCCTCGCTGAGAGCCTGGAGGTCAAGGTCAGCCAGGACGAGCTCATCGACTTCCTGGTCCAGACCGCCCAGCAGTACGGCATGGAGCCCATGAAGTTCATTGAGGGCGCCCAGAAGGCCGGCCAGATCCCCGCCTTCGTCGCCGAGATCGCCCGCAACAAGTCCCTGGCCATGGCCCTGCGCCACGTCGAGGTCAAGGACTCCGACGGCCAGGTCCTGGACCTGACCGAGTTCATTGGCTCCGACGAGCTCGACGCCGCCGCTGACGCCCACCAGCCCGCGTCCGACGAGGCCGCGCCGGACCAGCCCGCCGCCGGGGCCAATGAGTTCACCGTGGACGCCGAGTTCGCGGAGTCCGCCGAGTCGGCCGACAGCGCTGAGTCCGCCGAGTCGGCCCAGAGCGCTGAGTCCGCCGAGTCGGCCCAGAGCGCTGAGTCCGCCGAGTCGGCCGAGTCCGCTGACAGCGCCGCCTCTGCCGCGAGCGCCGAGTGAGCTGGCCCCGCTGAGCGCCCGCGCGCCTCGGCCCCTTACCCGTCGTCCACTCAATAGTGTCGGGCCCCGCACCGTCTTGCCGGTGCGGGGCCCTCGTCTTGCGGGCTCGCCCTGGCCCCGGGGCAGGCGCCCCACGGCAGCGGGGCGGAGAGGCCGTGCTGGTCCCCCTCCGCCCCGCTGGCCGGCCCAGGCGTCGTCTCAGCCCTGGTGCGCGCCGACGGCCTCGTTGTCCACGTCCACCATGACCAGCTGCATGCGGCAGGCGGTGACCGCGGTCAGGGCGTGGCGGTCGTTCGGCGCCAGGTAGATGACGTCACCGGCCCCCATGCGCTCGGTGCGCTCGCCGATGGAGAAGTCCATCTCGCCCTCCAGGAGGGTGACGACGACGGCCCGGGGAGAGGCGTGCTCGGTGAGCTGCTGGCCGGCGTCGAAGGTGAAGACGACGGTGCGCAGCACGTCGTTGTTGACCACGACGCGCGAGGTCGTGGCCTCCTCGCTAATGGGCAGGGCCTCGTTCAGGCCCAGGCAGAAGAGAGACTCAGTGATAGGGGTCACAGGCATAGTGGTTCCTTTCAATGACGTACTTGTACTTCAGGCATGTTGCGGATTGTCTGACGTGTTCCCCGGAGCTGCTACCTCCAGGGGCGGGCCAGCCGACGCCTCAGCGGTCCCAGGACGCACAGTTCCAGGACGAGCGTGAGTGCCGCCATGACCACGGACAGGGCGAACACGTCGTCGGTGTCCAGGTTGGTCCGCGCCCGTTGGACCATGGCGCCCAGGCCCGTGGTGGTGCTCAGCAGCTCGGACATGACGGTGACCCGCACGCTCTGGCCCACGGCCACGGTCAGGGCCGAGAGTACCGGTGGGGCGACGGCGGGCAGGATGATCCGGCGCACCGTCCAGGACCGGCCCCTGGCGAACACCCGCGCCATCTCCAGCAGGTCGGCGTCCACGCTGGCCACGGTGTCGCGCACGGTGGTGGTCAGCAGCGGCAGGGTCACCAGGGCCACCACCAGGACCACGACCTCGGCGGTGGGGCCGAGCCAGACCATGCCGACCACCACGATGACGATCGGCGGCACGGACAGGAGCACCTGCACCCAGGAGTCCAGCAGCTCACGCAGCCACGTCCAGGTGCCCATGGCCCAGCCCAGGGGCAGCCCGACCAGGCACGACAGTCCCAGCCCGGTGGCGCCGCGCCCTATGGTCAGCACCAGGGCGTCACCCAGGCGCCCCCGGCCAGCCAGGTCGAGCAGCGCGGCCCAGGTGGCCTGGGGGCTGGGCAGCACGTAGGCGGGCTGGGAGCGGGCCACCAGGTGCCAGACGAGGACCGCCAGGGCGATGCCCGCCCACCACAGGGCGACGGCGCGCAGCCGCTGGGTGCGGGACCGCGGCTCGTGCATTAGCGCGGGTCGGCGACGTAGAAGTCCTTCGCCGGCAGGGACCCTCCGATAATGTCGGGGCTGAGGGTGGACAGCCTGGTGTAGAAGTCCTCCAGGTCGCTCTGGGCCGCGGCGGCGGGGACGATCTCCAGCTGGAGGCGGGGGATGACCTCCTTGACCACCGGCGCCGGCACGTTGTTGGCCTCCGAGATCGCCTGCACCGTGGCGTCGGACATGGCGTTGACGTCGGCCACGGAGGCCTCCAGCTCGTTCAGGACGGCGCCCACGAGCTCGGGGTGGGAGTCGGTCAGGCTCTGGGGCATGACCAGGCCCGCCATGGGGAAGCGGGCCTTGCCGCCGGTGACCTCGGCCCACAGCTCCTGGAGGTTGACCGTGCGCTCCAGGGCCTTGCCCTGCTGCTTGGCCTTGGCCAGGGAGGCGCTGGCGGCGTGCTCGGGCAGGACGGCGTACTCGACCTCCCCGGCCATCAGGGCGCTGAGCGCTTCCTGGCCCTCGGTGTAGGGCGTGATGGTCAGGTCGGTGTCGGCGTTCCACCCCTTCTGCCCGAGCAGGTAGCGGAAGACCAGGTCGGGCATGTTGCCCGGCATGGGCACGCCCACGGTCTTGCCGCGCAGCGCCTCCAGGCCCTGGGCGGAGGAGCCGGCGGGGCCGATGACGTAGAGCATGCCCCACACCTGCATGGCGACCAGGCGCAGCGGTACGCCCTTGTTGAACAGGTTGGCCGCCACGTAGGAGGGGGTCGCCGCCAGGTCCGTCTCGCCGTTGACGAGCAGGGACTTGAGCACGTCGGCACTGGCCCAGTTGTCCTTCTTGACCTGCCCGACGACGGCGTCGAGGTTGCCGTAGGTGCCGAAGGAGGTCATGGGGGCGGCGTAGGCCAGGGTGGTGGGGGTGTGCACACGCAGGACGTCGAGGACCTTGGCCCCGGAGGCCTCAGTGGAGGGGTCCGCGCTGCCGGATCCGGACGGGGAGTCGGAGGAGCAGGCGGCCAGGGCCCCCGGGGTCAGCAGGCCGAGCCCGGCCAGGGCCAGGAGGGAGCGGCGCTTCATGGTGTGTTTCCTTTCGCGAGGTGGTGCCGGTTGGCGGTAGACGGTGGTCGGGTGGGTGGTGCGGGCAGGGGCCGGGGCCGCGGGGAGGCGGGGTTGAGGACTCAGGTGTCCAGGTGCCAGGTGCCGGGCGGGCCGTCCAGGTGCAGGTGGAGGTGGGAGACCTCCTCGGCCTCCTGCGGGTCGTGCGTGACCCACACGGTCACCACGTCCTGGTCGGCCAGGAGCGCCATGAGGTCGGCCCGCAGGGAGGCGGCCAGGGGCCGGTCCAGGGCGGAGAAGGGCTCGTCCACCAGCAGCAGGGTGGGTGAGGCGGCCAGTGCCCGGGCAATGGCCACCCTCTGACGCATGCCGCCGGACAGGCGCGCCGGGGGCAGGTGGCCCGCGCCGGCCAGCCCCACGCGCTCGAGCCACTGCACCGCCGTTAGGTCCGGCGCGGGGCCGTCCACAATGAGCGAGATATTGCGGTGCGCGGAGTACCAGGGCAGCAGTCGGGGCTCCTGGAACACCTGGGACAGGCGGCCGTCGGGGCGCCTGACGCTGCCGGCGTCGGTGGGTGACAGGCCGGAGACGGCGCGCAGGAGCGTGGTCTTGCCCGCGCCGGAGGGGCCGGTGACGGCCAGGGTCTGGCCGGGACGGACCGTGAGCGACAGGTCCTCCACCAGGGTCAGGCCGCGGCGCACCATGGTGACGTGGTCCAGGACCAGGTCGGTGGCGGCCTCCGGGGCCGGGACGCTCATGCTTGGGGCCTCCGGGCCACCATGCCCACGGCGCTGAGCAGCTCGCCCTGCAGCTGGAAGGCCTGGCGCATGGCCCGTACCCGGTCGCGGGCCCCGGGGGTGCGACGCACATTGCGCCAGAAGCGGGCGGCGCCCAGCAGGCCCTCGTCCTGGACGAGGCGGCCCGGCTCCAGCAGGTGCATGGGGGCGGTGCCGGTCCACTCCACGACCAGCCCGGCGTCGGTGAGCAGGTCCTTCCAGGCCTCCAGCGGCAGCGGGCGGGCGCCGACCCTAATGGTGCGGGAGAGCTCCTTGCGGGCCGCCTCGAGCTCGGCGGGGGAGCGGTCCCCGCGCAGTGCCAGCTCGTGGATGGCGTAGCGGCCCCCCGGGGCCAGGAGGCGCACGGCCTCGGCGACTATCTCACGCTTGTGCTCGTCGGACTGGATGGTGAGCATGGCCTCGCCCACGACCAGGTCGG
>ERZ773042.1582-NODE-1582-length-13263-cov-11.564961_pt1 | contig 13263 bp, 11 predicted proteins | sample MGYA00511664_ERZ773042 | MGnify/ENA primary metagenome ERZ773042 (study PRJEB29015, sample SAMEA2737984) | human oral metagenome | biome: human oral; feature: human-associated habitat; material: dental | place: China | collected 2036 ... | reverse complement strand
TCTATGATAAGTATACAGATGCTCCTTTGAAAGTTCGCCCTGGACAATGGAATTCAGTGACCTTTACTGTCGAACAACCGACAACGGAGTTACCTCATGGTCGAGTTCGTCTCTATGTGAACGGTGTCTTATCTCGAACAAGTCTCAAATCTGGTAACTTCATTAAAGATATGCCAGATGTTAATCAAGCTCAGCTTGGAGCAACCAAACGGGGCAATAAAACAGTTTGGGCATCAAACCTACAAGTTCGAAACCTAACCGTTTACGATCGTGCTTTAAGCCCAGATGAAGTTCAAACACGGAGTCAATTATTTGAAAGAGGTGAATTGGAACAGAAACTTCCTGAGGGAGCAAAAGTCACTGAGAAAGAAGACGTCTTTGAAGGTGGTAGGAACAATCAACCAAATAAAGATGGTATCAAGAGTTATCGTATCCCAGCTCTTCTCAAGACAGATAAAGGAACGCTGATTGCAGGAACGGATGAAAGACGTTTGCACCATTCTGACTGGGGAGATATTGGGATGGTTGTTCGTCGCAGCTCAGATAATGGAAAAACATGGGGAGACCGAATCGTAATCTCAAATCCTCGTGACAATGAGCATGCTAAACATGCAGATTGGCCATCTCCAGTCAATATTGATATGGCCTTGGTGCAAGACCCTGAAACAAAGAGAATTTTTGCAATTTACGACATGTTCCTTGAAAGTAAGGCAGTATTTTCATTGCCAGGGCAAGCTCCGAAAGCTTATGAACAAGTGGGAGATAAAGTTTATCAAGTTTTATATAAGCAAGGAGAATCAGGTCGCTATACGATTCGAGAAAACGGAGAGGTTTTCGACCCTCAAAATAGAAAGACAGATTATCGTGTTGTCGTTGACCCTAAAAAACCAGCCTACAGCGATAAGGGAGATTTGTATAAAGGGAATGAGCTAATCGGAAATATTTATTTTGAATATAGCGAAAAGAATATCTTTAGAGTTTCCAATACCAACTACCTATGGATGTCCTACAGTGATGACGATGGGAAGACTTGGTCTGCACCAAAAGATATTACTCATGGGATTCGGAAAGATTGGATGCACTTCCTAGGAACTGGCCCTGGTACGGGGATTGCCTTGCGTACAGGACCTCATAAGGGAAGACTGGTGATTCCAGTTTATACAACAAACAACGTTTCCTACCTAAGTGGTTCTCAATCATCTCGTGTAATTTACTCAGATGATCATGGTGAAACATGGCAAGCAGGGGAAGCAGTTAATGATAACCGTCCAGTAGGCAACCAAACCATTCACTCTTCAACCATGAATAATCCAGGCGCCCAAAATACGGAGTCAACTGTTGTTCAGTTGAATAATGGGGATCTCAAGCTCTTTATGCGTGGGTTGACTGGCGATCTTCAGGTTGCGACCAGTCATGATGGAGGAGCAACGTGGGATAAGGAAATCAAACGATATCCTCAGGTAAAAGACGTTTATGTTCAAATGTCCGCTATTCACACCATGCATGAAGGCAAGGAATACATTCTACTCAGCAATGCTGGTGGTCCTGGACGCAACAATGGTTTGGTTCACCTAGCTCGTGTTGAGGAGAATGGTGAGTTGACATGGCTGAAACACAATCCTATACAAAGTGGTAAGTTTGCTTACAACTCGCTCCAAGAACTCGGAAATGGCGAATATGGTTTGCTTTATGAGCATGCGGATGGCAATCAAAACGATTATACTTTATCCTATAAGAAATTCAACTGGGATTTCTTAAGCAGAGACAGAATTTCTCCTAAAGAAGCAAAAGTAAAATATGCTATCCAAAAATGGCCAGGTATTATTGCCATGGAGTTCGATTCGGAAGTATTGGTCAACAAGGCTCCGACCCTTCAATTGGCAAATGGCAAGACAGCAACCTTTATGACCCAGTACGATACAAAAACTCTCCTATTCACAATAGATCCAGAGGATATGGGTCAAAGAATTACAGGTCTAGCTGAGGGTGCAATTGAAAGCATGCACAATTTACCAGTTTCTTTAGCTGGCTCTAAACTAAGCGATGGTATTAATGGCAGTGAAGCTGCTATCCATGAGGTTCCAGAGTTCACAGGTGGTGTTAATGCAGAAGAAGCAGCGGTTCATGAAGTTCCGGAGTATACAGGTCCAATGGCAACAGTAGGTGAAGAACCAGCTCCTACAGTAGAAAAACCAGAATTCACTGGTGGTGTCAATGCTGAGGAAGCCCCAGTGGCAGAGATGCCAGAGTACACCGGTCCATTATCAACAGTAGGCGAAGAAGCAGCGCCAACGGTTGAAAAGCCTGAATTTACAGGTGGGGTCAACGCTGTTGAGGCAGCAGTCCATGAACTTCCAGAGTTCAAGGGTGGTGTCAATGCAGTTCTAGCAGCCTCAAACGAGCTTCCGGAATATAGAGGAGGTGCTAACTTTGTCTTGGCAGCTTCAAATGACCTGCCAGAGTATAAGGGTGGTGTCAATGGTGCTGAGACGGCAATCCATGAACTTCCAGAGTATAAGGGAGAGATCAAACCAGTCTTAACGGCTGCAAATGACAAACTATCTCTAGGACAAGATGTGACCTATCAAGCGCCAGCAGTTAAACAAGCGGGTCTACCAAATACTGGAAGCAAGGAAACAAACTCATTGATTTCCCTTGGTCTTGCAGGTGTTCTTTTATCCTTGTTTGCATTTGGCAAGAAGAGAAAAGAATAATAAGCAAAAGTATTTGAATAAGTCTCAGAAGAGATAGCAGGTTTTTCAGCCTGCTATCTTTCTTTATTAAATTCAGCTTGCTTCGAAATCATAAGAAGTCTGAAACTACTTTCAGGATAGTCTGTTCTATAAAATAGTTTTGAAACTGAAATCTATTCTACTACAAGCTATTGAAAGCGCTTAACAAATGATATATAATAAGCCCATAAGAACAAGAAAGGGAGGAAAGAGGATGCCACAGATCAGCAAAGAAGCCTTGATTGAACAAATCAAAGATGGAATCATTGTCTCTTGCCAGGCACTTCCTCACGAACCGCTTTATACAGAAGCGGGAGGAGTCATTCCCTTGCTAGTCAAAGCGGCTGAGCAAGGTGGAGCAGTCGGTATCCGAGCAAACAGTGTTCGCGATATCAAGGAGATTAAGGAGGTTACGAAACTCCCGATTATCGGGATTATCAAACGTGACTATCCGCCACAGGAGCCTTTCATTACAGCTACGATGAGAGAAGTGGATGAACTGGCTGAACTAGATATTGAGGTCATTGCTCTGGATTGTACCAAACGTGAACGTTACGATGGTTTGGAAATTCAGGACTTTATCCGACAAGTCAAAGAAAAATATCCGCATCAACTCTTAATGGCTGATACTAGCACGTTTGAAGAGGGTATAGCAGCAGTTGAAGCAGGAATTGATTTTGTTGGAACAACGCTATCAGGTTACACCTCTTATAGTCCCAAAGTAGATGGTCCAGACTTTGAACTGATCAAAAAACTGTGTGAAGCAGGTGTGGATGTCATCGCTGAAGGGAAGATTCATACACCAGAACAAGCCAAACAAATCCTTGAATATGGGGTGCGAGGTATCGTTGTTGGTGGAGCGATTACTAGACCAAAAGAGATTACGGAACGCTTTGTTGCCGGTCTAAAATAACACAATCTCAAAAAAGAGGAGAGTGGTCGATGCGTCGGATAAAATGAAAACGTATACAAATATAAAGAACTCATTATCCAATATGGATACGCTTATCAATTAGGAGAATACAAATGAAATTTAGAAAACTAGCTTGTACAGTACTTGCGGGTGCTGCGATTCTTGGCCTTGCGGCTTGTGGTAACTCTGGTGGAAGTAAAGATGCTGGAAGCTCTAGTAGCGATAGCGGAAAAACAGAAATCACTTGGTGGGCATTCCCAGTCTTCACACAAGAAAAAACGGGTGACGGTGTTGGAACTTATGAAAAATCAATCATCGAAGCTTTCGAAAAAGCAAATCCAGATGTAAAAGTGAAATTGGAAACCATCGACTTCAAGTCAGGTCCTGAAAAGATTACAACAGCCATCGAAGCGGGAACAGCGCCAGACGTACTCTTTGACGCACCAGGACGTATCATCCAATACGGTAAAAATGGTAAATTGGCTGAGTTGAACGACCTCTTCACAGACGAATTTGTCAAAGATGTCAACAACGAAAACATCGTACAAGCAAGTAAGGCTGGAGACAAAGCTTACATGTATCCGATCAGTTCAGCTCCATTCTACATGGCTATGAACAAGAAAATGTTGGAAGATGCTGGAGTTGCAAACCTTGTAAAAGAAGGTTGGACAACTGATGACTTTGAAAAAGTTTTGAAAGCGCTTAAAGATAAAGGATATACACCAGGTTCATTGTTCAGTTCTGGTCAAGGGGGAGACCAAGGAACACGTGCCTTCATTGCAAACCTTTATGGCGGTTCTGTAACAGACAAAGACGTAACCAAATATACAACAGACGATCCTAAATTCGTCAAAGGTCTTGAAAAAGCTGCTAGCTGGATCAAAGACGGTTTGTTGAACAATGGTTCACAATTTGACGGTGGAGCAGACATCCAAAACTTTGCCAACGGTCAAACATCATACACAATCCTTTGGGCACCAGCTCAAAACGGTATCCAAGCGAAACTCTTGGAAGCAAGTAAGGTAGATGTGGTAGAAGTACCATTCCCATCAGACTCTGGTAAACCATCTCTTGAATACCTTGTAAACGGATTTGCAGTATTTAACAACAAAGACGATAAGAAAATCGCAGCAGCTAAGAAATTCGTTCAATTCATCGCAGATGACAAAGAATGGGGTCCTAAAGACGTAGTTCGTACAGGTGCCTTCCCAGTTCGTACTTCATTTGGCAAACTTTATGAAGACAAACGTATGGAAACAATCAGTGGCTGGACTAAATACTACTCACCATACTACAACACTATCGATGGATTTGCTGAAATGAGAACACTTTGGTTCCCAATGTTGCAATCTGTATCAAATGGTGACGAAAAACCAGCGGATGCTTTGAAAGCCTTCACTGAAAAAGCTAACGAAACAATCAAAAAAGCTACAAAACAATAAGCACTAAGTCAGATTGATTCCCCCCTTTTCCCTGTGCACTATGGTGTAAGAAAAGGGGGACTTTTGTTTGAAATGGTAGGAACTGTCACGAAATTAAAATGAAGTTCTTACATAAGCGAATCTTAAAAAATTTCATTTTGGTTTTAAAACAGTTCAAGAAAATCAAAAACTATTCTATTTGAAAGAGAGGTGCCGACTGTGAAAGTCAATAAAATTCGTATGCGGGAAACAGTGATTTCCTACGCTTTCCTAGCACCAGTGTTATTCTTCTTTGTCATCTTTGTCTTGGCTCCTATGATTATGGGATTCATTACAAGTTTCTTTAACTACTCCATGACGAAATTTGAGTTTGTGGGCTTGGACAACTACATTCGCATGTTTAAAGACCCTGTCTTTGTGAAGTCTTTGATCAATACCGTTATCCTGGTTATTGGATCTGTTCCGATTGTGGTTCTCTTCTCGCTCTTTGTAGCATCTCAAACCTATCATCAAAATGCGATTGCTCGATCTTTCTATCGTTTCGTCTTCTTCCTTCCTGTAGTTACAGGTAGTGTTGCCGTAACGGTTGTATGGAAATGGATCTATGACCCACTATCAGGGATTCTAAACTTTGTCCTTAAGTCAAGCCACATCATCAGCCAAAACATTTCTTGGCTGGGTGACAAAAACTGGGCCTTGCTAGCGATTATGATTATCCTTTTGACAACATCTGTTGGTCAACCGATTATTCTTTATATCGCTGCCATGGGGAATATTGACAACTCACTTGTTGAAGCAGCGCGTGTAGACGGTGCGACTGAATTCCAAGTCTTCTGGAAGATCAAATGGCCTAGCCTTCTTCCAACAACTCTTTACATCGCGATTATTACGACTATCAACTCATTCCAATGTTTCGCCTTGATTCAGTTGTTGACTTCTGGTGGTCCAAACTACTCAACAAGTACCTTGATGTACTACCTTTACGAAAAAGCCTTCCAATTGACAGAATACGGCTATGCCAATACTATCGGTGTCTTCTTGGCAGTGATGATTGCCATTGTCAGCTTTGCTCAATTCAAGATCCTCGGAAACGACGTAGAATACTAAAGAAAGGAGACAGTTATGCAACCTACACAAAAGAACCCTTTAACAGCTTTTACTGTTATTTCAACGATTATCTTGCTCTTGTTGACCGTGCTGTTCATCTTTCCATTCTACTGGATCTTGACAGGGGCCTTCAAATCACAGCCTGATACCATTATGATTCCGCCGCAGTGGTTCCCTAAAATGCCAACCATGGAGAACTTCCAACAACTCATGGTGCAAAACCCTGCTATGCAGTGGATGTGGAACTCTGTATTTATCTCACTGGTAACCATGTTCTTAGTCTGTGCAACCTCTTCTCTAGCAGGTTATGTCTTGGCTAAAAAACGTTTCTATGGTCAACGCATCCTCTTTGCAGTCTTTATCGCTGCCATGGCTCTTCCAAAACAAGTTGTCCTTGTACCATTGGTACGTATCGTTAACTTCATGGGAATTCACGATACTCTTTGGGCAGTTATCTTGCCTTTGATTGGATGGCCATTTGGGGTCTTCCTCATGAAACAGTTCAGCGAAAATATCCCGACAGAATTGCTTGAATCAGCTAAAATCGACGGTTGTGGTGAGATTCGTACCTTCTGGAGCGTAGCCTTCCCTATCGTGAAACCAGGATTTGCAGCCCTTGCGATCTTTACCTTCATCAATACTTGGAACGACTACTTTATGCAGTTGGTTATGTTGACTTCACGTCAAAACTTGACTATCTCACTCGGGGTTGCGACCATGCAGGCCGAAATGGCGACCAACTATGGTTTGATCATGGCGGGTGCAGCTCTTGCAGCCGTGCCAATCGTAACGGTCTTCCTTGTCTTCCAAAAATCCTTCACTCAAGGGATTACTATGGGAGCGGTTAAAGGTTAAGACCTTGCGAAAATCGAATTTAAACGACGTTAGCGTTACCTTGCCATACTTAAGTATTGCCTGCGGTTAGCTTCCTAGTTTGTTCTTCGATTTTCATTGAGTATAAGAGAATACAGAGTTATAAGTGTCTACAAAATGGAGAGTATGCAGTTACTTCGTGAAGTTTTGTCAGACACTTATAAACTTAAGAATGAACTCTTTTCATGATACTAGTTAGAGTAGGTTCGTTTTATGATGGCTATTTCCCGCTTTAGTTGTATCTAAGATAAACATCTTACGCTTATCTTAGACGGAATTTTTGAGACTGACGATGAAGGAGTGAAAGGCTCAAAAATTAGGAATGAAATTCCGAAGGAATTTGCTTCCGTCCGCACTATTACAGGGAAATAGAGAAGGAACATTCGAAACTGAAAACTAGTAACTATCAGAAACGAAGGAAACAGTATGATTTTTGACGATTTGAAAAACATCGCCTTTTACAAGGGAATCCATCCCAATCTAGACAAGGCTATCGACTATCTCTATCAGCACCGTAAGGATTCTTTCGAACTCGGTAAGTATGAGATTGACGGGGACAAGGTCTTTCTAGTTGTTCAGGAAAATGTCCTCAATCAAGCTGAAAATGATCAATTTGAGCATCATAAGAACTATGCAGACTTGCATTTGCTGGTAGAAGGACATGAATATTCGAGCTACGGTTCACGTATCAAAGACGAAGCGGTAGCATTCGACGAAGCGAGCGACATTGGCTTTGTCCATTGTCATGAAAAATACCCACTCTTGTTGGGTTATCACAATTTTGCGATTTTCTTCCCAGGAGAACCACACCAGCCAAATGGCTATGCAGGTATGGAAGAGAAGGTTCGCAAATATCTCTTTAAAATTTTGATTGATTAAAAGAATCAGGAGGAGCAAACATGGCACAAAAAGGAGTAAGCCTTATCAAGGCAGCATTTGATACAGACAACTTTCTCATGCGTTTTAGTGAAAAGGTTTTGGATATCGTCACAGTCAATCTTCTTTTTGTCGTCTCTTGTTTGCCCATCGTGACGATTGGAGTGGCGAAAATCAGCCTCTATGAAACCATGTTTGAGATTAAGAGAAGCAGACGGGTACCAGTCTTTCAAACTTTTCTAAGAGCCTTCAAGCAAAATCTGAAACTGGGTTTCCAGTTAGGTTTGCTAGAGTTGGGTATTGTGTCATTAAGCCTTTTAGATCTCTATCTCTTCTGGGGCCAGACAGCTTTGCCTTTCCAGATTGTGAAAGCAATTTGTTTGGGGATTCTCATCTTCCTCACTCTCGTGATGCTAGCTAGTTATCCCATCGCTGCGCGCTATGATTTGTCATGGAAAGAAGTGCTGCAAAAAGGGCTTATCTTGGCAAGTTTTAACTTTCCATGGTTCTTCCTCATGTTAGCCATTCTCTTTCTCATAGTGATGGTTCTTTATCTATCCGCCTTCACTCTCCTTTTGGGTGGGTCAGCCTTTATCCTCTTTGGTTTTGGTTTGCTAGTCTTTCTCCAAGCAGGTTTGATGGAGAAAATCTTCGCCAAATACCAGTAGGATGGCTTGTTTCTGAAACTACTTTCAATCGTTACAGTTTCTAAAATACAAGTAGAAACTAAAATCTAAGTGTATACAAGATATTGAAAGCGATTTTCACAAGGTGTATACTAAACTTGTAAAAAATAGAACTGCTCTCAGCAGAAAAAAAGAAATCTTAGGAGAAAATCTATGTCAGATTTGAAAAAATACGAAGGTGTCATTCCAGCTTTCTACGCATGTTATGATGATCAAGGAGAAGTCAGTCCAGAGCGTACGCGTGCCTTGGTTCAATACTTCATTGATAAGGGAGTTCAAGGTCTCTATGTCAATGGTTCTTCTGGTGAATGTATCTACCAAAGTGTGGCAGACCGCAAGTTGATTTTGGAAGAAGTCATGGCAGTTGCTAAAGGGAAATTGACCATCATTGCTCACGTAGCATGCAACAATACTAAAGACAGTATGGAACTTGCTCGCCACGCAGAAAGTTTGGGTGTAGATGCCATTGCAACGATTCCGCCGATTTACTTCCGCTTGCCAGAATACTCAGTTGCCAAATACTGGAATGATATCAGTGCTGCAGCTCCAAACACAGACTACGTGATTTATAACATTCCTCAATTGGCAGGAGTTGCTTTGACTCCAAGTCTTTATACTGAAATGTTGAAAAATCCTCGTGTTATCGGTGTTAAGAACTCTTCTATGCCAGTTCAAGATATCCAAACCTTTGTCAGCCTTGGTGGAGAAGACCACATCGTATTCAATGGTCCAGATGAACAGTTCCTAGGTGGTCACCTCATGGGTGCTAAGGCTGGTATCGGTGGTACTTATGGTGCGATGCCAGAACTCTTCTTGAAACTCAATGAGTTGATTGCTGAGAAAGATTTGGAAACAGCGCGTGAATTGCAATACGCTATCAATGCAATCATTGGCAAGCTCACTTCTGCACATGGAAATATGTACGGTGTGATCAAAGAAGTCTTGAAGATCAATGAAGGACTTAACATTGGATCAGTTCGTTCACCATTGACGCCAGTGACTGAAGAAGATCGACCAGTTGTAGAAGCAGCTGCAGCCTTGATTCGTGAAACCAAGGAGCGCTTCCTCTAATTCATAAGGAGGTATTTATGACACACTACGTTGCAATTGATATCGGTGGAACCAACATCAAATATGGTTTGATTGACCAAGAAGGCCAACTTGTTGAATCGCATGAAATGCCAACCGAGGCGCATAAGGGTGGACCTCATATCTTACAAAAGACAAAAGATATCGTAGCCAGCTATTTAGAAAAAGGCCCAGTAGCAGGTGTTGCCATTTCTTCTGCAGGAATGGTGGATCCAGATAAGGGTGAGATTTTCTATGCTGGTCCTCAGATTCCCAACTATGCAGGAACCCAGTTCAAGAAGGAAATCGAGACGAGTTTTGCGATTCCTTGTGAGATTGAAAATGATGTCAACTGTGCAGGTCTGGCTGAGGCAGTATCTGGTTCAGGCAAGGGAGCGAGTGTCACACTTTGCTTGACCATTGGAACAGGTATCGGTGGTTGCTTGATTATGGATGGGAAAGTTTTCCATGGATTTAGCAATTCAGCCTGCGAAGTTGGCTATATGCATATGCAGGATGGAGCTTTCCAAGACCTCGCCTCTACCACAGCCTTGGTTGAGTATGTAGCAACAGCTCATGGAGATTCAGTTGATCAGTGGAATGGCCGACGCATCTTCAAGGAAGCTACTGAAGGGAACAAGATCTGTATGGCTGGCATTGACCGCATGGTAGACTATTTAGGAAAAGGTCTGGCAAATATTTGCTACGTTGCCAATCCAGAAGTGGTCATTCTCGGTGGCGGTATCATGGGGCAAGAGGCTATCCTCAAACCAAAGATCCGCACAGCCTTGAAGGCGGCCTTGGTACCAAGCCTAGCTGAAAAAACACGATTAGAATTTGCCCATCACCAAAATACAGCAGGGATGTTGGGAGCCTATTATCATTTCAAAACAAAACAATCCTAGTTTGGAACTATAGAATTAAGAAAAACACTGAATCACTAGTTGAGTGAAAACTGTTTTGCTTAATTCTTTTTTTATTGAAGAATTTGAGCCAAAGGATGTAATCGTGAGAAACTAGGAGAGAATAACCGCCTTGTATGAGAGGTTAAGGCGAGATGATGAACTACAAGGCGAGAGCAATTCTATCATCCATTTAATTGATATTTAACCTGAGTAAATGGGAAAATGTGGAAAAGTGATATAATGAGATGGACGAAAATCGACAAATTAGAATTTCTAGAGGTGAGAAAATGTAATGGCAACCTATTCACTTGAAATCGAAATCATATACAATTACGAGGAGATTGTAAGATGAACAATTATATAAAAGTAAATGAAGATAGATGGAATAATGTAAAAAATGACTACACTGAGCCACTGACACATGAAGAACTAGAAGAAGCTAGAAAGTATCCAATTTCTGTTGCCTTAACTGTTGGGAAAAAAGTTCCGATAGAATGGTTTGAAAAAGCAAACGGGAAAAAGATATTAGGGTTAGCTTGTGGTGGTGGACAGCAGGGTCCCGTTTTTGCTCTAAAAGGTTATGATGTCACCATTATGGATTTTTCTAAATCACAATTAGAAAGAGATGAAATGGTTGCAAAACGAGAAGGCTTAAAAATCAATACCGTTCAAGGCGATATGACAAAACCATTCCCATTTGAAGATGAAACCTTTGATATTATTTTTAATCCAGTTTCAAATGTATACATAGAAGATTTAGAAAACATGTATAAAGAAGCCTCTCGAGTATTGAAAAAGGGCGGTTTGTTAATGGTCGGATTTATGAACCCTTGGATATACATGTATGATGCTGACACTGTATGGGACAAACCCGATGAGGAATTACTTTTAAAGTTTTCAATACCTTTTAATTCAAAAGAGCTTGAAGAGGAAGGCAAGATAACCATAAATCCAGAATATGGATATGAATTTAGCCATACCTTAGAAACTCAGATTAGAGGACAACTTAAAAATGGTCTCGCTATGATAGATTTTTATGAATCATGTGACAAAAGACATAGATTATCACGTTATGGAAATGACTATATAGCTACACTTTGCATTAAACTATAATATTATAGAACATCCCTCAGGAGAATAGCCCGTTTTATTTTCCGTAAGGGTTAAAATCTAAATCTCAGTTTGTCGAAGTAAAACTATTAGTAAATTATTTAAGAGCAATTTTATTAGGAAAAGAAATATTGCTTTTAGATGAGCCTTTTTCGACGATGGACAAAAACTGTGTCAAATATTAGGGAGAGTGTTTATGGAATTTAATAAAGATAAATGGATAAAAGATGGTATGATTGTAAATATGCCAAAAAAACAAAAAGATAAATATGAACTTTTTGTTTATTTAGCTTCTATTTGTTTTGATGAGAGAAAATATACAGAAAAAGAAATTAATGAAATTTTAAAGAAATACTATGCAGATTTTTGCTATTTGAGAAGATATATGGTTGATTTTAAACTTTTAAAAAGAACTGATGATGGGAGCGAGTATTTCTTTGATAAGTCGGTATTAGATTGTATTTAGTAGGAGAGTTATGATAGATATTAGGGAAATTTCTGTTAATGAAACAAATGTGTTTTGGGATAAACATATTAAATACTTAATAGAAGATGAAATTGTTACGGATAAGGAAGATATAGAATACTTTTTAAGTAGCGAGTACAGAGATTTTTTAGAAAATAGTATGAATAATGATAAAGACAGACATTATATTGCTTATTTTTTTGAAAATGATATAGAAATAGGAGCAGTTCAATTTACAATTTATAACAACAAAGATGGAAAATATTTTGGAGAATGTTTTATAATGGATTTTTGGATATATCCTGAATTTAGAAATAAATTAAAAGGTTTGGAATGTTTTAAGAAGTTAGAAAAATATACAAAACCACTTGGAGTAACGCATTATGTTTTAAATTCAATGAAAGAAAATTCAATTAGATTTTGGGAAAAATTAGGTTTTAGAGAAAACGGAGTAGATGAATGGGGTATGAAATTGTTTGGATTGTATTAAAGTTTACAATATAATTTATATTTAATCTATGATACAGTACTTATAATAAATAAAAAGGGGAGATAGAATGTAGAGATTATTAAATTTTTAAGATTAAAATTTAATATATGTGAGGTAAAGGATGAAAAATTTTAGAAATAAACTATTATGCTTAAAAGGTTATTACTTTTTTTCGGCTTTAGTTTTTTATGCTCCTGTAGCTCTTTTTATTAGAACTTCAAGAGGAGTAAGCATATCGGAATTTTTTATTTTACAAGCAATTTTATCCTTTTGTATTTTCATTTTTGAAATACCTTTTGGAATGATTACGGATAAAATAGGCTATAAAAATTCTATCATTATTTCACATTTCTCTATGTTGTTAGCAAGAATTATACTTTTGTTTTCTTTTTGCTTTGGTTTTTTTGTGCTTGAATCGATACTTGAGGCAGTTAGTATGGCATTTGAGTCCGGAACCATGTCAGGTTATGAGTATGAAATCATAGGAGAAGAAAATTTTGTGGAAAAAACTTCTGTGCTTGAAAATTATTCAACTATCGGTTTTATAATTTCTACAATTAGTTTTTATTTTATTAATAACTATTTTCAAGAAAACTGGGATTTCTCCCAGTTTCTG
>ERZ773042.1578-NODE-1578-length-13279-cov-5.548548_pt1 | contig 13279 bp, 10 predicted proteins | sample MGYA00511664_ERZ773042 | MGnify/ENA primary metagenome ERZ773042 (study PRJEB29015, sample SAMEA2737984) | human oral metagenome | biome: human oral; feature: human-associated habitat; material: dental | place: China | collected 2036 ... | reverse complement strand
CACGACCGATGCAGGCCCATCCTTCAGCGCGTGATAGTACGCCAGCCACGATGCGCACGTCGCCGCACCCGACGCGACGATAAACGCCAGCTCCCGACCGGGGACCGACCGAACCTCGCCCAGGTGCCCCTGCGCGCCTACGATCACCCACGCCATCGCCAGCACCACCAGCGTGCGCACCGCCGTCCCCAGCGTCGGATCCACACCCGAAATGCCGACCTTCCCGAGGATCGACGTCAGCGCCGCGAACAGCGCGGACGCGAGCGCAAACGTCAGCCAGCTGCCACCCCCGCGCAGCGCACGCGGCAGGCCTGAGAGGTCGGAGGGCTCCACCATCAGCAGCGTCCCCACCGTGATGACGACGATTCCAATGCTGCCCCACACGCTCACGGGTTCACCCAGCAGGATGAGCGCAAGGATGATCGCCAGGACCGTCGATAGCTTATCGATGGGGGCGACACGGGACACGTCCCCCCGAGACAGTGCCGCGAAGTAACACAGCCACGAAGCCCCCGTCGCCAGTCCGGACAGAATCAGGAACAGCGCAGAAGTCCCACCGATAGACGCAACGCCAGAAGCGGAGCCCGTCACAAGTACCATGCCCCACGCGCCAACGGCCACGACAACTGTGCGCAGCGCCGTCGCGACAGTCGAGTTCGTCGACGCGACGCCCGCCTTAGCGAGGACGGATGTCAATCCTGCAAACAGGGCAGACAGGCAGGCCGCGACGATCCACATGAGACCAGCCTAGGCCCGACGCTGACGTCCGCGCACCTGAGAATAATGACGGTGTGTCATGGGCGCCAAATCGCAGAAAAAGTAGGCTATAGTTGTCGCGTATCCAGGCCTCGTGTTGGGGTCACAACGCAGTGTAAAGGAACGAGATGAGCGACAACCTCGACGAGCTCGGCGTCAACGGCGAATTCGAAGAAAACGGCCGAGAGATCGTGCTCGACACAAGCGGCGAAGCGGAGCTCACAGGAGAAGCCTCCGATGGCATCGCTGAGCTGCGCGAAACGATCGCACAACAGGACTCGGAGGCCGAACAGTACGCGGTCGAGTTCCTCAAGAAGGTCGTGCGTATCCGCGGCGTGCGCATTACCCGCGATGAGTTCCTGCGTCAGGAACTGCGCAAGCTCCACATGAGTGACGACGCGATCGCGCGCGCAGTCGACTCGAACCCAGTGCTCGCAGGCGTGTCCTTGACCGATCTCGACAAGCTCGCCGACGGCATCATCTCCTTCGAGACGAACAAGTCCGCGGCGATGTCCTTCGCTGCGGGCATCCCCGGCGGCTTCGCGATGCTCGGAACGGTCCCCGCAGACCTGATGCAGTACTACGTGCACGCGTTTCGGATCATGCAGAAGCTCGCGTACCTCTACGGCTGGCGTGAGCTCCTCAGTGACATGGATGAGGTGGATGACGAGACGATCGGTGTCCTCGCGATGTTCTTCGGCGTCATGCTCGGCGTCGGTGGCGCGGCCCAGTCGCTGACGACGTTCGCCCGCTCGGTCGCGATGCCCGCGTTCCAGAAGCAGGTGACGAAGCAGGCTCTCACGAAGACCTCGTGGTACCCGGTGATGAAGCATTGCCTGCGTTTCATCGGTATTAACGTGACGAAGAAGAGCTTCGCGCAGGGCGTCTCCAAGGTTATCCCCGTCATTGGAGGCGTCGTGTCGGGTGGCATGACCCTTGTTCGCTCCAGTCCCAGTCCACTCGCCTCAAGGGCCACCTGCGCGAGCTGCCGCCTCCCGGAGTCGACGCTGCGGTCTGGAAGCAGTCGGTCAGCGACGCGACCCCCGAGGACCAGGGGCCAGGCGTGCTGGATAGCGCCCAGCAGGCACTGGAGAGCACGACAAAGGTCGTTGCCGACGGCGCGACGAGCGCTGCCTCCGCGATTGCCGACGGCGCGACGAGCGCTGCCTCCGCCATCACCAGCGGCGTCAAGGGGCTCTTCGGTTGGAATAAGTAGCATCTCGGAGATGAGGCCGGGGCTGGGGATGCGCTTAACCACGAACGAAGCACAGGCCTCGGCGCAGAGTTTAACGGGCCACTGTTTCCTACTTTTTCAGCCCCGGGAGAGGGAAAACCTGCCACCATATGCGGGTGAATGAGACGACGAAACCGGCCCTGGCCTCGTCCCAGACCGAGGCGGGCCCCTGATCCTGCAGGCCTTCGCCTGGGACATGGCGCCGGACGCCAGCCACTGGCGCTACCTCGCCCAGCACGCCCAAGCGATTGCGGACATGGGTGTCACCATCATCTGGCTGCCACCCGCCTACAAGGGACACGAGGGCATCAACGACGTCGGCTACGGCGTCTACGACCTGTACGACCTGGGCGAGTTTGACCAGCGTGGCTCCGTGCCCACGAAGTACGGGACGAAGGACGAATACCTGGCCGCCATCGAGGCCCTGCATGAGGCGGGAATCGCCGTGTGCGCCGACATCGTCCTCAACCACCGCATGGGCGCCGACGCGACCGAGACCGTGCGAGCCACCCCGATCAACCCCCAGGACCGTCATGAGGCCATCGGCGAGCCCGAGATGATCGAGGCGTGGACCCGCTTCACGTTCCCGGGGCGCGCGGGCGCGTACTCGGCCTTCACGTGGGACTGGACGTGCTTCCACGGCATCGACTGGGATGAAGCCACGAAGCGCAACGGACTGTGGCTCTTCGAAGGCAAGCAGTGGAACGAGTCCGTCGACACCGAGTTCGGCAACTTCGACTATCTGATGGGCTGCGACGTGCACGTCACCGACCCCCGCGTCAGCGAAGAGCTGGACCGCTGGGGCAAGTGGTACGTCGAGACGACCGGCGTGGACGGGCTGCGCCTCGACGCCGTCAAGCACGTGGGATCGGACTTCTACGCCCGCTGGCTCGAAGACCTGCGCGCCTCCACGGGGCGCCGCCTACCCGCCGTCGGCGAGTACTGGAGCGGCGACGTGCGCGAGCTCGAGGACTACCTGGAGCGGGTCCCCAACGTCATGCTCTTCGACGTCCCCCTGCACTACCACCTCCACCAGGCCTCGGTCTCGGATGGCAACGTGGACCTGGCGCGCCTGTGGGAGAACACGCTGACTGCCTCCCATCCGGACAAGTCAGTCACCTTCGTCGAAAACCACGACACGCAGCCCGGCCAGTCCCTGGCCTCCACGGTCGCCCCCTGGTTCAAGGCGGCCGCCTACGCCCTCATCCTCTTCAACGAGGCCGGGGTTCCCTGCGTGTTCTGGGGTGACCTTCTGGGTTCCCCCGAGTCCGACGACCTGCCCGCCGTTCGTGAGCTGCCGGTCCTCATGAGTATCCGAGCCCGCGCGGCTGTCGGCCCGCAGCACAGTGCTTTTGATCATCCCGACGTGGTGGGCTTTGCCCGCGAAGGCAAGGACGAGATCCCCGGCTCCGGCTGCGCCGTCATCCTCTCCGATCGAATGGCCGCTGAGAAGACCCTCTACGTGGGAACACGCCACGCAGGCCAGGCGTGGGAGTGCATCATCGGTGACCACCCGTCCGTGCTCGTCGCGGATGACGGGACCCTCACGGGCGTGGTCAGCGACGGCGGCCTCAGCGTCTACGTGCCCCGCAGCAATGCGTAGAGCATTGGCGCAACGCGTCGGGCAGTGACCGTATAACGAACCTCGGCCTCGTCCGAAAAGACGAGGCCGAGGAAGGTTTCTGTGCGAGCGTTACTCGCTCGCGCCACCCAGTGCGGGGATGCGCTCGATCTGCTCCTTGAAGAAGGACTCGGACGCGGAAATGAAACGGTCGATGTTGATCGACACCTGCGCGTCAGTCATGCCGTAGCGAGACGAGACGAACTGCTCGGCGCACACGCGCTGCGTGCCGTCGTCCAGCGTCGCCACGTAGACCTTGGGCCACTTGGTGGCCGCGTTCCAGTCGTTGCACGCCTGGATGAGGCGCGGGCGCAGCTCCATCGACACATCCTCGCGGATGCCGCCCCACATGCTCAGGTCCGCTCCGTCGTCGATCACGGAGAACACGTAGTAGCCGTTCGTGAAGCCCGTGCGCAGGCGATTGTCCTCAACGTCGTACCTGTAGTCGTTGCGCTCGAAGAAGTCGATAAGTGCACGCATGTCGAGGGGACGTACGACTGTGCGACGCTCGAGGGCGCGCTTGCACTCCTCGATGACCTGCGGAGCGTCCTCGTGGGTCGGGTCCATCGCGAGGCACTGCTCCAGGTACGTCATGGCACTTTCCTCCTCGTCCTGCCAGTACAGGGCGGTGCCGATGCGGTAGTACCACTGCGGGTCTGCCATGCCCTCGGCCTCAACGCTGCGCAGCAGCTCCACCGCGTGCTTGATGTGTTCCTGGAAAGAATCCATGTAGGGCTGAGCGTAATTGATGTAGGCGCGCGCCAGCAGGCTCGTCAGCTCGTAGTCCATCGCGGCCGGGGGCTGGCCCTCGATGAGTGCGATGATCTTCTGGTGTTCCTTCTCCTCATGGAGAAGAGCGATCTGGTTGATTAGCGACTCACGAGATTCCACGGAAGCTCCTTCGTATCGAGGCCGAATCTGACTACCAGGTCACAAGCATAACAGGGGACGCGGCGGCGCTACAGCCTCGCACGAGGCCCTCACTGTGTAGTGTTGGTGAGTTAGCGACCGCGAGAGAAACGGGGAGAGCATGTCTGACGATCTGCGTGCACGCATGAGCGAGTCCGACGCCGCCCATTGGGACGAAATCCAGCGGTGGAAGGACGTGCAGATGCGCCCGATCCGCCCCCGAGTCATCTCCCAGCGCGTCCGCTCGGCGGCCCTCGCGCCCCTGGGTAAGGCGGTGTCCATCGCGCGCAAGGTGCCCGGCGGTGAGGCGCTGACCCGAACCGTGTCCTCCGCTGCCCTCGGCCTCGTCGAGCTGGCAGCCTCCGCATCCGAGGCCTCGGTGCGCCGCAAGCGCATCCTCAAGGCCTATCGTTCCGCGGGCTTTGACGTGCGGACCCTGCAGGACATCCGCTCTCTGACGCTCGACGACGTCCTCACCGTCAAGCCCCGCCTGAGCCTGGCCTATTCGACGACCGCGGCCGCCGAGGGCGCGGTGAGCGGCGTCTTCGCCTCGGGTGGTTCCGTTGCCGCAGTGCTTGGCATGGGCGTGGCTTCCGCCCCGGGAGTGGGCGTCACGGCCTCGGCGATCGCCGTTGATATCACGAGCTTCCTGGCTGCCGCGACCCGCCTCGTTGCGCACACGGCCGCGTACTACGGCTACGACTCGGAGGACCCGACTGAGCGACTCTTCTCCACGATGGTGCTCTCACAGGCGATCGATCCGATGGGCAGCGGTCGTGATTTCGTTGTTGAAAAGCAGACGACGATGCTGGCCTTCAATAAGGTGATGCGCGACCTCGCCCGGCGCGGTTCGCTCGACGGCCTCGGCGGCAACGTGGTCGTGAGCGCGATGAACTCCCTCTTCAGTGCGATGGGCGTGCGCCTGGCATCCCGCAAGCTCGCGCAGATCGTCCCCGTCGCGGGCATCGTCGTGAGTGCCGGGCTCAATGCCGCCCTGATGCGCACCATCGGCGAGACCGCCGATCACCTGTATCGCGAGCGCTTCCTCGCCGAACGCTACGGCCGCGTGGAGCCTGGCGACGGTGCCTCCACGGACCTGGTGAGGCCTGCCGATACCCAGGAGCTGAGCGCAGACATCGCGCGCTACGTGGAGATCGCCGAGGCCGAGAGCCGCCCGTAGGGGAGCGGCAGTCTCGCTCCCGTGGTTCCATGAAGTTGCGATTGTCGGCCGTGTAGGCTGGGGGTATGCCGGATTGTTCAGAAGAAGCGGACAGCGAAGCTGACGACATGCGTCAGCGCATGACCGGTGACGATCGTGCGCAGTGGGATGCGATCCAAGAATGGAAGGCTGCTCAGATCAGCCCGCGCAGTCCTCGCGTCATCACTCAGCGCATCCGTTCGTACGTGCTCACCCCTTTGAAAAAAACGGTCGACCTCGCGCGCAAGGTGCCCGGCGGGGCAGCGATTGCGGACAAGACCTCATCGGCTGTCCTGGGGCTCGTCGAGAAGACAACGTCAGCCGCCGAATCCTCAGTTCCGCGAAAGCGAATTGTGAAGGCGTATCGCCGGGCGGGCAACGACATCGAGTGCCTCGAGGACATTCGAAACCTCAACCTGGCCGAGATCCAATCGGTCAGGCCCCACCTGAAGGTCGGATACGCCGTTGCTACCGCGACCGAGGGAGCGGTGAGCAGCATATTCGCGACAGGAGGGTCGGTCGCTGCCCTCCTCGGTCTGGGCATCGCATCGGCGCCCGGTATCGGCGTGATCGTGGGGGCGATCGGCCTCGATATCGCGACGTTCTTGGCTTCCTCTGCGCGCCTCGTGTCGCACACGGCTGCGTACTACGGCTATGACACGAAGGACCCAGCTGAAAAGCTGTTTTCCGCGATGGTTTTATCCCAGGCGATCGCCCCGCGTAGCACTGTTGGTGACCATGCCGTCGAGAAGGAGACCTCGATGCGCATGTTCAACAAGGTGGTACGTAAGCTCACCAAACGCGGATCGATGGAGAGCATCGGGAACAATGCGCTGACGGCGTCCGTGAACTCCTTGTTCGCGGCACTGGGCGCGCGTCTCGTCGGCCTGAAGATGGCGCAGATCCTGCCGATTATCGGCATTATCGTCGGCATGGCCCTCAATGCGTCCCTCATCCGTACCATCGGCGTGACAGCGGACAACCTCTACCGAGAGCGCCTCCTGTTGGAGCGCTACGGACAGGATGAAGCGGATGTAGAGGCCGAGGCCACGTCCGATGGGGCAGACAATCCGGATGATCTGGATGAGGAGCTCGCGCACTACGTCGAGTTTGCCAAGGTCGAGAGCCGCCTATAGGCGCTCCCCGGCGCTCGGTTAGCTGCGCGAGTTCCAGTTCTGCCAGTCGTTCCAGTCATCCTCGTCCTGCGCGTCGACTGAAATCATCGGCGCGTGAGAGGACTCGATCGGCTCATCAATCTCGGGTTCGGGCGCGGTGGCGGCCTCGTTGCGCTTCTTGCGGCGCTTGCCCCAGCCCCACAGCCTGCGGCGCTTCTTGTCACCTTCCTGCTCGCGCGGGGCTTCCTTCTTCTGGGAGATTTCCGCGTTCCAGTCCTCTTGGAAGGGGGTCGCAGCGGCCGGCGCCTGGAAGGCGGCAGGCATCTGCGGGGATGCGGGGGCCTGCGGCTGTTCGACGACCGAAGGCATGGCGGGCGCACTCTGCTCGAACGGAGCCGGCGTCATCGGGGGAGTGGACACCTGAGGGGCGGGCTCGGGCTGTTGCACCGGCGCGGCCGGCTCGGGCATCCCCCAGTCTGCGGGCCTCTCCCGGCGGACACGACGAATCTGCGCGGTCGGCATCTCCGCGTCATCAATAAACAACATCGACGAGGCCGGGGCGGGTTCCGCGACGGGCTCCGGCTCGACCACAGCGACCGGATCGGGTTCGACGATCGGTTCAGGCTCGACCACCGCGACGGGTTCCGGTTCGACGATCGGCTCGGGCTCGACCACCGCGACGGGTTCCGGTTCGACGATCGGCTCGGGCTCAACCACCGCGATGGGCTCGGGTTCCACGACGGGTTCAGGTTCGACGATCGGTTCGGGTTCCACGACGGGCTCGGGCACCGGAATAGCAGCCTGGCGGACCTTCGGGATCAGCATTGTCTCGGGAGCGTCGACGGCGCTCGTGGGAGGCGGCGGCACGGGCGGAACGGGAGGCATGGGCACGGGAATCGGCACCTGCTGTGCTGCAGGTGCTTCTTCGGGGGCCGGAATAGGCTGAGGAACATGCGCGTCGCGGACCACCTGACGCTGTGAACGTCTGCTCGGGAACACCGGCTGAGCGTCGGCCGCTTGCTGAGCCTCCGAGGCCTGGCGCGAACGACGATGAAGCGAGGAATCAGAGGCGGACTCCGTGTGAGTCTCTCGCTGTGGTGCCGATGCTACGGCCTGCGGCACCGCCACGACGGGCTGGGACGCTGGCGTGGGTGTCGGAGTGGTGGGCGGGGTAGGCGCGACGGTAGGAGCCTGCGGGGAAGCAGGGGGTGCGGCCGGGGCCGCGCTGCGCTGAGAAACGCCGGTCATCGGGACCTGGAGGGGGCCGCTGGACATGCCGGCGCCAGGCATCGGCTGGCCGGCCATCGGCTGTGCGGGGCGCTCGGGGAAGACCGCAGGCCTGTGGTCCTTGCGCGAGCGTCGCCTCTTGGGAGCCTCCGGGGTCGCAGCTACGGGAGCAGCGGTGGGCATCGGGCGCGACTTGTGCTCCCACGTGAAACCGGTGTCACGCGGCGTCGGCTGCGGAGGATTCAGGGAGGCCGAAGGACGCTTGGTGGGAGCCGGAGCAGGAGTGGACGTAGCGGCGGGCGCAATCGGTGTCGGAGGGGCGTAGCGCTCCACGCCCTCGTTCCCACGAGCAGGAGAGGGACCGTGTACATGCGAAGCCGGGGCGGCGGCCTGCGTTCCGGATGTCGCTTTCTTTCCACGCTTGGCGCGCACAACGTAGACGACAACCACGATGCCGATGACGAGAAGGACGAGGCCAACGATGAGACCGATGAGAAGAGCGATCGGAGGATCGGAGGATTCTTCGGGTGCGGCGGCAGCGTCCGCCGTCGGTGCTACGCTCGAGCTCGCCGAGGCCGAGGTAGGCATCGGGGTCACGCCCCATGGATCCTTCAGTGCATTCGTCGTCGCCGCGGCACTGGGGTCGCCGCCAGGGGTGAGAGACCCTTTCACGGTGATCATTTGGGGGACGGTGTCGGTCCAGGAAGTGACGGAGAATGTGCGGCCCTCGTACGTCGTTGCAGACGTGGAAGCTCCCGCGGTGGCGGACTGTACCTCTCCCTCGACACTCAGGGACAGAGACTTAAGCGTCAAGTCCGGGTGGAACAACTTTCGAGACTCGGTGAGCGTGCGCTCGGCGTGAGCGGTCATGACGAACTCGCCGGAGTCCTCGAGGGAGAACTCAGATTCATTCTCCGCATTCGTGTACATGAGCTGCATGTGGCACACGGTTGCGTCGTCGCGCGTCACGAACTCGACATGCTGGTCCGATGATTTACCGGCGTAGGGCTGGCACGCCGACTCACTCATTGTCCGGGACGGATCAATGAGGGTCAGCGTGTCGACGAGCTGGCCGTCCTTGGTCAGGACGAACGCCTCCGACAGTGTCGGCCCGTCGGCGGCGTAGGCACCCGACGGTAGCGTCGACACGATGAGTAGTGCCCCGAGCGTGGCGCACAGGGCGTGAAAGAGTCGCATGCAGTCCTCCTGATATGAACCACTCGATTATCGTCCGTTCGTGGATACAAAGCAACGAGGAGGAGTGCATGCAAGATTACCTGACCGATCGTCAAATAAAAGAAGTCCGAGTGACAAAGAAAAACACGCCTCGTTGACAAGGCTAGATTGGTGTCTATCCCGTAGGATGACAGGTGTCTACCTGCGGTTAGGTTTTTGATAGCAAATTGCTCATGTGCCCATGTTGATGAAGGAGGTGGCCCATGAAGTGTCGACCCGCTACGCGCGGCGATATTCCCGAAATGACGCGCATTATCACCGAGGGGTTCCTTGACTATCCGCTGCATATCATGCTCAAGCCCTACCTCTACCAGCCGGACTGTTACCCACAATGCCTGGCCGCGATTAATCGGATGCTCGCGTCCTCCTATCAGTGGGCACGTCACGCACTTGTCGTGGAGCATGAAGGGCAAGTTGTCGCAACGGCGCTCATGCATGATCGCAAGGTTGGCGTGGTGCGTAACTTCGTCAGTGGAGGCTATGAGCTCTTCCGCTACGCCTCCCCGCACCTCGTGGCTGATTTTCTCGACGTGACCGACCGATCTGATCAGATCGCCATCGATAATGGCGATTTCGACTGGTATCTCGAGGTGCTCTCCGTTGACGCGAGCATGCGTGGTCGCGGCGTGGGGCGTTGGCTGGTCTCCAAGGTCCTGCCGGATTTCGTGGCGAAGCGCGGTGGGCGCGCCTACGGCTTCGTGACCTCGACGGAAAAGAATGCGCGTTTCTATCTTAATGGCGGTTGTGAACTCCTTGACCGCGTCGATGTGCATATGCGTGAGGAGACCTGTCCGATCTGGGCTTTCCAGAGGCGTGCGGAGCTGCTCTAACGCGGGTGCGCTCAGGCGTTTTCTGCCGATTCTCAACTCTGCGTGGCGATAGATGAGCGATTGCGCCTTTGTGCAGGTCGCGGCGCGTGATGCACGTCCCGCACCTCCGCTTGACTTCAAGGACTTGAGGTCTTTTAGGGTGAAGTCATGGTAGGGACTCGCTCCGGGCGCACGTACTCCATCAAGGAGGTAGCGGCGCTCGTTGGGCTGCCCGCGTCCACCCTGCGTTACTACGAGGATATGAGCGTCATTCCCGCCATCGCGCGTGACCCTTCGAGTGGTCACCGCATCTATCAGGAAGACGACCTTGAGCTGTTGACGTGGGTGTCGTGCCTGTCGGCGTCCGGCATGTCGATTGCTGATATGCGTGAGTATGTTCGCTCGGGCCTTGGGGGTGAGCGCGATATTTCCGAGTTCATCACCTTGCTGGAGCAGCAGGATGAGCGCTTGCGGGAAGAGGCGCAGATTCTTGAGCTGCGTCGCGAGTTCTTGCGGACAAAAATTTCCTACTGGCGTGCGGTCAGGGGTGGGGACGTTCAGGAAGCCGAGCGTTTGGACGCTGCGGCGCGCGCGCTTGCTGAGCGCCTGAAAGCCTGGTCGTAGCACCTGCATAGTCCTGGTGGGGCGGGTTCATGCCTGCTCCGAACCCTGCCCCGCTAGGGGGCGTGGGGCCGCGCATTCGACTCGGGTGCGCGGCCCTTCATCGTGGCCGCTGTGGATTCCAGTAGGGGATGGTGCACCGCAGGTGTGCCATCTCGTGTTCAATGAGGGGAGCCAGCTTGTCCCAGGGCGGGGACTCCTCCCCGTGCCACGCTGCTTCCGCGATGACGAGGAGCCTGGGGAGGAGATGGTAGAAGGGGAGGTCTGGGGTGGTGATGGTTGAGGACCATGCCACGGCCTCGACTCCTTTCAGTCGCTCCCCACGCAACGCCTGGGTGGGGTCGTCGAAGAGGGTGTGGGTGGGCTCGAGGGGGCTGCTGGTTCGCCCAGGGTGACTGAGGGTGAGAATCTCGGCGTCCGCCAGGATCCACGGCGCTCCAGAGGATTCGGCGGCCTGGCGGCCAGTGTTCCCGGGACGGTGGGCAAAGAGAGTCGCGCGCCGCCGCAACGTTGACGAGGTGGCGAATGTTGGCGTCCGAGTAGAAACCTTGGGTCGAGTGTGCTGGCGTGAGGTGCCATGAACCTTGTTGGTCGGGAGCGCACTCGGTGTCGTACCAGTCGCTGGGCTGTCGTGGGATGTTTCCGCCGATCGCTGTCAGCATGGGGTATCCGGGCACGTGCATACGCCACCCGGCGTTGTCGGTGAGGTGCCAGTGCAAGACGTTGACTCGGTAGGGCGCCATGACGGTCAGGAGCAATTCCATGGTGGCTCCTTGGACTTGGCTACAAAAGTGTAACAAGCGTCACTAATGATGTGGAATGTTTTCGTTCGTCAATCTGCGGAATTGTTGAAAGGTTGCGATTATCTCCCGACTGTCAGGTTTGTTGAATGGGTCTACAATGGTCGTGCTGATGTGAATCCAGTCATACTCAAAGAGGAGTGCTTCATGCTGTCGACCGACACCGTTTCCCTCAGTCCAAATCCCCTCGTTGCTGCCCTCGGAAAGCCGGCGAAGGAATTTACGAAAGCCGACATCATCGGCTATATCGAGGACAACGGCATCAGGATGCTCAACCTGCGCTATGTCGGAGGGGACGGTCGCCTGAAGACGCTGAACTTCGCGATTCAGTCCAAGGCGCACTTAGATCGTGTGCTGACGCTGGGTGAGCGCGTCGACGGCTCGTCGCTCTTCGCCTTCGTCGAGGCAACCTCCTCGGACCTGTACGTCGTGCCCCGCCTGGCCACGTCCTTCCTCAACCCGTTCTCGCACATTCCGACCCTGGATATCCTGTGCGGCTTCTACGACGTCGACGGCAAGCCCCTGGCCTCGGCGCCGCAGGAGATTCTACGCAAGGCCCAGCGAGCCCTGAAGGAGGAGACGGGTTGTGAACTGCAGGCCCTCGGTGAACTCGAGTACTACCTCTTCTCCGACGAGGAGGACCTGTTCCCTGTCGAACCGCAGCGCGGCTACCACGAATCGGGGCCCTTCTCGAAGTGGGAGAGCGTGCGCACGGAGACCCTCTTGCACCTGGTGTCCATGGGGTGCTCGGTCAAGTACGCTCACTCGGAGGTCGGTAACTTCGTGTCCGACGGTCGTCAGATGGTCCAGCAGGAGATCGAATTTCTGCCCGTGGACGCCCTGGATGCCGCCGACCAGATGGTGCTCGCCAAGTGGGTGCTGCGCGAGGTTGCCCACTCCTACGGCATTCACGTCTCTTTCTCTCCGAAGATCGCGGTTGGCCAGGCCGGTTCGGGCATGCACTTCCATACCCGCCTCGTCAAGGACGGTGTCAACCAGTTCTCGACGGGATCGGGCCTGACGGAGACGGCCCTGAAGGTCATCGGCGGTTACCTGTCGCATGCCGCTTCCCTGACCGCCTTCGGCAACACGGTCCCCACCTCCTTCCTGCGCCTCGTGCCGCATCAGGAGGCCCCCACGGCGATTTGCTGGGGCGACCGTAACCGCTCCGTCCTCGTGCGCGTGCCCCTGGGATGGCAGAACATTGACGACTCGATGTTCCGTGATGCGAACCCCGCCGAGCCTCCCATCGACGAGCTGCCGAATGACTCGCAAACGGTCGAGCTGCGCAGCCCCGACGGTTCTGCGGCCGTCCACCTGCTGCTGGCCGGTATCGCTGTCGCGGCACGTATCGGGCTGACCGAACCGGGCATGGCCGACTACGCGCGCGAACGCAAGGTCGACGGCGACGCCTCGCAGACCCCCGACCTCGATCAGCTGCCCGGCTCCTGCTTCGAGGCCGCCGGTAGGCTCCTCACCCAGCGCGAGGACTACGAGGCGAAGGGCGTGTTCCCCGCCGGCCTCATTGATTCGTGGGCGTCTCACTTGGTTGCACTCGGAGACATGCACCTGCGCGACGACCTGGCCGACTCGCGAATTTCGGTGGAAGAACTCGTCGAACGCTACTTCCACATCGGCTAACGACACGTGCCCCGGCCTCGCAATGAACTGCGCCCCGAAACTTGGACGCTTTAAATGGTAGCCGTTATGCGGCTTCCTGTAGGGCCTGATCCCGGTATTCTGCCGGGGTCAG
>ERZ773042.1577-NODE-1577-length-13282-cov-3.502911_pt1 | contig 13282 bp, 12 predicted proteins | sample MGYA00511664_ERZ773042 | MGnify/ENA primary metagenome ERZ773042 (study PRJEB29015, sample SAMEA2737984) | human oral metagenome | biome: human oral; feature: human-associated habitat; material: dental | place: China | collected 2036 ... | reverse complement strand
AAAGAATGTATTTATCATTAAACCCTCCGCACGAATAAAAAAAGCGCCGGCACACCTTTCGGTAAGCGGCGCCTTAATTTTTACATAGCGTTTTTTATATACAATTTTTATTAAAGTTTTTTGTGGCAAAACCAAAAGTCGTAACCGTCGTATTCGGAAAGGCGCTTGTCGGCTTCGGCTTTGCTTCCCGGCGGCGGAATGATGACGCTGTCGCCGATCAAACCGTTTTCAGGCCAATCGGCGGGCATCGCGACGCCGTTCGCATCGGAAATCTGGAGCACTTTGACGGCGCGCAAAACTTCTTTCATATTGCGGCCGACTTCCTGCGGATAATAGAGGACGAGGCGCACTTTGCCGTTCGGATCGCCGATAAAGACCGCGCGCACGGTGTTCGTGCCTTTTCCGGGATGCAGGAGTCCGAGTTTATTCGCAACCGTATCGTTCGCAGCGATGACGGGGAAAGTGATTTCGATTCCGAGTTTTTCTTTGATCCATTCGATCCACTTCAAATGGCTTTGCAGCTGATCGATCGAAAGGCCGATCAATTTGACGCCGAGCTTTTCAAACTCGGGAACGAGCTTTTGAAACGCGGCAAATTCGGTCGTGCAGACCGGCGTAAAATCGGCGGGATGGCTGAACAGCACAAACCAGCTGCCTTTCAAATCGCCGGGGATATTCATCTTACCCTGCGTCGTCGTCACGCTCAGTTCGGGAAAATCGTCGCCCAAGAGGGGCATGTGCATTGTCGTTTGTTCCATAAAATCTCCTATGATTAAAATAATTATATAATTGTAATAATTACATAAATGAAATATAGACTATAAATTGAGCTTTGTCAAGAGGGAGGAGGAAAATTATGCGCGGGGTTGATATTTGCCGTATGCTTTCGAATGAGCGGATAGAGTATAATTCACTGCATCCCTTTTAAAAACAAAAAAGCCGCTCCGCCGCGTTCGATTTCGGAACGTTCGGAGCAGCCGTGTTTATCGGCTTCTGCCGTTTACGACAATTTCACCGAAGTAAGCTCAGCACATTTTGGCTAGATTGGTTCGCTTGTGCAATCATAGCCGTGCCAGCCTGTGAGAGAACGTTGTCTCTCGTGAAATTAACGGTTTCTTTTGCCATGTTGGCGTCGCGGATGCGGCTCTCGGATGCCTGGAGGTTTTCCGCACCGATATCAAGACCGACGATCGTCTTTTCGAGACGGTTTTGATATGCACCGAGGTCGGCGCGCTGTTTGTTGATCTTTTTAATCGCTTCGTCGAGCGTACCGATTGCGCGGTTCGCTTCATCCGGCGTTTCGAGCGTCATAATCGTTTCGTCGCCGACATTGCGCAAACCGAGCGCCATTGCCGACATCGTGCCGATATAGACTTGCGTGCGCTGATCCATGTTCGCACCGATGTGGAACCACATCGAACCGGTAACGGTGTTTTCTCCAGTCGGGCGGGCAAAGCGTCCGGTGAGCATGTTCATGCCGTTGAACTGCGCCGCGCTCGCGATGCGGTCGACTTCCGCGATGAGCGAAGAAACTTCGACTTGGATCTGCATGCGGTCTTCCGCGCTGTAAATACCGTTGGAAGACTGAACGGCAAGTTCACGGATGCGCTGGATGATGTCGGTCGTTTCCTGCAGATAACCTTCCGTCGTCTGAATGAACGAAATGCCGTTCTGAGCGTTCGTCGACGCCTGATTCAAACCGCGGATCTGGCTGCGCATTTTTTCCGAAACGGCGAGACCGGAAGCATCATCTCCTGCACGGTTTATTCTCATACCGGAGGACAGCTTTTCCATGTCTTTCTGTTGGGAAACCTCCGTGAGTCCCTCAGCGCGAGTTGCAAACATAGCGCTCATATTGTGATTGATAACCATAGTAATCTCCTTCAGCTTTGGTATCAGACAAACCGTACTCGGCTTGTTTTGGTTTTATCACCTTACATACTAATCATCGGAATTCGGCAAAAAGACATTAGCATTTTTTTAATTTTTTTTGAGGGAATTCAAGACGATGCAAAACAGACCACAGACGGATTTTCTTTTCGGCTCCCCTTCGATGAATACCGGCATGCAAATACCCAGCAGCGGAACGATCGCGTTAATCCGAATAAAACGCTTTTTTTCTGTATTCTTTCGGTGACAATCCCGTTATCCGTTTAAAAACCCTATTAAAATTTGTCAATGAATTAAAACCGCTTTCAAGGCTGATATTGAGTATAAGATCTTCCGTTGCCGTCAGCATTTGCCGTGCGTAATTGACGCGCTTCGAAAGGATATAATCCCACAGTGTAAATCCGTTTAACTTTTTAAATAAAAAAGACAAATAGGATGGACTCATGTTCACATCGGACGCGACGCTTTCCAACGTGATCGATTCGGCATAATGATCGTCAATATAGCGCATAACCTGTTCTATTATCCGCCGCTTTTCCATTCTGATCGTAAAACCGTCAGGCAAACCGTTTGCAGCTTTATACTCCCGTGCCATCATAACAAGAATCGAAATCAGCCTTGTTTTTATCATCAAACCGTATCCGGTTGAACGCGCGGTAAATTCCGTAACGATATTTTCGATTTCCCGCCTGATGCGACTTCCGATTTCTCCGTCGCTCGAAATTCGATGATTAAAAGCGGTATCCGTCCCCACGGATATCTCATACATATACGAAAAATTTTCAAGTTCACTGTTCGGCGACCAAATAAAATCCGGTATGAATTGTATTCCGGTGCAAATACAATGCATTCCCTTTTTCATATTAACGATACTATGTTGTTCATTACTGCGTAAAATAAAAATATCGCCCGGACAAATATCATATCGCTTTTTTCCTATGACGTAGGTTCCGTAACAATCGTCGCCGAACATATCTATTTCAACCGCAAGATGAGAATGCCCGACTTCTTCACGTTGTCTCGGATCGAGACGATTATAATACAAACGTACCGTATGATGATTCTTTCCCTGTGAAGGTAATTCCATTTCGAGGAATCGATGAGAATCAAAACCCGGTGCTGCACTGAATACATCGGTCATTATTTTTTCTCCTGCTCACGGCACAAAGAACGGCGGCAATCGATACATCGGTTTTATTTTTCTCTTTCAACAAACCGTCGTCGTGTATCATAAAAACGGAAACGGTCGAAGAAATTTCATTCATACATAAAAGCTTATCGTTTACCGGCAGTATATCTCTAGGCGACTTCCCTCCGCAAGATATCACTTGAATGCGCTTCAGTTCACCGGCGTCCCAGCGAAAAACTGAAATGATGTCCGCACCTCGCGTAGAAACATAGACGGTGTTTTTATTAAATCGAATCGCCGCACCGAGAAAATTTTCCGCATAAGGTTTTTCGTAAAGTCGTTCCGAATACAGATACCGTATATGAGCGTCCCGATATTCGTAAATACTGAGCGTACAGGAAAGCTCATCGACGCACGCGATGTGATGTACATCGAGGACACATATATGGCGCGGCCCGCTTCCGGCAGGAGCTCTTGTTTTATCGATCATGTTTAGATTTTCATCGTACAACAGTATTGCGTCTGCACCCAAATCGGCACACATCAAATATTTTCCGTCAGGGGACGGAATAATCATATGCGGATGAGGCGAGTTTTGCCGCTCCGGATGTACGCTGCTGCCGGAAAGCCGTACGGTTCTTCCGCCGGTAGAAAAAATCGATCCTGAAACATAATGTGCGGCATAGATATTTTTTTTAAATACGCACAGATGACAGGCCACATTTCCCCCTGTCGTTACAGCGGGCAACCGCTCCGTAAGCGATCCGTCGGAATGTATATCATAGCTTATAAGACCGCTTTCATCGATATCCGTAAACGGCTGACGTAAAAGCACGTGCAATACATCGCCGTCGGCAGTCATATACATCGGACGGTCACAAGAAATTTTATCCGCAAAACAAAGAGAGCCGTCTTCGTACATACGGTAACGGTAAATGCCCCCGCACGGCGTACACGATGCAAAATAGACATCGTCAAATGCATCCGCCATATTACAAACTCATGCCGCCGTCAATGCGAATCGAAGCGCCGGTTATATATGCACCTTCTTCCGATGCAAGCAGCAAACACACGCCGCTGCAATCGTCAGCCGAACCCATGCGTCCGAGCGGAATCTTTTCAAGCACTCTTGCCAAGTATGCGTCGTCTTCCGCGACGGCGGCATTCCGCGGTGTCGCCATTGCACCGGGCAGCACATTATTGACCGTAACGTTATTGTGCGCAACTTGTTTGGCGATATTTTTTATAAGATTGTCCATACCGGCTTTAGAGGCGGCATAAACCGCCATGTCTTTATGAGGAACAAACTGCTGTACGCTGCCTATTGTGATAACCCTTCCCCACTTTTGTGATTCCATAAACGGAACATATTTTTGCATCAGCGAAAGCGTACTCAGCAGATTGACGTGCATCTGTATTTCAAATTCTTTGACAGTAATATTTTTCCACGGATTTCTGTATTGTATCGATGCATTCAAGATCAAAACATCGACATCGCCGGTACGTGCGTATATAGTCTCCGCACAGTCCGCATCGGATAAATCCGCCCAGACGGCTTTACAGCCCATACCCGTTTCACGAGCGATACGTTCGGTTTTTTCCCGCTTCGAACCGTGAATCCATACGTCGGCACCCGCTTCCAAAAATTTTACTGCAATACATTTTCCGATACCCTGTGTTGAACCGGTAACAAGGACTTTTCTTCCTTTTACATCAAACATCTGCACACTCCCGCCGATCAGAGCGACGACTGCGTATCGCTCCCCGCTTTATCGGCAAGTTCGTATTCCGCACTCCAATTCAGATGGCGGTAATTTTTGCCTTTCGGATCATTTTTAATAAAATCAACGAGGAGGTCAAGCATATCGACCGACCATACGTTTTTATCTATCTGCGCCGTCGTAAATCTGTTCTGAGTAATCATCTCAAAGCCGAAAATATCTTTGATTTGCGTTTTTGCACCGCCGTCTACAACATCGGCGACAAGCTGCGGCGGAATAAAAAGGACGCCGCCGCTGCAACCGTACACGACATCGCCCGGTAAACAGATCGCAGCCGAACGACCGCTTCCGAGCCGTGCAGGTACATTAAAACCCGTAAGTACGAAGTCGCGAATAGGAGTCGGATCTATGCCGCGATAATATACTTGTATGTCTTGAATCTTATGCATCTGTTCAACATCGCGTATACCGCCCCAAATGACGGCGCCTCCCGTACCCGTCTTTTGCTTTATCGCAGTTGAAAGATTTCCTCCGACAAAAGTACCCTTGAATATCTTATCGTACATATCGATTACAATGACATCCCGCGAACAAAGAGAATCGAGCACCCATTGATTAGGCGTACCCGTCAAACCCTGCGTGCCCGCAGCCGCCATCATGGCTTCGTAATAATCGGGACGCGTCGGAGCATACACGGCAGTAACCGCGCGGCCGATAAGTTTTTTGTTTACGGAACCGTCTTCTTTAAATTCGGGATGAATCGATTTCATAGCGACAAACTGATTTTCATATCCCTTAATAAAAATAGGTTTCCAAAGTTCTTCAAGCGTCATACCGTACAACGCGTCGAGATACGAATCCGCTACTTTCGGCCGACCGTCGGGAAAACGTTCCCCTCTCCACGCTGCAGTCATAGAAATGATATCTTCTCTATTATTAAAATGCATGCATATGCTCCGAATTATTAAAGTCAGCTCCAAATTCTATCGTTTGAAAATTCCTTATTCCAACATGACGTATCTTCCCAAATACCGGGAATATCGCTATTGATATGCTCTTTTAAAACGGCATCGTTCAAGGACTCTATACCGAGACCCGGCGCATCCGGGACGCGGATAAATCCGTCTTGAATAAGCGGTTTGGGTAACCCGTTTACCATATCCTGCCACCACGCTACCCTTACCGAATGATATTCCAAAGCAAGAATAAACTGCACGGCGGCAGCTGCGTGAACGGCTGCCATACACGCAACGGGGCTTTCCGCCATGTGAATCGCAAGCGCCACGCCGTTTTCCGCAGCGATGTCGCCGATTTTTTTAAGTTCGAGTATACCGCCGCACGTCAGTATATCGGGATGAATAACGGACACTCCTCCCGATTTAATAATTTTTTCAAAATCTTCTTTTAAATAAATGTCTTCTCCCGTACAGATCGGTACCGTTGCGGCATTTCTCAAGCGAACGTACCGCTCAGTCCACATCCACGGAATCAAGTCTTCCGCCCATGCAAGATTATATTTTTCCATGCGCTTCAAAAATCGTATTATCGATTCTTCACATACATGTCCGAAGTGGTCGATCGCGAGCGGTACTTCATACCCTATAACTTCACGCACTTGCCTTACGTATTCTTCAAGAATATCGAGCCCTTTTTCGGTAATTTGGATGCCGGTCATCGCATGCGGCGTCATAACGATTTGATAACTTTTCTGTCTGTGTACCATTTCTGCGGTAACGGACCCGTCCTGAACGTTAAGCAAGTGCGGCGTATATTTTTTCATATCGTCGATACTTCCGAGCGGAGCCGTAATGGAGCCCGGTTCGTCGAGCAGCAAACCGATTCCGAGATCCATTTTCAAAAACGTAAATCCCATTTCCATGCGTTTTTTCAGTTCAAGCCCCATATCGTGCCCGCTGTGTTTTCCGTCTACATCGGTATCACAGTACACTCTGATTCTGTCGCGGAATTTACCGCCGAGCAGTTGATATACGGGAACACCCCACGCTTTTCCGGCAATATCCCACAGTGCAATTTCAATACCGCTGACGCCGCCGCCCTGCCGCGAGTGACCTCCGAACTGTTTGATCTTTCTGAAAATTCTGTCCACATCGCACGGATTTTCCCCCAGGATCCGAGACTTCAGCATAAGAGCGAATGTCTTACTCGCAGCATCGCGCACTTCACCGTAACCTTCGATACCCTGATTCGTCAGTATCTTAAGCAGCGTACACCGCTTCGGCGCTCCGTCTATGTCAATGCACCGCATATCGGTAATTTTTAACGTATGCGGATCGATTTTATTGTTCATCTTGATACTCCCATAAAAGTTTTTTATTAACACGCCCCGTAAACCAATGTCGGAACGATTGTTGCAAGCCACGGAATATACGTCACTATAAAGAGCACGATGAGGCATACGACGACAAAAGGAACGAGCTCCTTATAGAGCAGCTGCGTTTTAATTTTAAGTATACCGGCCGTTTGAAAAATATAATTTCCGAACGGCGGCGTAATCGCACCGATAGCGCTGTTCAAGCACATCATTATCCCGAAGTGAATCATATTGATTCCGAACGCCTGTGCAATCGGAGCGAGCAGCGGCGCAATAATGATCATGCACGGCATGGCGTCCATAAACATACCGAGCATGAGCAGCAGAATATTTGCAAACAGTAAAAACGTATATTTATTTTTTGCTATATGCATAATACCCGCCGTCATTGCATGAGGTATCCGCTCCCAGCTCAAATAGTGGCTGAACACCTTCGCCCCGCACATGATGAGCATAACCGTCGCCGTAGACAGCGCCGCGTCAAGAAAAATTCCGGGAAGTTTTTTCATATCGAGTTCTTTATAAATAAATTTCCCGACAATAAACGAATACACCGCCATGAGCGCTCCGCCCTCGGTTGCGGTAAATACCCCGAAACGCAACCCGGTAATAAGCACAAAGGGCAAAAATAACGCCCACGCGGAATTCCCCGCTTTTTTGAGGAGAACCTTCGGCGGAAGCATGCGTCCGCCGTTACCCTTGTATCCCCGTTTTTTCGAAATAACGTACACGACTATCATCATGAAAACACACATAAGCAGTCCGGGTATATAGCCTGACATGAGCAGTTTTCCGACGGACACACCTTCGACCGTACATGCATACACGACAAGACCGACACCCGGCGGAATAATCGGCGTAATACAGCCTGAAGCGGCTGTAACCGCAGCTGAAAAGCCCATATCGTATCCGTGTTTTTTCATTTCGGGAACGAGAGTTTTGCATTCCATCGCTATATCCGCAGCTCCCGATCCGGAAATCCCGCCCATAAAAGTGGAAAGCAAAACGTTGACGTGTCCCAAGCCTCCTGTAAAGTGTCCGACGAGCGCATCGGCCAAATCCAGCAGCCGCTCCGTGATTCCCGACTCATTCATAATTGCGCCGGCGATAATAAAAAACGGAACCGCCATGAGCGAAACGGACTCGGTATTCGTTATCATTTTTTGAATGATGATCGATGCGGATAAATACTGATCGGAAAGAAAATACGGAATACAACATACGATAAGCGAAAACGCTATCGGGAGCCCCATACAGAATAAAACGGCAAGCAAAATAATCGGAATATATGTCATTGTATTTCCTCTCCATTTACAGCCAAAGCCGTATCGTTCGTTTCGTCATAGCGGTCATTATATTTTTCCGGAAACGCAAAGGCTTCCGCTAAAAAGATAATCGAATATACCGTCATACTTGCAAACCCGACAACGGCGGATGCGTCGATATACTTGTATGGCAGCCGCGTATACGGCATAACTTTTTTTGCATTGACGGTAAATATAAAACTGTGATATGTGAGAAATATACACGTTGCGGCAACGACGCCGTTGAGGATTATCCGGAGCGTTTTTTTTGCTTTCTCGGGAAGCCGCGTCAAAATAAAATCCATACCATAATGCCGGTTCCGCTTATAGCCTGCAGCCGCACCTACAAACGTTACCCATGCAAGAAGACAAATGTCGACTTCATCCGCCCAGCTGATCGCATGGTTGAAAACATAGCGTCCGAATACGTTCGCTGTGCAAATCAGTACCATAGCAAATGCTGCAAAGGCACAAATAATTTCTTCAAAATTTTTAATAATCCAAAGCGGCGTTATTTTCGTTTTCAACGTGTATTTCCCTGCATCTAAATTGTTATTTCATCGCAGCGCGAAGTTTGTCCACAAGTCCCTTGCTCAATTCGGGAAAATCGCTTACGGCAGCGGCGGCGGCGGCAGACATGGCACGCTTATCCGCATCGGAAGGTTCGACGAATTGTACGCCCACCGCTTCAAGTTTTTTGCGATAGTCGGCCATGTTTTCAGCGTTGAGTTTCGTAAAATATTCGCCGCCCTTTGAAAATTCTTCTATAAAAATTTTCCGATCTTCCGGAGACATTTTATTAAAAAGCGCCGCACTCATACCCCAGCACGTCGGAGCAAAAGTATGACTCGACAAAAAACAGTATTTTGCAACTTCTTGAAGCGAATTGGTAAAAATCGTCCCGAGCGGAAATTCACAGGCATCGAGCATACCCTGCTGCATACCGGTATATACTTCAGCCAGCGACATCTTGACGGTACTGCAGCCCAGTCGTTTGAAAAATGCGACATAAGGCGGAAGCGGAACGCGGATCAGCTTACCTTTTAAATCGGCAACCGAATGTATCGGTTTTGTCGAAAGCACTTCGCGCGGAGCACCGCACCAGTTCATACAGATCATCTTGATGCCGGAGTTTTTTTCGAGCTCTGCCGTCATCTCTTTAAAAAGCGACGAGTCATTGAATTTCATAACGGATTTCGAGTCCGGATACATATACATGAGATTGAGCGCAGTCATATCGGGGCAACCGTACGGCGCATAAGCATCGCCCGATGTACCGTCGATAATGTTTGAGCCGAGCGCAATACTTTCAATCGTATCCGTAAACGTACCGAGTTCAGCGCTGTAGTATACATCAAACGTAACCCTGCCCGACGTACGCTTTTGAATATTTTCTACAACCTGTCTGATAGCGACGGCTTTATTGTCGGCCGAGGCTTCAGGCATAGAGACTCTGAAATGAAGCGATTCCGATTTTTCATTAGACCCGCCGGCGAAAATCGTCGCATAACAAACGATTAGAGCACAAAAACCGATAAAGATTTTTTTCATTTTTTCCTCCTAATAAAAAATTCTTCCTTGTTATAATTCACGCTCATGAATGACTACACCGTCATCATGTAACGCATTTTGCAAAATACCGACGTCAAGCGTCCTAAGATCGTTGCATAAAGAAAACGCCGTCCCTGCAGCTTGCCCGGTAACAACGGACGGAGGAATAACGCGCGTAATATCCCACATATCATTTGAAACTGAAATGCAGCGTCCTACGACGGCAAGATTCGGAACGGCATCGCTGAAAAGACTTCCGAACGAAAGCTCATATACCGGGCCTGCTTTTCTCCAGTCGCCGATAAGGCCGATGCTGTCACTCATATATTCATGTTGAAGGGAAGCGTTCATTTCATAATTACCGACAAGCCGCCTCGTCTTTCTAAGCTGCGGAATTACGGCAAGAGCCGTCAAGCTGTGCGACTGCGACACGTTTCCGATTTTAAAGAATTCGTCAAGAGACGCCTTATGCGATGCGATCGTCATTTCGCTCACTTCTGCAGCGTCGACTCCCGAATATCGCTTTGATTCAATTCGACGAGGCGATTCTGCAAACGGATTTGCAGAAAGGACATCGGCCGCGCCGAGCATCCTCCGCTTCGTTTTTCCTTCGGCGGTTTCATAAAACCATGCTGCAAGCGGATTACCGTCCGGAAATATTGCCGTTTTTGCGCCGGCCATAGCACAGATATCGGCATCGCCGGTCGCATCGATCACAGCATGAGTTTTAATCGCCTGCCTGCCGTCTTTATTTTCGATAATAACCGAATCTATAACTTCGCTTTTTTTAATAACGGCGGCAGCAAAGGTTCCGTACAAAACGGTACAGCCGGCTTTTAATAATTCCTGTTCCAATAAAACTGCAAAAACCTGCGCATTATAGCCGACTTCAAAACGCTGCCCGCGGTGTTCATCCGACGGACGGGGAAGCCATGTATCGGGATATTTGTCTTCATAACCGCGGCTTATCGCAAGTTTTAAAAATTCGTCATTTAAGCCGAAACAAATCTGACGCCCGGTGCCGTCGCACAACGGAAGATAGACGGTTATTAAACCGAGCGTGGCAAGTCCTCCGATCGCATACATACGCTCTACAAGCAATACTTTTTTATTATGTCTGCTCGCAGCGAGCGCAGCAGCAGTACCGGCTATTCCGGCGCCGACAACGACTATATCGTAATGAGAAATAACCGGCAGTTTACGTTCTCTTTCCAATACATAATCCGTCATACATATAAAGCATAGGTTATGCGGCACAGGATTTCATACTTTATTTTATTCAAAACCGGCACTATTTTTTGATTTTTTTATCACGCAAAAGGCTCTTCCGGAAGCTGTCTGCGAAGCGTATCTTTGACGACATAGCCTTTTTCGTTGCACGTACCGTAATAATCGAAATAACCGCGGTCAAGGGCGATCGGGAGCCATACACGGCAGTCAACGGACATTTTACCGAACGGCAATTTTTTGCTGTTTACCCAATACGGCAGATTTTTGTCGGTTTCTTTGATCGTACCGGCAAACTCGTCGACGACAAACACATAGCAGCGCAAGTCGCGGCCGGGAAGTGCAAAATTCAATCTTCCGTGACAGCGCGGATCTTCGACAGCAAGACCCGTCTCTTCGAGCGCACACCGTTTGCATGCAGCGACGGGATCTTCCCCCGCTTCCATGCGGCTCATCGCCCCCGACACTTTGCCAGATCCTTTTTCTATATACTTCCGATCTATAAGCAGCACCTGATTCCGCTCGTTTACGATAAAGCACAGCACGACGTATTCGTCGGGTTTCCACGCAGTCCATTCGTCGTCGAATTCTTTTTGAATATCCGCTTCCGTTTTCGGCGCAAGATCCGGATGCTCTGCAACAAAACACGCGCCGCAGATATTTTCATCGTTTGTGAGCATCTGTGTAATCGTTAACCTTTTTCCGCATTTTTGACAACGGCTTTTAAAAGGCCACGTATGACGGCGGAGCAAAAATCCCGTAAAAACAACCGCGATAAAACCCGGAATCGCAAAATACGGATTCCAATGCATTCGCTGAATCAAAAGCAAAAACGCCAAATAAAATACGGCGAGCATAAGCATGATAAACACCGCTCTCCGTTTTTTTACGGACACGAACCCGACTCTTTTTTGATTAAAATAAACAAGGGCAAAGGCCGCAAGTAAAAATAAATAATTTTCGATTATTTTTTGTATGATTTTTTCCATAATAAAAAAGAGCAGAATTCTGTAAAATCAAAAAATTTGCCCGAAAGCTTCGGTTTCAGGCAGCTCCGATCGGCGGATGTTTTGCCGAGTGTCCGCAGGGCATCGAGCGGCGAATGTTTTGCCGGACGGTCGTGTACCGCCGAACAGCCGACATATTACCTCACGAAGGCGAAAAAGCGCCGACCGCTTTATCTCACTCGATAACCATGACCGACACACCGTCGGGAATCGCGGTTATCGTGGCATTCGGATTGCCGCAAAGTTTTTCGGCTTCTTTCATCGCTTCTTCGAGGCTGTGCGCAGGGATCATGTGAAGGGCACGCACCATGTCGTCGGGAGCATCCGAAACGTAAATCACGCGCGCCTTTTGTAAAATGCGGATAAAAATCTGCGTCTGCCATTGATCGGGCTTCGTTTCGTTTCTGCCGCGGCTCATAAAAAGATCGAGCGTCTTTTGAATATCCGGCTCGTCGGCCATCTGATGATAAAATCCTTCGCCTCCGTGACCGTCGTTCGACTTCGCAAGCATGATGATGACGCCGCCTTTTTTGACCGTCGCTTCCGCCGCCGTCATGCCTTTTACCGCTTGGTAAATATTTTGATCGAGAGGATAGCCGCCGTTCGTCGATATGACGATGTCCGCCGGCAGAGCCGCGACTTTGCACAGCGACGAAAGGAAATCGCAGCCTTTTTTATGTGCGGCTTCCACATCGCCTGCAACCGCATAGATCGCTTCTTTTTTTTCGTTGATGACGACGTTGACGATGAACGCGAGTTTCGCCGCGTGTGCCGCCCACACCATATCTTTGTGAATCGGATTTCCTTCGAGGATGCCGGTACGCGAATGAGCGTCGGCGATGAATTCGGAACAGTGATTGGCAAGCACCGTCGTACGGCTTGCAACTCCGGGAAGCACGCTTTTGCGCCCGCCCGAAAAACCCGCAAAAAAGTGCGGTTCGATAAAGCCTTCCGCAACGAGCAGATCGGCATCGACAGCAAGCTTATTGATAATGCACTCGCCGCCGCTCGGCAGCGTTCCGACCTTTACGAGCGGAGAATTGTCGCAGTCGTGAACGACGATTTTTTCGTTTTTGACGATCTCTTCGCCGAATTTATCGATGAGTTCTCCTTTTGTCGAA
>ERZ773042.1565-NODE-1565-length-13339-cov-44.293887_pt1 | contig 13339 bp, 10 predicted proteins | sample MGYA00511664_ERZ773042 | MGnify/ENA primary metagenome ERZ773042 (study PRJEB29015, sample SAMEA2737984) | human oral metagenome | biome: human oral; feature: human-associated habitat; material: dental | place: China | collected 2036 ... | reverse complement strand
AAGATATAAATTTATCAAAAAAATTTTGTTTATGTCCTTGACAAATCTTCCCAAAGGGCACCACGGTCAGGAAGCTGGGAGGGATGCTCCTGGCCCACGGCTACGACGTGCGCACCCTCAACACCGTCGACTTCTCGCTCTCCATGCGCTACAACCCGCTCGCCTACGTCCGCACGCAGCAGGACGTCCTCGAGCTCGTCGAGGGCCTTATCGTCAACATCACGCCCAAGGGGAAGTCCGCCAACGACCCCTTCTGGGAGAACTCCGAGCGCCTGCTCTACTGCGCGCTCATCGGGTACCTCACCTACCACTGCCCGCCCGAGGATCGGACGCTGCCGGGCCTCATGACGCTGCTCTCGCTCGCGGAGGCCCGCGACGAGGACGAGTCTTTCATGAGCCCGCTCGACGTGCTCTTCCGGGAGCTCGAGACGGGGTGTCGCTGCGTCGCGGTCCCCGGAGGCGAGGCGGGAGACGGCCACTCGATGGGAGGCGGCCGCGGGTCCGTGCGCTGGGTCAGCCAATGCGAGCCCGCCACGCCCGACTCCGACTACGCGCTCGGGCGCTACAAGGCGTTCAAGGCGGCAGCGGGCAAGACCCTCAAGTCGATCATCGTATCGTGCAACGCGCGCCTCTTGGCGCTCGCCTCGGAGGAGCTCAGGGCTCAACCTCGTGGAGTCCCTCTTCGGCAAGCTCGCGCGCCAGATGCCCGGGGGCATCCGCGTGTCCAGCAAGAAGGAGCTCGAGGAGAGGATCCTGCTCTACTTCGACGAGGTCAACGAGGTGCCCGTGCCCCACCGCTGGACCTGGGGCCTCGACGACATCGACCTCGGCGCCGAGGACGTCGACGCCATACCCCTCGAGGTCGCCGACCGCAAGGCCTGCCGCCCAAAGGACAGGGGGAAGCGCGCGCCTGAGCCCCCGAGGAGGAGGCGCAGGGCCAAGGCCAGCGCCTGACCCAAGGCCGGCATTAATTGGCGTGGGTTATACTAGATTCTGGAAATGCGGGAGGCATGAATAGAAGTCTTGCAATAGCACAGCTGAACATGCATTTATGACAAGCATCATTGCACGCTAATCGAGGGAGTATCACAGCCACTCTTGTATGGGTCAAGCACAGGAGATTCAAATGGACGCATCACCACGCAGGATAGTCGAGCTCATGACGGGTGCCGGGACGTGCTTCGTCATCCCGGTGTTCCAGAGGCCGTACTCCTGGGACGAGGACAACTGCAACCAGCTCTGGGAGGACATCCTCGCTGTTGGCCGAGGCGCAGGGGCACCGCACTTCACTGGCTCGGTTGTGTGGATCCAGCATGGCACGATGTCTGCGGGCGGTATCACCCCGCTCATGCTCATCGACGGCCAGCAGCGCATCACCACCATCACACTGCTCGTCATCGCGCTCGCGAGGTACGCGAAGGCGCACCCGGAGCGCCCGCTCGCGTTCTCCTTCAAGGAGATCATGGGGCGCGGCTACCTCGTCGACGAGTACAAGGCGGGCGACGACCACTACAAGCTCTCGCTCTCGCAGGGCGACCGGGCCACCCTGCGTACGCTCGAGGACAACCTCGAGAACCCCGACGTCGAGGTCGACCAGGGATCCGAGCGCCTGCTGCACAACCTGAGGTTCTTTGAGGGGCTCGTCGCCGGCATCGACGACCCGAACGTGGTCTGGGCGGGCATCCAGCGGCTCGAGGTGGTCTCGATCTCGCTCACCCAGGGCCAGGACAACCCGCAGCTCATCTTCGAGTCCATGAACTCCACGGGAAAGGACCTCTCCTCGGCCGACCTCATTCGCAACTTCGTGCTCATGGGCCACCCCAGGCAGGATGAGCTCTACCAGACGTACTGGCGCCCCATCGAGGTGGCACTCGGCGCGTTCACCTACGACTCGGTCTTCGACGAGTTCGTGCGAGACTGGCTCACCGTGCTCTACGCTCCGGAGCCGCTCACGCGGCGTGACGTCTACCAGGCATTCAAGCGCCACTTCGAAGCCCAGGGCTACGGGCGAACCGTTCCCGTCGAGAACCTCCTCAAGGAGTTCAGGCGCTTCGCCTGCTACTACGCCGACATCACGGGCGGCAGGTCCGACGACCTCGATGTCGCGAGGCTCCTCAAGCGCATCAGGCGCCTCGACATCTCGGTCGTGGACCCGCTCCTCATGTCCATGCTCGACGACATGCGCAGCAACGCGTTCGGCAGGGAGGGCCTCCTCTCCATGCTCTCCACCGTGGAGAGCTACCTCTTCCGCCGAACGGTCTGCGACTGCCCGACCAACAGCCTCCAGAAGTTCTTCTCTTCGCTCATCGGACGCCTTGACCGCGTGCAGGAGGACGAGGGGTCGAGCTACGTGGAGGCATTCGAGGCGTTCCTGCTGAACGAGGCTGGCACGGCCAGGCGCTTCCCGACGGACGCGGAGTTCTCGGACCACCTCCGCACCCGCGATGCCTACCACTTCCGCCGCTCCCTCTACCTGCTCTCGCGCCTGGAAAACAGCTACCACCCCAAGGACGAGCGGGACTTCACCACCGGCTCGTACACGATCGAGCACATCATGCCCCAGAACGCGCGGGCGCACGAGGGGTGGCTCCAGATGCTGGGCGACGTCGACGACGAGGGGTTCGAGCACCTCCTGCACAACCTGGGCAACCTCACGCTCACGGCGTACAACTCCGAGCTATCCGACGGCACGTTCGAGGAGAAGAAGGCCCGTGCCATCGGCGGCTACGACAACGAGTACATCACCATCTCGAGCGCCCTGCACGACGCTACGGAGTGGATGCCGACCTCGATCGAGGACCGGGCGAGCCTCCTCACGAAGAGGGCACTCGAGGTCTGGCCCATCCCAGCCATGGACGAGGCGACGAGGAAGGCGTACCTTCTGGAGCGCAAGGGCGACTCCCAGCGCAAGACAGTCACGTTCAGAGACCTGTTCAACGCGGGCCTCATCAGGGAGGGGGACGTGCTCACGAGCGCCCACCCGCGCTGGGGAGGATCGGCCACCGTGACCGCCGACGGGGCAATCCTGCTGCCCAACGGGCAGGAGTTCTCGAGCCCATCACCCGCGCTCGTGAGGCTCTTCGCACTCGAGGGGTCCTCGCTCAACGCTGCGAATGGCTGGTGGTACATGCGGCTCGGCGAGGACGGCCCGAGGCTGCACGACCTCAGGACCCAGCTGCAGGAGACGAAGGCCGAGACCGAGCGGGAGCGCTTCAGGCTGGCGTACTGGGACGGATACTACGAGCTCTGCGCTGAGTCGCAGGCGTTCGTCGACGCCTTCGGCGACCCGACGGAGCGCATGCAGAACAGCGACTGGTGGGCGTCCTTCGGCATCGGCCTCGGGAACTGCCACCTCGAGAACCGTGCCGGGAGGCGCGATCACAACGCCGACTCCGGGATCTACTTCCCATCCGGCGAGGGTTACGACAGGCTCTACGCGAGGAGGGCGGAGGTTGAGTCTCTGCTTTCCGACCCGGGTTCTGAGATGATGTGGTCGGAGCCCGACGCGTCGACCAAGTACCGGGCGCTCTGGTTGAGGCGGGACTTCGACTACGACGAGCAGGATTGGTCGGAGGCGCAGGCATGGATGCGCGACATGCTGCTGAGGCTCAGGGCGATCGCGCTGGAGGTGTTCTCATAGCATGCGGAGGCGCCAGTCGCTATTCTGGGGGAAGGACCTTCAGCAGGTCCTGTCTCTCAGGCTCAGGGACCTTCACGACGACATCGACTCGCTCACGGATGACGAAGCCCTAGCCAACGACGAGGACCTGCTCGTCGAGAACTACTACGCGAAGTATGAGATGGAGCCGCTCGTCATCGATGACGAGGACGTGACCAAGAGGAGCCTGGGAAGGGCTATTGTAACCATCACGGACACCTTCCGATATAGCATCGATGGTCCCACGGAGGTCGACGGCTTCGAGGCGTCGTTCTCCTATCCGTTCAGCGGTGACCCGTCGCTCTTCGAGTGCCGGGCCTCGACCTTCTCGACCTCGGGGTATCCAGACGCGGAGATCCTCGGCTCCTTCATTCGCCTCTCGTATGCGTACCCAGTTGACGAGCTCAGAGGCGCTGACGCGGTCGACAAGTTCCTCAAGAGGGCGCAGGGGGACCTTGCGACGCTCAGGTGTGGCGCAAGCTACGTGAATGCTGACCTAGAGCGTTTCAACTCCGAGCTTCGCGGATGGACTGAAAAGTGGGTGAAGGAGAGAAGGGACAAGGCGGATCTCTTTGGATGCTTGGCACGGACCATGGAGATTCCCATTAAGCCCTCGTCCTATCGGGAGCATGCCGTGCGGATGGAGCGCAGGATAATGCCGATTGCCCATTCGTACGACAACGAGGACTACTGGCAGATATCGGATCGCCAGTACGAGGACATCCTGTCAGTGATTCGACATACATCCGCGACCTTCGAGAGGACGCCCGACACGTATGCGGGGTTTGGCGAGGAGGACTACCGGAATGTGTTGCTTGCAGGACTCAATGGGAACTTCCATGGTGCGGCGGGCGGCGAGTGCTTCAGGGGGAACGGGAAGACCGATATCTGCATCGAGCAGGAGAACAGGGCCGCCTTCGTGGCTGAGTGCAAGATTTGGAAAGGACCGGCCAAGCTGAGAAAGGCAATTCGCCAGCTTGACGGCTACCTGACTTGGAGAGACAGCAAGGCCTCGTTGATAGTCTTCTCCAAGAACAAAGATTTCCATAGCGTCGTCAGCTCGGTGAGGGCCTGCCTAGAGAAGGACGAGCTGTTTCGTAGCTTGCGAGAGATTACTAAGAACGAGTTCGATTGCGTCTTCGCTTCTGAAACGAACGTGGGACAGCTCTTGAGGATGAGAGTTTTTGCGTTCGATGTGCACGGAAGGCCACAGGCGAGATAGGAGAGATCCCTTCCCGTCTCCACAGGCGTTAGGGGTGCCTGCACGTGCGGGACGGGCGGCGGAGGGGCTTGGCCTCCGCCGTGGCTCGGCTCCTGCCATGTGCCTTCACGGTGCCTGACCTGCATAAACTCCACACAAAGGAGGAGCGCCCGCTGGTGGCGAGCGCTCCCGGGTGGTGCCTGTGGCGGTCACGGCTATCCCTGCCAGACCCCGCGGACGTGGTGGACGCGCATGCGCCCGACGTCGAGGTTGAGGCACACGCTCATCACGTCGAAGCGCGCGTGCTCTGGGAGGGGGACGTCCGCCATGACGGCGGAGCACACGCACATGGCGGCGCCGCGCGCGGCGACCTCACCGTCACACATCCCCTGGACGTCATCGAGCGTGAGCTCCCACCCCTCGGTGGGCACGGGCAGGACGCAGACGGTCACGGGCAGATCGCCCTCCATGCAGGACAGCACGTCCTCCCACGGGGTGGCGTCGACGTGGGAGAAGCCGACGTGCTCGAGCGTCTCGGCGGCGACGGCCATGCAGTCGCGGGCATAGTCTCCCGTGACGAGGGACTCGGACTCCCACCTCTCGCGGATGGCGGCGGTCGGCGCTGCGGTTGTGCTGGTGCTCATGGCGTGCCCCTTTCGGGTCGGGTTGAGGGTCGGCCCTTCCTTCTCTCGGACGGGGGCGACAAGGCAAGCGTCATGTTCGGAGCGCGCCCGTTTGCGGGCGGGGCGCGGCGCGCGCAGGGCATGTCGCGCCAGGCGACGGGAGGCGGCGCTAGGGGTGCCTGCCGCCTAAAAGGAGCCTGTGCCATGCTGCCCCGGTCCGAGGGCCAGGAGTCGTTCTCATGACTTGTGTGCCTGCGGGCTTTCGACGGTCCGGCGAGGATAGGGGACATGACACGATCCCCGGCGCAGCCGGGGTGTAGGAAGACCGCGAGACCCGGCCCGCGAAGCGGGCCGCGCCGGGATTGATGTCCCGAGGTAGCTGTAGAATGTATCTTCACACCAACAGGAGGCACCATGCAGCAGCCCATCGGCCAGAACGACCCGGCGACCTTCGCCAAGGCGAGGGAGAACCAGTACTTCGACCGCAAGAGCGCGCGCATCAAACCGAACGACGCGGTGAGGCACATCGTCGCGTTCGCCAACGCGGCTGGCGGGAAGCTCGCCATCGGCATCGAGGACGACGGCGAGGTAACGGGCTTCAGGCGGAGCAACTCCCGCGACATAGAGGACTTCAGGCACGCCCCGCTCGCATGCTGCGAGCCTGTGCCCGTAGTGAGGGCCGAGGAGGTCGCCGTCACCAACTCGCGCGGAGAGGACGACCTCATCCTCGTCCTGGATATCAGGCCCTCCACCGACCACGTAATCGCCAGGCGGAGCGACGGAGCCGTGTTCCTCCGCCAGGGCGACAGGAGCGTCGTGCTCGGGCACGACCAGATCACCGCGCTCGAGTACGACAAGAACCAGCGCAGGTTCGAGGGCGAGGTGGCGGACCGCTCCAGCATCGACGACGTGGACCCCGAGGTCATGGCTCGCTACAAGGAGGAGCTCGGCACCGATGTCCCCGACGAGCAGGTCCTGCGCAGCCGCAGCATGCTCGTGGACGGGCACCTGACCAACGCGGGTGTCCTGCTCTTCGCGAAACATCCGACGCAGTTCATCCCTTGTGCCAGGGTGCGCGTCGTGCGCCTCGATGGCAGCAAGATGGAGACCGGCCGCAGGCTCAACATCGTGAAGGACCGGACCTTCGACGGCCCCCTGCCCAAGGTCATCGAGGGTGCCAAGGCGATGATCTCCGAGTAGCTGCGCGAGTTCCAGTACCTCGGTGACGACGGCCGCTTCAGGGTCATCCCCGAGTACCCGGAGTTCGCCTGGTTCGAGGGCCTGGTCAACGCGGTGACGCACCGCAACTACGCGCACAGCGGGGACCACATCCGCGTGATGATGTACGACGACCGAATGGAGATCCTGAGCCCTGGGAAGCTTCCCACCGCGTGTGACGCTCGAGAACATGCGCCACACGCGGTGGGCGCGCAACCCCATCATCGTGAGGACGCTCACGGAGTTTGGCTGGGTGAGGGAGCTCAACGAGGGCGTGCAGCGCATCTACGACGAGATGGCGAGCTTCTTCCTGAACGAGCCCATTTTCGAGGAGCCCAACGACGCCTCGGTCCAGCTGACCCTGGAGAACAGCATCACGTCGCGCGTGCTGAGGCGCGAGGACGCCCTCATGGACGGCATCGGGCAGACGGCCTTCGAGGCCCTGAACGAGTACGAGCTCGCGGCCATGCAGTACGTGCACGCTAGGGAACGCGTGACCGTGAGCGAGCTGGCCGGCCACCTGAGGCGCAGCGTCAAGGTCTCCAGGCAGACCCTCCGGGCGCTCGTGGACAAGAGACTGCTTGCCTGGCACGGCTCCAACCCGCTCGACCCGTCTCAGTACTATGACCTTCGCAGGTAAGAGTAGGTCAGAGCAGGTAAGAGTAAGGTTAGGGTATCCGCGCGCCCCCGAGGACCGGTGGTGCGCTGCGCTCTGCCCCTCTGGTAAGGGTTGGTAAGAGTAGGTCAGAGTAAGGTTCGAGTGGCCGACGACCTACCATGTTTTGACGAGGCCTTGCGGAGTACGCGACACCTTGGTTGCTGCCGACAAGGAAGTTGTAGAACCGGCAGCCAGCGCCGGCAGAAATGTATGTGCGACTACCGCTCGCGGGAGCGACTCGGTCGCAGCGTGTCCAGGCTACCATGACGGCGGGCATTCTTCGCCCGGGACGTGGTATTCCGCCGTCGCGCCCATGGCGAGCCCCCCACGAGCCATGCGGCGGCGGTGCGCGCCGCCCTCGCGGCTCCGTCTCCATGAAAACTGCACGTCGGGAGGGGTGTCGCGCCCCTCCCCTCCGCGCCGTGTTGGTCTTCCGCGCTACGCCCCCAGCGCGCGCATCCTCCCTCCTGTCGGCATGCGGTAGCCCATGGTCTCGCACCAGTCTTTGAGGACTCGGCGCTGTGCGGCGGCGACCTGCCTGTTGTGGCTCTGGAACGCCTGACGGACCGCTCCGTTGCGCATCTCGACGGTCACGAGCGGGGAGTCGGGGTCGCTGACCCTCCACATGAGCCAGAGGTCGGTCTGGCCTTGCGCGTGCTTGTCGATGAAGGACGCCACGCAGCTGTGCTGCGCGTTGGCCTCCTCGAGAATCTCGCGCACGGTGGCGGCGGGGCGGATGATGTAGCCGTCGGACTCGAAGCCGTTGCCGTCAAGCCCCGCTGCCCTGCGGGCGATGGCCTCGTCGCTCGCCTCATGGCGGCGCATCTCGCGCTCGCGCTCAAGTTCGGCGAGCAGCGCGTCGGGGTCTGCGGGATACCTGTCCTCGACGCTGCCTCTAATACGCTGCTGCATGTCGATGGCGTCGGCCCACAGCTGCACGTTGTGGGAACGCGTGCGGCGGCGCTGGGCGGGCAGGTCGAGCAGGGAGAGGGCGTATTCGCAGGCTCGGCGGGGGGCGTAGGCGATGCTGCGCCACTCCATGGAGTGCAGGGCGCACGCGAGACGGGGGAGGAAGTCCGCGGTGCCTCCCCTCGGGTGCTCGGTGCTCTTGTCGAGGTACCCCCTGAGCAGGTTGCATGTCACGTCGCGCCCATGGACTCCACGAACCGCGAGACGTAGAGCCTGTCGCGGAAGCACTCGGCGGCCGCCTCGTCGCGCCCCTCGCCGTAGAGGGACGTGAGCCTCAGCACCGCGCTGAGCGCCTCGCGGCAGTGGTTGTGCCCCATGGTCGGCTCGACCAGCTTCCAGACGAGGCTCACCTGCTCCCATGTGCCGCTCAGGTTCCACCTCGCGTTCGCGCCCATGCGGCTCGCCGCCCACGCCTCGACGCGCGCCATGTCGCGCTTGCACATCTCGCGGAAGTCGCCGCTGTTGAGCAGGGCGACCACGGCGGCGCGCCCCTTGGAGTCGTAGGCCTGGAGGGGCTGGCGGCTCCATGGAGGGGTGAGGGCGTCGCTCGTGGTGCCCTTGCAAAAGGAGCCGAGCCTCGCGGTTGTCAGCTCGTAGCGGCTCCCCGTGCGCTCGTCGGTCACGTAGTACTGCCCCTGCGTGACGAGCAGCACGAGCATCTGGGAGCGGTTGCCGCACCTGCGCCTGAACGCGCCGTCCGCGCCGTCCGCGAGCACGCGCTCGAACTCGGGCGCAGGCTGCTCCCTCTTGGCCTTGGGCGCCTCGCGCTCGATGTCCCCGTGGACTATGAGACTCCTCACGTCCACCCTCTCCTCGATGTCGAGGTCAAGCGTCATCTGGGTATGCATGTCGTGTCCTCCCGTCTGGTCAGGCGGGGGAATCCCCTTCGGTCCCCCTGGGGGCGGGCCATGCAAGTCGGCGCGACACGGGTGGGCTGGGCAGTCGCGCCGACGTCACCGGGAGCGGGATGTGGGAGGGGCCCGCGACGGTGTGCGAGGCTTGCCCGCAGGGGGATGGAAGGGGATCGAAGAATTGCCCTTGGGCGGGGTGACGGGGCGCCGATCGATGCTCGGCGGGGCGTCTCGGTTACGAAGATGCAAATTATGTCCGGTCACGGTGCTATGGTCATGTTGCTAAAGGTACCTACAGACAAGGAGCCATCATGCGTTTCCTGTGCGAATGCGGTCACCTCATAACGGATACTTCGGACTTCCTGCCGTATAAGGCGTACATGATCTCGGACGTCGACTGGGAGGACTACTGGGAGGCGCATGAGAGGGAGGCCCTCGGCAAACCTCTGGGCCCATACCAGGAGCCTATGTTCTACGAGCAGTCCTTCTACCAGTGCGAGGAGTGCGGGAGGCTCTACTTCGATGACCCGGACGACCCGAGAAGGTTCATCTCCTTCACTCCGGAAGACAAGGCAGTCATGGTCACGGGACCCTCCGAGGGCGAGAGGTGGAAAGGCTTCCTGAGGGGGTACTTCTATGGTGGGCACGGCCACGTGTGCTGGCACCACGCTACGGGTGAGGAGTACCACGAGTTCGATGACTATGGGGAGCTCAAGGCCTTCTTTGATGGAGAGTTCGAGAGGTTGCGTCGTGAAGGTGCGATTAGGAGTGCCTGGATCAACAAGGACGGAGAGACAGCGGTCTTCAAGTGGGACCTCGAGACCGCCGAGCCAGCCCCATTGAAGTTCGAGATCTATCTCACCGAGCCTGAGAGGGAGGCGCTCGAGCGCTTCAAGGCGCAGCACGCAGAGTGCCATAGGAGGTACCCGCGCGGCCCGCGCGGGTGGAACTTCTCCTATGAGGTACTGCCCGGCATCTGCGGCGCGGATGACCGCGACCTCAAGTGCACCTGCCTGAGGTGCGGCGCCTCCGTCGAGTCCGTCGACAAGCGCATCGTCTGGCATGACGCGAGCGAACCCTGCGGGCGCACGGCTGGCGACGTCACCATGCGTGCGCTCGACCTCCTCCACGGGAGAATGGACCACAAGGTGCGGTCAGAGACCCTCAGTATGCCTGCTAGGTACTATGACGTCGCTGCTGCGATTGGCTATGTCCGCGGGGTCGTCGACGCGGTGAGGCTCGTCGAGCAAGACACCCCGCTCACGGAGATTGCACAGCGAGTCTTCGCGTCCCTTGTAGACCCGAGCCGTTCCGGGAGTAGCCCGGAGCTTCGGAATCTCATCACCAACGAGAGCAGTGGCGAGATGTTCGACTGGGCGCTTGAGGAGGCGCTTCCCGATCTCCTGTTGCTTCTAAGGAGGAGCTATCCCAAAGTGCGTCCCGATTGGATAGACGAGAAGCCGAGGGAGAGAAAGGCCTCCCCCTTTGACAGACATCTGGGCAAGCCCGGCACGGCGACCCCAGAGTGATCGAGTTGTTGTTGGAGACGGTTCATTAGTTTGACATCCCGACAGTGTCGAACGCATGGACCGAGCGCGAGCTTTGAATCGTACTCCTAAGGCAACCTCCCTTTCTCTATGAGCTCCTTCGCGATGGTCTTCTTGTTGACGCGGATCGAGCGACCGATGTAGATGTGGGGGGGCGTTGCATACGTTGAACGCCTTCGACCTCCCGATGCCGAAGACCTCCTGGAGGTCCTTGGGGCTGAGCCACTCGGGCCTGTCGGCAAGGGGAGAGTTGTCTCTCAGCGATGCCACCTTTGCGACTCGTTCATATAGTTCTCACCAGCCTTGCTCGACCGCTCAGTTCAGATGGTCGGAGCATATGGCAAGAGAAGGGGTGGGTTCTACTTCGAGCGACAAACAACTTGCTCTAAGCTGCTCGACCACAGAACCCACACCAATCGCTAGCGCTGAGACATGAGGTCTGCCACTATGGCGCCTGCCGCTGCCCTTGCCTGCGGGTCGGTGCTGGCATAGACGTTGAGCGTCATGGCTACGCTCGAGTGGCCCATAAGGCTTGCGACGGTCTTGGCATTGACGCCCGCGCGAAGAAGCATCGTGGCATATGTGTGCCTCAGTGAGTAGAAGGTCGCCAGCTCTCCGTTGGTCCCGTAGAGTTCATGCTCCCTGGCGAGTCTTCTGAACGCGCGGGTGAGGTCGGCGGGGCGTAGGAAGACTCCGTCCTTATCTCCTACTACATAGAAACCCTGCAGGTCAGAAGGACTCTCTGCTTCAAAGACCTACTTGGCTCTGATCTTGAGCTTCTCTACCAGGACGGGATCTATGGGTATGTCCTTTCTGCCCGCTGCGGTCTTGGGCCCCTTCTCTATTGCCTTCCCTCCGGCGGACGAGATGACACTACGTATCTTGATCATGCCTGCGTCCAAATCGACGTTCTCCCACTTGAGGCCGATGGCCTCCTCGTTCCTGAGCCCGGCGCCAAGGCCGAGCCTTATCGCGGGCGTGATCTGGTCGTCGGGCATCTCGTCGAGGATACTCAACAGCCTCTTGCGGGTCTCGTCGTCCAAGGCGTTGGGGTCTTTGCGCTCCACGCGAGGAGGCTTGACAGTCCTCGTGATGGGAACGGCGATGATGAGCCCTTTCTCCAGCGCCTCATAGAGATAGCGCTTCAGCGCGTTGTGGGCTCGCGCGACCGTCTCCCTTGCGTATCCCTTGGCGAGCATGTCCTGGTCCATCTTCCTGACCATTGCAGCGGTGACCTTGTGAACGAGCACGTCTTCGATGAAGCGCAGGATAAGATTGGCCTCGCTCTTGTACCTGGCATAGGTCGTCTCCTCTATGAGACCTGACTTCAGCATGCCGTCAATTTGCTCGAAGATGAATTTGGAGAGCTTGGGGTTCTTTTTTGGCAGGGGAGCATATCCTCGAGGAGCGCCTCTCGCTCGAGCTGCTCTCTGATTCTGGCCTTCTCGAGCACAGCCTCCTTCTGCGATGCGGCATGGAAGTTGCGAGCGACTTGCTTCTTAATGACGCGCCCCTCCTCATTGACCATCTGATGGCAGTAGCGTGCTTGATACAGGTCATCGTGAGGGAGTCTGAGTGAGCCTTCGGAGTATCTCATGTCGTTCCAATCTGCATTACCTTTGAGGCTTCGTGAGTTCGTGTGGGTAGAGATCACGTCACCACCGCCCTTCCCGGCAGCGTTGGTCTCAGGTCCGAGCACCTGAGCATCACGAGGGCTATGAGGTTGTCGATGTTGCGGAACCCGTAGCCCTGCCTGATCGCGACCTTGATCTTGTTGTTCACCGCCTCGACGCGGGCGTTTGAGACCCCAAGCTCGATCGACCTCAGGATGCCCTCCCGCTTTCGCCTCACCTTGCGCGACAGCTCCACGAACGCGGGTATCCGGCAGCGGCACGCCCACGCGAGCCATCGGTCGAGCTCGCCCGCCGCGTCGGCGGCATCGGCGCGGAACACCGTGCGCAGCCCCTCCTTGAGCAGGTAGCCGCGCCACAGCGCCGTCCCCGCCCGCCTCAGCGCGGCGAGCGCCGACCCCTGTCCCTCCGTGAGGTCCTCGGGGTTCTTGAGCAGCGGGAACCCGGGTCCCCTCACCAGCTTGGCGCGGTCGGCCGGCGGCCTCTCGCCCCTCCTGGGGCGCCCGCGGCGGCGCCTGGGGGAGGGCCTGTGCCTCGCCTCGCGCCACGCGTCCCTCCTGAGTCCGTCGAGCGCATCGTTGGCCCAGCTCACGACGTGGAACGGGTCCACGGCGAGCTCGGCGTCGGGGAGCCGCTCGGCGACGACGTCGGCGATCCACCGGGCGCCGTCGGCGGTGACGACCTCGATGCCTTTCCTCTGCTCCTCCGTGAGCAGGTCGAGGAAGGCGTCCGTCTGCGCCTTCCCGTGCCCCCTCGCCGCCCAGACGACGCGCCCCCGGTCGTGGTCGACGACGACCGTCATGTACTTGTGGCCCCTCTCGTGGCTGGTCTCGTCGATCCCGATGGACCTGAGCCCGTCGAGGCGTCCGCGCCCGTCCGCCTCCTCGAGCGACGCCTCGACCCCCGGGCAGATGCCGCCCACGGTGTGCCAGTCCACGCGCACGGGCTCGGCGAGCGCGCTCCCGCGCATGCGGGGCGCGAGC
>ERZ773042.1563-NODE-1563-length-13350-cov-3.280481_pt1 | contig 13350 bp, 11 predicted proteins | sample MGYA00511664_ERZ773042 | MGnify/ENA primary metagenome ERZ773042 (study PRJEB29015, sample SAMEA2737984) | human oral metagenome | biome: human oral; feature: human-associated habitat; material: dental | place: China | collected 2036 ... | reverse complement strand
AACCATCATCATGGCGAAGCAGCGCCGTGCTATGACAGTGGATACCAACCTCCCGATCATCTATCTCGTCCTCGCCCTCTTCGGCTTCGGTATCATCAGCTATGCCCTGATGCAAAACTCGCTCAACGAGATCATCGACTATGACGGAGCCGGCAACATGCCGCAGGCATTCTGACACGGCCGGCGTCATTGCCGTTTGTTCCCATTTCCGCGATACGTTTTCACCTAAGACATTCGTGTGCACAACTTATAAGGAGGTTTTCATCATGGCAGAAGATACAGCTCCGCTCGTGATGAGCAACAAGGGACTTGGCTCCATTCGCATAGCCGATGAGGTCGTCAGCGTCATCGCAGGACTCGCGGCGATGGACGTCGACGGCGTCGCAGGCATGAGCGGCGGTCTCATCGGCGGCATCGCCGACATGCTCGGCCGCAAGAATTTCTCGAAGGGCGTCAAGGTCGAGGTCGGCGAGCAGGAAGCCGCCGTCGATCTCTCCATCGTCGTGACCTATGGCGTCGACATCCGTCACGTTGCGACCGACGTGCAGAAGAACGTGCGCCGCGCCATCGAGTCCATGACGGGACTCAAGGTCGTCGAGACGAACGTGCAGGTGCAGGGCGTCGTCTTCCCTGAGGAGGAGAAGGAAGAGCCTGCCGCACGCGTGCGCTGAAGAAGAAGCTCCATGAGGCAGGCGCCCCATGGAGCTTCTCTCGTAAAAGAGCCATTTTGAAGGAACTCTAATATTTGATAAGGAGGTTTTCATGCAGATACAGAAGCGCGACATCGCGCTCTCCATCGTCCTGACCGTCGTCACCTGCGGCATCTACGGACTCTACTGGATGTACAAGCTGACGGACGAGATCCACGCCCTCTCGGGCAAGCCGCGCACGGTGGACGGCGGCACGGCCGTGCTCTATACGATCCTCACCTGCTCTCTTTACTTCTACTACTGGCTCTACAAGATCGGCGGCGAACTCGTCGAACTGCGCCGCGAAAACGGCCTGCCTCCCGACTCCGTGAGCAACAAGACGTATACGATCGTCACCATTGTCATGACGGTTCTCTACATCGTCTTTACGATGCTCGAATACACCTTCCAATTCATTCTCAGCGCCGTTGCGGAAGCCGCCCCGATGCATCACGATTCCACCGAGGACGCCATGGCCATCGGCATTGTCATCCTCGCGTTCATCATCGGGCTTCTCGTCACCGCCATCGTTCAGGCCATCTTTTCCGGCATCGTCCTCTGGGCGGTCTACAAGCGCAAGGACGACAGTCCGACGCTCGTCTACCTGCTCATGGCGATTCTGCGCACCTACAATTTCACCATAGCATTCCTGCAGGCCTCGCTCAACGATTTTCTGCAGCAAAGGAACTGCGGCACACCGCCCGAGCCAATCTTCCCTGCAGCTGCACCGCATGTATCTCTGCAAAAGCCGCACGCTTAGCCTGCGGCGAGTCGACCCTTTTCATCTTGTTCACACAGAAAGGAAGATTCACCATGACAAAAAGAAGTCTCCCCCTCGCCATCGTTCTTTCCTTCGTCACCTTGGGCGTCTACGCCTTTTATTGGATCTATGCACTGACCGAAGACGCCCATGCGGCAGCGGGCGAACGCACGACAGCTTCGGGCGGCATGGTCATCCTCTTCTCCCTCCTCACCTGCGGCATCTACAGCCTCTACTGGCTCTACAAGATGGGCGAGACCATCGTCATGGCGAAGCAGAAACGCGGCATGACGGCAGACACGAACCTCCCCATCATCTATCTCGTCCTAGCCCTCTTCGGCTTCGGCATCATCAGTTACGCCTTGATGCAGAGTGCGCTCAACGACATCATCGATCACGATGGCGGCATATCGCAGGCCTTCTAAATCATGAGCGATACGAAAAGAGAGAAGCCGTCCGCTTTCGGACGGTTTCTTTTTGCCGCAAAAAATATCGCAGGCAATGCAGGAGGAGCAGCAAGATGCCTTGCCGCCGAGCAGCGAACACGCGCCAAGGTCGCTTTCCGACGCTACGCCCTGCTCCTCGCCGTCGGCGTCGCCTATCTCATCTTCTGCCGCACGACGGGGCTCAGTCTGCCGTGCCCCTTCCACGCCATGACGGGACTCGACTGCCCCGGCTGCGGCATCACCCGCTTGATGCTCTCGCTCTCCGAAGGCGACCTCGCTGCCGCCTTCCATGCGAATGAAGCCATATTCATCCTAGGGCCGCTTCTGTGCATCTTTCTCCTGCGCGACGATCTCCATTGGATTCTGCACGGCAAAAGAAAAGAGCCGCCTCGCCCCTTCGTTTTCTTCCTCCTCATCGTCTTCGCAGCTTTTACGATCTGGCGCAATTTCCTGCGGTAAAAAGATGCGGCTTCTTCTCCTCTCGCTTATTTCTACCAAGATTCTACATTCTCGCCCAGCGCTTGATTGCTGCCGCTACCGTATTGAAGGACATCTCCCAATTCACCCCCTTGTCTTAATTCTCTCCCAATCCACTTTCTGCAAGAACAAAGCATCTTTTTCCACCCGAGGGTCATCCTTGAGGGTTCTATTTCGGTTCATCGTACCCATGCTCCCACAATGTGCCAAGGGATAGATGTTTGCAGTCACTCTGCCGCACGCGGCTCTTATAGGCTCATGCTGTTCTATAAAAGTGTTATAGCCGTCCTTGAAACCCTTAAGGGAAGATATTTTCTCACCGATCAGCGTTTCGTAAACGCATTTAAAAGTTAGTTGCCCCAAGCAAAGAATGTTTTCCGGCTCTAAAATATCACAGAGTTCCTTGAAAAAGCCGCTATCCTTCATCATCAAAGTCTTAGTCATTCCACCGCTTTCTTTTCCGGCTCGGTATCCCAAACAAAAATTAGTGAAAAAGAGATTCGCATACCTTGTATTTGCAATAGAATCGTACCCCAACACTTTGAATAACTCTATCAAGTTCGCATCTGTCTCAAAATCGAGGGATTTTTTGTCCAGATAGTTTACATCCTTTCCCCCTTGGTTCATGGCTTTGATTCTCTCTGCAAACCCCTTCTTCATGGCTCTTAGATTGCCCCAATCCTGCGCCACCAAAAGATATTTAATCTCGGGTATGCCTTGAGCGTAACCAAAACCTTGCCAATAAGTGTAGAGATTGATTTCCCTGCAAAATCCTTCGGGGGCAGCCTGCAAAACAATTCTGGTATTCTTATGCTCCTCGGGATGTTTACGATATTCGTCCTGCGATTTTTTCACCAAATCATGATATTTCTTCTCTTTATTCATTCTGATCATATAATCCTTCACCTCTTCATCGTTTATCGTATATGCCTTCTTCCTCCAACAAATCCTGTATCGTCATATAGGCATCATCTGGACTCCATGTCAAATAGTCGGTATATCCCGTACGCATTTTATACGCTTTTTGCACTTCGGAGTGAGCAAAGATCCATGCTCCCAATTCGTAGTAGTTCCACTCCCATTCGTCCAGTTTATCGTTTTGACCGCTACTCTCATTAAATTTCTTGAGTGCAGGGAATACCTGACAGATTTTTTTAACATTCTTGTGATCACCGGAAATATCATAACGGTAAATTTTACCGTTCCGATGATAAAGTTCGCAGTAGTTATTGTAGTAGACATCGTAAGTGCACATGAAGCAAAATCGAACGCCGGAGATGAATTGGGGGCTTAGGTCTTTCGGCGAAATGGATATTGTATCCGGCATGGGGAGATATAGCCCCCGCAGATGAGCAGCGTTCTCTTCCCCTTTTGCTAAAATTGATCTTGCCATGTCGCGATTCAGATAAAAATTCTTAGCGTAGTTGATGTCAATCCCTGTCTCTGCATCGGTTGCCTTGGCAATAAAGGACAGCAAATCGTAAATTTTTACCTCCGTAATATAATTGGCATTTTCGTCTTCTTCGTCCAGTCCCATGAAAAATTCGCTATCCGAAGTATAGGCTTCGATGCTTATTGCGCTGTCATAATCTCCACGTTCGACATACGCATCAAATCGCTGCACTTCACTTGGCGGGAGCAGAAAAGAACCGCCATCTTTCATGCGCATATAAATTGCGTCCAATACAGCCGCCATGTTTTCCGTGGACTCGTCCTTGCGATAACGACGAAGCGCCGCTTCGATAATAGGTTCGCCTTGTATTTCCTCCCCTCTCACACGGTCAAAGTGGCACAGAACGGATTTCATTTTTTCGGGGATGCGCTCAAGGCACTCTTTTTCCAATGTCGGCGTAAGCCCATAGTAAGCCTCGGCAATGCTTCCGGCAATACAAGCCGTGGTGTCCGTATCGCCGCCGATGGAGACGGCGTTCCTCACGGCATCTTCAAAATCCGTAGATTCCAAGAAAGCGATCATGGCCTCCGGCACGGAGCCTTGGCAAGTCACATCCATACGGTAGGCCGGACGAATTTCCTTCAATGTGCGGGTGAGATTGTAGCCGAACTCCTCCTCGATGTACTTTTGGATCGTCTCTTTGGATTCTCCTGTACGAGCAAGATAGATGGCGCTTGCCACAGACTCTGCGCCTTTGATCCCTTCGGGGTGATTATGCGTAACCTCTGCCGTCCAACGGGCAACTTCTCTTGTGCGCTCGATAGAGTCGTAAAGCCAACCTACAGGAGATACCCTCATCGCCGAACCGTTGCCGAAACTGCCATAAGGTTTCGGCTCTTTTTCCTTGAGCCACTCACGGAATTTGCCGCCGTACCCAGCTTTGGGATATTTCCTGCCCCAATGCTGCATGGAGGAAACCACAGCTATACAAATCTTATCCTCATCTGCCTCCTTTCCCACATAGAGCAAGGCATCCGCTACGGCTACGGTCATCACCGTGTCATCGGTGAAACGGGATTCTTCAATAAACAAGGGAAATGCCTTGATTTTTGCGCCTCGGTCGAATTCGTAAGGCGAACCGATAATGTCGCCCAATATCGCTCCATACATTGTTAGTGCTCCTTTCAAGCCTCCAATTGGCTGAATGTGGACAATTCAATCCATTTTTGAGTTATCGTGGGTAACAAGACGCGATTCTTTCTGATAAAATTTTCAATATCCTGTTTTTTTACATAGTGAATATTAGGACATCCATTTTCTTTGTATTTTTCTGATGTGGTAAATAAATACACTTGATTGGTTTTGTTATCATTTATTGCCGCCATGTAATCTCTTGCATCTAGCGTATCCTCTTTTTTTACTTGAGGGAAAACTCGTATTCCACTTTTGTTTACCAATGTGCATTCATACAGCGGAGTTGAATTTTTTACCGTAGATGTGAAAACATAGCAGCCTTTTTCCATTTGCAACCACAACAAAACTATTTCTTCCACTTCTTCCGATGAAAGCAATGACCATAATTCAAATGATTTATCTACTTTATAAAATTGTTCTTTGCTATATTCATTCCACAAATACTTAGAAATATTTTCCATGCCTCGAATCGCCTGCGCAGACGATGTGGGACGAAAACAGCTGATGACCTTTCCCGGCACCTTGTCTTCGGTTCCAATCCTGAGCCATATTACATTCACATAATTCGATATATCCAAATCACTATGTTTCTGTTTAGGCTTGCGTTTCGTCCACTCAGAAGTTATCCGACACAGATAATATACTCCGTCCCATCTTGTCCAAATAAGGTCGTTAACCTTCATTTTTCGCATGGTATTGACGGCTTTAAATCCTGCCATATCATACTCGCCATTATCGGTAACAGACTGCTCTTTAATGGATGCTTCGGAATCTTTTTTCGTGGTTATATTCTGCCAACCTACACCAATCAAATTCTCATCCTTGCAGAAATTTATTAAATCAGCTCTCGTATATTTGGCAGAAATATCATTTCTCAGATGGATGCGCCAAACACCAATGTTATCTTGCCACACTTCATTCGCCTCCATATTTCTTCGCCATATCTAAGACAGTCGCTTTGACAGTCTCACGCAAGCTTTGTGGCTCCTTGATTTCAACATGCCCACCGTATTGCAACGCCCAATATTTCATAGCCCGTTCATTACATCTGAGCGTCACAAGCATTTTATTTTCAGATTCTTTCTTGATGTGAAAATCCCTTCCAAACCAATCAATCAGTTCGTCCATCAAATCCGTATCAGCGATGAATTTCACCGTCACGCTGTCGCTACTGTACATATAGATGTGTTCTGCCATGTGCTTGGGGAGGCTCCAACCTCCGGCAAACTCCCTGACATCCTTTTTCGGCTTGACCTGCTCCGAGAGCATGGTGACAGAAGTTATGCGGTCAATGCGGTAGTGGGACAGATCATCGTATTTGTCGTAATTGCCGATCAGATAGTAACGCCCGTTGTTGGCTACCATGTGGTAAGGATTCACGATGTACGGCTCGTCGCGTCTTGGATGGAGTTTGAAGTCCGTGCCGTAGCAATTATAGATGAAGCTGACCTTCTTCTTTTCCTCTATGGCATCGTTTAGCGTATCTAAGGCTACCATGACTTGTTTGTTATCCGAATGGAACAGTTCAGGCAAATTCGACACATGGGCAACCTTGGCGTGAAAGTAACGATTGCCGAAGCCTTTGAGTTTCTCGATGAGTCGTTTGGCCTGCGCTCCCGACAAATTCTTGGAGAACAGGACGCTGTCGATGAGCATCCGCAGCTCCGCATCCTCAAAATCTCGCTCTGCCAGATAACAGCCGCGCTCCATCGCAATTTCGTAGCCCATGTCCTGGAGAGAGCGGATATTGTTGCGGATGGAACGTCGGTCGCACTCCGCACCGTAGTTCAGCTTAAGAAGGTCGATGATTTCCTGCTGGGTCAGTCGATGGTCGGCATCGGTGTATTCCTTCAGTATCTCCAATATCAGCATATTAAGCATCTTTTTGTTATTCCCGGCGTATACATTCATTGGCATCCCTCCCTTATGAATTTGTTTCGTCTTTCCTTATCCTCAATTTCATTATAGCATAAGCAATAGGTAAAAATTTACCCATGAAGAAAATTCGTCAAAAAATTTAGCACCCCGCCGAAAAACGACAGAGTGCCTCTTTTCAAATCCCCGTCTCATCCCAAAACACCACCGTCATATCCTTACCCACGGTCACGTACTTCACCATGCTCGTCCTGTTGTGATAAACTAAAATTGTAACAGAAGTGTCTAAAGAAAAACATCGAATGAAAGGAGATTCGATTCTTGTCACAACAACACTATGAACCAGAATTCAAGCAACAGATTGTCCGTCTTCATATCGAAGAGGGACGCACATACCGAAGCTTGACGGCAGAGTATGGAGTTTCCAAAGCAAGCATCTGCAAATGGTGCAAAGAATTCAGCGAAGAATGCCAAGAAAACGCCTCAAAAAATCCAACCGCCCAAAATGATCTGGAGCTCATGAAGGAGAATCGTCGTTTGCGCGAAGAACTTGCAGAAGCACGAAAAGAAAATCTTTTCCTAAAAAAAGCGGCGGCATTCTTCGCAAAGGGAATCGACGAGAGGCATATCGATTCATAGACGAACATCGCCCTCCCTACAAGACTGATATGATATACTAAAGTTCATTTGACAGTACCCAACTCATACCGAATTGCTTCATATTCTTCATACAGATGCCGCAAATCTGTTAGGGCAGACAAACGGTTCTTTTTTTCGCCTTTGCCAGTTTCCATCTGCTCCCTGATGGGACGCCGCAAATCCTCTATAATCTGATTCAGTATAAGATTCATTTGCAACTGAATTTTATCGGCCATATCTTCCGCAGCATACAAACACCGCTGTTGCAAGTCCTGCCTCGCTTGAGCCTCCGCTTCGGCTGCACGCCGACGATATTCGTTTTCGGCAATGACCTCCTCCCGTTTGCGTTTATCATCATCGTCAAAAATAAGGGATTTTAACAGCTTGAAAATTATAGGCACCGCTATCGGCGGTATTGTCGGCAAGAAGGAAGCTACGGCCGTCCCGGACAAAGCCTTGCCGATCGCGGATTTACCTATGCTTTTGGTAATCTGTTCGGCTACCGGAACCATGAATGCACCTTGTCCAGCGGTCTTCATCATTCCCGGAAGGGGATTTTCATCCCTGACGGCATATTGTTTATGTTTCTCAGCTTCTTCCAGAATCCTTTGCAACTCATTGGCTACATTGCTTATTTTATCTTTCCAACCATCCTGCTGCGAAGGAACAGCAGGGATATTTTTTGAGCCGTCAATCGGAAGTGGAATATCTGCTGTGGAGTCCATTTGTAAAGCAGACACATGCTCCGAGAAGCTGTCGACAGCCCTGTTTAAATTCTCGGAAATCCCTTGCAGGACAATTTGCATCTGTTTCTGTACATCCTGCAAAAAGGTATCTTGATATTTCTGAGCCAAAGCATTGATCGCTTCTTGCCCTTCGCTGCGATGCTCCCAAATCATGTGGGGAAGTTCCTTTGCCATTCGGCTCGACCGTCGTTCAATAAAGGATATAATCTCCTGCTGGGCTGTTTTTTTCTCTTCGCGAATATTCTCCAAAAATTCATTCATGGCTTGAATATCGACGTCGGCCTCGCCTTTACCCAATTCATTGATTATCACATCCAAGTGTCTTTCTATTTCCAAAATACTGCGGCGCAGTATCTCGAAAGTAGGCATACGTTTTAACTCGGATAAAATGCACTTTTCAAGGTTCTGAAATTTGCTCAATTTCATAAGTTCAGCGGAACCGTCAATTCGTCCCGCTTTGGCATAATCGGCATTGACTTCCAAAACAACATAATCATCATCGGTTAAACCGACAGCCTTGGCATTGGCAGTTACCTGCCGCTTCACAACCAATAAATCTTGCTCATCTTCGGAGGAGCCGCCAAGTTTGCCATCCTTGTCATTCAGAACAATAATGATTTTTTTCCCCCGCTGGGCAATAGCTTTTAAACGACGATAATTTTCCAAATACTCGTGAGATCCGGCAGTGGATATTACAAACAACACCACATCTGCGTGTTCAAGATGCTCTTCCGTGACCTTTTCGTGTTCGATCGGTGCATCCACCCCGGGTGTATCCACGATGGAGTAACCGTTCCATTCATACCTGTCAATCCTGTCGGTGGTCGGTACATCGTCCACTTTGGCTTGATCACTGCCCAAGAGTTCATTGAGAATACTGCTCTTGCCCGCATTGTAAATGCCGTAGAACATAATTTCCGGCTTAGCATTCTTCACCTTGTCATACAAGGAGTCAATGCTTTGAAGTTCCCCGTCAATCATTCCGTTATCCGCATACGGCTGTGTTATGGAACGAAGAGTTTCCCTCTTGGCTGCAAGCTCTGCTTGATAATTTTTCAAAACGGAATCTTCCATAATGCTCCCTCCCGGTATAATAATCACTCTGCAAATTTTAACTTTTGCAAACCTGCTTTAAGTTCTTGAAGGATTTTTGTCATGGACTGCACATAACTTTCTTGCGGCACAAAGTAAGAATCCCTCAAATGCGCTATTTCGCGCCCCACAATAGGCTTAATCTCCTGCTCAACTTGCGGCAACAAGGCATCGCATACATCCTCACGATTCGTTCCCATATCAATGACCTGTGATTGGGTATGCTTTTTCTTGACTGGACGATGATATTTCTTTCCGACAAAACTTAACAGATTTTCTATGAATCCCTCTGGCTCGCGCTCTACATAATCCAGGGTAAAATATTCATAGGTATATGTTTCGGTTTTGTTTTCTAATCCCTGCATATTAAACCGAAGGGCGAAACTTTGTATCTCCTGCTCTTCATAATCGGAAATTATCTTGCTTACCGTTTCGTTAAGCCGTTGCTGCACAACTTGCCGCATCATGTTTACAACGCGCTGTGAAATTTCCTCGGCAGAAAGTGTGCCTCCGCTTTGATGTACTTCTCGTTCCCATGAAGATAGCTCTGCCAGTATGTTACGCTTGATTTCTCTCTTACAAGAAAGTTCCAAAGACCGAGCTGTTTCATCCAAGGCTCTTTTTTTATCGGCAATTGCCTCACGAATACGGGACAGGCTTGTTTGCAAAGCGTCTATTCCTTCATTACCTTCGGCACTATTCTCGCCTAATATTTCCTCGATAAAAGAATTGAATGCACGGCGCGGACGCTTTTCTTTGAGTCTGGCGGCATCTCCCGCCGCCTTGCGTCCCAAAATTTGCATCAGCTGATCAAGATTGCCTGCTCGATACGCATCTTCATCCATATTTCCTATGCCTTGTTGGGCCAAGCGGGAGGAAATGCTTATTGCACGGCATTGATTCTCCTTGATGTTTGGATAATCGGCCAGCGTCCTTTGGTAAACATCATCCTCCTGTTTTTGGCGGCTATCTTTAGGTATGAGGTACCGAGTGATTTTTCCGTCCCTGATTTCCGTTTTTATTTTATCGGAACGTGTCAGGAGAATGATGGCCTCCTGCCCTTCACGGGACATTTTGGACATATAGTGCATATCCTTCTGCAAACCCGGTTCTGCTGAATTCATTAAGAAGATGCACATATCTGCGTAGGATATGTACTCATCTACCATTTCATCCATGGAACGCATATCACCTTCTTTGCCCACGGCACCCGTGCCGGGCGAGTCCATCCAACGCAAGCCGGATAACGTGAAATACTGAATAGAGCCGGTAGTGTCCGTCACACCTTCTTCAAACCAGATTTCGCCGTTGTCATCTGCTTTGATGCCGCCCTTTTTACGCGCTTCTTCCTCCGTTTCAAAGATCGGCATAGGCAGGTGTTTGTAAGCATTATCAAACTCTGCATTTCTAAAATAGCGTCCACCGATAAAATTGCCCAAGGAGCTTTTGCCGCTTTTTACCGCGCCGAAGACCAAAACGACCAAATACTTCTCATGCTTGGACATAAACTCTCTGCCCTTGCGGTCTTTCTCTATCTTGGTTTTCCATGTCTTGATGACCTCGTTCTTAGCTGTCAGATTGGCGGCAAGCGCCATACCGATGCGATCACGACTGTCTATATATTGCGTGAAATTCCCTTTGATCGCCTCGCTTTGCTGTTCAAAAAGGGTCAGCAATTTCGCTACCTCGTTGCTTTTGGCGTCGATTTCCTCGGAGAATCCGGCTAACTCCGCTTGGATATGGTCAAGATTGTTCAGAAAATCTGCTGCACTCTGTTGCATATATTCTGTTCCCATCGGCAATATCCCCCCAAATGACAATACTCCACCGTTTTCTTTGCTGTAACGATCAGTGTACTGCGCCTTTACCCATCGAGTTGCATAGTTTCAATCTCAGCAGCAACTTTATCAATCCGAGCAATTTCCTCTCGATCGTCGGCAAGCTCCGCCAGAGTTCTCTCGTCAATATCGTCCTTTACACCGCTCACGAGATCGCCCATATTCTCGCAGTAATACGACGGACGTTTTTGCGCGTCCTGAATGGTGGGAAGGTCGCTGACATTTTCAAGCGCGCACAATCCGTCAAGGCACTCCCGAAAATTGGATTGCAGTTCGTTTTGCAGGCGTTCTGCTTGTCTGCGCTTGCTATCATAGGCTGAGGAAACGGAAACGTCCGTGCCCGTACGATTCGCCAATTTTTGTATGACTTCCTGCTGAAACGAACGCTCCAAGCCGTCCATGATTTGCCTGTGCAGTTCGTCAAGATTTGCTGCCTCGTACAAAAACTCGCAAGCACGGTCGGCAACCTCATCAAGCGTGCCTTGTCCATCCCCATAGTTCAGCGAAAAGCTATACTTTCTCACTTTTTTCTCGCCGCCGAACCAACCGCTTTCGTAAACGTTATATGAGTCAATGGACCAATCTATACCGCTACGGTGTACCTTACCGCGAAATCGCGTGATAAATCTATCGAAATGCTCCTCGTATGCTCTTTCCCACCAATCTTTTCCATAACGAAGTGATTTACCGTCAAGATCAAAATAGAACGATACCTCATCGCCGCCCATATAGACTTCTGTTCGTATGGATATTCCGGCGTTCAGTATATCCGTTTTTCCGGCTTGCCGGATAGCATTCTCCAATTTGGTTTTTATTCCAGAAAGGCATTCGCTCATTTGCTTGGAATACGCTTTCCCTAAAATTCCACAAATGTTAGGGGAGCGTCTGGGACCCAAATACCAATTACATTCTTCAGCATACCTTTCCCGAAGCTTATCCAATCTGCTTTTGGCAGAATCACGGGAACTGAAACCATCCTCGTAGGTAGACGATAGATGGACCCATGGCATGGTCACACTATTGATACGGGTTAAGTTTGCCGACTTAAATATGCTTTTGGCATCGCTGTCCAAGCGATAAAGCGGCTCCCATCTATTTTGTTCTGCCTTCGCTTCACACCAAGCATTGTGGGTATCTTCGATTTCTGCTTGGAACTTATCCAACTTTTCTTTCACCGATTTTTCCCAATCCAAAAAACGCCCCGCCTTCGCCGCCATAGTGTCAGCCACAATTTTGCGCTCACCCTGAATGGCTTCCATAATTTCACGCTTAGCTTGCAAGAAGCGTTGCTCCATCAGCTGCGTCTGCTCTTGCCGCCATGCGTCCAAATGGGCAAGAATATACTCTTTAAGCTCCCGGATGCCGCTCATGGCAATCAACTGCTCGCTGTTTGCCTCATTGCCATCATGAAAATATGTGTTCGATACCCGAAATATCGGAAAATCATGCTCACCACAACCGCTCTTTATGTTTCGCAGACTTTCCTCCTCAATGATTCGCATTTTTTTGCTGTCCTCAGCATCATCCGCATCGTACTCGTCGATATTGGAGAATACAAGCACAAAATGCCGCCAGAAGTATTCGGGAGATACCGCTTCCATAGCCATACGATTGAGGCTTTCGATGTCATCGCGTTCCACGGCGCCGGTTTTTACTGTATGAACAAAAACAATCAAGTTGGCACGGCGATATGCATCAAAAGCGACCTTGTCATCACTGCTGTCTGCATCCAGGCCAGGGGTGTCAACCATGACCACATCTTGGCTGAAGTCTGCATCCTGCCTTGTCATCGTAGTGCGAATGTCATCAACCGCAAAAATGGGCTTGTTGAGCAACGAATTGAACAGGCTGCTTTTTCCGTGATTCATACGACCGGCATTTACAATGAAAATCTTCTTTCCATCTTCCAGTATTTCATCACGCTTATTTTTCAGGAAATTTACCCAATTTTTCTCCATATAAAAACTCCTCCAGACTATATCGTCAAGCTCAGAATGATGTGGATATATCAGGCGAGAAACAAAGAAAACCGCGCCAAAAGCCAACAAAAATCAGACACCGCTTCCCCCTTTCCCAATTCCTTTCTATGAACGAAACGGCTTTGCCTCCCGCTGTCCGCCCTTGGGCAGCAAGTGCTTCTAGGTGATGGCGGGTGCAGCCAAAGGCTATCAATGACCTGCATTATAGCAAAAACCTCGCAG
>ERZ773042.1562-NODE-1562-length-13350-cov-23.573373_pt1 | contig 13350 bp, 10 predicted proteins | sample MGYA00511664_ERZ773042 | MGnify/ENA primary metagenome ERZ773042 (study PRJEB29015, sample SAMEA2737984) | human oral metagenome | biome: human oral; feature: human-associated habitat; material: dental | place: China | collected 2036 ... | reverse complement strand
ACCGGGCCGACCTCGGTCTGGCCGCAGATCGTGGCCGTGACGGCGCGCGCCGTCGCACTGAAATCCTTCGGACCGCTCATGTCCGCCTCCCCCGATCTCTGTTCGCCCATCTCGCCCGGGCAGACTTCCGCCGCTTCTGGTCGTTGTCTCCGTGAGGAGGACGACGGCCCTATCATCCCCCCTGCCCGTCACCGGCGCATCATCCGCGCGGTGACGCGGGATCCGGGAGGGCCCCGGTGCCTGCCCGGCCCGATCCGCTTGCAGCGGTTCACCTGCACGACCGCCAGCCGGTTACAAGGCGGAAGCCGGACTTCGTTTTGCAGTGGCGGGTTGGATAAAGGATATGGCGATATCTTCGGAGGCTGGCGGGATCTGGCTGTGGGTGCCAATGCAGGCGCTGATCCCCGGGCACGCCGACCAGGGCCCGCATCCGCACGGGGGTGCCGATGCGCTCGAGCGCCGCAACGTCCGACCAGCCCTCGGCGCGAAAGACGACGTCCTCCAGCATCCGGGCCTCCACCGGGCCGGCGGGCGCGAGGTTGAGGCGCACGACCCCGCCGGTGTCGCGCAGGGCGTCCAGCAGCATCATGCCCGACCCGGGCAGGCAGACGGGCCACATGCCGCGCGACCCGTCTGCGGGCGCGCCCGCGCGAAGGGCGTGGGGCGTCCGAGCCGATCACACCCACATCACGATCCGGCGTCAGACACGCCACAAGTCTAAGAATTGAGACTGGTGAAGCGGCCTGCCGGCGGGCCGGGAGCGTCTAGGCTTACCACGTTGTCAACCGTGCCGATGAATTTGGGGAGAAGGGAAACCGAATGGAATTCGTCATCCGCGATTTAAGTACCGATCGGAGCATTGAGACTCCGACGTGAACTGAACCTCAATGTCCTGTTGACTCTCAGAGCCGCCTAGCCGCGAGAGTCTGCCTTATCCCCAGGAGCCCAGTAGGTCGGAAAAATTAGCGGATAGTTGCCCGATCTCTAGGGTGATCGGTGCGGGTGCGACGCGACCCGCACAGTGACGACGAGACGGTGACCCGTCTAACCGAAGCAGAGAGACTCTTCATCGGATTGAGCAGCCTCGATCATACAGTGTCCATTACAGGACATTCATACATCTCTCTTAATGCTTTTCTTGACGACAAGATTAACAAGAAGCTCTAAACTTCTTGAAATAAATCCAGATCACACGATATTTAGGTGTTACTTAAGCGAATCATCATCAAATTGTTTTTACATCGTTATTTCCCGCTCGTCCAGAAAGATTTCTGCATCATGGAAAAATATGCTTTAAATAAATCCTTCGACAAGAAGAGGATATCCAATTTTCTCGCCGTTCTCGGCGGAGCCGATACCGAGATCCTCGGACACGTCGACTCGGAACGGAACTCCTTTACCAGCATCGGCGCAGTCATGCTCGGAACGGCATCGGTCGCAGCCCTGTCCATGGTGTTTGCCCTGTACAACGCCGTACTCGTCGTATCAGACCCGAGCACCGGACAGCGGGCGGCGCAACAGCCGATAATCAATCTCTGCATATCCATTATGCTCGGAATCCTGTGGGGCGCGTTCATCCTGGTTGTGGACCGGGCTATGATCAAAACCATGCATGGCGTTTACGGCCTCAAACGAGCACTCAAATATGCTATCCCCAGACTCTTCCTCGCCTTCATTATCGGCCTGGTAGTCTCCACACCCCTCTCACTCCAGATCTTCCGGGGCGAGGTAGCCGTCCAACTTCAGCGCGACCAGACCGACCAGATAGAGCAAGCCAAGGAGAAGAACGCCGCACTCCAGACGGGGCAGGACCTGAAGGACGCGGAGCAGAGTATCGCCGAACAGCTCGCCATTCTCAACGGCACCGCCAGCACCGAAGAAACCAACCAAGCGACCCAGACCTATAACGAGGCCGTCGAAGCCACTAAGAAGGCTCAGGATAAGGCTGACGAAGCTTACAACCGCTGGACCTGCGAGGTAGAACCAGGCCAGACGCTATGTTCCGAGAATAAAATAGGATCCACCGGCGTCACGGGCGAGGGCGTACAAGCTTACGCTCGCTATCGGGAATACGAGGCGGCCAGCACGGAGTTGCAGACCGCAAAGGATGCAGAGGAGGCGGCGCGCAACGCGAAGAATGCCAGTGCACAGCGCGCTAGAGAAGAGGCTCACGCAACGCTCTGCGGCGAGGACTCACCCATGGAAGCCGAGGCCAGCATTCTGAGCGAAAGTTGCCCGGGGGGTCTTCAGAAAAAGGCTAATGATCTGCGCCAGACACTCGCCGAGGAGAACGACGTCGAGGAGGTCGTCCGCGGCAACAACGGACTTCTGGCACAGATCATCGCCCTATGGCGCGCAAGTAAGCGCAGTCGGATTGGATTTTTATGCCATCTGGCCATCGCCGCCCTCTTCATTATTATCGAGTTGTTCCCTGTAGGAATCAAAACCATGGTGGCAGTACGCGGCGAGTCCCAGTATGACCGGGCCTTTCGCAAACTCCAGGAGTCCGAGCTGGAGAAGGTGGAGGCTCATACCACCCAGGAGCGAGATCGAATCGACCGGGAGACACGCAGGATCAGGGAGATCGGCGAGGATATGCTCCAGCGCGAAATCGATCTCGGGAAGAGCGCCAACGAGAACGTTGCCAAGCAGATGCGGATCATACTGGACCAGACTCTCTCCCACTGGACCGAGCGGTCCCAGGCGGTGCTCGCCTCGAACCTCGGCGGCGTCGGCGAGAACGCTGAGCGCCCCGCCGACCCGGCTCGCCCCGAGGTCCGCGTTGAGCAGACAGCTGCTCCAGCCCGTCCCGAGGCCCACGCTGAGCAGTTGGCCGACCTCGGCCTGCTCCCTGACGGCTCTCACCTCGCGCCCCTGGAACTGGGCGCTCGGATCGGCTACATGGGCTCGCCGTCGGCCTCCCATGACGCCGACCATTTCAGCAAGCGCTACCAGGCGCTCCTCGCCATCCAGGATGAGGCGATCCGGCTCCAACGGGAGGCGGATGAGTTGGCCGGAGTCGGACTGTCCGCGGAGCGGACCCGGTTGGAGGAGATGCGACGTGAGCTCGTTGCCGCACAGACCGCGGAGAAAGAGATCGTCGCCGACATTGCTCGGCAGGAGAGGGCCCTTACCGTCGCCGGGCGAGAGAGGGCCGAGCTCGAAGAGCAACGGAACCGCCTCGCCGGGCAGGTCAGCGAGGTCGGAGCCGAGCGCAGCCGCGCACAGGTCGAGGTCGACGAACTGACCGAGCGGGTCAAGCAGAAGAGCGATGAGATCAGCGTCCTGGAGGCTCATCGCAGAGAGTTGAAGGACCGTCTCGACGAGGCGAACCGCATCTTCGACCAGCTGAATTCTCTTAGCACAGCGCCGACCTCCGCCGAGGCGGCGGATCTGCTGCGCAGCATCCGCGCCCTCGCTCAGGATCCCACCGACGAGGAGGGACCGGCGACGGGCCCGCGGAGATAGTCGCTTCCGGTGGGAGCGCGCCAGATCCCAGGTGGTGACAGCGTACCTCCACAACCTTGATGACCCAAGTCATTTAGACAAAACTAAATTTTAGACAATTTCCGCCAGTTTGAGCGCGCCCGTCAGAGATGACGTACGATCCATATCGGCGGGAGCGATCAGTGAACGAAGCGATACGTCTTCCATTCTTCTCTTCCCAGTAAGGACCCTTGATGACCAGCACTGCACCTTCAGCGGCCAGCCCCGGTACTACCGACGGCCCGCCTGTGCCGTACGCTATCCAGGCCGTGCTACAGCTGGCGAACCGCCTGGATGAGGAGGCGGGATGGCGGGACGTCAGTTCATTGCGTAAAAAGGCCACCTCGGTCCGCCGTGACCTTGGAAAGATCGACACCGCGGAGGCAGACCTGGAAACGGTGCGTATAAGATGCATGGTCCTGGTCAGTCAAATCTTAAGCGCAAAGTCCATCCCCCCTGAAGCGGAGGCTGAGTGCTGGATCACTTTGGCCGAGCTCCACGAGCTGGTGAATGAGTCAACAGACTTTAGAGGGCGGGCCGCCGACCTTTTTCTCGTAGCGCTCGAGGAGTTCGCTGGATCCGAACACCCACGTACCAGGATGTGTTTCCCTACAAGTCGCAAAAAACACCGGTCGTCGTGCCGAGCGCGACTTCTGCTACGTCTGGCCGAGCAGCGCGCTGCGGAGGGACGCTGGAAGGAGGCCGCGGTCTCCGCCAAGGAGGCGCAACAGGAGTTCGTCAGGGCCGGAGAGTCGAAATGGGCCGAGAGGTGTCATAGTCTACACGTCGAAAGCACCGCGCACAGATTTATGCGCACAACGCCTAACATGGACTCTACGTCTCCCCTGATAGGACGTGTCGAGCCCGCCCGAACCGTAACCCAGTCATTGGGATCCGCCCGGAGGACTGACAGCGCTCGATTTGCCGAGTCCCCTCAAGATGCAACGACCACCACGACGGTGAGAGCAAGGTCACGGCACAAAGGCGCATGGAATGCACCACGCATCGACGCCGATCTGTTTGCTGCGATCCGCGACCTGCGAACCCTGCCGTTGGAAGAAATGCGCAGAATCGATGCAACCAGGAGAAAGACCGCAGGCATCTCCCTTGATAGGGCCAAGCGGGCCAGGCTCGACGCTGCGATCATCCTGACGAAAACCGCAATGACGCAGACCGAGGTCGGAAACTACGCGGACGCTCTTCTCGTCTACGCCATGGCCCGCCCGCTGTGGACCGGAATCGAGGGCACCGAGCTCACCCGAGCAGCATGTAATCACAGCCTATCAACAACCTATGCCGCACTCGATAAACTTATCGAAGCCGACGCAGCGGCGCAGGCCGCCCACGGACTCGTGAGCATAGTGCCACAGGGGGAATCGTACCGGGGTACATGCCTGACCCGGGTCAACGACTTGCGTTCAGTTGTCGAAGAGCGCTATCCTCGACTAAATAGCGGGGAATCGGGTCCCACTACGATGGCTGATATGCTCCTGACGCTCACCGAATGCGCCTTCCGATTGGTCCGCGATGAGCACCACAACGCCGAACTCGACTCCGATGTTCTGAGAAGCACCATGAAGATGGCCCACCGCGCTCGCCTCCACCTCGAACCGAGAGCGGCCTGGACGACTACAGCCAAAATCAAGCTCGCCCGTTGCGACTTCATCCTCGGAACCTGCATGGTCCTCGCTATTGGGCATAGGCACATCAGCAAACTTCCCATTCGGACGGAGGAGCCCTGGATCTCATTCCTCTCCTCGAGCATTTTCGCAGAGACAGGAGCAGTCGATACTCGAGGTGCCCGCGGCAGTATTAGCGGGTCTAGCCGAAGCGGTAACCGCAGGGGGACCAGTGCGACAGCCCTGGACTCACAATGCGCCGCCATCGTCTCCCTCATGGCGGGTTTGGAGGATTTTACGGAGATGGGTGGCCACAGCACCACGGTCAAAGACTCCCTTGAAATATTCCTCACCGTCTCCATGAAAGCGAGGGCGGCATGAGACTCATATCAATACCCTGCGATTCCACATCGTTCACTGCCGCAGCCTTCTGTTCACTAAGTTTCTGGTCACAATCCGAGAGGACATCCAGATGAACGAGAATACGAGCGGGAATACTTTTCCTCCCGCCTTTCAGGTGGGAGACTTGATCCTAGGACGCTACAGAATCAGCGGCATCATACATTACAACTCGAGCACCGGCAGTCATGTGTACGACGCCGTCGCCCTCCATGATTATCCCCCACTCAAACTGCACCAGGGGGATCGAGTGGTCATAAAGACTGCTTTACAGGCGAATGCTGAAGCGGTGCGTAAAGAATATGAATTCCTGCGAGCAGCCATTGGCAACTGGTGGGACGCTAGCGAGAGCGTGGCCGCGCCGATCGAGGTCAGTGACACATGCATTGTCACCCGCTTCGTCGAGGGACAGTCCTTGCGGGAGATTCTCGACAAGTCGCCAGGCCATCTTCTTCCCGCCACCCGAGCGATCAGATTGGCGCACAGCACTCTTAAGAGTCTTGACATCCTTCACAGGTCCCGAGAAGGAGCACCACGTGGAGTCATTCACCGGGACGTCAAACCCGAGAACATTATGGTGAGGAACCCTGGAACGCCCGAAGAACACGCGGTCATCATCGACCTCGGAATCTCCTCGACGGTCACACAGGCCGCCGATGGTCCCCTGGTGGCAACCTGGCGCTACGCCGCTCCCGAACAACTTTTCAGCCCCGAAGCGATCTCAGCACGATCCGATGTCTTCGCCGTGGGTGTTACGCTCTACGAGATGCTTTCGGGACACATCCCCTTCGAATCCGGTATTCACAAATTCCTGCAAAGTAAAAGAAATGAAGAGATATTATTGCCCCGACTCTGCCATCCAGATGAACACCGAAATCAGATGGCTAAGCTCAATGATATTCTCGGTCGAGCACTCATGATGGACCCAAGCCTGCGATACAAAGATGCACAGGAAATGAGTCGAGCATTGGTGCTGATCGGAAACATCGACCCCGAAGTGATTTTGCGTGCAGACAATATTTTTATGAACTTGGGATCATACCCCTCGCAGATCACTCCCAATCACAATACCCCTCCGGATCTCCCGGGACCCGACCCTGTTTCGCAGTCCCAGGAGAGTCAGAACGCCGATTTTGGCATGCGTTCTGATTTTCAAGCCCCCCGGCAATCCGAGCCCGCTCCAATACCCGACCCGTACGCTTCTCAAAGATTCGACCCCACCACCTTGCCCTCACCTCAAGAGTCGGATGAATATTATTCTTCATTCCCATCGAACGACAAGTACGCCGAACTAATTCGCCGAACTATAGTCCATCACACTCCCGCCGACTGGAAGTCGTTGATTGAGTCGAGGACGGAGCAACTTGCTCAAGAAACAGTACGCGAAATCTATCTGAACTGCCCAATCTGCCATCTTCTCTATCGCATTTTTGGGGAAGAATGGCTTGACTCCAGGATCGCAAATTCTATCAACTCTGTTGACCCATTCGTATTGGTAGACAGAGAAGCATTGCAGGACCTGTACGACGACCAGAATGTAACCCTGGCTCGGAACCACGTCAAACATTATAATGTTGAACTATCTAACCAAGCCTGGGCCGATGCGGCCAGTATCTCGAAACGCGTCGTAGGTTTAACATTGTTGATCATATCATTATCCGCTCTGTTGCTTTGGAGGATTTCATGAGCCCAAATTGCGACCTGTGCAGTTCGCCGAGAGCTTGGTTGCGAATTGAAGAACGCGACGATTTCGGAGTGAGTCGCCGATCTATTCGTATTTTTGAAGTCAGCCACCAGGACAACTGCTGGCAGACACCAGGAACTGACCTGAACTCCGTCCCGACCCACTCTTATGATATATGCGCTAACGGTCATGTCAGAGAGACCGGTCGTGAAGGCGATCGCATTAAGGTGTGTCTCCTGGGGCCAGTTGGCGGCGGCAAATCGCAACTCAGAGAAACACTTATGCGAATTCAGGCGCCGCGTCTGACTGGAACAGGAGGACCAGCTAACCCTTTCAATAACGTCATGTTGGGCAGAACGGGACGTCGCTTCAGTCCCCGTCCGGCGGCAGATCGGGCATCCATCGGCGCGACGAAAGCAGCGTCTAGCGATGACCTGCGGAAAATGATCGAGAGGTACCTTCAACGCTCGCTCAACACATCCGACGACGTCATCACCGGATTCGAGACGGTCCTTCACAACGCCCTCAGAGCCACGAACAGGGGTCAGACCCTCACCGATGAGCAGTTGAACTCATGGATGGGAGATTGGGGTCGCGGCCGTCCGCCGTACCTGCGATCAGTTCACACCAATTATCATCCGGGTACCAACTGGAGGGAGGGGGACACTGATGAGTTCGAGGTTGCTTTTATTGATCTTCCGGGAGAAGCGACCAGTGCATGGACGGATCCCAATGCGGGGAACTACGTGGGTTCCCACGCCGACGTCCAGCAATTGTCCCGGTCGGCTCACTTCGCCGCGATCGTCGATCCGCTCGCCGCGCAGTGGTGTCTCAAGCAACTCCGGGACTCTCTTGCGCTGCGACTGTCATTGCGTCCAATCGGAAATCCGATGAACGGCACGCCGGCGCAAAACGAGTTGCGCGCCCGCGGACGTCGGGCACGCGAGGCGACTGAAGAGATGATCACGGTAATGACGGAGACCCTGACCACGGATACGAAAGTTTCAGCGAGCGCCATCGTGGTGCTCACAAAGTGCGACGCTATCCGAGTCATCCTTGAGAACACTCCTCCGAACGACGATGAGCTCGGACGATGGGCGAGTATCATCCCCCGGAGCGCTCGTCGTTCTTTCGAAGAATGCGCGCTGGCAGCATTCGCAAAATGCGCCTCCCGGAACGCCCATAACGTGGATCCCGTTACCTGGGGATTCATGTCCACGGTATCCGCACTCCCTCATGATCAACAGATGAGGATTGTGAGGAGACTGCTTGCGCAACTATCCGATCCGCAAACTTTCTGGGCTCTTGCTCATTCCGGAGACTCCATCGAATTGGATTTCGGCACCCAACGCGTGGTCCCCGTCACGGCTTCTCTGGGAGCAGATTATTCGGCGGCACACGATCGAACAGTTCCGGTTCCGATCTACGACAGTTCCCTGACCGTACCAACGAGTAACGCCACATGGAATGCCGGACTGGGTATCTATCGCCTGCAGATGCGCGACGTACTGAGCGCCATCGTGGTGGGTGCGATCCTGTCGACTATCGCCGGCAAGAACGATGTCGATCAACTCCTGGGACGGCCCCTGGTGCGCTTCGCTCTGACGAGTGCCTGGACTCGCGTGGATGAGGACGGCGAAGAACTGGACGACTCGCCGGACGAGGATGCGGGATGTCTTCAGGTGTATCGGTATATCCTGGCACCATTCCTGGGTCATGGGGTACTCGCATGAGTTGGGTGGTCAGTGTCAATAGACAAGTCGCGGGGGTCGGGTTTCAGAAGGATCCCGATCTCACGAGCGAGGGGATGACTAGTGCGGAGGAGCAAGCGCTGACCCGAATCTCCAGGGAATTCAACCAGTTGAGCGTAGGTATGGCTGCTCAACCGGAGGCCTTGTACTCGACTACCTTCGTTTTCGACGACAAGACGGGGCGCTGGGGTATCGTCGTCGTCGGTTCGGGCGGCGAGTACGGCGAGACCGGCGCTATTCAGACGGCATTGGCCCCTGATGGCATGCCGCTGGCAGAAGTGGCTAGCCGGATGCTGGGAGTCCTGTCGGACAATCTGCTGCTCTCGCCATCGGCCCTCAATGACGACGGATCGGATCGACCGATTGCGCGGGCCTCGACCTCAGGTGTGGATCCGGGTGCGCTGGCGCAGAGCCTTGCCACCGTGCTGAGCATGAGCAGGGAGCACCGCTACACGCTGCTCGATGTGCCGAAAGCGAAGGACGAGTGGGCGCTTACTGCACTCATAAGCACGGTTCCAGAGCCCCTGGCTCGCCTTGCGCGCTGGTCCACTGCCTACCCCGTTGACGCTCGCAATTGGGACAACAGGGTCATTACCTGTTTGTGGCCCGACGATCTCATACAACGCCATCCGAGTGACCACGAGTCAGCCATGAGTATTTCACGACTAACCGCACCGTCAGTACTGGCCAACAAGGTGCCGAGAAGCCTTGCTTGGTACGCGCAGATGGTCTGCCGAGGCAATGCAGAGGCCGTACGCCAGAAAGCGGAAATGAAGTACGTGGCACAACTTGATGGAATCGGCCCCGGCATCTCCCAATGGGAGCAGTGGGAGCGAGGCGCAGCGACATGGGCGGTAATCCTAGAGGAACTGCGTCCGCTGGCCGACGATGAACTGGATAACGTCCTGTCCCTTGATACGTTCTCGTCCGTCCTCGGGCGCTGGGACGACGACGCGACCCGGCGTCTGCTCCAGCAGCAACCCGAGTGCCTGCGCAGGCTGCTCACCCATCCCCGGGGGAAGGTGCGTGCCTCGGCATGGCGGATCGCTGTCAAGGAGACACCGCTCTACAGCGATCTGGTGGCATGGCAGATCGAGACCGTCAGAATGGGTCAGCCCGCCCCGCAGGAAGCCGCCGATCCGACCTGGCGCGAGGCTCTGGCGAGAAACGTTCTCACTACTGCGACGAGGGGAACGACGGATTCGGAATGGGGGCCCCGGGCCGAGAGGTGGCTCCGGTCGCTCCACCTAGACCCGCGGAATTACGAAGGTCTCCTGCCTTTGTGGCAGGAAAAGGTCATCGAACGATTCGAACACGATCCTACGCGCATCGAGGATCTTCTCGTCTACGTTCAATCTGCACACGATGGCACCGAAACGCTCATCAAGGCTGCACGGCGGGTGCCGCGGTCCTTGAGGTTCCTGCTCTTGCGGCTGTGGCGGGAGCCAGTGACCAGAGTGACCTGGAAGACTCTCCTTGACGACACGTTACCGCTGAAGGCTGAACCCGCCCGTGTGGTCAAAGTCCTGCGACTCCTTAACGACACCGTGTCGCTGAGTGAGAAACTAGGACCCTCAACCGGAGCCGTGCAGTCCCGACCTCAGGAAGGAGTCTATCATGATATCGCCTCAAAGGGTTCTATTCCGATCGAACTGAGACAAGAGATCATCGCACACCTCAGCGCCAGACTATCACCAACAACGTGGGAAGAGGCCGCGAGTTCGTTGCTCAACTTCGAATACGCGATGCCACTGCCATCGACACGCCCCGCCTCGGACACGTCGGTCATGATCGATAAACCATCAACTAGCCTTAAAGTCCCACAATCTGAAAAACTTAAAGGAGGGCCCGCGCGACCGCCGGAAGGTCCTTCGAGAAGGCCCGCCAGAAAACAAATCCTCCGCCCGCCCTACCCGAAAGAACACAAGCATAATCTAACCCTGCGCGTGAGCCTGATCGTCAACGTGCTCCTATCCATTATATTGTTTTTCATTATCGCCATGTGAGAGAAGGTGCCTATTAATTATTTCTCGTTGAAAATGACGCCAAATCACCACAGACGGTTTACTCAAACCCGACTCCTGACACTTTGAAGCTTATTTAGGGGGCGATTTTGAAGACGTAGAGTGAGAAGGTTATTCTGGGTGTGTCCTGGGTCATTTCCGGGAGGCGATATGATGGCCCACCCCCGTGGGGCGTCATGGGCGTCTGAGAAACAACAGCCATGACCCCGGAAGGAGTGGGCCACCGTGATGGAGTGTACCACGGGCCACTGATGATGAGTTCGACGGGCTGCTCGCCTGGCTGCGCGAGGAGGGGGTCGAGGGGTATCCGCCGATCCTGGGCCTGTCCGGGTCTTTGCGGGCGACTTTGATGTACCTGCGTCAGAACATCGTGCAGGCGGTGATCGGAGAGATCCTGGGCGTGTCGCAGCCCACTGTTTCGCGGGCCATCAAGGCCCTGACGGAGGCGATCTCCCGGACCCCGGCGGTCCTGCTGCTCACGGCCAAGGAGGTGCCCGAGGGGTGCGACTACGTGGTGGACGGCACCCTCCTCCCCTGCCTGGACTGGCGCGACCGCCGCGATCTGTGGTCGGTCAAGCACGGGCGCGCGGGCATGAACGTCCAGATCCTGGTCCCGCCTGACGGGCACCTGGTGCGGGCCTCCGACCCCTATCCGGGGTCCATGCACGACGTGGCCGCCCTGGACGCCTCCGGACTGCTCGAGGGAATCGACCACTCCGGATGGATCGGCGACAAGGGATACGTGGGAAGAAGGATGATCACCCCGCACAAGAAACCCCCAACGGAGAACTGAGCGAAACCGCGAAGGAGGAGAACAAGAGCGTCAACAGGATCCGCCGGGCCGAAAGAGCGCACCACCGCCCACATCAAGTCCCGGAGAATCCTCCACACCGACTACCGCCGCCCCCTGCACACATTCGAGCAGACCACCACCGCAGCACTCTCACTCCACGTCTTCAAAACCACCCTCCGAATAATCTTCAGGATTGAGGGCGATCGACGTCGAAACTGCCTCTGACGACGTGGAGGATCTCAGTCAGCACCTCTACGAGCACCTTGAGAGAGCCATCAGCACCAAGTTTATCCAATGTCTTACTATTCACGCCGAGCGGCTCCGTGGACTCGAGGAGGATGACCCCGATCGGCCTGTGATCATAATTTATTCGCCTACCGACGACAGACAGGCTCTGCATTCTTTCGGCAACATTTTGAGCTTCCGAGCGTTTCATACCATAATCTTCGACGCATGCACTCACCCATCCCTCTCGATCCGAGGGCATATTAGTCACCGTCACCGCCTCCTCCCTCCACACCTTGGCAATGATTCCTTGATCATCCGGGTAACTGCTGCGACCAGGACGCCCCAGGTCCGGATTACCTGAAACTCGACAAACCCGAACGAAACAGCGGTCGCAATGGTAATATACAGAGAATCGAGAACAACTCGATTTGCTCCCCGCATCCTCGAGAATTCTTCGAGACACCACCTCAAGAGCCTCACGCAATTCCTGTTCCCAGCGCTCTCGCTGCCTGCGAAACCGGTCGGCATCAGCCAGAAGTTCTTCGCGAGACGGACTTAAACGAATCTCATATACGAAAGAGACAACCATCAGGACTACAGCGACCGTCAAGCATGCCCGCCACCAAGGAGGATGATTCGATGGACCGCCATTGAAAAGACTCGGAATCAGGATCACGATCCCAGCAACCAGCGCCGAGAAGCCGCCGAAGCGACTTTTCATGATACGCCGAGCTCTCGGCGTAAAAATATGACGACCCTCTTCATCCTATTCTACAGAAGAATTATGAACCTCGACCATGTCGACTCTTAAGCGTACGACAAAGAGGTCTGCCGACGCACCAACGCATCGGCGTCGGATCCCATCATATTGAGAGCACTGGCGTACACGCGCTCAGCACGATCAGCTGCATCCTGGGCACTCTGCGCCCGCACCAGAAGTGCCACGTAGATAGAACCCGAGGACTGAAGCAGACGCACCTCATCGAAGGTAACACGATCTTCATCCTCCGCAGCAACCTCGAGAGCGCGTTGAAGAATCTCGCACAGCTCCTGCGTACGAGCCACCTCCTTCGCCCTGAGGTACGTGGACGTCGTGTAGGTCTTCATGAAGAGCTCCTCGTGAGGTCAGTCACATAGTCTGTCCCAAAAAGTTCAGTATACATGTAGCATCCGTCTCACTTAGGACTTCAGACCTACGTCCGGATGAGGTTCCGTACCTCAAGCGTATTGTGCCGGCACCCCCGGGGTCTTCGGCTGGGAGCGCCGAGGGCGTCACAGGCTCCGGCGCCGGTAGAGGCGAACTGAGCTCACGGCGGACAGGGCGAGCACCGCCGCCGCGATCCCCGACCCGACCGCCCCGGTCCAC
>ERZ773042.1558-NODE-1558-length-13371-cov-4.280640_pt1 | contig 13371 bp, 10 predicted proteins | sample MGYA00511664_ERZ773042 | MGnify/ENA primary metagenome ERZ773042 (study PRJEB29015, sample SAMEA2737984) | human oral metagenome | biome: human oral; feature: human-associated habitat; material: dental | place: China | collected 2036 ... | reverse complement strand
CGGATATCTCCTCATAGAAACGGAAGAATATTTTTATCAACCTTATTAAAAATATCTCCGCTCCTCTTTCCGCTAAAACTCTTCCGCTTCGCTTATAAAACAGCCGACGCATTCGGTCGGGTATTTTTCACGCAGCTTTTTAACAATCGATTTCAATTCAGCTTCTTCGTCGCGGTCACAGTAGATGATGTACATCGCATTGAGCTGCGGCCACACCGAGTCTCCGAGCCGCGGATTACCGTAACCTGCGCCCATCACCGAAGGAATTTTCGTAAAGTGCAATCCGACTTTGCGTTCGGCAAATTCCTGTTGAAAATCTTCTTCCAGCGCCTGCGAAAATATGATTTCCATTCGAACGCGCCGTATTCCGTTTATTTCGTTCATAGTATCTCCATTACGCTTCGCGCGCACGAAGCAGTTTTCGCTCAAGCTTCCGCTGCCGTCTCGAATTGACGATATAATACACGGTCGGCATTACAAAGAGCGTCATCAAAGAACCGAAGGTCATGCCTCCGAACACCGTCAAACTTATCGGCTGCATACTTGCCGAACCCTCGCCGGGAAAAAACGCCATCGGCATGAGCGAAATGACGGTCGTAAGCGTACTCATCAAAATGGGGCGCAGGCGGTTTCGCGCGGCTTCGACGCACGCGTCTTCGAGCGCAAGGCCGCGCTTACGCAGCAGATTCGTGTAGTCAACGAGGACGATACCGTTGTTGACGATCGTACCGACGAGAACGAGTACGCCCATAACGGTGACGACGCTCAACCGCGAACCGTTGAGCGCGTAGATCGCGATGACGCCGATAAAGGACAGCGGTATCGTAAACAAAACGATAAACGGATCCATAAACGATTCGAATTGACTTGCCATGACGATAAATACGAGGATCGCCGCCATCATGATAATCAAACCGAAATTTCTCACGGCTTCCATCATATCTTCATAGTCGCCGGAAAATCCGATGCGCATGTTTTCGTCTTTCGGAATATTTTCATTGATAAGCTTTTGAATTGTATCCTGCACTTTATCAAGCGAAAGTCCCGCCACGGGCTTTGCCGTGATGTGAACGACGCGCGCCTGATTTTCGCGCAAAATCGTCACGGGAGAAGTCGTCTCTTCATAGTGCGCGAAATTCGAAAGCGGGATGCGCTCACCCGACGCGTTTACGATCGAAAGCAAATCCAAATCGGCGAGCTTCGCTTTGTCTTTTTTCGAAAGCCTCACTATGACGTCGATGTCGTCGCCGTTGTCGGTATAACGGCTCGCGGTCGTACCGTTGATGAGCGCCGTCACTTCGTTTCCGACCGTATATACGTTTACTCCCAGTTCGTACATGCGCTCGCGGTCAAATACCAATTCGACTTGCGGCAGCCCGTCTTCCAAATCGCTTGAAACTTCGGTAACGACATCCTGCGCCTGCTCTCTTAAAAGTTCTTCAAGCTGAGCGCCGGTCGCACGGAGCTTATTCAAATCGTCGCACTTGACATTGATGCTTATACCGCCGGTCGACATGCCGTTTTGATTTTGCGCAAAGCTCACTTTAACACCCGGTATTTTATTAAAATATTTTCGAAGCTTCGCCTTTGCCGACTTTTCGTTGTCCCAGCCGGTCTCTCGCTCCTCCGCCAGATACAGCGTAAACGTCACGGTTCCGGTATTCGACCCCGACGTCGATGAAAATATATCCGTACCGCCGACCGTCGTCGACGAATGTTTGACGCCCTTTAATTCCTGTGCCGCAGTCGTTTGAAAGCCGCGAAGGGTATCGTCGGTGACTTCGAGCCGCGTCCCTTTCGGCAGTTCGAATTTGACGGCAACGGTATTCGATGCTGGTTCCGGCATAAAGATAAAGCCGATGAATTTGACGGCAGCGACAGAGAGCACGAACAGAGCGATGAGCGAAAAGATGCACAATTTCCGGCGGTGCAAAACGAATTTGACGCCGCGCGCGTACACGTCGTCGAGGTGCGAAAAAAAGCGCGTAAACCGGCGGTTGATTTCGAACCGCACGCCTTCGCCTCTGTCCGCGAGTTTATCGATGCGGAGATACTTCGAGCTCAGCACGGGCACGAGAACGATCGCGACGACGAGCGAACACAAAAGCGAAAAGATGATCGTCAACGCGAGATCGCTGAAAATCTGTCCCATACTGCCGAGCTGACCTTTGAACATGAGCATCGGAAGAAAAATACACACCGACGTAAACGTACTCGCGCTGATCGAAAGGATCATCTCTTGAGAGCCGAGCACCGCGGCAACGCGCGGCTTTGCGTCTTTTTGCCGGTACGCGTAGATGTTTTCGAGGACGACGATCGAGTTGTCGACGAGCATACCGATGCCGAGCAGCAGACCCGCCATAGAGATCATGTTGATCGAAATTTTCGTAAAGTACATGAGAAAGAGCGTGATGACGACCGACACGGGGATCGCAAGCCCGATGATGACCGTACTCTTAATCGAACGCAAAAAGATAAACAGCACGATGATCGCAAGCAGCGCTCCCTGTATGACGGACTTTACGACTTCCGCAATCGTCTGCTCGATGATATCCGTATAGTTCGACGATTCGATGACATCGACGTCGGACGGCAATTCGACTTTTATAGCCTTGATCGCCTTGCGCACGGCGTGCGCCGCGTTTACGGAATTTTTTCCGCTCTGTTTTTGGATGTTCAGTATAACGCAGGGTGTTCCGTTCAGATAGGCGAGCGTGTTTTCGTCTTTGTAACCTTCGTACACGTCGGCGACATCGCGGAGGCGTACCGTTGCAATGCGCGGCCTCGCAGACTTCGGAGCGGCCGACGCTTTATACGAAATGACGGTATTTTTCAAATCTTCGACGCTCGCGTATTTGCCGCTCGTTTTTATCGTGTAATTGATATCGCCGCTCGTGATCGTACCTCCGGAACTCTGTACGTTTTGCGAACCTATCATCTGCGCGACGGAAGTGATCGAAAGCCCGTACGCTTCGAGCCGGTCGCGCGGTATGTCGACGTTGATCGATTTTTCACGGCCGCCGACGATCCGTGCAGACGCGACGCCGTCGATCTGTTCGAGGCGCGGCTGCACGATATCATTTGCGTATCGACGGAGTTCTTCGGGCGTTCTGTTCCCCTGCAGCGCGAGCGCCATGATCGGCATGAGCGACGGATCGGCTCTGATCGTCGTAGGCGAAGATGCACCCGTCGGCAGATATCTCCGCACCAAATCGATTTTATCGCGTATTTCGGCGACCGCCGCATCGAGGTTCGTACCGTAATTGAATTCCATAAAGACAAGGCTCAAACCGGACGACGACTGCGACTGCATTTTTTTCAAACCGGTCACGCCGGAAAGCACGCTTTCCAATACGCGAGTCAAACTCTGCTCGACTTCTTCAGGTCCCGCGTTTTTATAATCCGTGTGGACGAGCATATAGGGCAGCTTCATATCGGGGTACATATCGACCGGCAGCTGCGTCGTGCAGTAAATGCCGAGCCCGATGAGCGCGATAAATACGAGCAGCACGGTGACGGGTTTATTGACGGAGTATTCCGATAATGTCATTTACGACTTCCTTAATAATTAATAAATTGAATATCGATGCTCAAAACGCTTGAAAAATTTCGAATTTTAGAAAACGCGAAATTGACCTAATCTTACTTCAGTTTGCGGCACCGATGATGTTTACCTTTGCGCCGTCGTTTAAGAGCGTCTGCCCTTTTACGACGATTTCATCGCCTGCCGAAAGCCCGCTCGTAATTTCCGTGCGGTTGTCGACGGAAATACCTTCCGTTACCGCCAGCATTTTTACGACGGCGGTTTTATCGTTTTGCGCCTGAGACGCAATTGCAAATATGTACGGCTTACCCGCCCGCGTGATGACAGATCCCGACGGAACGACGATCGCGTTTTGTATACTGTCGGTGATGAGGCGGACGCTTCCGTACATGCCGACTTTAATGCGTTCATCGGGCGGAGAAAGATGCAGCTTTACCGCCATCGTCCGCGTCGTCGTATCGAGGACGGGAGACACTTCGACGACCTTTGCCGTAAAGTCGATGCCGGGATAGGCTGCAAACTGCGCGGTCGCCGACTGGCCGCGTTGAATGCGGCTCACAAAGCGTTCGGGAATATTGACGCGAATTTCCAAATCGTCCGTGCTGCCGATCTGCACGACGGGCATCGTCTGAGAAACCGTCGCACCGACCGACGGCATCGAGGTGATGATCCTGCCGCTTACCGGAGCGCGCACGGGACTTTCGCTGTACGACATACCGGGACGGCTCGCGTCGACGTATGCGATCACTTGATCTTTTGCAACCGTATCGCCGATGTTCGAAAGCACGCGTGAAATTTTTCCGCTCATGTCCGGCAGTACGTCGACCGCCGAAACCGATGCGACGTCTCCTCCGAATTCGAGATATTGATCGAGGTTGCCCTTTTCGATTTTATACGTATTGACGGCGTAAACGATATCGTCTCCTTCACCGCCGGCGGCAGCCGTATTTTTTTTGCAGCCCGCGATCGAAGCGATTATTAAAACGAGCGATAAGATGCGGGCGATTTGTATAAAGCGATTCGAATATTTCATCGAGTTCCTCCGTTTGTCGTTGCTGCGGCGCTCTTTACCGTCAAATCCGTATTCAACGTTTCTTCGAGATTGAGCAATGCCGTAATATATTGATAGCGCTGATTCGCCAAACCGAGCCGCGCTTGATTGAGCTGACGTTCCGCATCGCGGAGGTCGAGCAGTTCGGTTGTACCGTTTTGATACGAACGCAGCGTCATCGCATACGAGCGCTGCGCGAGTTCGACGTTGCGCTGCATCGAAGCGATCTGGCGTTTTGCCTGATCGAGCGTATTGATCGCAGTGCGCACTTCGAGCTTTTGATTTTCAGTAAGCTGTTCGCGCGAGATTTTAAGCTTTTCGAGATTCGCGCGAAGGTCTTTCGCTTTTTGGCGGTTCGACGAAAACGGCAGCATATTCGTGACGTTCCACGCGAGCGTCGCACTGAACGCGCCGTTATCGTTCCAATTATCCTTATCGAACCAATTCGAATCGAAGGCGTCGCGCAGCATCGGCTGGTAATTCCAATTCAAAGACAGAGCCGGCGAAAAACTTGCAAAGTCGAGCGATGAAAGATTGTGCTCGAGCGTTTCGATATTGTTGTCGAGGGAGCGCAGAGCAAGCGACGAGTTCCCGTACGTCGCGATCAAATCGTCGGCGTCGACATCGATAAGAGCGGGATCGATCGAACCCGCAAGTTCGATCTTCGTGCCGGAAGGCATACCGAGCAAAAACACGAACATATCGAGCTGCTGCGCGAGAGAAGTTTCCGCCTGCTCCGTTTCGGGAATTTGATTTTCATACTGCACTTGCGCCTGCAAAAGCTGCAGTTCGGGAATCCTTCCGTTTCGATAATTCACCGCCGCCTGCATGCTCCGCTGTCTCGCGTTTTCGAGCGTTTCCCGCTGAATCGCGAGGTTGTCCCGCTGCAGCAAAAGACCGAAAAACAGCTTTTTAACATTGGTAATCGTTTTTCGCTCCGTTTGCTCCCGCGTGATTTGGCCGCCTTCGTAGCCCGCCTTTGCCGCACGTATTTGACCGATGTACGCGAGGCTCAAATTCAGTCCCGCGCTCAAGTTTCCGACAGCCGCCCAGTGCATACTTTCGGTTTCCGAAACAGGCGGCTGATGTGCTAATTGGCGGAAAAGATTCTGCTGTTCGATCGAACCGCTGATGTCCGTCGTACGGCTGAGCGTTCCCGTCGCCTGCACATCGGGCAAAAATACGTTCCACGCGTTGGCGGCCGCACGCTTGGCTATTTCCAAATCGATATCCGCGCTTTTGAGTGCGCGGCTGTGGGCACGCGCATAGTCGACCGCTTCATCGATCGTCAACGTTACCGTCTCGCCGCTTTGGGCAAACGAGCGCAGCACGACGCTTAAAAAAATTAATAATATTGCTTTGTATTTTTTATTGCATATATTCATCTTAGCTCCTAAGTTCATACAAATTATTAAGTGCGCACGAATTGCCCGGCTCCTAAATCCGAAGATTTACTCGCTGTGCAATTTTAAGGAACGGTATAACCGCAGTCGTATTCCGTGCCGTTTGCATGGACGACTTTGCGCTTTGCAAGTGCCGCGATCGTCAGCTTCCGCCCCTCTTATGAACGGTAGTGTTGCCGATTCCCGATTCCGTCATCGCGTATAATCTTTTCAATGCGGCAAACATACGCTTGTCCGAAAAACCGAGCCTCCGGCAATGGATAAACATCGTAACGACGATCGCGAAAAACCAGCCGAGAACGCGTTGAGAGGTCGGGGGTATACCGACATCGGGAAGCGAAGCGATAAAACGCTTCCAATAAACCGAATCGTACAGCGTATCGACTAAATCCGGCGCTTCGGCACGTTCGGCAAAATTATTGATGCCGATAAGATTCGAACAGATACCGACTGTCTCGGGATACCGTATAAAATACAGCAGTTCCGTTTGTAAAACGGCGTACGTACACTCTTCGCCCGTCGTCAAATCGTTCATATTTTCGGCGATCATAGCGTACATCCGAACGACTTCATTTTTTATAAGCGACTCGACCATTTCGCTTTTATTTTTATAGCGCGAATAGAGCGAGCTTTTTGCCAAATGCAGTTTTTTTGCCAAGCGTTCGATCGTAATACCGGCCGCCCCGTATTCGGACACGACGGAAGCGAGCGCGAGTATTTCGTCGGTGAGCGGCGTTTTTTTTTGCATCGCCGATTTAAACCGCGCGTCGAGCTGTGTGAGCCGTTGCCGTTCGGGAATGTTTTTTCCGATACCGTTTTCGATCAACCATGCGATCTTATCGGCAAAAGCGGCGGAGTCCGCAAGTCCCGGTACATTCGTATCGAGCGCGTCGAAACGGAGCAGCGCAAAAATAAAAATCGTCGTTCCGACGTAGATGCCGGTCACATAGAGGTCGATATCTTTAATCGAACCGTCGCGTGTAAAAAGCGAATCGAACACCCGTATGCTGCGCTTCCGCAATTCCCGTACGAAGACGCCTTCGTCTACGATACATTGCTGCGATTGAAAATACATGACGTATTCGCGGTGATTGACGAGAAAATCGACCGCCTCGGACATCGCTTCGATGCGCTTGCCGTTTCGATAGCATCCGAGCATCCGCCGCATGACTTCTGCGATGCCGTCGAACATACGTTCAAACAAGGCCTGTTTGAGCGACGCTTTGCTCGGAAAGTGTTTAAAAATAGCCGCTTTACTGATACCGACTTTTTACGCGATCTGCGACAGTGAAATATTCGTAAACACCGGCTTGCGGTAAAACGAAAATGCAGCGTCGATTATTTTGTCCCGCGTTGAAACGCCTTCCTTCATACAATTCCCAAACAGTTACGGATGAAAAAGGTTACCGATTGTTCGGTAACTTACAGGACTATAGAGAGTTGTTTAAATTTTGTCAAGAGCAATTAAAAAAAATATGTCAGGAGAAATAAAACGTATTATATACGCAGCGTTGCGGGAAAAATCGGGCATCCGCGGATGCTGCGGTATCGACTCTATCCGAAATCGATACCGCAGACAATACTGCGGACACGACGAAAGCGATCAATCGACGGCCTTTGCCGCCTTTTTTGCAGTCCCATCGGAATTGTAAAAGATGCCTCGCAAAATCAACGCAAGGGCGCCGTCGCCGGTTACGTTGCATGCCGTACCGAAGCTGTCCTGCAGCGCAAAAATCGCGATCAGCAATCCCGTACCGATTTCGTTAAAACCGAGCACGCTGATAACGATACCGAGAGACGCCATGACCGTTCCGCCGGGAACGCCGGGCGCGCCTACGGCAAAAATTCCGAACAGGAATGAAAACAGAATCATCGTTCCGACAGGGGGAACCGAACCGTAGAGCATCTGGGAAATCGTCATGGCAAAAAACGTTTCGGTTAAAACCGATCCGCACAAGTGCGTCGTCGCGCCGAGCGGAATGGCAAAGTCGACGATATCCGAAGGCAAAACGCTCGATTTATGCGCGCATTGCAATGCGACCGGCAGCGTCGCCGCGCTCGACATCGTACCGACAGCCGTAGCGTATGCGGGGCCGTAGTGCTTTACGACTTCCAGCGGATTTTTCTTTGAAACCGCGCCGCCTATAAGATAGAGCAGCGTCATCCAAATAAAATGTCCGATCAATACGATGACGATAACTTTTAAAAATACCGGAAGCTGGCGCGTCAAACTTCCGTTGTACGCGAGTTCGGCAAAAGTCGTCGCGATAAAGAACGGCAATACCGGCACGATAACGCGGTTGACGACTGCAAGCACCATCGCCTGTATTTCTTTCAGCACTTTTTCGACGGTCGCAGCCTTTGTCCAAATAACCGAAATACCCGCCAAAATTGCGAGCAGCAGAGCCGTCATAACCGGCATGATCGGCTGGATATTCAATGCAAACGGCGTCGCCGGCACTTCAAGCAGTGCGGCGGCCTGCGACGGAATATGCAAAAACGGAATCAGTATATAGCCCGCCACGGTTGAAAACAGCGATGCGCCGACCGCCGAAGCGTAGGATATGAGCAAAAACGAACCGAGCATCTTTCCGGCGTTCGCTTTTAAATCGCAGATTGCCGGAGCGATAAAGCCGAAAATGACGAGCGGAACGACGAAAAAGATGAGCGAGCCGAGCAATTTTTTAATCGTCGCAATGATGCCCATCACCGAAGCGGGTACGAACAATCCAAGCAGTACGCCGGCAAGAATTCCCAAGCCGAGCTGCGGCAGCAATCCCAGTTTAAAACCGCCTTGTTTTTCCATAATACCTTACCTCCTAGCCGATATGCCTGAACGCTTGTCAGCTTAAGCGCTCGAAACCGCATATGTAGGAAGTATATACCCGCTTTCTTCAATTGTCAAATTTTTTATTGTCAATTTTTTTATGCAATTGCGATACGGTACAAAGCATCGCACTTGTATTCCGTCTTTTGCGTATGCACCTTTCCGATGCGGCCGCACTGCTCGAGACAGATCGATTCTTGACACGGCGGCTGAATTAGCATAAGCTAACTACATAACAGGAGTAACGGAGTAACTATGAAAGTATTGGAAATAAACAAAGCGTTTCGAAAATTCGGAGAAATCCAAGTAAAATTTCGATGGCTTTTTTTGCTCGCGATGTTCGTCATCACCGCAGTCGGGCTTTCGGGTTTGCGAAAATTCGTCGCTGAAGATCTGCAGGAAGATTGGTTCGGCGACAAAGAGAAAATCAAACTCGCAACCGATCGCTTTGAAGAGACGTTCGGCAACGAAGACGTCATCACGGTTTTGGTTCAGACAAAAGACGTGTTCGATTCCGACGTGCTCAACATGATCGACCGGCTCGGAAACGAAATGATGGAAACGATCCCCTACGCGCGCGATGTCATGTCCGTCGTCGAAGTTTCGGTCGCGAAAGGTACCGATGACGGTATGCAAGTCGTCACGCCGTTTGAAGACGGCATACCCGACACGCACACGGCCGAAGGCAAAGCGGAGATGGAATCGATCAAAAAATTTCTCCTCTCGCGCGAAGCGATCGCAAACAAACTCGTCTCCGAAGATTCGACCGAAACATGGGTTATCCTCTACCTGTACGGCTACGGCGATGAAGACAATAAAGCTCGCACCGGCATGTACAAAGCCGGCAGAGCCGCACACAAGCTGCTCGACGATCCGAAGTGGCAAAGCGATAAATGGAATCTGATCTGCGCGGGCACTCCGTACACGGAATGCGAAGAAACCGACGTCATGCAAAAAGAAATGTCGCGCAACCTTATAAGCGGCTTTATCGCAATGATCATCTGTTTGATTTTATTCGTCCGTTCGCTGCGCGGTCTCATCGTCCCGCTTTTTTCGACCGTCGGCGGTATCGGCGTCGTATTCGGCTTTATGTCGTATTTCGGTATCGTAGCCGATCAGAATATGATGACGATTCCGATTTTGCTCGGCATGGCGCTGTCGGTCGGTTATTCGATCCACTACATCAATTCGTTCAAACTGCATTTCAGACAGACGGGGATTCGAAAAGAATCGGTCATCATGTCGGTCGAAGAAACCGGCTGGCCGCTCTTCTTTACCGCGCTCACGACGATCGCATCCCTCATCTCTTTCGCCCTCGTCGACATCGGTCCGCTCAAATGGCTCGGCTTGACATCGTCGGCGACCGTTTTGGTCATATTCCTCTACGCGATCATCCTGATCCCCGTACTGCTTTCGTTCGGAAAAGATAAAACAACGGAACAAAACGCAACGATGCAAAAAACGACGAAGACCGACCTCGCGTTCGAGTCGTTCGGAAAGCGCGTGTTGAAACACAGCAAAGCCGTCCTCATCGTCGGCTTTGCGATGATCGTCGTCTTTATTCCGGGAATTTTTAAAATCCGCGTAACGCTCGACTATATCGAAATGCTCGGATTAAAGATCCCGTACATCGCGCGCTTGGCAAAACTGCAGAATACGCAGCTCGGTTCGGTGTATTCGTATAAGATTTTAATCGAATATCCGGACGTCGATGAATTCAAAAAGCCGGAACGCATGTTCGCACTCGAAAAGCTCGAAAACACGCTCGGCAATTTAAGTTTGACGAGAAAATCGAACGGCAAGCCCCGCGTCAAATCGGTGCTCGATATCGTAAAAGAAACGAACCGCATGCTGAACGGAGACGACCCGGCATATTATTCGATCCCCGACGATGAAAACCTTTTGACGCAGGAACTCTTTCTGTACGAGATTACCGGCGGCTCCCGGCTCTACGATTGGCTCAACGCCGATTACAATATGGCATACGTCAATGTCAACCTCGCAACATACGACAGCAGTCAAATCGCATCGAACATCGCGGATGCGGAAAAAGCCGCCGAAGAACTTTTCCCCGGCGCTGAAGTTTCCGCCATCGGAGCGGTAGCCGAATTTGCGGAGATGAACGGAAAAATCGTACGCGGAGAATTGAAGTCCTTTGCCGGATCGTTCATTATGATCGCGGCTATGCTCATCCTCGTGTTTATGAGCATTCGAACGGGGCTTATCGGAATGATCCCGAACGTCACGCCGGTCATCATCCTTGCGGGAATTATGGGCTATTTCCGCTTCCGGCTCGATATGATGACGATGACGGTTATGCCGATGATACTCGGTATCGCCGTCGACGATACGATCCACTTTATCAATCACGTCAAATATTATTACGAAGTGCACGGAAATTATAAAGACGCGATTTTGCGCACGTATCTTGAAATCGGAAAGACGATGTGCATGACGACGGTTATCATCTGCGCCATGTTCCTCATCTACGCGTTCAGTCCGATGAACACGATGCACCGCATAGGAATGCTTTCGATCGTCGGTTTGACAACGGCTTTGGCCGCCGATTATCTTCTGACACCCGTGCTTATCTACGTGACGAAACCGTTCGGAAAAGAATTCGACGGGATCGAACGAAAGCGCTGATCGACAATCGACGCACACGCCCCGCAGTTTTGCGGAGCGTATGCGCGTGAGAAATTAATACCCACCCCTGCAAAAACGAACCGCCTTTTATACGACTCGCCGCAAAAACTACTACGATTCTGTAAAGAAGACAGTAACGATAACAGATTTTTACGACATGACTGCCTCATATATATCAACGGTTATATAAAATTATGATAACGTAAATTTGTAAAAATCGAATCTTTATGATATACTACTCATTAAAATAAAACGAAGGAGAAAACCCGCATGCCTGTTTTATCCATGTTTTATGGAATTATTGTCAGTATGTTTTATAAGGAACATAATCCTCCACATATTCATATCCAATACGCCGAATATAATGCCGTTATGGACTTTGACGGAAATATAACGGATGGAAACTTACCGGTAAAACAACGTAAATTAGTCGAAGCATGGATTATTTTACATCGGGAAGAACTTTCGGCTAATTGGCAACTCGCGAAAGAAAAACAAGTATTGTTCAAAATAAACCCGTTGAAATAGGAGATACGTTATGATTAATCCCGTTGCGGTAAAATATCTGCACGATTATACGCTGCTCATAACATTTTCAAACGGCGAAAAAAAAGTATACGATGCGCAAAATGACATACGCCAAGGCGTTTTAACAAAACTCAAAAACAAATCGTTTTTCGCACAGGCAAAAATAGCGCGCGGATCGGTCGTATGGGACGATGAAATCGATATGGCACCGGAAACCCTGTATGCCGAAAGCGTCGCGTGTAACGGGAAATTAATAAAAACGAAAGCATTATAATTACGCAAACCGAATGCCTTCGTGCGGGTGACGAGACATTCGGGCTTGCGATGCGGTTATTACGGTACTTTACAGCTGGACATCGACGTTATCGCCGAGGCACTTTACCGTCGTCGCGGGAATGCCCATGTTCCATTCCTTTTCTTTTTTTATTTTATTCCACGCGTCCGACGTACCTTCGAATTCGATCGTCGTAAGCTTCGTACAATTACTGAAAGCGCTTTGTCCTATCGTTTTCATAGATGAGGGAATCGTAACCTTCGTCAATTCCTTGCATTCGGCAAAAGTATAGTCGGGAATCACTTTGCTGCTGGCTGCAAACGTTACTTTGGTAAAATTCGCTCCGTAGAAAACATAGTGTTTATATGTATGCAGTATCGGAACTTCCGGCTCAGTAACCGGTTCATAAGACCATTCATTCCAGCTAACTTTCTTGCCGATATACAGCCGGTGTCCGTATTTTAGAGGATTCGCATCCGGTCCGTCAAAGATAATGTTACACCAATCCTTTATCGTTCTTTCATAGCGCACTTCTTCAAGGGCGTTGCAGTTCAAAAAGGCTCCACTATAGATGTGCTCAACTTTATCAGTATAACCAAAAGTTACACTCTTAAGATTGCTGCAATCGGCAAACATAGTTTCCGGTATATCTGCGATACCGTTACTAATACTTACCGTACATTTTTCCAGACTTTTGCAATTTTGATACGTCATCCGATAAAAGCTGGCACTATATAGTTTGGCTTCCTTAACCAAAGTATCGTTAAAATAGAGTTCATACGGTTGCTTGAATGGGCTTTTATCCCAGCATTTGATTTCAGTCCAAGTTTTATGATTAAAATCGGATTCATCAAAATAGTAATAAATTTTTTTCAATTTTTCACATTTATTAAAAGCGCTCGAAATGATTTCACCTTTACCCACATCCTGAAGTTTTATACTTTCGAGATTTGTACATCCTTCAAAAGAGCGGGCTTCAATCGTACGGATATCTCTCATATCGATCGTTTCGATATCGATACAATTAATAAACGTAAACGGTTTTACTTTCTTATCACTTGTAGTATCGGAAAGCGTAATATGCTTTTGAATCGTATC
>ERZ773042.1557-NODE-1557-length-13379-cov-2.285125_pt1 | contig 13379 bp, 10 predicted proteins | sample MGYA00511664_ERZ773042 | MGnify/ENA primary metagenome ERZ773042 (study PRJEB29015, sample SAMEA2737984) | human oral metagenome | biome: human oral; feature: human-associated habitat; material: dental | place: China | collected 2036 ... | reverse complement strand
ACGCAGTACAAGATAACAACATCGCAAAAAGCGCTGCTAGAAGATTTTTATGCATATCAAAAAGCTGAGTGAAGTTCCTTGAAATTTGATGTTTCATAGCAAATCATTCCTACAAGTTTTTTTGTAAGAAATGAAGATTACCAGTAATAGCAAAACAAAACAGAAGCAATAAAATCCAAGTTTTGTTGGAGCATATTCGGAACTTATTAATTGAAAGAAATTTAACTTAATGAATGCATTTTGTCCTACTTCTCTTAATTGAGCAGAGGAAAGAATCGCTGAAAATTGTGAACCTAAGAACGCTAATAGGTGAAGTAGGAAATAAGAAACAAAAATTGCTTGGAATGTGGTCTTGGTTAAACTTGCAAAAAGAGAAACGGTGCAGGAAAATAGCCCTCCAATCATGAAGGTTAATACGGATAAAATAGTGACATAAGCAAGAGGAGAGTTATAAAAGAGTCCTGAGAACAAAGAGCTCATTGGGACTGCGGTATATATCTCATCGTAAATTTTTGGTGTGGACAACGGTAAGAAACAGATTGCAGCTAAAAAATTTAGGACAAGAGGCAGAGCAGAGCAAATACCTCCAGAAATAAAGCTTACATATAGTTTTATCCTGATAACACTAGCTTTTCTAATTCTAAGACATTGCTGTTCAAGCACTCCTTCTTTTGAATCGTTGCTTAGTATCCAAGCAGTTGGGATGGTAGCTAAGAGCGGCCATAAAAGATAATACAGTCCACTGTAAAAATCTCCAATTCGTGTGGGAATCCAAGCAGTGTAAGCAGAAATGACAGAAAGCAAAGTGTTATAGGAAAGATGATCTCCCTGTTGAAGAGTTGCTTCCAAGGTATTTAATTCAATTTGTATTTCAATCCAAGCGGCAAGTAGTGCAATACAGATGCCAATTGCAACACATGCCCAAAATAATGGATTATTGGTAAGCTGTCGCTTAAATTCAGACTTGAACAATGAATTCATAGCAAACACCTACTTATCACTTTTTAATGCAGACTGTATATCAACTAACTTTGCGTTTGAATAAATTCCTCCCATATTTGCTAGATGAATAGAAGTAACATCTCTCAGTTCTTCTGGAGATAGCGCAAAAGCAAGTTTGACGTCACATTCATCCCCTGCATTAATCCAAAAATACCCTTTAGTTTTATCAGTATCCGAATTGTCAATTCGGGCATTTTCAGGTGTAATTTGGGACATGAAAATATTATGCCCCTCAGCATTAATTGAGTAACTAGAAAGTAATATATAGTCCGGACCATTTGGGGTGCGTTTTTGAACAGCATCTATGTTTTTAAAATGAAGCGTATAGACTAGATACAAGCTATTTGTATTTTCCGGTGTTGACGAATGGTTAAGTGCTTCAGAGGTAAATCCTGCTTCGTCTATAGAATGACAAAGGATTACGTCTGTTACCGTTACTTCAATTGTGCCAACCCATGGTAGATAAGCCCCAAAAGGAGTCTCAGCTGGATTACCTCCTTCTTGATCAAGTCCAGTTAGTTGTACAGTATCGCCAATTTTATAAATTTCCGAGGCCTCGTTTTGTCTTTGTGTCACTTGCTGCGCAAAAAGTTCTTGCTGCGCCTGTTTTTGAGCAAGACTATAAAAATAAAGTAGCCCAGCAATGACGACACAAGCAATCAATAAGGCCAAAGCACAAGTCTTTTGGGGAAGTTTATTTGTTTTTAAGTTTAAATTTTTAGAATCGTGAAAGAACATAATAAGCCCCAGATGACCTCGATAAATCTACTACACAAGTCGGGACTCCATACACCCTTCACTACGTTGTTTCTTCGGTCTTTAGCCTATTACTATATTGGAGTAGATACCGGCTTCCTTATCTTGATTTTATTCTTATAGCTATTGCCATTATGTGTTTTACCGTGAATGGTATGTTTTTATCGGTTAAATAAACAACAAAATTGTTGAATATTATTTATTGAAATGAATCATTATGAGTAGATAACTTTCAATTTGTTATAAAGCATAAAGAACACTTAAAACAACTAACTTCTTTATAGACCCTTTACACCCACGTAACTGCCTGGCAGCAGCGCTTAAGCGCATCGATGTAGAGCTCGCCAAAGGGCGAGAGGCTCTTCTCGTCGTGGGTGACGTAGCCAACTTCCATGTAATCATCAACAGCTAGAGGAATTGCAACAATGTTTGGTCCGTTGAGTTCCTCGTTAATAAGGCCAGTGCTGATGGTGTAACCGTTCAAGCCAATAATCAGGTTAAAGATAGTGGCGCGGTCTCGGACCATGATGTCCTTATCGCGATCAAGCGTTGCCAGAAGCTCCTCGGAGAAATAGAACGCGTTGTGCTCACCCTGCTCGTAAGAAAGGCGAGGGTAGGGGGCAAGATCGTTGAGTGTTACCGATGAGCGCTTTGCCAGTGGGTTATCTTTTCCCACAAAGACGCTTGGCTTGCATTTAAACAATGGCGAGAAAACCAGGCCCTGGTCCTGCAGCGTTTTTCTAATAACGCGCTCGTTGAACGAGTTGAGGTAAAGGACGCCTACTTCACTTCTTAGCTTTGAGACATCTTCAATAATCTCGTACGTTTGCGTTTCTCTGATACGGAAATCGTACTTTGAGCCGCCGTGCTCTTTAATCAGGTTGACAAAGGCTTCAACTGCAAAGGAATAGTGCTGGCAAGAAACACAAAAGCGCTGCTTAGAAGGGGCGGTGCCCAGATATCGCTCTTCAATGAGGTCAGTCTGCATGACAACTTGCCTGGCGTAACTCAAAAACTCCTCGCCATCTGCGGTAGGTTCAACACCCTTGCTGGTCCTGTTAAAAAGGGAGATTCCCAGCTCGGCTTCAAGTTCTTTGACTGCGCTACTCAGGGTAGGCTGCGAGATAAAGAGCTGTTTAGCTGCGGCGTTAATAGTGCCTGCCTTAGCAATAGCAAGAACGTATTTAAGTTGAGTCAGAGTCATAAGTCAGGTTTCTACGCAGAGGTTTTTCTCGCCTTATTTAACGCCATACTGCTGGTAGTAGGCATCAATGGCGCTCTTCAAGGTGTCGTCGATAATAACTTTGCCGTCAACCTCTTTGTTGTAGAGGGCCTCGGTAACCTCATCCATGGAGACAATGGCTGCGGTTGGCATGCCCCAGCGCTCGGAGACTTCCTGGAGTGCTGCAACTTTTCCGCCCTTGCCAACTTCCATGCGATTGAGCGAGACAATAAGGCCAACTACCTCGATGTTTGCAATAGAGGTAATCAGAGGATAGGTCTCTTCAATTGACTTACCAGAAGTGGTGACGTCTTCAACCATGACCACTCTCTGTCCGTCTTTGAGCTCTGCTCCTAAAAGCATGCCAGCGTCAGCGCCGTGATCTTTTGCTTCTTTTCTGTTGGAGCAGTACTGAACCTGTTTGCCATAGAGCTCATTGATTCCCATTGCAGTGATTACGGAAAGGGGAATGCCCTTGTAAGCAGGACCAAAAACTACGTCAAAATCCAGGTCAAAGTTGTCGTGAATGGCGCGAGCGTAATAAAGGCCCAGCTTGTGGAGCTGCTCGCCAGTGACATAGGCGCCTGCGTTCATGAAGAAAGGAGATTTGCGACCACTCTTGAGCGTAAAATCGCCAAATGTAAGTACGTTGCTCTGGACCATAAACTCAATAAACTCGCGCTTGTAGTCTTCCATGGTTTCTCCTTTAGCGGGCCTTTTAACGTGGCGGCACTTTGTAGGTCAGTTCTACTGCACTAGTTTAGCCGAATTGCAGATATGTGTTTTATGGCGCGGTGTTTTATGGCGTGCCGGCTTGGCTGTGTGAGATTAGCGTAATTACCGCCAGATATATAAAAGTGAACGTTTGCCATGTGGTTATGCGGTATTCTAAATAGATATTTGTTCGTCTCGCAGGATAGTCCTGCAGAGCGCAGGAAAAGCCTGCAGAGTGAGTTACAAGGAGGGTATGCCCGTGGAGCGCATCACGATTTCTGCATTGTACGCAGATGCAGAGCAACTTGGTGGCCAAAAAGTTACGGTGGCCGGCTGGGTCCGTTCAGTAAGGGATATGAAGAATTTTGGCTTCGTCACACTTAATGACGGTAGCTGCTTCAAAGACCTACAGGTTGTTATGAATCGTGAGAACCTTGGCAATTACGAGGAGGTTGCTTCTTGTGGCGTTGGCGCAGCTCTAATTATCGAGGGCGTCCTTGAGCTTACTCCTGATCGCCCACAGCCTATTGAGCTACAGGCTCAGAGCATTGTGATTGAGGGACCATCCAGCCCAGATTATCCAATGCAGAAGAAGCGCCAGTCTCTTGAGTACCTTCGTACGCAGCAGCATCTTCGTCCTCGTACCAACATGTTCCGTGCAGTCTTCCGCATCCGTTCTGTGGCTGCTTTTGCTATCCATCAGTTCTTCCAGGATCGCGGCTTTGTCTACGTGAACACCCCTATCATCACTGCATCTGATGCTGAGGGTGCGGGCGAGATGTTCCGCGTTACTACGCTTGATTTGAACAACATTCCACGTACCGAGAAGGGTGATGTTGACTATTCAAAGGATTTCTTTGGTCAGTCTTCTCACCTCACTGTTTCTGGTCAGCTTCAAGCAGAGAACTTTGCCATGGCCTTTGGTGACGTGTACACCTTTGGTCCAACGTTTCGCGCTGAGAACTCCAACACACGTCGCCACGCTGCAGAGTTTTGGATGATTGAGCCAGAGATGGCTTTCTGCGACCTTGCACAGGACATGGACGTTGCAGAAGAGATGCTTCGCTATGTGATTAAGTACGTTCTTGAGCATTGCCCAGATGAGCTTGAAATGCTCAATAAGTTTGTGGACAAGGGCCTGCTTGAACGCTTGAACCACGTTGCAACTTCCCAGTTCTCTCGCGTTTCTTACACTGAGGCAATTGATATTTTGCAGGAGGCGGTAAAGGCTGGTCAGAAGTTTGAGTACCCTGTTGAGTGGGGCATTGACCTTCAGACTGAGCACGAGCGCTACCTCACCGAGCAGCACTTTGGAAAGCCAATCTTTGTTACTGATTACCCAGCAGCAATTAAGGCTTTCTACATGCGCCTTAACGACGACGGTAAGACCGTTGCTGCAGCTGACTGCCTTGTTCCAGGCATCGGCGAGATTATTGGTGGCTCACAGCGAGAAGATCGTCTTGAGCTTCTGGAGAAGCGCATTGTTGAGCTTGGCATGAACCCCGACGATTACAAGTATTACTTGGATCTTCGCCGTTACGGCTCTTGCACACACTCTGGCTTTGGTCTTGGCTTTGAGCGTCTTGTTATGTACCTCACTGGTGTGGATAACATTCGTGACGTTATTCCACATCCTCGTACCGTTGGCAACGCCGACTTCTAAGATTGCAGGTCAAAGGCGGTGCAGGAGAGTGTGGTTGATGTGCAACCTCTACTATCACAGCTTTGAGCTTTACTAGGTGGAATTTTGCTTGCATGTTATGCATAACCGTTATGCAAAAAATGCATAGCAGAGATGTGATATAAAAAGTTTTTCTCGCCATATACCGATATATTTGTCCGTTGGCAGTAAAAATAGGACGTTCGTGCAAAATTGCGCGGGCGTCCTATTACGCTATAAGAAGCAGTTTTCTGCAGATGACCAGCGGAGGTAAACATGATAAAGACTTTGGTTCTTGTTAGACATGGTGTATCTGAACGTGGCTCTGAAGATATGAGTCGAGAGTTAACACGTGCTGGTCAAAGGGCTCTTTCTGCCAATTATCCTCATATCTTTGGTCTGTTGGGACCAGAGGGTGAAGAGGCTGAGATTTGGACAAGTCCCGCTCTTCGTGCGCTTGAGACTGCAGAGATTGTGGCAGAGGCTCTGGATGCAGAAGGTCTGGAGATTCATGACTCCCTTTACGATCAAGATCTTCCTGCACTTCAGGCAGAGCTTGAGCACGCTGATGCAGAAACACTGATTCTTGTCGGACATGCTCCATTTTTAGGCTACGTTGCAGAGACTCTTTTGGGATTTGAACTTCCGCTGACAAAGGGCGCTGTGTGCGCTATTGACGTATGTGGTTCGCTTGGTCATCAACATAAGTGTGTCTGGAAGCAGCTTGGAGATGTTCGCGAGCCTCACGGTAAGCTTCTTTGGCTGGTCAGTGGTCCTTCCACTCAGCCTTGGGAGACGCTTGATGCCCTGGATGAGGCATGTGCTCACGCGGCAACTAACCTGGAAGACGCGTACACGGAGTTCCGCGCTCATCCAGAAGATCCCGCAGTAATTGCAGCATTTAGGTTTGCCCTAAGGGGAACCCAGTTGCTTACCAAGTTCTTCTCGCCACTTCTTAATGAGGAGGCAGTTGAGATTGCTGAGCCTGTTTATAGATTGATGCTTGGTGCAACTACGCGTCTTCGTGAGATTGACGGCTTCTCTGATACCGTTGCAGATTTGATGGAGTCCGGAGAGCTCTCTCAAGGCTCCAAGCTGGTCAGCGCTGTAGAGGCAACTCGTGAGGTTGAGCGTGATCGCGTTTGCGAAGGCCTGCGCAAGAAGGCGGTTCGTCGTAGCCTGCGCTGCGCTTTGGATGAGCTCTTTGAGCCTGCTTGGTCAGATGCTGTTTTGCAGGATGGTATCTCGTTTGAAGACGTTAGTAGTCGCTTTGATTACATGCTTGAGACCATTGACGCGCGCCTCTTTGGCTTGGATATGACAAGCTTCTCCGAGGTACATCACGCAAGGCGAGAAGTTCGTGAAGTTGAGCACATTCTTTTCCACCTCAGTGATATGCTGGGCGAGAAACGGGCATATTACACCCAGATTATGCAGGACATTGACTCTGAGCTCAGCACTGTTTGCACAGCTCAGCGCAATATTTCTCTGGTCAAAGAGTGGAAAGACTCTATGGACTTCAGAGATGTTACCTCAGACCTCGCAATTGTTTCAGAACATGAAAAAGTTTTAATCGAGCGTGTTATTGAAGGTAGAGAGACGAGTATCCTTAGATAATCACATAGTCCACGTTTGGAGCACATAGACGTTTGTGTGGCGTGGATGATGATTATGAGGGAGGATGCTATGTCTGAGAGCATCGAGACTCGCTGCGTACAGGGCGGTTATCAGCCTGGTTGCGGCGAGCCAAGGCAAGTGCCTATCATTCAATCAACCACGTTCAAATATGACGAGTCGATGCAGCTTGGAGAGTTGTTCGACCTCAAAGCTGCTGGCTATTTCTATTCTCGTGTTCAGAATCCAACGCTTGATAATGTAGCGTCAAAGATTTGTGCTCTTGAGGGTGGCACTGCTGCAATGCTGACATCTTCTGGTCAGGCAGCAAACTTCTTTGCCGTTTTTAATATTGCTGAGGCCGGAAATCACTTTATTGCGCTTTCCACCATTTATGGCGGCACCTTTAACCTGTTTGCTATCACTCTTAAGAAGATGGGTATTGAGTGTACGTTTATCTCACCAGATGCAACTGACGAGGAGATTAACGCAGCATTCAGACCAAATACAAAGTGCGTCTTTGGTGAGACTGTTGCAAATCCTGCACTGGTTGTTCTTGATATTGAACGTTGGGCAAAGGCTGCTCATGACCATGATGTACCACTGATTGTTGACAATACGTTTGCCACACCTGTGAACTGCCGTCCTCTTGAGTGGGGAGCAGATATTGTGACCCATTCCACAACCAAGTATATGGACGGTCACGGCTCTGCTGTTGGCGGCGCTATTGTTGATGGTGGCAACTTTGACTGGGTGGCTCATGCAGATAAGTTTCCAGGTCTGACCCAGCCTGATCCTTCGTATCATAACCTTGTTTATGCAGATACCTTTGGTAATGGTGGCGCCTTTATTACTAAGGCAACTGTTCAGCTTATGCGTGATCTTGGTTCCATCCAGTCTCCTCAGAGCGCTTTCTATCTCAACCTTGGCCTTGAGTCTTTACACGTTCGTATGGCTCAGCATTGCAAGAATGGCCAGGCAGTTGCTGAGGCGCTTGCAAACAATCCTAAGGTTGCACACGTAAGCTATCCTGGCCTCCCAGGAGACAAGTACTACGAGCTTGCTCAGAAGTACCTTCCTGGTGGCTCCTGTGGTGTTATCGCTGTTGACGTTGCAGGTGGTCGCGAGGCTGCCGAGAAATTCTTGGGTAACCTCAAGGTCTTCTCCATTGCGACACACGTTGCAGATGCACGTTCTTGCTGTTTGCACCCGGCTTCTTCAACGCATCGTCAGCTTACCGACGAGGAGCTTGTAGCAGCAGGTATCACCCCTGGTACCGTTCGTTTAAGCTGCGGTATTGAGGGCACTGAGGACCTTATCAACGACGTCGAGCAGGCACTTGCTGCTCTGTAGTTAGACGCTCTATAACCGTTCATGTTTATGGCGAGAAGATCTTTGAATCAAAAAGACCTTCTCGCCATGTTTTTGTGAAAAGTAGGTTATGACGTGCGGCTACGTGTGTGAGCGTGAATGGAGCTGCATGGTCGCTTAGGCTATTGAGCTCGGGAGATGGACTCGGGATCTAGGTGATCCTCTGGGCTGGAGAGTTCGGATGTTGCAGACTCTGCATCGGTGAGCTCGGCAGTCTCTTCTTGGGCAGCATCAGATGCAGCGTCTATGTCATCTCTGCCTACACTTGTAAAGTACTTGCGATAGATGTGGATGAGGCAGCCAACAGAAAGCAGAGCCGAGAGTATGTTGGATACAACTGAGACGTACCAAAGTGCATCCAGACCAAATGGCCTCAGCAGCATAAGCGAGCTGATAGGGAAGATAAGTGCCATAAAGATACTTAAAAGATTGGAAATCTTTGTCTGCTTCAGGGCAATGGCAAGGCTCTCAGTGCACATTGTAATCCAGCTAAAAATGAAGATAAATGCGTGGATGCGCATAGCAGGGATAGCCATATTAAGCAGTTCTTGTGTTCCGTCAGGCAGGTATAGCTTGACTAAAAAATCCGAGAAGAAAAATGAGACACAGAAAGCAAAGATGCCAATGATGATGCCTGTGGAGAAAATGTACTTCTCGATAGCAAGCACTCGATCTTTTTTCTTTGCGCCCCAGTTATAGCCAATAGCAGGCTGCATGGCGTCAGCCTGTCCATAAATGAGTGGCTGGATAAGGCCGCCAGAATAGAGAAGCACTCCGTAAGAAGCAATGGCAATATCCCCACCAAGGGCGAGCAGGGCAGCGTTCATTAACAGGGAATAAATCCTACTTGAGATGTTCTGCATAAAGATAGGGAAGCCGTTTACAAAGATCTCTCTTATGTGTGTCCAATTAAAGTGTGGCTTTACAAATTTGAGAATCTGTTTGTTACCGATAAAGGGCCAGACACCATAGAGTGATGAGAAGGTAATAGAGATACAGTAGCCCAGCGCTGCGTATTCAACGGAAAGTCCCAAAACACCTAGGAAGTAGTATTCAAGCACGGTTCCCAGAATTGCAGAAATAAAGGCAATACTGGTAGAACGCCTAATCTTTCCACAGATTTTAAGGAAGTTATCAACAGCGTACGAAATGCACATAACCGGCAAGAAAAGAGTCCATACACGCAGGTAGATGGTTCCTTGCTCAGCAATCTTTCCCTGAGCGCCCATAAGCGCTAGAACGTTTGGCGCAAAAAAGAAGAAGAAAATACCGCTGAGAATACCAGTTGTAATGAGCATGATAAATGCAATGGTAAAGATGTTATTAGCTGTTTGGTGGTTCTTCTTGCCATGTTCAACTGCAATGACAGCAGAGGCGCCAACGCCAATAAGGTCGGCAACAGCAAAGCAGAGAATGACCAGAGGAATGGCAATAGTTACTGCGCCAAAAGATTCCTGACCTAGATAGCGTCCAACAAGGATTCCGTCTGCAGTGTCATAAAGCATCGACGCAAGCATGGCAATAGCGCCTGGGAGCGCTGCTCGTATAAATAATTTAAATGGTGGTGTTTCCGCAAAAAGCTTATTCGATTCCATAGTTCTCCTCGATTAGTGGTGGGACATGTCAGACAGACTCGTGGTGTGGACATGTGACACGATCACGAGAAGATTAAAAAAGCATCGAACAAGCCTCCTTACATATTTGCAGGTACACGGACAGTTGCAAATACTAACACAGCAAAGTGGCTAATGCTATGATTTATTTGAACATTTTGGACAAGTGTGAGGATTTTTTGTGTCAGTGGAACAGAAAAAAGACATCGGTGCTGAGCTTGCCAAGTTGACTGAGAGCTTGCGAGTAGACGAGTTCTCTAAAAAGATCACTGAGGCATCATCTGAACTGGTGGAAAACGTTTCTGAAGTAGCAGAACGTGCAGAGAAAATTCTTGTAGTTGATGAAGACGAACCGCTAGATTTTTCTGCGTCTGATCAAGTTAAGGCTACTGTTCCAAGAACTCCTGCTCAACATGTTTTACGCATTGTCTCAATCGTTTTGATTATCTTGGGCACAGCAGATGTCTTGACTACGTTAACATCTCTTTTTGCAACTATTATGGGCTTACAACCGGCAGTTCCTTTGGAGAAGCTTGAGTTTAGCGGCGTGTATTTTACGTTTAGTAAGAACGTTCTTCTAGGCTATATATTTGTATTGCTTATTGGTGTGATGCAGATTGCTACTTCGGTACTTGGATTACGTGCAGCTAAAGATTCATCAAAAGTTGAACCGTACAGATTTCTTTGCTATCTGATTGGTCTTATTATTCTGGTGGGAATTTTATGGGCCTGGGGTAGAGGAGAGTTGCTTATCCTTGATCCATTTGTTCAGCTAAATACCATTGTGTACGTGGTAATTTGTTCTAATCTTGCAGATAAAGTAAAGAAGGAGCATGATCAGGGAGTTGTGGGGACTACGTATTGGCGCTCTCGTCACCAGCGAGTTCTTCACTTCTTTGCATTGGTCCTAATCGCATTTAGTGGTATTGAGCTTTTTCTGGTCCTAATTTTGCTTGGACTGCATGACCTTTCTAGAGTTGTGAATCAGCCTGTCTTAGCAGTCGTTAATCAATTTCTTTCACAACAAGGAATTCTTACCATTTTTTTGGTGACACTTGGCGCAGCATTTTCTCTTGTTGTGGGACTTCTAGCACTCAAGGGTTCTAATGATGCTCGATTTATAAGACCCTACATTCTTGCTGTGACCGTCATTGTTTTGTTTGATGTGGCAAGAATTATTTTTACTGCGCTAATACAGGGAATTCCTGCTGTGACCAGCCAAGATATCTTTGAATTGACCTATAACATTGCTGGATTGTATTTGGCTATTCGTATTGAGGCGAGACTTCCCAATAGCTATGGACAACGTGTGTGGAAAAAGATTCACTCAAATACGTAGTGTGTTTTGAATTGATTGCTTACAAAAAACCTCTGTATCCAAATGAGATACAGAGGTTTTGTTTATAGCATTTTAGGTACTCGTAAACTTTATTGATCAAGTTGCATAAGGCGAGCAATGCTGACAATGTAAATCTTAAGAGCGCGCTTGAGCCACTCTTCAGAGATTCCCTCGTCAGGACCGTGCTCCATGCCAACCCACTCAGGTAGGTCTTTTGCAGCCTTGCTGTCATAAGGACCAAAGGCAACAGCACGTTTAAAGTGACGTGCGTACGTGCCACCACCAATAACAAATGCTTGTTCATTGCTACCCGTGTACTCATGGAACGTATTAAGAAGAGTAGTAATTTCAGGAGAGCTTGGGTCAATGTAGAAAGGAACTGCATCAGAGAGCACCTCAAAGGTGCAGCCATGATCCTCACCAAGTTTTGTCATGCGTTTAGTAATTGTCTCACCAGTGGTGGAAGTGGGATAGCGAGAGTCAATAGTCTGCACGTACCTATCTTCCTTAGTACGGATAGTACCAGAGATGCAGGTCAGAGGACCAAACTTGTCGTCAGTGCTCTGAATGCCCGTACCGGTGCCATCAGTGGTTGAGCAAAGCTGCTGCGAGAAGGTCAGGAAGTCGCGCTCAGCCTCACCACAGATGTTGTTATCAAGCAGGTAGGTCATAAGTAAGCCAATCGCGTTGACAGTACCCTCTGGCATGGAAGCGTGTCCACCCTTACCTGTTGCGTTAATGCGAGCAAGCTTGGTGCCGTCATCCTCAACACCTGCGTCCTCAACCTTGATGGAATTAGTATCAGCCAAGGTAGAAGCGTCAGCGCGAACAAGTGCGCTTGCAAGTCCTGGAATTGCGTTAGGCACGGTGCCGCCGTCAAGCTCAACGATCTTCTCGCCGTTTGCGCCAGCAATCTTTGGAGAAGTGAACTGTGCGTGGTATACGCCCTTCTCGCCACAGATAAGTGGGAACTCAGCGTCTGGAGTAAAGCAGAATGCTGGCTCTGGATATTTGGAGAGGTAGTAAGGAACGTCTCCCATGCCGGTCTCTTCGTTGTTGCCAACAATGGCGCGCAGGGTGTAAGGAAGCTTCTTCCCGGTCTTTTTAACCTGCTCAACAAAGTAGTGAGCAGCCCAAAGAGAGAGAGCCAGAGGACCCTTATCGTCCAGAACACCACGGCCCAGAATGAAGCCCTCGCGGCGGGTAACGTCAAGCGGATCTACTGTCCAACCCTTGCCCAGAGGGACAATATCAGAGTGGGCGATGGTAGCAAGGTACTTCTCAGACTCACCAGGAAGATCACCAAAGCCCAGGTAACCGTCTACATTTGTAGTCTCAAGGCCTAGGCGCTCTGCAATCTTAAGTCCGCGGCGAAGTGCCTCGTAAGACTTAGGACCCCAAGGCTTACCAGGCTCTGCAAGAGACAGATCCTCAACGGACTCTACCTGCACAAGGTAGCGAATATCCTCAATAATCTCTTCCCAGTGCTCGTTAACAAACGCCTCAGCGCTTGCTTTGAGTTCTGCATCAGTCATGAAAACTCCTCTAATTCAAACGTTTGACCCTGAAACATATTAAGAGCAGTGGTTTTAGTAGCATCCTGCGTATGAAATAGTCAAGGTCGGGAACAAGGTACTAGTTACACTATACTTAATACCCCTTCTCAAAGGAGTTAACTATGACGAAAAAGTCTTTTATTGGAAACGCATCATTTCTTGGCGTTTTAACGGTTTTGGGAATTGTACTGATGGTTCTTAGACAAACGCTGCCTCAGGACCCTTCTACACCGCTGTTCTATTCCTATTTTGTTGCGCCAATCATGCTGTATTTTGGCATTGCCGGCCTGGTGGGCTTGCTCATTGCACGCTATACAAGCTTCTCGTTGACTAAGACAGTGGCAGTTGTACTACGTACGCTTGCAACAATTCTCTTTGTACTGCCATTCTTTTTCTTCCTGATTGTGGTCCTCCCTTGGACTCTTCTCCGAGGTCTTTTTGCCTTCTTGATGGTTGTCATGCTCTACGCGCCATGGTTCTGGGTGCTCTTTGGCCTGTTCTATGGCTTGAGTTGGGCTCAGCAGAAGGTTAT